>Ga0066376_10004824_pt1 | contig 11645 bp, 10 predicted proteins | sample Knorr_S15_td_Bot_FD_77009 | JGI IMG/M metagenome (GOLD analysis project Ga0066376, IMG submission 77009) | Marine microbial communities from Southern Atlantic Ocean transect - Knorr_S15_td_Bottom_ad_5009_LV_A | ecosystem: Environmental > Aquatic > Marine > Oceanic | place: Southern Atlantic... | reverse complement strand
GTGCATTTGCATCGCTGCATGGCTGAGCAACGCCATTCCCAGCGGTTGGCTTAAACTTTCGTTTGGATTATTCCTCCTCTGGGTACTTTGGGACCAAATTTCTTGTTTGACAGGTCGAACCGCAACAATTATCCGAGATTCAAAGCAGACGCCACTTCGCGGTGCAATAACCGGAAGTGTCACTGGAACAACTGCTGGCCTACTGGGAATTGGAGGTGGTTTAATTCAGGTTCCGCTCCTCAATCGGCTTTGTGGTCTAAACATCAAACGTGCCATAGGGACATCTTCAGCGATCATGTTCATTACTGCCATTTGTGGTGCTATTGTGAAAGATATTTCGCTTCCAGTTGATACACAGGGGCTACACGAACTCTTTACAAGGGCCGCTTGGCTTGTCCCAGGTGCAATTGTTGGAGGCTGGTTTGGTGCTGCGCTCACCAATATCCTGTCCGTTACATATATTCGAATTGTATTTGCAATACTTGTTCTTTTTGCTGCTTACGAAATGATTGTCAGTGGTTGTGGTTCAATTTTTTGATACACGTTTCAAGATATTAGATTTGCATTGCTGTTGTAACTCAACGATTCGATTTCTTACAAATGCGATGCCTTTCTCTTCCCCGAGATTCAACAACATCTCAGCATCAATTGCTTCCCCTGCAGTAACCTCAATTCGTACGAAAAGTTTTGGTTTTGACCCTGTTGGATAGACATCAAATGCCCCATCAATACCAACCGGCAATAGAGTCGCCTTGCTCTTTTTCATGATGAGCCAAAAACCACGTTGAAACTCTCCGACCTCTCCATCAGAAGATCGCGTTCCTTCAGGAAACATCATGACACATCGCCCTGAGTTCAATGCCGCTATCGACTTTCGGATTGCAACGGTATCACTTTCACTTCGCTTAATAGAAATCGCACCAAAACCTCTTATATACGCAGAGAGCAATTTTGACTTGAACAATGCCTCCTTTGCAATTCCTCTGAATGGACGATCATAAACGAGTACCCCGACAATTGCGGGATCCAAATTAGATTGATGATTTGCAACAATAAGAACAGATCCCGACTTTGGAACATTTTCTTTTCCGTGATATTTGATTCGATAAAAAACGAACAATAAAAATTGTAACTTCCAAATCATCAATCCCCACCAAAAGAAAATGTGCCAAGCACTCAATCCAGGTGCTCGTCGCTTGAACTGCCAAAAAGATGACATCAGAAGCTCAATACATCTGTTACTTTGGATTCCATAACATCCACCACTTCAGTAACAGTCATCGAAGAAGTGTCAATTATAATTGCGCCCTCTGGGCAAGTTAATGGACCGTCTGTTCTTGTTGAATCTAATTGATCTCTTGATTCAATATCTTGTTGAACTTCCTCATCTTTCACATCAGTTCCCGATGCTCGAAGTTGCTTTACCCGCCTTTTTGTCCGTTCATCTACAGCAGCCACTAAAAAAAACTTGATTGCTGCGTCTGGAAATACAACCGACCCTTGATCTCGACCCTCTGTGACAAGGAATGGATGAGATTCTCCAATCTTACGTTGTTGCTTTACGAGTACCTCCCGAACCTCAGGTTGTTTGGCAACGATTGAAACTACACCACTAATATCGAGTTCTCGAATTCTATTCGAAATATCTTCGTCACCGAGTAGAACGGTTGGAGGTGTATTGTCCCAATCAAATGTAATTCCTACTTTTTGGATTGCACTCGATAACTTGAATCCCTCGGTGGGATTAATTTCATTTTCTATGGCGAGAACTGCGACCGCCCTGTACATCGCACCTGTATCAAGGCAATCCGTACCCAAGCGGTTTGCTAGTTCTTGAGCAACTGAGGACTTCCCCGTTCCAGCAGCACCATCGATAGTCACTACAAATCGATGTGAATGTTCCATCGTTATTTTTTGTCCTCAAGATACGATCGAAGAGTTTTCACTACTTTTGAAATTTCCTTTATTGCGTGACCCTTGCCTGTGTAATTCAAGGCAATCGTATTGGAGTAACCAACTTCAAGAACCGCTTGTAAACCTTCCAAGGGATCAACTTTCTTTTTTCCTCTCCCATTGGGGAAATCAGCGACAATTCCTCCCGCATAGGGTGCTAGCTTACGCAACGCCTCAATGCCATCTCCGGTTGCGCCTGCAGACTGAAATGTAGGTAGTGCACCAATTCTAAACCCACCAATTTGTTTGATAATCTCAATATGCTGGTCTGGGTCGCTCGACAAACCCTCACTAGGTTGCAACAACAAATTAAGTTCTAATCTTTCAACTCCTTGCATTGCCAATCTGATTTGTTCAACAATGTCATCAACTGCATTTTGGTCATCGGGGAACGTTGGAGTAATTGCAATCGCGTTGCAACCAAGTCTATTTGCAGCAACAGATAATCGCTTAATCCTTTCCATCGACTGCTCACTACTTCCGAGCAAATCCATTTGCGTATTATCTCGAACGAGGAGACAGGGTGATCTTGCTTTATCAGCGTTATTCCTAAATGCGTCGTACGAATCCCATGTCCAGCCAGAAAGATGGTTTGCATCAATCAGAACCCCCCTCAAATCAAGTTTGTCCGAACTTAGTTTCGGTATATCCAGTATTTCTTGGGTACCATCTTCTATAAGATGGTTCAATGATTGGATTGCTAGGGTGAGTAAGACGGTCATAAAAAGTTTCGTACAGAATATCCCATTCTGGGATTTGCAAAGATGGTTGAAGAGGTACTATACCACCCCACAACAATCCCCAAGGAGATCCGCTGTATGTCTGGCTCATCTGAATTTCGTTTTTCTGAATCTCACGAATGGTTCAAAATTGAGGGTAACACCGTCACACTCGGTATTACGCAATTCGCAGCAAATGAGTTGACTGATATTACATATGTTGAGATGCAGCCAGTAGGCACAACGGTGACGAAAAATGAGTCTGCAGGTGAGGTGGAATCCGTCAAAACCACGAGTGATGTGATGACAGCATTTGATGGTGAAATCGTCGAAATTAATGAAACTGTTGTTGATGACCCATCTCTCTTAAACAGTGATCCATTTGGTGATGGATGGCTTGCCAAAATTCGTATTGAAGGAAAGACTGATTGCGACAATCTCATGGATCAAGCAACATACGATAGCAAGTACCCAATCTAACACTCAATCAATGTTCCAACTTGTCAGCGAATTCGATCCTAAGGGCGACCAACCTCAGGCAATCGAGCAACTTGTATCGTGGGTGAACGCAGGCGAGAAATTTAAAACACTTCTTGGAGCAACAGGTACAGGCAAGACATTCACCATGGCGAATGTTATTGCAAAGACGAATAAACCAACGCTCATTCTCAGCCATAACAAAACGTTGGCAGCCCAACTCTTTGAAGAGATGCGGGAGTTATTTCCAAATAATGCTGTTTCGTATTTTGTGAGTTATTACGACTATTACCAACCAGAAGCGTATATTCCACAACGCGATATCTATATTGAAAAAGATGCAGCACGAAATGACGATTTGGATCGGCTTCGTCTCAAAGCAACAAGCAGTCTAATTTCAAGGGATGATGTCATCATCGTCTCATCAGTGAGTTGTATTTACGGGCTTGGTTCCCCCGACTCATATCAAAACAGAATTATTCCACTTTCTTGTGGGCAATCGGTGAACCGCAGAGAACTTCTGCTTGAACTCACTGAGATGCAGTACAAAAGAAATGAAATTGAGTTTTCAAGGGGTTCTTTTCGTATTCGAGGGGATGTTATGGAAATATTTCCTGCACATGAACAATTTGGGATACGCGTTGAGTTTTTTGGTGACACGATTGAACGTATTGAACTAATTCACCCAACTTCCGGTGAAACTCTCGCTACTGAAACCGATGTGTTTATATTTCCAGCTGTGCATTATGTCATGCCTCAAGAAGGGTTAAAAAGGGCGTGTGAGACTATCCGAGAAGAACTAAAGATGCATGTCATCCAACTTAAAAATGAAGGCAAAATTCTTGAAGCACAACGAATACTTGCACGTACAAGGTACGACTTAGAAATGATTGCAGAAGTTGGATATTGCAGCGGAATAGAAAACTATGCAAGGCATTTGGAAAACCGACCGGCAGGAAGCCGACCATTTTGTCTACTAGATTACTTTAGACATATTCCAAATAGAGATCCAAATGATTGGCTACTTTTTATTGATGAATCCCATGTCTCCATTCCACAAGTTCGTGCGATGTATAACGGTGATCAAGCAAGAAAACGGACTCTTGTAGAGCATGGTTTTCGGTTGCCAAGTGCCCTTGATAACAGACCCTTAATGTTCGATGAGTTTGAATCGCTTGTTCCACAAACTATTTATGTTTCAGCGACTCCTGGACCTTATGAATTTGAGAAATCTGAAGGAATTGTTGCCCAGCAAGTCATTCGACCAACTGGTCTACTGGATCCTGTCATTGAAGTACGTCCTGCTTCAAATCAAGTACCTGATTTAATCGAAGAAGCTAAAAATAGGGTAACAAATGGAGAACGGGTTCTCGTCACCGTTTTGACAAAGCGAATGGCTGAAGATTTATCTGAATACATTTCAAAAACAAAACTAAAAAGTCGATATCTTCATAGCGATATTGAAACCTTGAAACGACTTGAAATCCTGAGAGAATTACGAGAGGGTAACTTTGATTTGCTCATTGGTGTAAACCTACTTCGTGAAGGACTTGATTTACCAGAAGTTTCGCTCGTCTGCATCCTTGATGCGGATAAGGCTGGATTTTTACGAAGTGAAACAAGCCTTATTCAAACCATCGGTCGTGCTGCAAGAAACGTAAACGCAAAAGTCATTCTATACGGTGATAAGGTAACTACCCAAATGCAAAATGCAATTGATGAAACGGAGCGTAGACGAGCAATTCAGCTTAAATACAATGAGGAAAATAATATTACTCCTGAAACTATCAAGAAGGCAATTCGAAGAGGAATAGAAAATGAACTCTCCGCAAGACAAATAGCAAGAGAGGCTTTTCATGCTGACGGATCCGAAGAAGACTTTGATATCGATGAACGAATTGAAGAATTAGAAAATGAGATGCTACTCGCAGCTGATCAACTGGAATTTGAATTGGCAGCAACGCTTAGAGATAAAATCAAGTCTCTTCAGAAATTACAATCTGATTAATTTACCGAGGGATAATTAATCTCAATATTTCGGCATCCAATATCATTTCGCCAAAATGCACCGTTAAAGTGAATCTCGCCACATGCTTCATTTGCGATTTGTCGTGCTTCCTCAAGTGAGTCCGCCATTGCAGTTACTCCTAAAACACGTCCGCCAGAAGTGGTTAACTCACCCCTACTACAATTTGTTCCAGCTTGAAATACAACGACATTGTCAGAAGATTCTGCTGTTTCCATACCCGTAATAACCTGCCCTTTTACATAAGAACCGGGATATCCATCACTACACATCACTACACAGCATGCAACATTGTCATCAAATTCAATTGATGCATCATCTAACGTGCCTGCAGCAGTTCGCCAAAGCACATCCAACAAATCGCCTTTAAATCGAACCATCAAAGGTTGTGTTTCGGGGTCACCAAAGCGGCAATTAAATTCCAACACTTTTGGTCCCGCGGTTGTGAGCATCAGGCCAGCATAAAGAACTCCCCGATATTCGATACCATCTCTTCGCATCGCATCAACTGCTGGAACGAGTATTTCTCGTTCAACATATCGCATCATTTCTTCATCAAGAAGAGACGCGGGACAAAACGCTCCCATGCCACCCGTATTTGGTCCAGTATCGCCTTCACCAACTTGCTTGTAATCTTGACACAAATCGAGAATCCAAATGGTTCCTCCATCGACTAGCGCTAAAACACTTACTTCAATGCCCGTCATGAATTCTTCAATTAGAATTGTTTCACCAGCATCTCCAAATGCGCAGTCTTTCATAATGAGTTCAACTGCTCTAAGCCCATCACCAACTGTCTCACAAACAATAACTCCCTTCCCCGCAGCCAAACCACTCGCTTTTACAACACATGGTTCTTCTCGGACATCAAGCAACGCTTGGAGTTCATCTGTAAATTGAAATGGAGTTGTTTTTTCTCTTTCACTACACCACTCAATGAACGAAGAAACTTCTTTTGCTAACTCAGTCTTGAAGTCATTTTCGAGCTCACGGTCTAGTCCACGTAGTAAATAACTACGAGCAGCGTCTATATCCGTAAACGTTCTGGAATCAGCAGTCGGAATAGATGCTTGTCTCATGAGGTCTTTTGCATATGATTTATCTGACTCAATTCGAGCTGCTTCCTTTGATGGACCAAACACCAAACGATGTTCTGTAGCAAGTGTGTCTGCTATCCCCTCTGCAAGTGGGACTTCTGGACCAACAACTATGAGATGAATATCATGTCGATCGCACCAACGGTTTAAATAAAACTCTCGCGTTGGATCCCATTTCTGATCACAAGGTGTGGCAAGAGCAGCAATCCCACCATTTGTAACATCAGTTGCATATAGTGTGTCGAGCTTTGGTGATTGTGATAATTTCCATGCTAAAGCATGTTCACGACCTCCACCACCAATGAGCAAAACATTACATTGTTCGGGGCATGGTCTTTCCGTTGACATCGCCGTATTGTAACGGAGTGAGGTTATGTTTTTGAATCAAGAGGTATTTCGATTTGACAAATTAAACCGTCTTTAGAATAGTTCATCGTAATTTGTCCGTGCATCTCATGTTCAACAAGACCTTGAAGTAAGGAAGTACCCGTACCAGACTCAATGTCATCAGAAAGAGTTGGACCACCAATTTCTACCCACGAAATTTTCGCGGAAGAATCGCTTGCAATCTGTTCTGTTGTAATTAAAACTGAACCTTCTGTAGAAGAAAGGCTGCCGTATTTCACGGCATTAGTTGCAAGTTCGTGAACAACCATACACATTGGACGAGCAAGCGTTCCGGGAAGTTCGATGTCTGGACCTTTGAATTGAATCCGTTCGACAGGTCCAACCATATATGGCTGGAGAGTGAGCGATAAGATATCTCGCATCCAAGCTCCGTTCCAGTGCGATTTTGCGAGAGTGGAATGTGCTACTGCTAATGCGTGCAATCGTCCATCCAATGTTTTTACAAACTCATCAATTGTGTGTGACCCCTGCTTGGATAAACCAACAAGTGATATTAGTGCGGAAATATTATTTTTGACACGATGATCGAGTTCGCTCATCATAATTGTTTGTTGTTGTTCAAGTTTATATCGTCTTGTGATGTCTACCGCAACCCCAGACAGCCCTATGACCACTCCATCGTCATCGCATACTGGCGTGAACCACATTTCAAAATATTTATCACCGATGTGTGAGAGTAGGTGGCTCTCGATTCCAGAAAGTGTATTATTTATCTGTTCAAGAATAATCGGATAATTTCGATAGACGTGATAGACACTTTTTCCAACAACTTCTCCTGCGCCTGCTCCCATGCTCTCTAGCCCTAACCCTTCACTGAGCGTAAACGTTCCTTCGGTATCAATCCCAAACAAAATAACGGGTGAGTGTGATGTTAATAATCGATATCGTTCTTCAGAACGACGAAGATTATATTCCTCAGCAATTTGTTTACGATCCTCAATTCGTCGTTCGACCGAACTCGCATAACCGTCCAATACATATTTCGCTTCATCTATTTCCAAAGGCATCCACGTTCGTTCACCGAGAGTTTCGAAACATACAAATCCTTCAACTACCTTGTTTATCTGCGCAGGAATAGCTATAACGGCACCAACTCCGCTTTCCTTGAACTCGCTTTGAATAATTTCAGGAAGTGATGCATCGCGTGTATTTGAAATCGACACTATTCCAAAAGAATCCATCTGGGATTTCCACCACACAGCCGTTTCTGGCTGTAATTGAATTGGTAACTCAGTTGTTTGTTCAGTGCTGTTTCGAGCCCACTCGTGGGTGATAAATGCCCGCCCATCTTTTCGAAAACGTACTAGTTTTGCACGGTTAATAAGCATCGCGTTTCCTAATAATTCTAAAAAAGTGATGATTGAATTTGACAAATCACTTGAATCCAGGAGTGCCTTCAGGGAATTTCTACCAGCAAAATGAATTCGATCTGTATATTCAAGAATCCGTTGCCTTGTGATGTCACTGAATACCCCGATTATCGTTTCAGAATCTTTACGTTTACATCGCAGCCCAATCCAACGGTAGCGTTCATTTGAATCTCGGAATCTGTACGAAATGTGTTTTTCTGTAAGTTCGGTCGTTGATTGTAATGCTCCTCTAATCGCATCAACATCTGTTGGATGTACTCGCCCTATCCAAAGTTTTGGACTCTCGATGAGTTTCTTTATAGGCATACCTAAAATAGCAGCCCCATTTTCACTGATAAAAGTCGTCATCCAATCTTGTTTAAACTGCAAACTGTGAATGCCCGTTGAAAGATTTGTAAGGGCAAAAGTTTCAGGAGAATAATCGGTAAAATTTTCAGGAGGCAATGTCACGACATCTCTACGATACACAATTACAGCCAAATTGTGCAGAAATCACGTATTTGTTATTCCTCTTCGTGAGCTTCCATTACATTTTTGATGAATTGTTTGCATTCATCTGGGGATTTCCAACCGCCATTTATTGCAAATGGAACTGAACGTATTGCCTCTTGCGAGAGTTCAACCCCCAAGTTACTCATCAGTTCAATGAACCGCTCCGATGCTTCTTCTGGCGTGCTGAATACAATCTCTGGATGAGTAGATGAATTTGTTTGTATTTTGGATCTTTCTGATTTGTCCACGAGTTCCGCTAAGCCCGCAATTGAAACTTTGTATGCATATTCACCACCATCGCAATCAACAACATCAATCGCTGCGAGAATAGAAAATGTATCTACAAAAATAGTGAGCCATAATTCGCCCTTGGAGGTGATTGAAATTGACCCGGATATCTCGCCTGGTTCAAAGCAATTGTTTGAATCTGAGGGTTGATTCCCACCGTTGCCCTCCCTTCCCGAACCAGAAGTTGCGAGAAGGGAGGAGCCGGTGGTTAGCACGAATGCTAAACCCAAGAGGAGGAGGATTGTTTCATAATCCATTGGAGTTCTTTCTGCCTCGTGCGTTAATGAAGAGAAATTGATGTGAATAACGCATCATCGATAAATACATCTGCCCATTCATTTTCATCAATAATGATTGACCAAGTACGATGATCAACAACCGCTGTTCCATCTGTTACGCCAAGAGCTGCCATGTACCCAAACACATCACTAGGCTCGCCGTTTAATTCCAATCGCATGGGATCGGGTGAACCTTCGACACCATCTGGAAACACAAATAGTGCGCGTTGCAGCGTTGGCCAGCGTTCTTCATCAAACAACGGTAATGGTGTATCACCCTCAAGACTAATTTCAATGGAAACAAATTCATCTAGGAAACCCATACCCGCTCTCAAATTTGGTGTAAACAATCCATATGTCTGGCGATGTACTTCGTTTGCAGTTGTGAAAGCACTTTGGTGTAATTCGTGTTGGTGTTGGTTTCTTAACGCTTCAAGCAAGCGTTGCCAACTTGGATCATCGAGTTGATAGACCTGACCCGTCTCTGGATCTATAATCCGACCGCTTGATGGATAAAAGTGATACGGTTTTCCATCACGAATAATAATCACATAGTTCTCACCATCAAAGTCGTACTGATCGCTCTCATCGAGTGTTGTAAATGTAATATCAATAAATCCCCCAAACGGTGTTATTTGAGCATGCAAGGTGTATGACCCCGCACACCCCATTTCAATTGTCCCGATTCCTGTGGCAAGAAGCGTGCTACAAGCACAACATACTGTTCGCATCCATGTATTCATCATAGTATTCCTTTTGTTAGTACTGACTTGCAAAAAGCCGTAAATCTATACGTAGCAATGAGTTCCACGCCAGAACATCGATGAACACCATCGATGCATGGGTGTTGTATTCGATAAACAACCCTCCCCTTCAAATCTTTGTAGTTTTATTTGAAGATGACTTTTGGCATTAAATTGTTAAAAAAAACTGTTAAGAAAAAAGGCGACTTATTCTTGAGATGTCAAAATACTGGTGTAAGGTGCAGTTCCTTAGCTCGTAGGTGGGTTCACTGTCGCGGACAGTAACCGGAGTCCGAGTAATAACGTTGTTCTGGAGAGAACTGGAGAAAACAAATGGCACAGCCGCTAAACGTTAATCGCAAGGAGCGACTTGAACGCCTTCTTGATCTTGCGCAAGCATATCGAGGGTGGACACGTCGGGAGTTGGCCCAAAAGATAGGAAGAGATCCAACGAAACTTGCACCTGAAAGTGGGAACCCGAAATTCGATGTTGTCCTTCAACTCTCTGAGGTGTTGGATTGGACACTCGATGAAGTAGCACAATGGCTCTGGTACAAAGCAGAGAGGAAGGTACCCGATATTGAAGGGGTTTCATTTGAACACCTTGATGTCAAGTCACAAGAGGCACATAGATCGGGTGAATACCAACGAATGGTCGATATTGCACATGCAGCATTAGATATCGCTAAGACTCCCGAAGAAAGAGCACGTGCCTACAACAGGGCAGCAGGTGGGTGGGATGGTCTTGGTAGATTCAACCGCGTTCTGCATGCTGCCCAAGCAGGTTTGCGCGAACATCCCATTCCATCAGATCTACGGTTGCTCCTTCAAACAACTGCATCAAATGCACACTACACGCTATGGCAACTTGATGAATCGCAAGGGGTGGCCCAACGGGTAATCGACTATTACAAAACAAATAAAGCGGTGACCGATCGTGCCAAAGTTGCTCTGGCTCATTCGTGGTACGTTCTTGGACACTCATTGAGAAGATTGCTCGATATCGATCCTGAACAAGCAACACAACACGCACAAGCATCCAGATGTGCTTTGGAACATGCGATTGATCTGTACGAGGAACTCGCACAAAAGATCCACGAATCATTTGGTGGTATCGCACATACTTGCAGGGGTGGCTTGCTTGAAACCGATGTGTTCCTTGGAAGAATCGATGCGAGGGAAGCGTTGGCAAGGATTGTGGACACCATCAATGCTGTCGTTGAACCCACATCTATGGAAAAGGGTGACTGGCTTGAAAGTTACGGGTGGTGGTGCATCTTTGGTTGCAATATCACACTACGGCATCTAACCAACGAACGTGATTTGCAGAGATATATGGCAATGTTCACGAATAAAGCGGATGAAATCGCAGATCGGCTCGACCACTGGGCAATGCGTGAACGTGTATTCTCGATGCAGTTTGAAGGTCGACAACGGTTGTTCGGTTGGACTGGACAAGAGATTCCCATCGTGATCGACAATGACGACATCCGTTTGATTACCGGCACAATGGGTCGATTCCCCCAATTCCGCGACATGGGGTGGTCCATTCTCAATTGTGGAAACATCGTTCAAGATTAATGAGGAGGTTCATGATGAAATCATTGAATTATCTGTTACTCGCAATCATGTCGGTGTGTTTCTTAACACCAATTGCTCAAGCGGGTCTTGTAGTAATCCAATTAGATGAGTTCAGGGAGAAGCAATTAATTTTTGCCCATACCGGACAAGATCCTGTGTATCGCTCCTTGGGTGGAATATATATCGTTGATGTTCCTCTTGAACGGGGGTTAC
>Ga0066376_10004822_pt1 | contig 11647 bp, 9 predicted proteins | sample Knorr_S15_td_Bot_FD_77009 | JGI IMG/M metagenome (GOLD analysis project Ga0066376, IMG submission 77009) | Marine microbial communities from Southern Atlantic Ocean transect - Knorr_S15_td_Bottom_ad_5009_LV_A | ecosystem: Environmental > Aquatic > Marine > Oceanic | place: Southern Atlantic... | reverse complement strand
CCGAATAGCATTCCTGATTATTGAATCATCCTCATTAGATATATCGTTGATAAATTGAATATTATTCGCTTTTACAAAAGCAGCAATTTCCTTCCGGGAAAAATATAATAATGGGCGAACAATGCACCCTCGAATTTCATGGATACCTTGAAGTCCTTTCACTCCAGTTCCATTTCCCATTCGCATGAGTATTGTTTCAACTTGGTCGTTTCCGTGATGACCGGTCACAATTATATCTGCATCTATCTCTTTTCGGATAGATTCCAATTTTTCATATCGTTGAACTCTTGCCCATTCTTCATTACTTTGCTCTCTCATTATTGAATTGGGATCTAGCGTTTTAGTGATAAAATGAACATTATATTTTTCACAAACCTCTTGAACAAAATTTTCATCTTTTTTTGCTTCTGTTCTAAGTTGATGGTTAATATGACCCACTGTGATTCTAATTCCAGAATTTTCTTTAATTTTCTCCAATATGTAAAGAAGAAACATGGAATCCATTCCTCCTGAAACTGCTATTAATATGTGTTGATCACATTGAATCAATCCGGATTCATAAATATGCTCACAAAACTTATCCAATAAGTTTTTTATATTAATTTTACCGATATTTTTAAAAATGTTTGAAATTATCATTAAAGAAGAAATTGGTTTCAATTTCATCTTTATATTTTGTTTCCAAATTAATTTAGTATGAGTGAAGAATTATTATATTTATTCAAGAAGATTTCTATTGATCAATGATGACTTTTTAATTTTTATATCTAAATATGATCATAAAAATATTCTGAGAGACATTGGATTTTATCTTCGTAGGAATGAGGATATAAAAACCATTCAGCTGCAGCAACACTACTTAGTATTGAATTCCCATCTTGGGGAGTAAAACAAAATCCGGTAATCTCATGATCATTTCTTACATTCAAAGTTTGCTCAACTACAACTGTTTGATTTAGTATCCGTCCAAAATGCCCCTGATCACGTCCAAAAGAGAATACTGTACTCGTCATATCTTTTTCAGTCATTGCAACGTATGGGTTTGCATATAGTTTTTCTAAAACTGCAGTTAAAGTAGTAGGCTCTTTCACTTTTAAAGTAAACCAAAGTACATGCATATACTGGCTATTTACTTTTACAGCGGACGAAAATAAATTTAAATCAATGTCCATTGTATGAAAAAGTCCTGCTGAATCTTCAGCATGATGTGTGCCATATTTTCGTGATCCATGAATACCTACTTGGGGAGATGGGATAAAATTTCCGGGTTGACTTATATCATTTGCTCTTCGAATACAAACAAATCTTCCTTCTTCTAAATTATCATGGTCGCCATCCAATGCCAACGTATGCGTAATGCAACACAAGTTATGTGTATTACAAGAGACAACTTGAATAAAATGGTCTTCAGGGCTTAAGACAGAATCATTGATTCCTCTTGCATATTTTTTCCCAAATCCAGACTCACTTCCTTGGGCTAAAAATCCCTTTCTTTTTTTCATAAATTTCTGATAATATTTTTCTTTGTTTTTATGACCAATACCACTAGGGGTACAATCAATTACAACTGTAGCACGTTTTATTGCTTCTTCAGTTTCAAAATCAGGATCTAACTCTAAAGATTTAAAACTATCCACTTTATTTGCATCAACACATAATCTTCCACCTCGTTTTAACAAACCAACCACCTTGGAATAATCATTTTTTAAAGCTGAATTCTTGTGAAATGTTATTTCATCAATTCCAAGCTGATCCTGAAAATCACATAATAATCCAATCAGTGGTTCTCCAATTGTACCGGTTCCGACCACATGAATAATTTTACGCTCCATTTTGACTACTCCCTATTCACAGTATTTATAAATTTAATAAGAATCATATTACGGCAGTTTCTTGCCACTCTCCGAACACATCTTTCATTTTCTGTACAATTTCACCTAGTGTAACATCAGCTTTAGCTGCCTGTATAATTGGCTCCATAACATTCCCACCATTTTGACACGCTTTTCCGATCTTTTTTAGAGAATTATTTGCATGTTGATTGTCCCTTTTTTCTCGTATTTTGTTTATTGCAGTGATTTGATTTACTTCTGATTCTTTTCCAAGTGTTAGAATAGGAATATCAATTTTTTCTCCAGGTTTTGTAAATTTATTCACCCCCACAACAATTCGTTGTTTATGATCAACTTTTCTTTGGTAGTCTGCTGCTGCTTTAGAAATTTCCTTTTGAAAATATCCTTGTTCAATTGCTGGTATTACACCACCCAAATTTTCAATTTGGGTAAAATACTGTTCTGCAGATTCTTCTAGTCTGTCTGTAAGCGACTCAATGAACCATCCACCTCCAAGAGGATCAACCACATTTGCTACTCCAGTTTCATATGCTAATAACTGTTGAGTTCTCAAAGCAATTTCGGCGGCTTTCCTTGATGGTAATGCCAAAGTTTCATCCATTCCATTTGTATGTAAAGACTGAGTCCCCCCTAATACACCAGACAATGCTTGGAATGCAGTCCGAGCGATATTTACTTCAGGTTGCTGTGCAGTGAGAGAACATCCAGCAGTTTGAGTATGAAACCGAAGTTTCCATGATTTTGGATTTTTTGCTTTATATTTATTTTTCATTCGTTTAGCCCATATACGTCTGGCAGCGCGATATTTTGCGATCTCTTCAAAAAAGTCAAGATGAGAATTAAAGAAAAAAGAAAGCCGTGGTGCAAATGAATCAATATCCATCCCGGCTTTCATAGCATATTCAACATAGGTAAAGCCATCTGCTAACGTAAATGCTAATTCCTGTGCGGCGGTAGAACCAGCTTCACGAATATGATACCCACTGATTGAAATTGTATTGAACCTAGGCATGTGTGTCGTACAAAATTCCATCATATCAGTTATGATTTTCATTGATGGTTCAGGGGGGAATATCCATTCTTTTTGAGCAATAAACTCTTTCAAGATATCATTTTGCAATGTCCCGGAAAGGTTTTTCAGCTGTACTTTTTGCTTTTCTGCAACTGCGATATAAAATGCTAATAAAATTATTGCTGGTCCATTAATAGTTTGGGAAACGGATATTTCACCCAGATTGATTCCTTTGAATAAAGTGTTCATATCGTTTAATGTCGCAACATTCACTCCACATTTCCCCACCTCTCCGATGGATATAGAATGATCTGGATCATAACCCATGAGTGTTGGCATGTCATATGCAACTGATAACCCGGTTTGCCCCTTGTCTAATAAGAAATGAAATCTTTTGTTTGTTTCACTCGGAGTGCTAAATCCAGAAAACTGACGCATTGTCCATAGTTTCCCCCTGTACAAATTTGAATGAATACCACGTGTATAGGGAAATTCGCCAGGAAATCCTATTTGTTCGATGTAATCTTCATTCGGCTGTTCGGGATAATAAAGTACATCAAGAGAATCTCCACTCAATGTATCAAAATTATAGTCCCTTTTTGATGAAGAATCAACTGACTTCTTCCAATTCTTTTTTTGTGATTCAAATGACTCAGGTTTCGTGCTCATTTTATCAACCCAAAATTTTTAGTTTCATTATATTCAGTTGACCAAATTACTTTAAATAGATTGTAAGAGAAAAACTATTAGATAAAATCTCACAACAGCTGATTTTTCTTCATTATTGTGATTCCTTTTTTTTGGTTAAGATACCATTTTTAATAAGAATTAAAATAATTATGTCAAGATTAATATTATTTATATAGAAAAACTAATAAAAGAGGATTAGTGTTAAATTATATACGCTGTGGATTTTTTCGGTATAAGCTCCTGAATTGCACTCATAATTCCTTCGCAATCCAAACCAAGTAAATGTAAGAGTTGGTCACGTCCCCCATGTTCAACAAATGTATCTGGAAGCCCCAACCGTTTCAACCTGCCGTTAAAACTATGTTCTAAAACCCAGGAGGCAATTCCATCTCCAAATCCTCCCGTTACGACACCCTCTTCAACTGTTAAAATATACTGAAACTTTTTTATCATCTTTTGAAGATAACCGAAATCCATCGGTTTTATAAATCTACAATTGACAACCTCACAATGAATGTCCTGTTTTTCAAGCAATGTACTTGCTTTTTTTGCTTCATATACTAATGGACCAACACAAAGAATTACAACTTCTTCGCCTGTATTTTCTACCTCCCATGATCCCACAGGAAGTAATTCAGCTTGTCCTTTTTCATCAAATTGATAGGAACTTGATTTTGGATATCGAATAGTAAAAGGAAATTTTGTTTGGCTAAGACCAGTGTACAATAAGTGTCGAAACTCATTGCCATTTTTGGGTGCCGTTATAATAATTTCCTGTATACACCGTAAATATGAAATATCAAGCGCTCCGTGATGAGTGGGACCATCTTCCCCTGCAATTCCGGCTCTGTCCATACAGAACACAACCGGAAGATTCTGGATTGCAACATCATGAACAATGTGATCATATGCTCTCTGCAAAAATGTAGAGTAGATAGCAACAATTGGTCGAATCCTCTCAGTTGCCAATCCAGCAGAAAATGTAACTGCATGTCCTTCAGCAATTCCAACATCATAATAACGATCAGGAAATTTTTTTGCATAAGGAACCAGACCGGTTCCTTCCCGCATTGCCGCAGTAATACAAACAGTGTCTTTTCTATTTCGAGCTATTTCACATACAAGAGTACCAAATACATCCTGAAAAATAGGGGCGGTTGCTGTGGGAATTTCCTTTTCTATTTTATAAGGTTTATTACCATTTGGCTTTACAGCATGATATTTTACCGCATCATCATGGTATTCACGGCTTTCAACATTCATAGAAACCATTCCCTTACCTTTTTTAGTAAGGACATGAAGCAAAACCGGCTTTTGGATATCTTTTATATTTTCCAGAGTATGCAGAACTTCATCCAAATCATGTCCATCGATAGGTCCAAAATACCGGAATCCTAACTCGTCAAATAAAATTCCAGGGACAACAAGACTTTTCAAACTTTCTTCCGTTTTTCTTAAAAAAGTACGTGTTATTTTTTTAGCTACAGGTAATTTACCGGAAAGATCCCAAATTTCATTCCGGATACGATTATAGAGTGGATTTGAGATAAGTCGTGTAAAATAAGTGGAAATAGCCCCAACGTTTGGACTAATTGACATTTCGTTATCATTTAAAATTACTAAAATTTGAGTATTTTCATGCCCTGCATTGTTTATTCCCTCAAAAGCAAGTCCTCCTGTCATTGCACCATCACCAATAACAGCTACAACTTTTTGCTTTCCTCCAGTTAAGTCCCTCGCTTTTGCTATCCCCAATGCAGCAGAAATTGAAGTTGAAGCATGTCCAGCTCCAAAAACATCATACTCACTTTCTGTTCGTTTTAAGAAACCACTCAAGCCTTTGTATTTTCTTATGGTCGGAAAACGGTCAAACCTCCCTGTTAAGAGTTTGTGCGCATATCCCTGATGTCCAACATCCCAAATAATTTTATCCCGAGGAGTGTCATATAGATAATGTAATGCTACAGTTAATTCCACTACACCTAACGTAGGAGCTAGATGCCCTCCGATGTTTGTTATAATTTCAATCGTATGTTTTCTTAACTCATTACATAATTCATACAATTCATCTTGGGAAAGTTTTTTGACATCGGATGGATCCTGAATGTTTGGTAAATATTTAAGTGACATACATTCGATTTTCTTGCTTTGTTTGTGATGTATTCCACCCCTGAAGAAATGTGAATTTATGGAAATGACTTATTCCATTTAATTCGGGATGAAAATTTAATCCAACATGATGACCTTCCCTGATTGCAATTGGGTTTTCATTAAAGGAACCAATTATTTCAACATTCTTTCCAATACGATCAATCCGGGGGGCTCGAATCATTGTTGTGGGACAGGTGATGGTATTCCTATCAATCAAAAATTGGATATTTTCAGTTGACGAGTGAATTTGCCGTCCATAGGCATTTCGAGTTACATCAATATCGAATATCCCTAAGGGATTCACTTTTGAATCTGATACTTTTTGAGCCATAATTATTAACCCTGCACATGTTCCTAAAATAGGATATTTATTCGCAAAAACTTTGAGTGATTTTCTTAAATTGTTTTGATCAATAAGTTTTGAAAAAGTAGTCGACTCTCCTCCGGGAATAACTAATCCACTTATTGTTTGCAAATCAATTTGATTCCGAACTGAAACTGACTCAAACCCCAAAGTTTGGAGGATTTGATGATGTTTCTCAAAGTCGCCCTGAAGTTCTAGGACGCCAATAGTCATTACCAGCCTCTCTCCTGAAGACGTTCTTCAGCAGGGATTTCAGAAATATCCAACCCTTTCATAGCTTTCTTTAATCCGGTTGATGCTTCAGCAACTTTTTCTGGATTGATATAATGAGTTGTAGCAGTAACAATTGCATTTGCCCTAGAACGCGGATCCTCACTTTTGAAAATCCCAGATCCAACAAAAAGAGATTCTGCACCCAATTGCATCATTAAAGATGCATCAGCCGGAGTCGCAATTCCACCGGCAGCAAAATTAGGAACTGGTAGCCTCCCCAACTTGGAGACTTGCTGAACTAAAGAAAGAGGAGCACCAATTTTTTTGGATTCAGAAACTAATTCTGTTTCATCCAAAGTTTTTAACCGATTGATTTGCCTGTTTATTGTTCTCATATGACGCACTGCTTCAACAATATTTCCACTTCCGGCTTCCCCTTTTGTTCTAATCATGGCTGCACCTTCTGCTATTCTACGTAGCGCTTCACCAAGATCTCGTGCACCGCATACAAATGGTATTTTGAAATCGTGTTTCCAAATATGATTTTTTTCATCTGCCGGAGTGAGTACTTCACTTTCATCAATAAAATCTACTTCCAAAGATTCGAGGATCTGTGCCTCTGCAAAATGGCCAATTCTACATTTTGCCATTACAGGAATAGACACAACATCTTGAATCTCCCGTACCATACCGGGATCGCTCATCCGTGCAATACCTCCATCTTTTCGTATATCTGCGGGGATTCTTTCCAAGGCCATCACGGCACATGCTCCAGCGCTTTCAGCGATTTGTGCATGCTCAGCGGAGGTTACGTCCATAATAACTCCACCTTTCAGCATTTCTGCAAGACCGACTTTAACTTCAAATGTACCTTTAGGCATATATTTCCTCTTCATGAATATCAGAAAAACTTTTGATTTTCTGTATAACTTCTTTAATAGTACTATCTGGTGTAGATGCACCTGCAGTAATTCCAACAATTTCAGCATTTTCAAACCAGATTGTTTGTAATTCTTCACCGCAAGTAACCTGATATGATTTTTTGTTTCGTTCCAAAGCTAATTGATGAAGTCGTTTTGAATTAGCACTGGTAAAAGAGCCTATTATTATCATCACATCAGTTATTTCAGAAAGGCTTTTCAATTGCGTTTGGTTTCTTTTTGTTGGAAAACAAATCGTGTTCACAAACCGCAAATCAAATGATTTTGTCATGATGATATTTATTATCGATTGAACATTTTCAATTGTTTGAGTAGATTGACTGACTATCCCGGATTTTTTCATTTTTCGCAGGTTTTGTGCTTCCTCCACGCTGGATACTATTTTCGGATCTTTCACTTGGCTTGCAATTCCGATTACTTCATCATGTCCATGATCACCAATTATAATTATTTGCCTTCCCTCAGCTTCCAAAGATTTCACTTCATCATGAATTTCTCTCACCAAAGGGCAGGTAGCATCAATTATATTCATCCCTTTTTGTTTTGCTTTATCCCATACATCTGTGGCTGTCCCGTGTGCTCGGAATAATAATGGTTTTCCTTCAGGAACATCGTCCAATTTATGAACAACTTTTGCCCCAACATTTTTCAAGTCTTTGACAACATTTTCATTATGGACAATATTTCCAAGCATATAAACCTCTCCACTTTCTTGGGCAGTTTTAAATGCAAGATTTACGGCATCACGAACTCCGAAACAATATCCGGAATCTTTTGCAATGAGCAGTTTCATTCTTTTATTTGTTTTTGTTCTTCTAATGATTGACAAGTTACCTCAATAACCTGTGGCAGGACTGAATCTAATGTACCTTTCATTATAGCGCCTGCTGCTAATGGATGTCCTCCTCCGCCAAATGATTTTGCGATTCCATTTATCAGATACTTACCCTTCGATCTATAGTTGATTCGACATGTATCATGTCCATTTTCAAAAATCATAAGAGAAACTTCAACTCCACGAATTGTTCGAACAAAATCAGTAAATCCTCCAACATCTTCTTTCGTTGCTCCATATTTTGTTAAAGTTGATTGATCAATCGTGAACCATGCAAGTTCATTATCACATTCATAATGTAGCTGACTTAAAACAGTTCCAAGTAGTTTTATTTTACTCTTGGAATTTGATTCATATATCTGCTGATAAATATAAGAATGGTTTATACCAGACCGAAAACATTCAATTGCTATTTTATGGCATTTCGTATTTGTATTGCTGTGCCGAAATGATCCTGTATCAGTAAGTATCGCAGTATAAATTCCTTCGCAAATATCCTTTGAAAGTTCATCTTTGCCAATTGATTTTAAATAATTATAAATTATTTCTCCTGTCGCAGCAGCCGAGATATCCACATAATTATAGGTAAATAAGCCAGAATTTTCAAGTGGATGATGATCTATATTTAGAGTTGAAAGATTATTAGATTTAATTTCTGTATAAATTGATCTCAGCCGATTGATATTACCAACATCAAAAACTATTACTAAATCCACTTGAGTTATCCAGTCTTGGTGTTCTTCCACTATATGAAATTCAAATATTTCTTGTGAATTTAAGAAACCATATTCAGAAGGTAACTCCGAATAATTAATAACCCGACAATCTTTTTCTAATTCTTTCAAATAATGATACATTGCGGCACAACATCCTAATCCATCACCATCAGGGTTTTCATGTGAGGTGAGCAAAATGCTTTTTGCATTCTCAATTAATGATTGAATCTTTTTAAAATCAATCATTTCACACATTTGATATAAATAAAGGAATTCATAGGAACAATCTAAACTTTGGGATAGGATATTGCAATTACTTACTCCTATTCCATTGAATCTCACCTATATCATATTTATGTGTGTAAAATCGAACTAATACAAATAAAAAATCGGATAACCTGTTCAGATATCGAATCCAATTTTCATTCCCTTCTTCGATTTCTAAAAGGCTGACTATTTTTCGCTCAACTTTTCTGCATGTAGTTCTGGCAATATGAATCCGCGAAGAAAAATCATCACCACCTGGAATAATAAATTCCTTTAGTGGAGGGAGCTCAGAGTTTAACTGATTTATAAAATATTCAATTTCTAGGATTCTTTGGTCTGACAGAAGATTTCCTTTAGTCTTTGGTAATGAAACTTCACCGCCCAAATTTAATAAATCATTTTGAATATCTTTAAATTTCTTAATGAAATTTTTATTTTTACACACAGAACAAGCAAAACCAATCATGGAGTTTAGTTCATCAATCTGTCCCAAACATTCGATACGAATATGAGATTTTGAGACCTCTGAACCATCTCCAAGTTTAGTTTGGCCTTTATCGCCCGTTTTTGTTGTAACTTTTGAAATTCGCATTAAAAGAAAATTACTTAGAATAAACCAGTAATCGTTTTTTTTGTGAATTCTAACAAAAATCCTGGAGCTATACCAATAAAAAGAATGAATAATCCTAAAGTCCCAACAAGTCCAAACACAAATCCTCCTCCATGAATATCCAAAACATTTTCTTCTTGCTCCATGTACATATTGACGATTAATCGTACATAGTAAAAAGCTGAAATTAGCGTATTCAAAACTGCAATCACCACAAGCCAAATATAACCTTCTGATACAGCAGAAGATAATATTCCAAATTTGGCGATAAAGCCTCCAGTTGGTGGAATCCCAGCTAAAGAAATCATAAATAATACCATTGCTAATGCGTAAGCCGGATGCTTTGATGCAAATCCCCTATAATCCTCAAAATGTAGTCCCCTCTCATCTTTTTCTACCATTAGAATTATTGTAAATGCTCCAAAATTCATCACCGAATAAACAATAAGATAAAAAATAACAGCTGAGAATCCCACCTGTTCGAAAACAAGTAAACCGATTAAAAGAACTCCAGCATGTGATACACTTGAAAATGCCAGCATTCTTTTTACATTGTTTTGAACTAGTGCTGAAATATTACCGATGGTCATGGTCAATACCGCTATAAGCCAAAATAAGATTTTCCAATCTCCTTGTATATCCGAAAAAGATATCAAAAATAACTTTAATAAAGCACCGAATCCTGCCGCTTTTGGTGCTGTACAAAGAAACGCAGTTATGGACGTTGGCGCACCTTGGTATACATCCGGTGACCACATATGGAATGGGACAAGAGCTACTTTAAATCCAAAGCTGACAAGCAACAATCCAATCCCAATTGTGAGATATAATTCTGAGAGAAGATTATCTCCGCTTATTGCCACTGCCAATTCATTATAGTTGGTCGTACCAGTTGCTCCATAAATCATTGCCACCCCAAATAAAAAGAACCCAGTTGAAAATGCTCCAAGAAACAAATACTTCAATCCTGATTCGTTGCTAAGGAGATTATTCCGATGAAACCCAACCAATACATACAAAGATAAAGACAATAATTCTAATCCAAGAAATAGTACCACCAAATCATTGGCACGTGTCATTAACATCATTCCGATGACAGAAAAAAGAACAAGGGCGGGAAATTCACCCCGGATTTTTCCAAGGTTTTCTACTAAATATTGTTTTGAAATCAATAATGTAGCGATCCCGATCCCGATATAAATAAAGTCAAACAACACAGAAAAACTGCTCAAATGCAACATCCCTCCAAAAAGGATTCCCTCTTGACCCCCCTGACTCACAAAAAAACCTGATAATAAGAGTCCTATATTTGCACACATTACATTAACTCCGGGGCGTTTTACTCCAATCATATCAAGTGACAAAACAAACAAAACAGTCATTGTGAGAATAATTTCGGGGATGATCCCGATCAAATCATTCGAAGTAAAATAAAGGTTTAAATCCATAAATTCACTTTTGAAATATTTTTAGCCCCGAATTCTCTCAATTAATTTAATTGCCATGTCATACATTTGATTGGAATCTGCAGGAGCTGAGTTATGAAGCTGATTCAAAAGATGCTCAACAGATACATGCATAAAGCTCAATAGAGCTTCAGGTTGAACACCAATAAAAAATACGAGTAATACTAATGGAATTAGAGTAATAACCTCTCTTGACGTCAAGTCTGAAAGCATCGACTTAGTTTTCAGATTTATTTCATTAAGAATAACTCTGTAGTACAACCAAATCATGTATGCTGCTCCAAGAACTACTCCAATTATTGATAATCCTGCAATTATCATATTTGCTTTGAAAGTCCCACTTAAAATCAAAAACTCACCCATAAAGGCATTCATTCCAGGAAGCCCAATTGCAGCCAAAACAAAAATTGTGAAAAATACCACATAGACCGGAACTGTCTTTGAGAGACCTCCGTAATCATCAATCAACCGTGTGTGAGTTCGTTCATAAAGCATTCCGATACAAAGAAAAAGGGCACCAGTAATTATT
>Ga0066376_10004821_pt1 | contig 11649 bp, 9 predicted proteins | sample Knorr_S15_td_Bot_FD_77009 | JGI IMG/M metagenome (GOLD analysis project Ga0066376, IMG submission 77009) | Marine microbial communities from Southern Atlantic Ocean transect - Knorr_S15_td_Bottom_ad_5009_LV_A | ecosystem: Environmental > Aquatic > Marine > Oceanic | place: Southern Atlantic... | reverse complement strand
TATAAGTGCAATCTGGTGGGCCCGGGAGGACTCGAACCTCCGACCAATGGATTATGAGTCCACGGCTCTAACCAACTGAGCTACAGGCCCGGAAAAGATAGTGCTATATCAGTATTCCTGAGTTTATATCAAATACCATATGCACAAAACTAGTGTAACCAGAGATTTATACAGATTGATTAAACTACTAATCCAGAAACGTTTTTAATTCTTCGGAGCGGCTTGGGTGTCGTAATTTCCGTAGCGCCTTTGCCTCAATTTGGCGGATGCGTTCACGGGTAACGTCAAACTGTTTACCTACTTCTTCTAATGTATGGTCAGTGTTCATATCGATACCGAAACGCATACGTAATACTTTAGCTTCACGGGCTGTTAAGCCTGCTAATACGTCGTTTGTAGCGCCACGTAATGATTCCATTGTTGCAGAATCAATAGGTGAGTCGATAGTGGTATCTTCAATGAAGTCACCTAAGTGCGAATCTTCATCATCACCGATTGGTGTTTCCATTGAAATTGGCTCTTTTGCGATTTTAAGTACCTTACGGATCTTGTCTTCAGGCATTAACATACGCTCAGCTAATTCTTCTGGGCTCGGCTCACGACCCATCTCTTGTAGCATTTGACGAGAGATACGGTTTAGCTTGTTGATCGTCTCAATCATGTGCACAGGAATACGGATGGTACGTGCTTGGTCAGCAATCGAACGCGTGATTGCTTGACGGATCCACCATGTCGCATAAGTTGAGAACTTATAACCACGGCGGTATTCGAACTTATCAACCGCTTTCATTAGACCAATGTTACCCTCTTGGATAAGGTCTAAGAATTGTAAACCACGGTTGGTGTATTTTTTCGCAATCGAAATTACAAGACGTAAGTTCGCTTCAACCATTTCTTTTTTCGCACGACGAGCTTTCGCTTCACCGATACTCATACGACGGTTGATGTCTTTAATACGCTCGATGCTAAGACCTGTGCTTTCTTCAATTGCACATAACTTATTAATACAACGAATGATCTCTGGCTTAACTTCTTCAAGTGCTACTGAGTATTTCTCGTTTGCAGCAATTTCAAGGTCAATCCAGCTTGAATCTGTTTCGTTGTTAGCAAAATGCTTGATGAAGTTCTTTTTCGGTAACTTCGCAATTTGTACAGCTTGCTTCATGATGATACGTTCTTGAACGCGAACGCGGTCCATCATATCGCGCATGTTGTTTACCATGCGGTCAAACTGTTTTGGCACTAATTTAAATGTTTTAAATAGTTCGCCGATTTCTGCAATAGCTGCTAGTGAATCAGGGTGTGAGCGACCTTTCTCTGCGAATGTATCACGTGCTTTATTATAAAGGTTACGTAAGTTTTCAAAGTGAATGCGGGCTTCTTCAGGATCAGGGCCTGTATCGCCGTCGCCATCACCGTCACTATCATCATCGCCATCTTCATCTTCATCTTCGTCATCAGCTTCGTCGTCTTCGTCGTCAAGCTGTTCTTCGTTTAACTCTGAACCGATATGAGTAGCAGAAATTTGTGATTCGTCTTCATTATTAGGATCAAAGAAACCTGAAATAATGTCGCTTAAGCGCATTTCTTCAGCTTCAAATTTGTCCCATTGCTCTAGTAGATAAGTGATTGCTTCTGGGTATTCAGCAACAGAAATCTGTACTTGGTTAATACCTTCCTCAATACGTTTAGCGATTACGATTTCGCCTTCACGTGTAAGAAGTTCAACAGTACCCATTTCACGCATATACATACGGACAGGGTCAGTTGTTCGACCGATCTCTTTTTCTACAGTCGCAAGTGCAGCGGCCGCGGCTTCTGCTGCGTCTTCGTCTGTCGTTGTTTCTTGCATCATTAATTCATCAGCATCAGGTGCGCTTTCGCTTACCTGGATACCCATGTCATTAATCATGCTAATGATATCTTCTACCTGATCTGAGTCGATAATGTCTTGTGGAAGGTGATCATTAACTTCTGCAAAAGTTAAATAACCTTGCTCTTTACCTTTTTGAATCAGAAGCTTTAATTGTGACTGAGGAGTTGGATCCATAGAGATTTATTCTTCCACTCTGAAAGTTGATACAACAGGCGCCAGCTCGCTTATTAATTAAGCGACACGAAAACTAACTAGACGCAGTGAATAGCACAGTATAACAGCATTATTCAATTCTGACTAGCTGTTGCTGCCTTTTAACGCTTGTGTCAGTAAGTGGCATTCTAGCCTTTCTTCGCTGCTTAAGCCTTGGGTTTTGTCTTTTATTAATAGGGTCTCTAGTCGATAATTTAAACACTGGTCTTCAATAAATTTAAAAGTATTTTTAAAAACCGTCTCTAAACGATCGTCATTTATTTGGTGCTGCCAAGTTGCTAACTTCACTAGCGCGTCATATTCAGCGCCACCCCTAAATGACTCTAAAATTTGTGCGGTGGTGACACCTTCACGCTCTAGGGCTAAATGCTGAATGCGTAAAAATAATTCAATACCCGCGATTTTCATTTCTGCTAATTCTGGCATATAGGCTATGCTGGTCGCCAAATTAGGGTGTTGCAATAAAATCCCAATGGCTTGGCGCATCGGTGTGATTTTAAATTTTCGTTCAATAGCATGTTGCTGTTTTGGCGATTTAACGCGGTTATTTAATTGCTCCCGCGTACGACCAATTAAACGGCCAAGATGTTCCAAAATATTTTCTTGGTAAAAATCACTGGGGATTTTTTCAATTAGCGGTAGGGCATCACTGAGTAGTTTTGCTTTACCTGCATCTTGAGTGAGATCAACCTCTTGGCTGAGCTTATTAAACAGCACCTTGGTAAAATCATCTGCTTCACTTAATCTTGCTTCAAAAGCGTCTTTACCTTCTTTTTGTACTAGCGAATCAGGGTCTTCACCGTCTGGTAAAAACACGAACTTCAATGATTTACCATCTGCAAGATAAGGAAGCGCATTCTCAAGCGCTCGCCATGCTGCATCACGACCAGCGCGGTCACCATCGTAACAACAAATCACTTTATCTGTGGTTCTAAATAACGTGTGCATATGCTCTGCAGTGGTGGCTGTGCCAAGGGCTGCGACAGCATATTCAATGCCTTGCTCGGCTAGAGCAACGACATCCATGTAGCCTTCAACAATTAAAATATGGTCGAGCTTTTTGTGAGCTTGCTTTGCTTCGTATAAACCATAGAGCTCAAAGCCTTTGTGGAAGATACGGGTTTCTGGTGAGTTAAGGTACTTAGGACCTTGATCCGCCTGCATAACTCGGCCACCAAACGCAATAACTCGACCACGTTTATCGCGAATAGGGAACATGAGTCGGTCACGGAAAAAGTCAAATTGACGACCTGGCGATTTTTCAGACGCAAGCTTTAGCTCAATGAGCTGCTCTTTTTGATCTTTATTGCGGCCAAGTTGCTGGCATAGCGCTTCCCATTCGCTCGGGGCATAGCCAATCATGAACTTTTTCGCTGTTTCTCCGCTTAAGCCACGACCTTTGATATAGTCGATAACCGTTTTCGAGTTGGCATGATGCTTTAATTGATGCTGATAAAAGCGTGCTGCGTGTAACATTAAATCGTAATCAGAGCGCTTTTGTTCGGCTGTACGTTGTGGGCCTGAGCTGCCACCTTGTTCACGAGGTACGTCTAAATTGAGCATACTCGCTAACTCTTCAATGGCATCAACGAATTCTAATTTGTCGTATTCCATAACAAATGAAATTGCATTGCCATTGGCACCACAACCAAAGCAGTGGTAAAACTGTTTATCTTGAGAAACGGTAAAAGAGGGTGACTTTTCGTTGTGGAATGGGCAACAGGCTTGGTAGTCTTTACCTGCTTTTTTTAGGCCAACTCTCGAATCAATTAACTCAACAATATCTGTGCGGGCGAGTAAATCATCAATAAACTGTCGAGGGATCTTTCCGGCCATAGCTGTTGTTTTTTCCTGCGCTATCTTTGCGTTCTAAAATAAGATTTGAACACAATTACTGTGTTTATGAAAGACTAAAAGCAAGAAACCGAGCACTAGGCTCGGTTTGCTTGAATCATACATCTGTATGTGGGGGTTAGGCAGTTAATCGTTGCTTGATTAAGCCAGAAATCTTACCTAAATCGGCACGACCTTCAGCTTTGCTTTTGATAACTCCCATTACCTTACCCATGTCTTGCATACCCGCTGCATTTGTATCAGCAATAGCCGAGTCAATAAGAGCAATGATTTCTTCTTCACTCAATTGTTGAGGTAAGAATTCTTCAAGTGCTTTAATCTCATTGGCTTCAATTTCAGCTAAATCTTCACGGCCCGCATCAATGTACTGGGTGTAAGAATCGCGACGTTGTTTTACAAGCTTCACTAGAACAGCGGTAATACCGTCGTCATCAAGTGTAATTTGCTCGTCAATTTCACGTTGCTTGATTGCTGCAAGTACCATGCGGATTGGCTTAAGACGTTCTTTGTCTTTTGCCTTCATCGCATCTTTTTGCGCATCTTTTAGCGTTAATAAAAGGCTCATTTATACAAGACCAAATACTGATTAGTATAATTTAACGCGACGTGCGTTATCGCGAGAAAGCTTCTTCATGTGACGCTTTACTGCAGCAGCTTTTTTACGCTTACGCTCAGCTGTTGGCTTTTCATAGTGCTCGCGACGACGAACTTCTGAAAGGATACCTGCTTTTTCACATGAACGCTTGAAGCGACGAAGTGCTACGTCAAACGGTTCGTTCTCTCTTACTTTAATTACTGGCATTAAAAATTCACCTACCTAAATAATGAGCGTTGCTCAAGTTGATCAAATAACGATCAAGTGGTTCAAAAATGGTGCGGTATTGTAATCCGAAGCAACACCACATGTAAAGGATAATATTAACAGAAACTACGTTTGCAAAACAGTGTTAATTTACCTCTCGCTGATATAAGCGGCAAATCACTTGTCCGGCGGTTTTTTCTTTTAAAAGCATCCAGTTATCTGGAATGTCAAGGCTGTTTAATTCGCTTTCGACTTCAACATATATTAGCGCTTGGGCAGTTAACCAGTTATTTTCTTCGAGTAAAAAACAAGTTTTTTCAGCTAAGTTTTGTCGAAATGGCGGGTCAACAAAAACCAAATCAAATTGCTCGTTTTGCGCATTATTAGCTAATAGAGAAAGGCTATTATCTTGTTTAATCACTGCATTATCTAATTTAAGCGTGCTAATGTTTTCTTTTAGCTGAAGAGCGGCACCTTTATCTAGCTCAAAAAAGGTAGCGCGTTGAGCAAAGCGAGATAAAGCTTCAAACCCTAAGCCGCCAGAACCGGCAAAGCAGTCAAGAACAGCTGCGCCTCGGGTATCTTGCATTAGCCAGTTAAACACCGTTTCTTTAATGCGATCTGTGGTTGGACGTAACCCTTGCACATCTTTTACAGGGAGTTTCCTACCTCGAAATTGTCCGCTAATGATACGAATAAAGCCATTTGCTGATTTATTGTTCGTTGCTTTCACTTGGCGGTTAGCTGTTGATTTTTTTCTCATTTAACTCACTAATCATTGGTAACTGACCCCTAGCTCAGATAATATTGTATGCAATAGCTAGCGTGTCATTTTTCTACTGCGCTAAAAGTGATAGTATTGCGACCTTAGCGATAGATGGTACCTGTTTATGTTTGGCTAAAATGCTGAACTGTCACCAAACTATTATTCATGTAAGTTTATCAGATTTTTATAAGTGGTTATTAGCAAGTATGGCAAAAAAAAGTAAATTCCTGTCTTGGTTTGGTTTTGGCAAATCAGATAAGCAACAAGCAGAGCAAGCAGCAAAAGAGGCTGATAACCAGAAGCAAATAGAAGAACAACAGCGAATTGAAGCCGAAAAGGCAGAAGCTGAACGTTTAGAACAAGAACGCATTGCGGCAGAAAAGGCAGAAGCTGAACGTGTAGAGCAAGAGCGTATCGCTGCTGAAAAAGCACAAGCAGAACGTTTAGAGCAAGAGCGTATCGCTGCAGAAAAGGCAGAAACGGAGCGTTTAGAACAAGAACGCATTGCGGCAGAAAAAGCAGAAGCTGAGCGTTTAGCTCAAGAGCAGCAAGCGGCAGAACAACAACGTCAAGAACAACAACGTCAAGAACAACAACGTCAAGAACAACAAGCTCGTCTTGCTGAGCAAGAAGCAGCAATGAAATTAGAGCAAGAACGTGCTGCAGCAGAAAAGGCAGAAGCGGAACGTGTAGAGCAAGAACGTATCGCGGCAGAAAAGGCAGAAGCTGAACGTGTAGAGCAAGAGCGTATCGCGGCAGAAAAGGCAGAAGCTGAACGCTTAGAGCAAGAACGTATCGCGGCAGAGAAAGCAGAAGCTGAGCGTTTAGAACAAGAGCGTATTGCGGCAGAGAAAGCACAAGCGGAGCGCTTAGAGCAAGAACGTATCGCGGCAGAGAAAGCAGAAGCGGAACGTTTAGAGCAAGAGCGTATTGCGGCAGAAAAAGCAGAAGCTGAGCGTTTAGAACAAGAGCGTATTGCGGCAGAGAAAGCAGAAGCGGAACGTTTAGAACAAGAACGCATTGCGGCAGAAAAAGCAGAAGCTGAGCGTTTAGAACAAGAGCGTATCGCTGCTGAAAAAGCAGAAGCGGAACGTTTAGAACAAGAGCGCATTGCTGCTGAAAAAGCACAAGCGGAGCGCTTAGAGCAAGAACGTATCGCGGCAGAGAAAGCAGAAGCGGAACGTTTAGAGCAAGAGCGTATCGCGGCAGAAAAAGCGGAAGCGGAACGTTTAGAGCAAGAGCGTATCGCTGCAGAAAAGGTAGAAGCTGAACGTTTAGAGCAAGAGAAAGCTGCTCAAGCCGCTGCTGAAAAACCTAAGAAAGAAGGTTTCTTTGCACGCCTTAAAAAAGGTCTATTAAAAACTCGCGTTAATATCGGTTCTGGTTTTGCGTCTATATTTAGCGGTAAGAAAATTGACGATGAGTTATTTGAAGAACTAGAAACACAATTACTGACAGCCGATTTAGGTGTTGATACAACAATGAAGTTGATTGATAACCTAACCGATGCAGCCGATCGTAAGCAGTTAAAAGATGGCGATGCTTTATACGAGTTAATGAAGCAAGAAATGGCAAGTATGCTTAAAACCGCTGAGCAGCCGTTGGTTGTAAGCGGTGAGAAAAAGCCATTTGTTATCTTAATGGTGGGTGTAAATGGTGTAGGTAAAACCACCACGATTGGTAAATTAGCGAAGCAGTTCCAAAACGAAGGTAAGTCAGTGATGCTTGCTGCGGGTGATACCTTCCGTGCTGCAGCGGTTGAACAGCTGCAAGTATGGGGTGAGCGTAATAGCATTCCTGTGATTGCTCAACATACAGGTGCAGACAGTGCGTCAGTGGTTTTTGATGCATTTCAGGCGGCAAAAGCCCGTAATGTTGACGTGTTAATCGCCGATACAGCAGGGCGCTTGCAAAATAAAGATAACTTAATGCAAGAGCTTGAAAAAATTGCCCGTGTAATGAAGAAAATTGACCCAGATGCACCGCATGAAGTTATGCTAACTATTGATGCAGGTACAGGTCAAAACGCAATTAGCCAAGTTAAATTATTTAATGAATGTGTTGGTTTAACGGGCATTACTTTATCTAAACTAGATGGTACCGCTAAAGGTGGTGTGATTTTCGCCGTTGCAGATAAATTTAATATCCCAATTCGTTACATTGGTGTTGGTGAAGGTATTGATGATTTACGTACCTTTAATAGTAGTGACTTTATTGATGCACTATTTAGCCAAGACGAGGATGACGCATAATTAACTAAAGGGAGCTTGCTCCCTTTTTCGCTGCAAGATGATTGATAACTAAAATGATAAATTTTCAGCAAGTCAGTAAAACATACCCAGGTGGCCATCGTGCCCTTGAAAAAGTCAGCTTTCATATTAAGCCTGGCGAATTGGCCTTTTTAACCGGGCACAGTGGTGCAGGTAAAAGTACCCTATTGAAGCTTATTAGCTTGATGGAGCGCCCATCGGCAGGGCAGGTGCTTATAAATGGTGTTGATTTGAATGCGGTTAAATCACGCCAGATCCCATATGTACGCCGCGATATTGGTATCATCTTTCAGAATCACCGCTTACTAGAACGCTATTCAGTGTTTGATAATGTTGCCTTACCTTTAATTATTGAAGGCACGCACCACAAGCAAATAGCTAAACGTGTTCACGGTGCGCTTGATAAAGTTGGGTTACTTGATAAAGCGAAGTGTAATCCAGCAACCTTATCAGGTGGTGAGCAGCAGCGTGTTGGTATTGCTCGTGCTATCGTCAATTCACCGCCAATTCTATTAGCTGATGAGCCAACCGGTAACTTAGACCCTGAGCTTTCAATGGACATATTACGTTTATTCGAAGACTTTAATAATCATGGCACAACCGTACTGATTGCAACCCATGACATTGGCTTAATTGCGCGTATGCGTTATCGCAGCCTAACACTGAAAGATGGCCGTATGATTGACGATCCGTTAGCTGAGGGGGCACTATGAGTTTATTGTTTAAAAGCCGCAACAGCCAAAACGAACGTCAGAAAAAGTCATTTTTAGCAGCGCCTTATTTCTTCTTTATTAATCTTATTCGTCAAGGTGTGCATAGCTTAGGTGAAATGTGGCGAACACCTCTTGCTTCATTGATGACCATTGCCGTATTAGGATTAAGCTTAACGCTGCCAGCGACACTTTATTTAGTGGTTAAAAATGTCTCGCAAGTAAGCACTGGCTTTGAAGATGCAGCAGAGATTTCGTTGTTCGTAAAAGAAACTATGAGCGAACAACAAACACAAACCTTGGTTAAGCGTTTAGCACTCTACCCTGAAGTAGATAAAGTGGAGTTTGTATCAAAGGGCGAGGCCCTCACTGAATTTAAACAAGTATCAGGATTTGGCCAAGCACTTGAATATTTAGATGCGAACCCGTTACCAGATGTTGTTATTGTTACACCGACAGCACGATACCGTCAGCCAAATACGGCAAAACAATTACTGCAAAAGCTTGAAGCCGAAAGAGAAGTTGATTTTGGTAAACTCGATATTGCTTGGCTTGAGCGATTAAATGCACTTTTAAGTTTATTAAAAGAAAGCGTGATCACCATTGCTCTACTATTATTAACCTCCGTCACCCTGATCATTGGTAATACTATCCGCTTATCAATCATGGATAAGAAAGATGAAATTCAAGTGATGAAGTTAGTTGGGGCGACAAACACCTTTATTCATGCACCATTTTTATGGACAGGGATTTGGTACGGTATTATTGGCGGTTTGTTCTCTTTTATTTGTGTTGCATTAATGATGTGGTGGCTTGGTGCTGCTGTAAGTGATGTTGCGGGTGTTTATGAAACCAGCTTTGATTTAATTGGTTTAACACTCTCAGAGTTTGGCATTTTAGTTGCGCTTGCAACAGGCTTAGGATTTGTTGGTTCTTACTTATCAGTTAACCGCTACATAAAAGAAATTGAACCCGATAAAGTGTAATACCAATCGACTTAAGTATTTAACCAATCTAGCGAGCTAAATAAAGCGCTAACTGCGTTATAAATTTTTCATGTAGAACTACTATATGTCAAAATATATGCCTTGTTATCACTTCATTTATCTGTCGCTATAATTGGTCAGTAACTTAACACGATTGGTATGAATTTTTTGTTACACTGCTCTTTTAGCGATAAATAGTAGTCGCTGTTAATTTATCAAAATATCACTCCAAGCTAGAATTCATCGCTTATTCAGCGTGTTAGCGTAGACTAAAAATAGATACAAAAACCACTTGATTTGAACTTTAAAAAAGTTTTTAATTGAAGTTAGCACTCTCGCTTAAAGAGTGCTAAGATGGTTTCAAATGTTTATCACTGAGGTGAAAAATGAGTAAAGATTTATACGCAATGGCACTTACTGCAGGTCAACAGAGCGCAAGTATGGACGGCTACCTTCAAGCGGTTAGCACTATTCCTATGCTTGATGCAGAGAAAGAAAAGCAGTTGGCGACACGTCTTCAGGAAGAAGGTGATCTTGAAGCTGCGAAGCAACTCATTATGTCGCATCTACGCTTTGTTGCTCATATTGCGAAAAGCTATTCAGGTTATGGCTTACCGCAAGCTGATTTAATTCAGGAAGGTAACATTGGTCTGATGAAAGCGGTAAAACGTTTCGACCCAAGTGTAGGTGTTCGCTTAGTTTCATTCGCAGTACACTGGATCAAAGCCGAAATTCATGAATACGTACTTAAAAACTGGCGTATCGTGAAAGTTGCAACAACAAAAGCGCAACGTAAATTATTCTTCAACCTACGTAAAAACAAAAAGCGTTTAGGTTGGTTTAACCAAGCAGAGGTTAGCACCGTTGCTAATGAGCTAGGTGTAAGTGAAAAAGAAGTACGTGAGATGGAATCACGTATGAGTGGCCAAGATATGGGCTTTGACTTAACGGGCGACGACAATGACGACGCACCGACAAGCACATACTCGCCAGTACAGTATTTAACAGATGGCAGTGCTGACCTTGCTGATGATATCGAAGAGCAGCAATGGCAAGAACAGTCTCATGCACGTTTATTCAGCGCGTTAAAAACCCTTGATGAGCGCTCACAAGACATCGTAAGTGCGCGTTGGTTAGCTGACGACAAAGCAACACTGCAAGAGCTTGCTGAGAAATATAACGTTTCTGCAGAGCGTGTTCGCCAGCTAGAAAAAACAGCGATGAAAAAGCTGCAATCAGCAATGAGCTAATAGCAATCGCTATAGCAAACCATCTTTAGTAGACTACAAAGCCTCGCAAATGCGGGGCTTTTTGTTTTAAAGGACGCGGTATGTCACAGATTGATTATCAACATGTATTAGATGAAATCACAAAAGAAGTTCAACCATTACTGAGCCAAGGAAAGGTTGCTGATTATATTCCTGCGCTTGCAGAGGTTGAGCCAAACCAGTTCGCCATTGCGATTCATACAGTGGATGGGCAAACCTATTGTGCGGGTGATTGTGGTGCGCGATTCACGATTCAATCTGTGTCTAAGGTAATGACCTTAACCTTAGCACTTCAACGTTATGGTGATGAGCTGTGGCAACGAGTTGGTAAAGAGCCTTCAGGCACTGCTTTTAACTCTCTTACACAGCTTGAATTTGAACAAGGCATACCACGCAATCCGTTCATCAACGCTGGTGCAATTGTTACCTGTGATGCTTTATATAGCCGTTTATCTGCACCGATGCATTCAATGCTTGAGTCATTTCGTCAGTTATCAGGGAATGCTCAGGTTGTTATTGATAAGAAAGTGGCAAATTCTGAGTATGAGTTTCGTCATCGTAATGCCGCGATGGCGCATCTAATGAAGTCATTCGGCAACTTTAATAATGAAGTGGATGATGTGTTATGGGCCTATTTTAACTTCTGTGCTATTGAACTGAACTGTGTAGAATTAGCAAAAGCTTACAATTACCTTGCTAATCAAGGCAAAGATGCCAACGGCAATAAAGTGTTGAGTGCAAGACAAAATAAACAACTAAACTCGTTATTGTTTACCAGTGGTTTATACGATGCTGCAGGGGATTTTGGCTACCGTGTTGGCATGCCGGGTAAGTCAGGGGTGTCGGGTACCATATTAGCTGTGCTACCGAATCAATTTACTGTGGCTGTTTGGGCACCAAGACT
>Ga0066376_10004820_pt1 | contig 11650 bp, 7 predicted proteins | sample Knorr_S15_td_Bot_FD_77009 | JGI IMG/M metagenome (GOLD analysis project Ga0066376, IMG submission 77009) | Marine microbial communities from Southern Atlantic Ocean transect - Knorr_S15_td_Bottom_ad_5009_LV_A | ecosystem: Environmental > Aquatic > Marine > Oceanic | place: Southern Atlantic... | reverse complement strand
GGAGCACCCGGAACGGACATCATTTCCAGTGTGCTGCTAAGCGCCGGGATGATCTTGCCGATGTGATAGTTATGGCAAGTCAGGCAGCTTTCTCCGGCTTCGGCGGCGGTATGGCAACCGGCGCAAAGCTGGCGCGGAATCTGTTCGAAATTACTGGCAAAGGTCGCCGGGTTCCGGTCTTTGAACGAATCAAGGTACTTGGCGCCCTTATTAAAAGTATGGCAGGTCAAACAGCCTTTATCGTCAGGCAGGCTGAAATGCGACGTGTGCGAAAAGACGGTGAACGGATGTTCGCCGGGTGCCAGGCGCGCGCCCTGCCAATTGACGCTGAGCCTCCCGTCCGTATCGGTGTCGATGCTGTGGCATTTGGTGCAAAGGCCCGGCGATTTGTCGGAAGCAAGGCTTTCGAAAATCTGCCGGGTGGTCACTTCCCGGGACAAGGGGGCGGCCTGTCCGGTAACATCCAGCCAAGCCCTCAGGAACCTGTCGGCATGGCCGGTGGGGCGGTAGCGGAGTGTAAATTCGTCGCGATACCAGCCCCCGGCCATTGACCAGTCCTCACCGGTGGCAAGATTCTCCGGTTCATCCCGGAAATCTTCCGGGGCGGTGGCTGGTTCTCCGGATTTGGCGGATTTTCCTTCCTTTTCATCGGTCAGCAAGCCGTCGCCGCCTTTCTCATCAGTCAGCAGCCCATCGCCGCCTTTTTCATCGGTCAGTAAGCCGTCGCCGCCTTTCTCATCGGTCAGCAGCCCATCGCCGCCTTTTTCATCGGTCAGCAAGCCGTCGCCGCCTTTCTCATCGGTCAGCAGGCCCCCGTCCTTGTCGCCCCCCTTGTCGCCGCTGTCGTTACCGGCGCTGGAAGGGCCCTTTTCTCCGGAACCTTGCCGATAATTGGCGACTTCGCGGTAAAGATCCGGAACCCATTGATGCGCGGCCATGCGCATGGTGTCGACGGGCAAAAGTCCCGATAAGTGGGTCAGTTCCTGGGTGCTGAGAGGTTTTCCCAAAATCTTTTCAAGCCGCGTCATCAACGCCGGCATGCCTTCGACGGCGACATCGAAGATCAGCTCCTTGACCCGCCAGGCAAAGGATTCGACGGCGGCGAGCTGTTCCGGGCTGGCGTCCGCCAGGTCGAGCAAATCGAGCCCCGCCAGGGCTTTCCTGATGGCCATGTAATCCCCGTCCCCGGCCAGCAGAAATTCCATGAACGGGGTGATCTCCTCGTCCGCATCCTCGGGCCATTCCCCGATGGCGATATTGCGTTCCGACAACGTCGCCACGTCGAGCCCGGGTACGTTGAAAACCGGCAATCCCTTGGCGGTGGCGCGACCGACGCCTTCCACCTGCCCGCCATGACAGGCGCCGCAATTGTCCTCGAAGGATTTGAGCGACATCTTGAAACCGTCTTCGTCGGGCAGATGACAGGATTTGCATGCTTTCGGCGCCGATGACCGCATTTCCTTGTCACGGAAATGCTTGCTGATATGGTTTAAGTGGTCGAACCGGATTCGCGTCCGCCGCTTGAAGGGGAAGCGGTCAAATTCAGGGTGGGCGTTTTCGAGGCTGGGGAACTGAAACGTATGGCAGAACTGGCAATTGGCGTTCGCCATGGCCGTCAGGTCAAATTTCGTGCCATGGTGTTCCCTGTGACACGACAGGCACGGCAACGGGCTTTCGATTCCTTTCAGGGGCTTGAGCGCCATGGCCGCCGAGGCGGAAATCATCGCCCAGGATCCCCTGGACGGGGGATTAGCGTCGCGGGTCAATTCCGCGACCCGGGACGGTGAAAGGCCATGCGGCCGGAAGCTGTCGCCGCCGAGATCGTGGCAGGTAAGGCAACGCTTGCTGTCGGCGATATCGGTCTTTTCGGCGAAGGCGGCGTGGACCCAGGCCGTCGGCCCCTTGTCGAAAGCGGTATGACAGCTCTTGCAGTCCTTCAGCCCGACGTGTTGAGAGGTCAAGGGCCCCGGATTGATGAAGGCGGGACCGCCGCCCCCGGCAACAAGAACGAGCAGCAACCCGAAGGTCAGTGCCGCCACCCGCCAGGCCGCCGCCCCGGGCCGCGCACGCCAGTTCATCACCGGCCGGCAGCGCGCCACCGGCTTACAGCAGATTCCGTCGGGGAACGGCCCGTGCCGGCACTGCCCGCCGGCCAGGTCGGAGCGCGTGCAGTGCCAGCGGTCGTCCCGTTTCGCCGGCTGGCATTCGAAATTGGCCCGGCACGACCCATCGGCGCCGGGCCCGATTCGGCAAGGGGATCCTTCGGACTGGCGGCCGCAGATCCAGGTCTGGTTGGGCCGGGAGTATGAGCTGGAGCGGAAATCGAATTTCTGCAGCAGCCTTTTCATGACATGCCCCCGCCGAAGGCATAGACGACCACCAGGTGCAACACCACCAGGATCAGCAAGCTGTAGGTGAGCGGAACGTGAACCAGCAGCCAGGCCTTGAGCGCCAGGCTCAACGCATAATAAAAATCCAGGTCGTCTTTCTTGTTGACCAGGTGGCGAAGGCGATCGGCGTATTCGTTTTCCCGGCTATTCAGGTAACGCTGCAAGTTGTCGATGTCGTTCATCAGCCGGAACTCGGGCCGCCGGGACGCAAACAGGTGGTGCAGGTGGTTCCTGGGCCCGCTGAAGAACCCGGACAGGTGGCGCAGGTAGAAATCGCTGATGGTTGACGATCGGGTTTCCTGGGCCGATTCCAGGACCAGGTCTTCGGCTTCGTTGCGAAGCTCGGCGATAAAGGCGGGAATGCGTTCAAAGATCACCTCTTCGCCCCGCCGTGTCAGGCGCGGCGGCAAAATCCGGGACAACATGAGGCCGACGATGCCGCTGACAACGATGATCGCGAAAAGGACGGTGATGGTGAATTCCAGGCCGCCGTCTGGAAGGCGCCAACCGATGTGCTCGGCAAATAGCAGAATCACCAGCCACCCCGCATAGATGTGCAGTTGCGCCCAGGTGCTGGCGGAGCCCAAGGGAAGAACGGTGATTTTCTTGCGCAGATTGAACAGCGCCAAAAACCCCATTACCGCCAGCAGCACCCAGCCGGTGAAAAACGGTTCCTGATAAAGGCTGGCGTCGTAAACGGCGAAAGCGAGGACGAGGGTCGCCCCGACCATAACCGTGATGGCGACATTGAGCCGGCGCCGGACGGTGATGTTCATCGGCGGTTCAACCACCCTGCCAGGGTCGGACGGTCCTGCATATCGAAACGTTGCAAGGCATCATGGGGGCAGGCCCGTTGACAGGCGGGCCCGCCCGGCTGATCGAAGCACAAATCGCATTTGGTCGCCTTGACGATCGGCTTTTTGGTGTCCTCGTCGACGATGAAACCCCCGTGCTGGTCGCGGACTTCGACCATACGGATGTTATCGTAGGGGCAATTTGTGGCGCAGGTGGCGCAACCGATGCAGGTATCGTCGTTGATCATCACTTGTCCGCCCTCGGTATTGCGGTGGATGGCGCCGGTCGGGCACCCGATCATGCAAACCGGATCGACGCAATGCATGCACGCGTTGGCGACCATGTAGTGTTCGAATGTCCGGCCGTGGCGGATGAAACGCGGATTGTTGTTATGGCCCTTGGCGCAGGCCTCGACGCAGGCGTCGCAGCGCACGCAGCGGTCGAGGTCGATAAGCATGGTCGAGGTGCCCATGATGAAGCGGTGTTCGACTAGCATCTCCAGGGTTTCGGTATCGATCTTGGGGATGGCTCCGGCTTTTTTATATTTTCTGCGCTTCTCGTACGGATGAGAGACTTCCACCGGGCGCCGTTCCGCCGGCGGCGGAAACATGGATTTGGGCAAGTTGGGCAGGACGTGAGTTTCGATAATCGACGTCGGCACCCGCAAGATATCTGTGTATCCGACGGCGCGCAGCGTGTGCTGCATGGAAATGATCCTATCCTTGCCTTCGAGCCAGTTCTGGGCGATTTCCTCGAACCCGAACAAGGCTCCGGTGCCGATGTAGCGGATGGTTTTGTCGCCGTGGTTGACCCGGTAGGAAACCCGGGCGGAGCCCGAAGCGAGGATCAATAAACCGTCCGGATAATCGCCTTCGTGGACGATGATGGGCTCCATCGCCAGGCGCTCATGGTGCGGGCTTTCGAGATACCGGTTGTAGGAAGTGTGCCATTCGAAGTCGCCATAGGTCTCGAACAGGGTCGCGGCGGCAATCTTGTCGAGCACGCCGTCGTCGAGGTGGTGGAACAACGGCGTTTCCATGAGGTTGTTCTTGAGGCTGTTTTCACGGTACATCCTGTCCACGTTTTCGCGGAAGCTTTCGACCCGCTGGCGGATATCGCGGATGCCCTGGCGGCGGATCTCCACCACTTCGACATCGTCCTCGGCGAAGATGGTGGTGGTGCGGGCGGCCCGGGTCAGCGCCGCGATTTCGCCGAACAAAACGCCGGGGTTGATTCTATGGGTGTTGAATTCTTCCAAAATCGCCGGCACGTCACGAAGGAACGTCAACGTTTCGTTGCCCTCGCCCGTGCGGGTGCTAGTATCGCGGCCGGCGGCATAGCGGGTCGGGTCGCGGACTTCCGGCAGCTTGGGATTGCGCCAAAGCTGCCCCAGGGCGGCGAGGAAGCCTTTCTTCGGCACCGACGAGCGGCCAAGCTGGGAATCGGATAATTTCGACGGCGGGATGATAACGCGGACATGGCCCGTTATGCTCAGGAAAGCCGTGGTCCCGTAATCCCCGGTGCGGACGATGATATCGCCCTTTTTATAATGCCGAATCCGGGTGTCGTTGCGGATGATGTCGCGGAGCGACACCGTTTCCGAGAACTTGGACGTGTCCATGTCCCGGAACATGTCCAGGCCGATGATCTTGTCGACCTCGGACTCGCTCATGTCCGGGCAGAACGGGTTGTCCCAACGCTCTGGACGTTGGATGGCGACTCCCATGGCCATGGCTCTCTCCCGATCTTGGTCCTTGTTGTTAACCTCGTTAGGGAGCTGGTTTCCCCTTGTACTTGTCGGCCCCCGGCACCAAAGCATCGACGGCCGCGAACTTGGACCCATCGTGAGCGTCGGAGAATTTTTCCGCTGCGGTGGAGATTTTATCGGCCGCCGCGGTCAGGTTGGCGGCGTTGTTGAGCTTCAGCTTCACGGCGCCGGCGGCGGCCACGATGGCTTCGATTTCGGGCGTCTTGACGGCACCGGCGATCTTTTTCATCGCCTTCCTCGCCGCCGCCGCCCGCTTGGCCATGGACACGGCATAGGCGGCCTTTTGGGTCGCCTTGGCGACGCCGCGAAGGGCGAATTCCAGATCCAGCGCCTTGCCGACGATATACATCATGCGCTTGCGGGCCGCCGACGCCTCACCGTTGGGCTTCGAGTACCAGACGTTATGGCGGACCTCGCCCTGGCTCCAAGCTACCAGATCGAACTTGCTGCCGGCGGGATGGCCGCCGACGTTGACCAGCTTTTCGTTGGGCACGGTGTGACAACCGTAGCAGTTGGCCGCGACCTTATAGAGCCGCATCGGCCGGATCATGCCGGCAGCCTCGGATTTGGCGTAGCGGGCCGTCTTGTGATCCGGCTTCTCGCTTTCCATGGTCACGCCCTTGCCGCCGTAATCGCTGTGTTCCTTGATCCATTTCTTGCCGGCGCCGTGGCACGATTCACACGTGATCCCGGAGATGGGCTTGATCTTTCCCTTCACTTGGGCGGACGTGAAATGGCAGCTCAGGCAAGCGCTATCGGCCTTCATGCGGCGGATGCCCAGGTTCTTGGCGATCTTCTTGGCTTCTTTCTTGCGCGGCAGCTCCTTGAAGGTGATCGCGTGCCGGGTCTTTTTCCAAACCGCGACGGAGGTCTTGTGACATTCGCCGCAGGCATCGGGACCGGCGACGTTAACGGGGTCCAGCTTCAATTCCTGAGCCGAGGCCGGGTTCCCGGACGCCGACATCGCCATCGCAACAACAAGGCCCAGGGCCACAACCGCGGGGCAGGGGCGAAATATCCGGTTTAAAAATTTTTTCATCATGGTCATCCTCGGTAAATTCCCTTTCCTTCCCTTCCGTCACGCATCGAGCGTCAGGGCGGTTTTCGGCATGGCAACGCAAGTCAGGCACGATCCTTCTTCGGGGGTGACCCCAGGGTCGCTGACATAGGTTACCTCGCCGGATTTGACAGCGACAATACAGGTGCCGCAATTCCCGGCCCGGCAGCCGGAATCGATAACGATGCCGTTGTCTTCGGCGAATTCGAGCAGGGTTTCGGCGCCGGCGTCCCATTTCAGGGTCTTGCCCGAGCGGTCGAAAACCACCTCGACGGCTTCCGCTTCGCCAGCTTCGGGAACCTTGGCCTTGGTTTTTTTCACCGTCGCCGGTCCGAAAGCCTCGAAATGGACGTCGTCCTCCGGCACGCCCCATTCCTTCAGGCCGGCGGTGAGGAATTCCATCATCGGCGGCGGGCCGCAGATATAGAATGTGTAGTTGTTGGAGGGCAGCAGTTCCTTGAACTGGTCGACGCTGACGTGGCCCGAGTGCTGATAATCCCGGCCCTTCTCGTCGCCCTTTTGAGGAACGCTGTAAAAGACGTGCAGGTGAAGGTTCTCGTTGGCCTGGTTCAGGGCTTCCAGTTGCTCCTTCATCAAGTGTTCCTCGCCGTTGCGCACGCCGAGGAAAAACCAGACCTCGCGCCTGATCCCGGATTCCGTCAACGCCGTCAGCATGCTCAGGACCGGGGTAAGGCCGATGCCTCCGCCGACGAAGACGATGGGCCGTTCCGACGTCATATCGAGAAAGAACTGGCCGCTGGGCGCCTTGATGTCCAGGATGTCGTCTTCCTGCAACATGTCGTTGAAGTAGGTGGACGACAGCCCCGGCGGCTTGTCGGGCTGGTCGCGGGGCGGCGGGACTTTCTTAATCGATACCCGGTAGTAATCTGGATTGTTGGGGCTGTCGGACAGCGAATAACAACGGATGATGGGTTTCGATTGACCCGGAATCCGCAATTGGAACGTCAGGTATTGACCCGGCAGGAACGGCGGCAGCGGCTTGCCGTCATGAGGTACCAGGTAAAAGGAATGGACGCCTCCCACTTCTTTGACCTTCCGTTGGACCTCGAATTTCCGGTGGCCGCTCCAGGACAACGTCGTCCTATCGCCTTCCTTTTTGCTTTCCGCCGTGGCGATTTCGGTCTGATAGCGGAGGGAATCGAGCGTCACGCGCCGCTGTTCCCGCTCGATGGTCAACCGGCGGAAGGACGAGACGATCAGAAACACCGATTGGATAAAGACGGCGCCGACAATGACGACGCCAGCGACCTGGATGACAGCGGGGGCCAGGATCAGGGTCATGGGAGACGTTGCTCCCAAGGGGAAAAGAGACGCGTCAGGGCGGAGAAGTCGGGTATCGACATGACACCCTCAATAGACAATGAAAAGTTCAGCGCGGGCCCCAACACCATCGTCCCGTTCGCCGTTGAAGGTGTAAAATCCTTCCAGTTGGGCTTGAATGTACTGACCGATCGCCTGCTGAAGCTGGAACCCGATGCCCAGTTGGTCGAAGCCCTGGCCGTCGTAATCATGGCGGCCGGCGATTTCGAGGATCAAGTTGCGTCGATGGTCGTCCCAGAAGGCTTGATAACCGGTGGCAAAACCGACCACGTCGTCGGTAAAGGGGCTGACCTCTGCCCCGTAGGTGCTCAGATTGGGCGAGGCAAAGAGGATGCCGAGGCTGGCCAGCGGCCCGCCGAGAATCTGTTCGCGCCCGGCCTGGGTGAAATTGCCGATGCTGATGAAAGGATTGAAATACGCGATATCGTCCGACCCCGGCACAATCGTCGAAAATTCCGCCGACAGCAACGATCCGTCGCCGATCACGTTGCCGCCAATTTCTTCGTCGAGGGCGATCGAGTTGTTGATCCTGAAGGCGGAGCTGATGCCGCCCAGGGCCCTGATTCGCTGGATCGCCGAAGCGCCGATATAAAACGCATCCCCGTTTCTCGCATTGTCATCGACAAAGATCATGTCCAGGTTATAGGAGCTGACGTGGGTGTCGGCGAAAACGAACAACCCATACATGTTGGGGTCCGTGCCCCGGTTCCGGTCGTTGCGGTCCAGGCGGTCCCACGCCCACAGGCCGGCAATGCGCAAATTCGAGGTACTGGGGAAGACGAGGTTGTTGCGGACGAAGCCGACGGCATCGACGGTGTCGTTGAGAATGATGCCTTCCTGGAAGGTGAACGGCTGGCGGCCGACGGTGAAGCCGAAGTCGATTGGCTTGATGCCGGCCCGATCGAGTTTGGGCAGCAGGCTGCCGATGTCGCCTTCGAAAAACAACGTCTCGATGTCCAGGTTCAGCTCGTTGTTGAAATCTTCGTTGGAGCCGTCGAAGGTATAGCGCGTAAACCGGCTGGGCAGGTTGTTGTCGAAGGGCCTGAGCCCGAGCAGGATTTTCTCGGTGCCGGTCAGTTGCAGGTTGGCGTATAAGTCCATCCGGTTGGCGATTTCCGTATCGCGAAGCCGACCCGGAGCGCCGTTGTCGAAGGTCTGCACCGTGGTGCGGTTGATGAAATAGGACCAAAGCCGGGGCTGCCAGATGGCCCCGAGGATCGGCACCTCGAATCCCGCGTCAAGCTGGCCGGTATCCAGGAATGGGTCGCCGAGTTCAAGGAACAGCGCCGGGCGGAAAGGAATATCACCGACGGACTTGAACTTCACCACCTCGTCCTTGAGGGTCTCGACCTCGACGTGTTCGCCGAGCGGCCAAAGCGAGCCGTACCAGGGCTTTTTCTTCATTTCCGCCGCCTGGACGGTTCCGATGACGCCAAGACAAACCGCGAAAACCACCAAAACAGGCGGAATTCGCGTCAAAAACATCTTAAAGCAACGGCCGAAACCGTGCATGGCAACCATCCTCCCTAGGATCATCGGCGATCTGGTTTCAATAACGCCGCCGCCGTACCCCCTTCTCTCTATACTCTCTCCGGCCCTGGGGGACCGGCCTTAAACTTTAGTCTTCATTCCTTTATATCGAAGGTCAGGGATTTCTCCCACAACAATTGGGTGCCCGCCACCAACGCCGCACCAGCGGCGCGGGGGCTGAGGCCGTAATCGAAGCCGACGCTCTGTATGGCGATCAATAGGTTCACCGGCGCCGGTTGTTGCAACAATTTGATGGACGCTTTATAGGGTCCTTTTCCGGTCAGGGCGCTGGCGTCGACCTCGTATTCGCCCCAGCGTTCGCCCAGGGGCTCGATGCCCCTTTTGTGGTTGCGTTCGGTCGGCGGTTCGCCGGTAAACACCAGCGACACCGGCGACGGCAGCACGCGGGGCAGGGAAATGACTGGGTACGGGATCGGGATCACGTGTTCGATCTCGCCGCCGCGGCCGTTCTGGGTAACGAAATACGATTGCAGGCTGAACAAATAGGGATCGATGGGAATCTTGCCGGCGTGAACGTAGGATGAATGGCCATCCCTAAGGTCGCCGTTGGGGTCGCGGTCGCCGGAACGGAAGATCACCTTGCCGTCGCGGTCGGTGACCGTGACCTCCAGCCAGACCAGCCGTTCGCCGGAGAACCCAGTGGGCACGTTATGGCCGTCGGTGCCGCTCTTGACCTGGACCCGGAATTCGATGCCGTCCTTGTCGGCCTGTTCGACCACGACCTTGGCCAGATGATAGCCGTTGCGCAGCACTTCCAGGCGTTTCTGACGCGCCCAATCCAGTCTTTTCAACTGGTAATCGATGATCTCGCGGGCGTCGTAGCGGTCGTCCACCGACTGCCAGCGCTCGGGGAACCCGCTGTCGTCCTTGACCTTTTCCTCGAAGGCGTCAGCGCCCCAGCCGGCGGCGACGTCGAACTGCAGCCATTCCTTCAGCGTCGCCATGCGTTGCGCCTCGGCGTTATGGGGGAAGATGCCGGGGTGGATGATCGAATAGTCCGGGCCGGCGAAGAAATGGTTGGTGAGCTTCCTGGGCATCGTTGGCACGCCGCCGACGATGGCGCCGGGGCCGTGCTCATACCCCGAGGCGACGCCCTGGACCTTGCCCATGTGGCAGTCCTGACACGTTTCGCCGCGGGCGGCGGCGGGGCTGGTGCGGTATTCGCTGAATGCTTCTTCCAGGCGGAAGCCGTTGAACAGGGTCACGTCATGACAGGCGCCGCAGAATATCGGATTGGAGATATCGGCGAACTGCTTGACCTCCTTGTGTATCTGGCGGCCCGCTTTCTTGGGGTCGGTGACGACCCGGTATTGGTGGGTGTTGTCGAGCACGCGGGCTAGTTCCTTATTGCCCGTGGGCCCATAGATCGGCGCCGTCAGCCCGCCCTCGACCAGGGCCAGGCGGCCTGAGGCCTTGTTGTAGTTCTTGTTGATCCGGTGACAGACGACGCAGGTGATGCCCTCGCGCGACGTCGGGTGGCGTTCCAGGTTGGAGACGAAAGAATTCTCGCCCAGGTTGGCGCCGACCTGGTTGTGGCAGCGCAGGCAGAAATCGCCGTTAGACCCGTTGGCCAGTTCGTTGATCTTGTTGTTCAGCGACAGGTAGACGGGGCTGAGTTGGGCATAGGAGTGCTGGGAGACCGCCCATTCCTGGTAATGCTTGGGATGACAGGTACCGCAGGTGCCGGCCGACGGATAGCGGCTTTCGGCGAACAACGCCTCGTGAGCGGCTTCGGCGTCCTTGACGACATCTTTCTTTTTGTCCTTCTTTTCGGGCTTGGCGGCGCCCTTGTCGTCCTTGCCGTCGAGGAGGCTGTCCTTGTCGTCCTTGTCAAGCAGCAGGTCGTCCTTGTCCAGAAGCTCGTCCTTCTTGGCCTGGGCCAGTTCGATGACGGGGGCGCCGGCCGTGACCGGGCCGGGGGAGCCGTCGGCAAAGGCGGTGGAAATGGACATTCCCGTCGCCGCCAGGGTAAAGAAAAACATTACCGCCAAGGGAAGAAGGCGCCCCTCGGCTGTCAGCAATTTCATCGGTTTCAATTCTCACCCTCCCGAGGTGATTAACAGGTTCCGTTACCATGCACCCGCGTTAACTGGAAAGGATACCTAAAAAGGTATTCGTTTATTTCCTTCCCGCAATTGAACGGAGGTTCATTAATGCGGGGAGATCCCAGAAGCAGGACAGCCTTAAAACCAAGGAACCATTATAACTTATACATTATGTTATATTGAATTTTAACGGGCGGCAACCTGTCCTGGTTGCTGTTTTTTGCGGTTCCAGAAATGCTTAAACGGGGCGAATATCGCCATAATCAGCGACTTCCGGGCCGGTGACCATGGCCATTTTGACGGTTGAGAGTTAGGGAGTGGTAAAAGCCAATCCCGTTTTCGCCCTTTTTGGGGTGTTTCTGGCAGGCCTTTCCGCCGCCCCCGCCGGAGCCGCGGGAGACGGTGTGCGGCCCTATGCGAAATTCGGCTTGAACGAATTGGTGGTCGCCGACATCGAGGACCTGCGCCGGCAAATCCGGCGCTGCTGGAAGGTGCCGGAGGTAACCCGGAAGGAGGACTTCGACATCCATGTCCGCATCGAGCTCCGCCCCGATGGCACCGTGTCCATCATCAAAACATTTGAGACGCATGAGCCTGTTTCGTAACGGAGGATCCGGCTCATCTTGGTTTGATGCTATGACGCCTCGGTGAAGGTTGAAAAGGGTTCTGGTTGGTATTGAAATACCCGCCCATAGGTCCGCTT
>Ga0066376_10004819_pt1 | contig 11650 bp, 7 predicted proteins | sample Knorr_S15_td_Bot_FD_77009 | JGI IMG/M metagenome (GOLD analysis project Ga0066376, IMG submission 77009) | Marine microbial communities from Southern Atlantic Ocean transect - Knorr_S15_td_Bottom_ad_5009_LV_A | ecosystem: Environmental > Aquatic > Marine > Oceanic | place: Southern Atlantic... | reverse complement strand
CAGCCATGCGTAAAACATATATCACTAATCTGAAGCTTCGAGGATTTAAGAGTTTTAACAATCATACCAACTTGCAATTTGGTTCAGGATTCAATTGTATTGCTGGTGCTAATGGTTCAGGTAAATCAAATGTTTTAGATGCACTTTGTTTCGTCCTAGGGAGATTGTCAACAAAAAGTATTCGAGCAGATAATTATAGGGACTTAATTTATACAAAAAATGGAAAAAAATCTAAAGGTGGATTTGTATCAATTACTTTTGACAATAAATCAGGTATTTTTGGTATTCCTGCTTCTAAACTTGAACTTGTTCGAGAAATTACTGAAGCTGGAAAAACAAAATATTGGTTAAATGGTAAAAGAGCAACTCGAACGCAAGTTTTGGAATTATTAGAACTGAGTCAAATTCGACCCGAGGGACACAATATCATATTGCAAGGAGATATTTCTTCATTTATCACTATGTCGGGTAAAGATAAAAGAAAATTAATTGAAGAAATTGCAGGTATCGGAGTATATGAGCGTAAAAAGGATTCTGCATTAAATGAATTAGAAAAAGTTAAAATTAAATTACGAGACGTTCAAATTGTTATGAATGAAAAGAAAACTTATTTGAATTCATTGGAGACTGATAAAAAAACTGCTGAAAAATCTCAATCCTACCTTTCTGAAGAAAAATCTGCCAAATCTACTGAACTTAATCTTAAACTAAATAATTCTTCCAAAAAACGTCAATATATTAGCACAAAACTAAGTAAAGTTGAAAAACAGCGATCTAGATTCAAATCGCAAGTTGATGAATCGAATAAAAAACTTGAATTTATTGAGCGGAAAATTCGTGATGTTGAATCTAAAATTGAAAAAAAGGGTGGCGAAGAGCAACTCGAACTTCAAAAAGAAATTGAAAATCTCAAATTTGATATTGAGAACGGTAAATCATTGATTAAATCGTCAAATAATGAAATTCGACGGATCGAGGATAGACGAAAACAATTAGACAAAAATCTTTCAAATATATCTGGAAAAATTAAACTTAAAGATGGAGATTTGATGGAATTACGAACTAAACTGAAAAATTTAGATTCAAGGGAACATTCCATCAAAAAGAATATTGGTGTATCAGGATTATCTGTTGATCAATTACACGATCAAATTGAAGAAAGAGAAATTGAATTAACTGAATTAGAAACTAAAAAATCAGATTATAGCGAAGAACGTGCATCTTTGAAAGGTACATTAGAAGTTTTTTCTCTGAAGATTAATAATCTAACAAACAATTTGAAGGAAGTTATGATTTTAGAAAAACAAATTGAAGAAACCAAAGATATCAAAACACATTACAAAAATACAATTATTGAGATTAATTCTTTGAGTGATCGAGATACTGAAATTTTCATTGGAATTAAGGAACTTCGAAAACAAATGCTTGATGAAGAAAGTAAATTAAACAAACTTCAATTCGAGTTAAATGCATCTCACGAAGCTTTAATGCGGGATCGCGCGATTGGAGCTATTTTGAGATATAAAGGAAAACTTGGAGAAATTTATGGAACGGTTGCTCAGTTGGGAGAAGTGGATGAAGAATATTCTACTGCATTAAAAGTTGCTGCCGGAGGTCGTCTAAAAAATATCGTCGTTAAAGATGAACGGGTTGCGATTAAATGTTTGAATTATTTACGAAAAAAACGCTTGGGTGTTGCGACATTTTTACCTCTAAACAAAATTAAAAGTTATTCTCAAACTTCTGTTCCGAAAGGAAATGGTGTTGTTGGAATGGCACATGAGTTAGTAACAGTTGAAGATAAATTCAAAAAGGTATTTGAAAATATTTTGGGAAATACAATAATTTTGAATGATACTGAAACTGCTAAGCGACTTGGAATTGGAAAATATCAAATGGTTACATTGGAGGGAGATATTTTCTCACGAAGTGGTTCAATTAGTGGTGGTTATCGACGAGAAACTAGTTTATCTTTATCAAAAAAAATAGATGATGGTGAACTTGAAAATTTAATTAAAAAAATTGATAAATTTAGAACTAAAGTCAAAAATTTAGAAACTGAACGTGATAGTATCGATCGCGAATTAATTAAACTCAGAAAATTAAAATCCAGTATTGAATCTGGAATCAGTAACTTAGTTGATCTAGAGGAAAGTTCTGCAGAAATTAAAAATAAACTTTCAAATTTAGTTTCTGATCGAAAAAAATTTGGGGAAAGATTAAATTTTATTGAGCGCGATTTTAAAAAATTGATTGAAACTTTGCAGAAGAAGAAAATTGAGCAGAATAGTTTGAAATCTAAATCTAAAGAACTTCAATTTGGAAAACAGAAAAAAGAACTCGATAAAATTGATTCTGAACGTTCTAATTTAAACGCAGAAATTGCCACAATTGATGCCACAATTGAGAATGCGTTATTTCCCGAAAAGGAAAACATTGCTAAAGTTGTTTTTGAATTGCAAAAGGAAAAAGTTGAATTTAATACTCAAATCAACAATGAGGCGGCTAATGTTAAAACCAAATCTATTCGTTTGAAAAATATGAAAAAGGAAGAGGAAGAATTTTATGGACAATTGAAAAAATTATTTGGCGATAAAACCAAATTTGGTGAATTAGTCAAAAAAGAACAAGATAAAATTAAAGACATGGGATTAAAGGGACTTGGTGAAAATGAAGAATTTAATTCATTAAATATTGCAAAAGCTAAACTTGATTCGGAAATTTCTGCGATTAGAGAGGAACTTGAACCGTATCATAATATCAAAACATTGCCTTTTTTGAAAACAGTTCAGGCGGCTAAACAAAAGCAATCAGAAATGCGAAATCGACTAAACTCATTAGGTAATGTAAATATGAAAGCTCTTGAAATCTATGACGAAGTTCGGAAAGAATGGGAAAAATTGAATTGGCGAGTTACAAAATTAGATACTGAAAGACAATCTATTGCTGATGTCATTAACGCAATTGAGAATAAAAAAACAAATGTATTCATGGAGACGTTTAATAAAATTTCAACTAATTTTTCACGAATTTATTCTAATATCAATAATAATATGATAACGGGAAATATCATTTTAGAAAATGAAGATAATCCTTTTGATGGTGGAGTAATAATTAAAATTATAAAACCTGGAACTAATTCGCTAACTGCGTTGTCTGGTGGAGAAAAGGCGATGGTGGCCCTTTCATTCTTATTTGCAATTGCTGAATTCAATCCTTCGCCTTTCTATCTTTTAGATGAAATTGACGCACCGCTGGATGGAGTTAATGTAACAAAAATGGCTGAGCTTCTAAATGAATATGCAAAAACTTCTCAAATTATCATCATCTCTCACAAAGATTCAGTTATGTCCTCTGCTGAGTTATTGCACGGAGTTTGGATGAATAAAAAACATGGAGAATCGCACATTAGCAGCATGAAGGTTAAATAATGGGAACCAAAAAAATATATGACGCCATTTTTTCGGAAAACAATATTAAATGGCAATCCATAATTTATGAATTAATTAGAAGTAAAAAAGTTGATCCGTGGGATATCGATTTGAGTAAATTTTCAGAAGAATATATGTCAACAATTTCAAAATTGAAGAGTTTGAATTTCCGAATTTCAGGCAAAGTTGTTTTGGCAGCGGCATTAATGTTGAAAATAAAAACTAATCATCTTGGTCTCGATGATTTCATTTTACTTACTAACGATGATGAAGAACCGATTGAAGAATTTGAATATGATGAAGATGTATATATCGATCCGGATGAAAAAAGGATTTTGAATCTTGCTCGACACATCCGTCATAACACAAAAAATAAATATTTGATTGAACCGAGGACGGTTCGTCCCAGACAAAGAAAAGTTACAGTCATAGAACTTATGAGTGCATTGAAAAAGGCAATTGAAGTTGATAAACGTAGAGAACAAAAACGAGTTGCAGTGGAAAAAAATATTATTCCTGAAGAAATTTTTGAAGCGAAAAATAATTTACTTCCTGAACAAATTGAAACTTTGAATAAAAAAATACTAGAATTATTTGAAAAAACAAAAGCGAAAATTTTATTTGATCATTTATTGGAAAAGGGTGATGAAGTTGATCGTGTTCAAACATTCTTGCCAATTTTACACTTAGCAAATAATGGAAAATTATCTATTCATCAAGAAAGGCCATTCGAAAAGATTTATTTAGAGGTTCTGAATGGAAGGGATTAAAGGTCAAATTGAAGCATTGTTGCATTGTCGTCCTAAAGGATTGACGCTTGAAGAAATTTCAAATCATGCTGGAGTTTCATCAAAAGGTTTGTTAAAAAAATTATTGAATGAATTGCAAGAAGATTATTCAAAACGTGCGAGCGGATTAAATATTATTAATCAGGACTCTATCTGGAAAATGTCCGTAAAAGATGAACATATTGAAACAATTCAGGAAATTGCTCGACCTGAAATTAGTAAAGCAGTTCTAGAAACACTTGCATATATTGCTCATAAAAAAAGCATAAGACAAGCCGATGTTGTACGAATTAGAAGCAATAAGGCATATGGACATATTAAAGAACTAATTGAAAATGGGTTCCTTGAATCTAAAAAGGACGGCGCTTCTAAAAAATTATGTCCAACTCGAAAGTTTTATGAGTATTTCAAACTTACAGAAGATCAACCATTGGAATGAAAGTACTTACTAATTTAGAACTGGAAGTAGTTGTTAGAGAACTTAACGAAAAAATATTAGATTCGAAAGTTTCGAAGATTTTTCTTCCTGAAACTAGAATTTTGAGACTTGATCTTCATAAATCGAATATTGGAAAATATAGTTTAATTATTGATTCGGGAAAAGGAATTTATTTATCTGAATTTAAATTAGAAAATCCTAAACTCCCTCCCGCTTTTGCAATGTTTCTCCGGAGGCATCTAAATAATTCTATTTTGAAACGAATTGAACTTCAAGAAGGTGAAAGAATTATTGAATTAGTTTTTCAAACAAAAATTGGTGAGAAAAAATTAATCTCAGAACTGCATGGTAAAGGAAATTTTATTTTAACTGATTCAAAAAATAAAATAATAAATTCTGCGGTAATCATTGAAACTCCTAAAAAAATAGTAAAGAAGGGTCGAACCTACAAATATATTCGGGCCAAATTTGATATTCGTAAGGTTACATTACATGATTTTACTGAAGCCTCGAAAAATTGGTCTGGAACATCTCTAATTAACTTTTTATCTAGCGGACTTAAATTAGGCAAAATTTATGCAGGAGAAATTTGTAATCAAACTAAATTCGATTCGTCAAAGGATGTAGATTTATTATCAAGATCTGAAATAAAAACGCTTCATTCTGAATTGACTGCATTATTAAGGAAATTTGACTTAGGAACTTCAATTTTGACTGAGAAAAATGCTTTTCCTTTTGAATTGGTTGGATATTCCGGAAAACAATTTGATTCTTTCAACGAAGCTCTCGACAATCTCTATTCCAAAGAACTCGAAAAAAAGGCGCAAGAAAAGCATAAACTTACGCACGGTCGGGCTGCAGTGAAACTTGGAAAAAATATTGAAAAACAAGAAAACTTAATTTTAGAATTGACTGTATTGGGTAAAAAAAACCAATCTTTAATCAAATTAATCTATGAAAATTATGAAATAATATCAAATATTATTGAAAAAATTAATTCTGCGCGATTAAATTACTCTTGGGATGAAGTTGAAATAGCTTTGCAAAAATCGGCGGGTGCTGAAATGAATATTTTAACTAAAATAAATCGCAAATCAAATTCGATTATTTTGAGTTTGGATGGACATTCTATTGAATTTGGTTTGGATTCAAAAATAGAAAATTTCATCAATGAACTTTACTGGAAAAATAAAAAGATTTCGCGAAAAATTGATGGTGCAAAAAAAATTCTTTCTAAATTTAGAAACAAAAATGTCACCATCACTGCACCAAAACCTAAACTTAAACGGCAAATCAAACGAGAATGGTTTGAGAAATTCCGTTGGTTCCATACTTCAAACGGACTTTTGGCAATTGGTGGTCGAGATGCAACCAGCAACGAAGTTTTAATCAAAAAACATCTGGAAGTCGGAGATATAGTATTTCATACTGAAATGTCTGGCTCACCTTTCTTTATTTTGAAGAGTGGTCGCGATGCAGATAAACTTGATATCACTGAAGTTGCAATCGCAACAGCTTCCTATTCTCGGGCATGGAAGTTAAGCATGGTAGATGCAGATGTTTTTTATGTAAATCCAGAGCAAGTTTCTAAACAGGCAAATCCCGGAGAATATCTGAATAAAGGTAGTTTTATGGTTCGCGGTAAGCGAAATTTCCTAAATGTAAAATTAGAGGTCTCAATCGGATCTAAAGATGAACAAGCAATTGGTGGTCCAACTTCTGCAATTTCTCATCAAATTGATAATTATTTTACTCTGATTCCAGGTGAACGTAAAAAATCTGACATAACTAAAATAATTGCTCAAAAATTAAAACATTCTTCTGAAGAAGTTATTCGATTTGTGCCTAACGGCGAATCAAAACTGCTTTAGAAATTTTGAAAAATCTTTTTCATTCCAGCCAACTTCAGTCAAATTATTTTTTATTTGTAGCTCAGATAATCCTTTTTTACGCGAGCTTTTTACATAATTTTTGATTGGATCTTTCCCTTGTCTTGGAAATTTGAAAAAAATGACTAACATTGCAATTAATACAGGAATCGCGAGAAAATATAGTGGATTTATGATTGGTGCCGCCACAGTTAATCCGGTCAAGCCACCTTTTGGCAGTAAAAATGATATTGAAGTTACCACTATTATTATTCCGAGTGAAGCAAAAACCAGAGTTAAGATATTATCATCATCCATGCAATTAATATATTGACTTTATATATAAATTTTGAGCCATAGTCTTAAATAACTTCATTTCTTAACGTAGGCATGGATAAAGTTCTTTCCAAGATAAAAAACCGGGTTGCGTTGAGCAATGAAGAAAATTCCAAGATAAAGGACGCTATCAAACAATTTAAGTCCAAAATTGAACCTGTTTTCAAAAAGTCCAAAATTGAAGCTAATATTTTTGTTGGTGGAAGTGTTGGAAAAAATATGAACCTTCCTGGTCTCCATGATATCGATATTTTTATTAGATTTAAGAAAGATGGTGAACTCTCCGAAATACTCCATAATGCATTAAATTCTTGTTTTAGCGAAGTAACCCACTTGAAGGGATCTCGAGACTACTTTAAAGTTAACTTAAATGACTTTGAAATTGAAGTTATTCCTGTTCTCTATATCACTCGTCCAAATCAAGCTAAAAATATCACTGATCATTCTCCGTTTCACGTTAATTGGTCCAAAAGAAAATCTAACAACCTTGTTGAAGATGTAAAAATCGCCAAACAATTCTTCATTGGAATTGGAGCATATGGAGCAGAATCGTGGATTGGTGGATTTTCTGGGCACGTTATCGAAATATTGACCGTAAATTATGGTGGATTCAAAAAACTGATGAAAGGAATTTCAAACTGGGGTGATGAAACCTTTGTAGATGTTGAAAAATATTACGCTAATGCGGGTGATGCAATTTCTTCGCTAGACAATGCCAAATTGGAGTCTCCTTTACTAGTAATCGATCCCATAGATAAAGAACGGAATGCTGCTGCGGCAGTTTCAAAAGAAAAATATGAATTTTTGAAAGAAATTGTTGTAACTTTCTTGAAAAAACCAACTTTAAAACACTTTGAAGAAAAAATAATTACTGAGTTTGATATCAAAAAGCAAGTAAAAAAGAATAAATTATTCTTGTTTTCAGCTAAACCTGAAAGTCATAAACATGATGCTTCGGGTGCGAAAATGTTGAATCACTACAAAAAAATAAAGAGAATGTTCACTGAAAACAATTTTGAAATAATTGATTCGGGGTTTTTTTGGGATAAAAAAAATGATGGATTAATCTGGTTTATTATGAATCCTAAAGAGTTAACTAAAAAACACATACTTAAAGGACCTCCAACTTACGAAAGTAGCATTCATATTCTAAATTTTAAGAAAAAATATGCTCGAAAAAAGGTTTGGAGAGAAGGATATAACTATTTTGTTGAAGTTTCTCGGAAATATATAAAATCTGATCAGATTGTGCGATTAATTAAATCTGAAGAAAAATTTAGTTCTCTAACTCTTAAAAAATGAAAAAACTCATTATGCGACAATGGAATAAAATTGCTGAGCTCGGATTCTTCTATCGACGTAATTTTAACTATAATTTGGCACCGTATTTCACAAAACGAGGCAAAATCCTAGATATTGGAAGTGGTGCAGGACATCCCGATCTAAAAAAATACGGTAAAGTCATTTCATGCGATATATCTATTGAAATGTTGAAGAAAAATACACAGAAATCAGTGAACTGTGATGCTTCAAATTTGCCATTTAAATCAAAATCTTTCGATTATGTTACTAGTTTTGCCACATTTCATCATCTACCTCAAAAGGAGGGTAAAACATTCTTATATGAAATACATCGCGTTCTCAAATCTGGCGGGATTGCATATCTAACTTACGGTTATCTATCTCAGAAGGGTAAAATTAACATAAACTGGGGTAATGTTCCTCGAACCTACTTTTCTTTTGATATCAAATCTGTAGAAAAAATGTTAATTTCTTCCGAATTTTCTAGTTATGAACTATTTTCAGGTTCAAAATCCAAAAAAATCGTGACTTATTCTAAAAATAAAGAGGAATTTCAGGAACACTTCAAAAATATGATTCTAATATTAAGAAAGTAGACGACTATAAGTCGTCTACTGTATAAACCTTAACTGCTGTTGATCGTGTAGGTTTCTTGCTTGCAACAATATACTTCAAGCCTGCTTTGTAAGCAGATCTCATTATCGTTGCTGAAGTCTTTCCATCCATTACTATAGCTTGAGCGCCGTCTAATTCTTCTAGAACTGAATCTAGTTCTTTAACTGGAACTCTACCTAAAATCTGTAATGCCTCATCCAGAATAACTGCTGCTCCGTCTCCGACAATCTCATCATGCAACTCTTTCAAAGTAGTCGTATCTGAAGGTAAACTCACCTCATCGGATCTATTCGAAGGATTTCTCTGAGTAATTGTGTTAGTTGATTTTCTAGCAATTTTTGAAGCATTTTTTCCTCTCAATGCCATCAAAATTTCTTTTTGAGTCAACTCTTCAACTTCTTTCCCGTCTGGCGCTTTTACAGTTAAATTAATAGATAAGCTCTTTGTAAGATTCTTTGCTATTAAATCTCCGCCTCGATCTCCATCCACGAAAAGTGTTATTTTCTTATCTCTCACTAACTTTGGAAGTGAACGCGGTAATTTTGCTCCATTTAAAGCAATAGTATTTCGAATACCATACTTCAATAATGTTAAGACATCAGCTCGACCTTCAACGATTATTACTTCATCTGCATTCTTAAAATCTGGACCGCCAGGTAATTTATCGCTGCCATAGATTTCAATATCAGACGCTCTCACGTCTTCTGAAATTTCGATAGTCATTTCCTGTGCGTCAGGTTGCGAATGAACTAATTCTTTCAAAAGTTCCTTTGCTCGAGTCATAATATAATCTCTCTTTGTGGATCGAACATCTTTGATACTTTCTACATGAATCTTGGATTCAGAAGGTCCCACTCTGTCAATTGTTTCTACTGCGGCTGCAACTAGTGCAGTTTCAGATTTACTCATACTTGACGGAATAAGAATTGTTCCTCTGCTCTTACCGTTTTTTGATTCTAATTGGACTTCAATTCTACCGATTCTACCGGCTTTTTGAAGCTCCCTAAGCTCTAAATTTGGACCTAACAAACCTTCAGTTTGTCCAAATACAGCTCCGATTACATCTGGCCTTTCTGCCATTCCTGTTAAATTTATTTTAGCATAAATATTATACTTTATTGATATTGGACTTATTTTTCCCATTTTTATTTCTCCCAACTAAAAACTGCCATTCGGCTGTGCTGCTTTTACAACGGTGCGCTTAATGCGCTTCAATTAAAATATGAATTGATTTAAGTGAATGTTTGTTTTAGTTGATGATAGAAACGTTCAAATATCATTTATAAAGGTTTTGGCCTATTCTCTGCCGGCGTTCAGGGCCTCATCGATCTTATCATCGCTCCAGCCTTTGTTTTTTAGTGCGCCTCGAATTTGCTCATTAGAGAATCCTTTTGTTCTCTGAGTTTTAATATAAGATTCTGGTCCTGATGGCTGTTCTGGCTGGATCAGTTGTGTGGTTTCGAACGGACTTGCATCTGCCGTTGGTTTTGCGCCAAGTGATAAATTATGCTTACCCAATAATCCTTTTTTCCAAGCAAAGAATGCTCCTCCGCCCAATATTGTCAGGAATGCTAATAATAATACTGCGCCCATCTTTGACTCTCCTTTACAATCATCTGGAGAATTTAGACTGTGTTCTCCTAAACTTTCTGAACAAATTCCGTCTCCCACCATATATGATTCTTTTCCTTGTGAGTCACCCTCATATTTTACAATTTGTGTTATCTTTCCATTTGAATCTACTGTTATTTCTTGACCGTTCCTAAAATTCATTTGGCCTTTATTCAGTCCTAAATGTGCTAATTCATCATCAGCATAATTCTGACCCTCGATCATAATTAAGTTTGAATAATCCGGTGTGGTTTCAGTTCCACCTAAATTTAAATTTTTAGTTGTAGTTGAATTTTCTCCGTTAGTATCAATAACTGTTAATTTAATGCTACAGCCGCTTAAAGGACAGTCTGTTTCTGAAGTATAAGTGTGACTTACTGTTGATCCATTCTTTGTTATACTCGGAGATAATTCCCAAATATACTCTCGGATTGGTCCTTCTGCATCTGCTGAACCTTCTCCGGAAAAGAATATTGCGCTTCCGAGTGGTGCTCGTTCAACACTGATAGAAATATTTGCAATTGGTAACGTATTAGCCGTCTGTTCGCAAGCATCTGCTGCGGATTCAAATACCATTTGTAAAGTTGAAAATTCTGCCTTTAAATTGAAACCTGGTTTACATGCCCAATCTGAATTAAATATTGTTTGTCCACCTAATCTAGCAGGTTGAGAATTTAGACCATATGGACTTGGTTCAATTGTAATATTAAGAGTATGTATCTTAGAATATTCTCCATTAGAATCTTTTACTTGGAATCTTAAACTTGTATCTCCTTCTTCGACAAGCGGTGAATAAACTAAACTTGAAATTCCATTAGATCCAATTTCTAATTCTGTTTGTGTGACTGGCGTTCCTTGAAATAATAATCTGCCTACGTCTACCGTGTTATATATTTTTACTGCAGTAATTATTTCATCTTCGACATCTACAAATGGGAATGCACTTGAAGAAAATGTGAATGGCATTCCAATTTCAGTGCTTATTGTTGAATTTTGTGAAACTGGTTTGTCATTTACTGATATAATTTTTAAATTAAATTCTTGTATTGATTTTAATTTAATTGGTAAAGTATTATCGATGACTTCTAGTTTGATACCCACATCTCCGAATGCGTTTTCAAATGGAGCTATAATTATTCCCCATACGCCCAATCCAATTTTAGTTATTTCAATTTTATCAATTACATCTAATCCACTAATTGGAGATGCAGTTACGCGCGTTATATCTCCGTCTGGATCTTCAGCATATATTGTATTACT
>Ga0066376_10004817_pt1 | contig 11653 bp, 9 predicted proteins | sample Knorr_S15_td_Bot_FD_77009 | JGI IMG/M metagenome (GOLD analysis project Ga0066376, IMG submission 77009) | Marine microbial communities from Southern Atlantic Ocean transect - Knorr_S15_td_Bottom_ad_5009_LV_A | ecosystem: Environmental > Aquatic > Marine > Oceanic | place: Southern Atlantic... | reverse complement strand
TCAAGGGCAGCGGCTGGGACATGGGCGATATCGAAGCGGCCGGACTGCCGGCGGTGCGGCTGGAACCGTTGCGCGCGCTGCAATCGCTCGAATCGTTGAGCGACGAGGATATGGTCAACGCACAACGCGGCAATCTGCTCGACAGCACCGCGCCCAATCCGTCGGTCGAAACCCTGCTGCACGCCTTTTTGCCGCATAAATTCGTCGATCGCACCCATTCGACGGCGATCCTGGCGCTCACCGACCAGCCCGATGGCGACGCGATCTGCGAGGCTTTGTTCGGCGATATAATGGGTTATGTGCCCTATATCATGCCCGGCTTCGCGCTGGCCAAGAGTGCTGCCCGCATTCACGCCGCCGCCCCCGATGTCGAGGGGCTGATCCTGCACAAGCACGGCATCTTCACCTTCGGCGACAGCGCCAGGCAAGCCTATGAGCGGATGATCGACGCGGTTTCTCGGGCCGAAGCGCGGCTGAAGGAGGGCCGCCGGACGGTCTTTGCCGTGGCGTCGTTGCCGGCCGACCCGGCCCCGGTGGCGGCAATCGCGCCAGTCCTGCGCGGGCTGCTGGCGCGCGATCTGGGCGGCGACGGGTATCGCCGGATGCTGCTCGATTTCCGCACCGGGCCGGAAATATTGAACTATGTCAACGGGGCTGAGTTGGGCCGCTACAGCCAGATCGGCGTGGTCACGCCGGACCACAACATCCGCACCAAGAACACACCCTTGCTGCTGCCGGCGGCGGCCATGGGCGGGCTCGATGCGTTCCGCGACGGGGCCAGCGTGGCGCTGGACGCCTTCCAGGCCGATTACCGCGCCTATTTCGAGCGCCATAATGCGCGCCAGACCACCCCCAAAACCATGCTCGACACCTTGCCGAGGGTGGCGTTGGCGCCGGGGCTTGGCCTGTTCGGCATCGGCCATGACCCGAAAGCCGCCGGCGTGGCCGCCGACCTCGCCTGCAACACGGTCCAGACCATCACCGATGCGGAAGCGATCGGCGTCTATCGCTGCGTTCCCGAAGCCGACATGTTCGATATCGAATACTGGTCGCTGGAACAGGCCAAGCTGGGCCGCGGCGCAGAAAAGCCATTGGCGCGCCAGATCGTCGCGGTCACCGGGGCGGGCGGCGCAATCGGCGCCGCCATCGCGCAAGCCTTCGCAGCGCAAGGCGCCAGCGTGGCGGCGCTGGATATCGACGGCGATGCGGCCCGGCGGACCGCCGATGCGACCGTGGGGCTGGCAGTGGCGTGCGACGTCACGCAGCGCGCTTCGGTCGATGCGGCCTTCGGCGAAATTTGCCGGCATTTCGGCGGCGTCGATATCGTGGTGTCCAATGCCGGCGCCGCCTGGACCGGCCGCATCGGCGATGTCGCCGACGACGTGCTGCGCAAATCCTTCGAGCTTAACTTCTTCGCCCATCAGAACGTCGCCCAGGCGGCAATTGCGGTGATGCGGGCGCAAGGCACCGGCGGCGCGCTGCTGTTCAACATTTCCAAGCAGGCGGTCAATCCGGGGCTTGATTTTGGCCCCTACGGCCTGGCCAAATCGGCGACCCTGTCCCTGATGCGGCAATATGCGCTCGATCACGGGGCCGACGGTATCCGGGCCAATGCGGTAAACGCCGACCGGATCCGCAGCGGGTTGCTTGACAGCGACATGATTACCACCCGCGCGGCGGCGCGCGGCGTCAGCGAAACCGACTATATGGCGGGCAATCTGTTGGGCCGCGAGGTGCGGGCGGCGGATGTGGCCGACGCTTTCGTCTATCTGGCCCGGGCCGAACGCACCACGGCGGCGGTGATTACCGTGGATGGCGGAAATATCGCCGCGGCGTTGCGCTAAAAAAATCCAGTCCACAAGGAAGGAAATGCAAAATGAAACATTTGCTGGTATTGATTGCCGGCGCGGTCGCAATGATCGCGGCAATGGTTTCCGCATCTGCGCAGGAAAAGAAAAACATGCTTTATCTTGAACTCAAGGACGGTCGTGTCGTTATCGAAATGCTGCCCGATCTGGCCCCGAACCATGTCGACCGGATCAAGGAACTGGTGCGGCAAAAATTCTATGACGGCATCGTGTTCCACCGCGTCATCGACGGTTTCATGGCCCAGACCGGCGACCCGACCGGCACCGGGACCAGCGGTTCCGGCCAGAAACAAAAAGCCGAATTCAGCACCGAAACGCATCTGCGCGGCGCGGTTTCAATGGCCCGTTCCTCCGATCCGAACAGCGCCGACAGCCAGTTCTTCATCGTCCTTGGCGATGCGCCATGGCTCGACCGGAAATACACGCTGTGGGGCCGGGTTATCGAAGGCATGGAATTCGTCGATAATATCAAGAAAGGCGACCCGAACAGCGGCGCCGTCGATAATCCCGACAAGATCGTCACGCTGCGCGTCGCCGCCGACGTGGATGAGTAAGGGTTGATTAACATTGTTCGGGCATGGTCAAATGGGGCGACTAAGGAAAGGACTAGTTTGTCATGGCTGCCGAAGCAGTTGTACTCAGTCCGCGCGTTCAAGCCAGCCTTCTGGCCTTGAAGCAGGCGGCGGAATCGGAAGCCGCAATCGTGCGGCTGATCACCCAGGCCGCGCAAGGCGGCGGGCAATCCCTATCCTCGCCTTCCACCGATCCGAACCGGCTGCTCGACATTTTCGTTTGAGCGGCAAGCGGCACTGTCCGGGACGATAACCGGCATGAAAGCGGCATCGCGCATCTATGTCGCCGGTCATCGCGGGCTGGTCGGTTCGGCCATCGCCCGCGCGCTGGACGCGGCCGGGTATGACGGCGTCATAACCCGGACCCGCGCCGAGGTGGATTTGCGCGACCGCGCGGCGGTCGAGCGGTTTTTCGCCGCCGAACGGCCGGAATATGTCTTCATCGCCGCGGCCAAGGTCGGCGGCATCCACGCCAACGCGTCCCAGCCGGCCGCCTTCATCCATGACAATCTGGCCATTCAGACCAATCTGATCGACGCCGCCTGGCGGCACGGGGCAACGAAACTGCTGTTTCTGGGCTCGTCATGCATCTATCCCAAGCTGGCGGACCAGCCGATCCGCGAAGAATATCTGCTGACCGGGCCGCTGGAGCCGACCAACGAAGCCTACGCCATCGCCAAGATCGCCGGGCTCAAGATGTGCGCCGCCTACCGCACGCAATACGGCTTTGACGCCATCGCGCTGATGCCGACCAACATCTACGGTCCGGGCGACAGTTTCGACCTGGAGACGAGCCATGTGCTGCCGGCGCTGATCCGCAAGGCGCATGAGGCCAAAATCGGCGGCGCGGCCAGCATGCCGGTCTGGGGCACCGGGCGGCCGCGGCGCGAATTCCTGCATGTCGACGATCTGGCCGAAGCCATGCTGTTCTGCATGGAGCGCTATTCCGGCGAACTCGCCTTGAATGTCGGGGTCGGCGACGACGTGACCATCCGCGAAGTGGCGCAAACGATTTGCGATGTCGTCGGATTCGGGGGCGCGCTTGACTTCGACGCAACCAAACCCGATGGCACCTTGCGCAAATGGCTCGATGTCGGGCGGTTGAACGATCTGGGCTGGCGCGCCCGGATCGGGCTGCGCGACGGCATTGACACGACCTATCGCTGGTGTACCGCGCCGGGCGGCGCCTTCGCGGATTGAACGCGGCTGCCGGCTTTACGTCCGCACCGGGGCGGCGAGCGCATCGCGGATGACGTCGCCTGGAATATCGTCGAAGGATGCGTAGTTGAGCGCGTAAAGCGTTGCGTAAAGCCCGCCCTCGCCGAGCAACGCATCATGGGTTCCGGTCTCGACGATGCGGCCTTCTCGTAACACGATGATGCGGTCCGCGCCGCGTATAGTCGCCAGGCGGTGGGCGATGACGATGCCGGTGCGGCCTTCGAGCAGCCGCGCCAGCCCGGTCTGAATCTGGCGCTCCGTATAGCTGTCGATATTCGCCGTCGCCTCGTCGAGCACCAGAATCCGCGCATCCGCAACCAGCGCGCGGGCAAAACTGATAAGCTGCCGCTGGCCGAGCGACAGGTTGCGGCCCTGCTGTTGCAACATCGTCTCGTAACCGCCATCGAGCCGGGCGATGAAGTCATGCGCGCCGACGATTTTCGCCGCGCGCTCGATATCGGCGCGGGTCGCGGCCGTGGTCCGGTAGCGGATGTTTTCGGCGATCGTGCCGGTGAACAAAAACGGGTCCTGCAACACCATGGCGATATGCCGGCCAAGCGCCGCCTTGGCGTAGTCGCGCACGTCGCGGCCATCGATCGTCACCCGGCCGTCCCAGACGTCGTAGAAGCGGTGCAGCAGCGCCGTAATACTGGTCTTGCCGGATCCGGTCGGCCCGACCAGGGCTATGGTTTCGCCCGGCCGCACGGTGAAACTGACATCCTTGAGCACCGGCTGGTTCTTGACATAGCCGAAGGTCACGTCCTCGAAGGCGATGGTGCCGGCGATGGCGTCGGGGTCGGCGGCGTCCGGCTTGTCGGCGATCGCCAGCGGCACGTCCAGCACCTCGAAGATCCGCTGACCCGAAGCCATGGCGCGCTGCATGACGCTGTACTGGATCGTCAGGGAGCGAATCGGATCGAAGAACCGCTGAACGTAGAACAAAAACGCGATCATCACGCCGATATCGAGCGCGCCGTCCAGTACCAGCGTACCGCCCAGCACCACGACCACGCCCATCGCGGCGCCGGTCATCGTATCGACGACCGGTATCATCGCCTGGGCGAATTTAGCCGAGCGCAGATGGGCCAGAAGATTTTGCCGCGCTTTATCCTCGTAGAGTTGGAAATTCACGCTCTCGCGGCCCAATCCCTGCACCGTGCGCACGGCATGGATGCCTTCGGCCAGGGCGCCGTTGGCGATTGAGTTGGTTTCGCGCGCGCGGCGAAACGCCTGTCTGGCGCGCGGCAGCCAGAACAGGCGGACGGCCAGCAAGGTCGGCACCACCGCCAGCGTCAGCAGACCAAGCTGGAAATCCAGCGCCAGCATGATGATGACGATGCCGGCCAGCAGCACCAGATCGCCAATCGCCGTGATCGAGTTCTCCAGAAACTCCTGCAACGCATTCACGTCGCCCTGGAGCCGGGACATCATGCGGCCGATCTCGGTCTTGTCCATGAAGCCGAGCGCGACATGTTGCAGATGCGCGAACATCGCCCGGCGCAAATCGTAAATCACCTGCTCGCCGGTCAATCCGACGATCCGGTCCTGCACCCAGTTGGCGGCGTAATTGACCAATATCACCAGCCCGAAGACGGCGATGACCAGCGCCAAAGACGATGCGCTGGCCGATTGCGCGATCATGGCCTTGTCGATTGCATGGCGGATCACCAGCGGGATCGCCAGTTGCGCGCCGGTGAACACCAGAACGGCGCCGACCGCGACGCCAAGCCGGCGGCGATAGGGCCGGACATAAGAAAAGAACCGGCGGACGACATGGCCGTCGAACGCCGCGCCGAACATCTCCTCGTCGATGCTGATCTGCGAGCCGACGACCGCGCGCGGCGGCCGTTCCCTGGATGCCTTGGACGCAGCATTCATCGGTCGCTGCTCTGCAAGGCGAACAAAGCCGCATATTGTCCGCCGCTGGCAACCAGTTCATCATGGCTGCCGCGTTCGACGATGCGCCCCGCATCGAGAAATATGATTTCATCGGCGTGGCGCAGCGTGCCCAGCCGGTGCGATATGATGATCGTCGCACAATTTTGCGTATGCGCCTTCAGCGACTGGCGGATGCGTTGTTCGGTGCCGGCGTCGATGGCGGCGGTCGAATCGTCGAACACCAGGACGGCGGCGCCAAGAATGGCGGCGCGCGCAATCGCTATTCGCTGCCGCTGGCCGCCCGACAAACTCATGCCGCGCTCGCCGACCAGCGTGCGGTAGCCGTCCGGCAGCTGGCCGACGAAACCGTCGATCTGGGCCAGTTCGGCGGCGCCGTAAATCGCGTCGTCATCGGCCCAGGGGTCGCCGTAAGCGATATTGTTTTCCAGCGAAGCGGTGAACAAAAAGGCGTCCTGCTGAACCACCCGCACGGCGCGGCGCAGCGATTCCAGCGTCACATCGCGGATATCCTGGCCATCCAGCGTGATGCGGCCGCCGCTGGCGTCGTAATAACGCGGCAACAGATGGGCGATGGTCGATTTGCCGCTGCCGGGCGGGCCGACGATGCCGAGCGTCTTGCCCCGCGCCACGCTAAACGACACGCCGTGCAGCACCGGCGGCGCGCTTTCGCCGGCATAGGCGAAGGAAACGTCGTGAAATTCAACCCGGCCATCCGAAAGGTCCAGGGCCGGCGCCCCCGCCCGGTCGCCGATGGCCGGCTCGCGGTCAAGCACGGCGAACAGCCGCGCGCCGCAGGTCGAGGCGCGTGCGATCGAGTTGACGACCATGCCAAGCTGCCGCACCGGCAACTGCAATATCGTGATGAAGGTCAAGAAGACGGTCAGCGCACCGACGCTCATCGTCCCGTCGATCACCCGCAATCCGCCGGCCCACAACACCAATCCCATGGCGATGAAATAGGCGAAGGTCATGGCGGTGACCGCGTTGACCCGGGTCTTGATGCGAGTCTCGGCGACCGCCATCGCCTGGGCGGCGGCGCGGTCGTATTTTCCCAGCTCGAAGGGTTCGGCGCCGAACGCGCGGACCACGCGGATCCCGGTCAGGTTCTCGTCCATCAACTGTCCCAGCGCCGCCATCCGGTCCTGCAACGCCAGCCACAACCCGCGCAGCTTGAGCCGGGCGACCGAAGAGCGCCAGGCGACGAACGGCACGAAGCTCAGACTCAACAGGCCGAGCACAAGATCGGCCGACAGCAGTAGATAGGAGCCGGCGCCAATCAGCGTGGCCAGCAGGATCACCCGCAGCACGGCGGTATTCACGAACATCCGTACGCCTTCGAGGTCGAGCATGCCACGGGTAATCAACTCGCCGCTATGCACCTGGTCGTGGAACGAGAAGCTCAATAGCTGGAGTTTGCCGTAAAAATCGCGGCGCAGATCATAGGCGATAAGATGGCCGATCGCCTCGCCAAGATAGTTGTGGATCAAGGTGGCGACGCCGCGCAGCACACAGACGCCAAGCAGCAGCGCCGCCGATTGCCACAAGGCGGCGCGCACCGCCTCGGGCGTCGCCACGCCGCCCTTCAGCGTCCCCAGCGCGCTATCGACCGCCGCACCCAGAAATTGCGGAACCATGAGCTGAAACCCCGCCGCCGCCAGGGTCGCGGCGACGGCGAGCGCGACCCGGACCCGGTGGCGCATCGCCAGGCGCAGGATGCGCATCAGGGTCGCGGCATCGCCGCCCACCCCCCGATCGGCCGGCGAGTCCAGCCCGCCATAGGCGCGCGCCGTGCCGCTTGAACGCGGCGTGGCCGGTTGTTTCGTCGCACTATCGTTTGGAGTCATGCATCATTCGGAGGTGGAATGCGGCCACGATAAACCATGGCGGCGGCGGCGGCAAATCAACCGGCCCGGTGCAGGCCCTGGACCAGCGCCATGTAGCCGGGTTCGTTTTGCGGCGTGACGATGCCATGGCGGATCAGGAAATCTATAATCACCAGATTGCAGTTGAACTTGAAATCGAACCCATCGCGGACCCGCTCGGCGACGTCCTAAACCGGCCAAAGTTCGAATTTTTCGATCTCGCCATCCTGGTTTACCGGCGTGAAGTCCGCCGGCAATTCAAGGTCGTAGCAAAAAATCTGATCCGGTTTCACGCCGTCGGCGCTTCGATGGCAATAGGATAGCGCGCCGACACTTTGCAGCCGGGCGGCGATAGCGGCCGGGATGCCGGCTTCTTCGGCGCATTCCTTGATCATGTTGTCGAGCGGGCCGATGCCATGCGGCTGACCGCCGGCGACCATGTTATCGAGCAATCCTGGATAAGTCGGTTTGTCGCGCGCGCGTCGCCACCCACAGATACAGACCATCCGTACGCCGCACATAGCCGTTCAAATGGACGCCCCAGGCGCGCACGCCAAAATGCGGACAAGCCGCGCGTTCCATCGTCAGCAGCGGCGGATCGCCCCAGTTGGCCATCACGGCATAGGCTTCGCCGCGCCAGCCTTCGATGTCGCCGGCCGCCGCCAACGCCGCCAGCACCGGCGCAAGCGCAGCACTGCGGGCGTCGCAATCCACCAGTTCCGGCGACAGTTCAACCGATTGCGCGGTGACGCGCAAGACCTTGGGCCAATCGCACAGGCGGGCGGCAAAATCATCGCCGATCCAGCCGACCCGCGTTCGCGCGGCGTTGAAGGGGCGCAAGCGCGACAGATCGGCGTTGTTGCAGGCGCGGATGTGATCGAAGAAGGCGATGGCGCGTTCCCCGCTAGGCGATTTTGGCGTGCCGGCGCTGCGATACCTGAACATCGGCCACGGCCACGATAGCGCACATACACTGCCCGATATAGGCCGCCAGATCCGGGTCCATGCCCGCTATCCGCATTTCGATCTTGAGCGTGCCGGTCGCACCTTCGCCCCAATCGGCCCGCAGATGGGTCGGCGTCAGGCCGCGCTTGGCGAACAGCTCGACGATGCGCGGCAAGACGCCCGGCTCGGCCTGGGCGGTGACGCAAAAGCACGCGGTGAAGGACGTATAATCAGGATCGAATGTGGACATGACAGGCAACCTTTAATTTCGCTTCGGCAATATGAATAGCGCAACGCCAGCCCTGGGAAAGGGCCGGGCTGGTAATTCGAATGCGCGAAGCGGCATGAGATTGCGTGCCCATGGCGCGGTTTATATCGTCTGGGCGCGCCCAGACGCAAGCCCGCATGGCTTTATCGTAAATTGGCCGGTCATCGCGCGGCGTGGTATATGTCCGCGAAATCGTGCAAGGCGGCTCTAAATTGGCAAAACGGACCAAGCGGAAACTTCGTTTAGATGCGCCGACACAGCTGTTGGCGCGCCGAATCTGGCGCGATTATGTGCGCCATCACCGTGGCAAGATACTGCTCTCGATGCTTTTCATGGTCGCCATTGCGGCGGCGACCGGCGGCCAGGCCCGGCTGATCGAACCAGCGCTCGACCGGGTCCTGGTAACCGGCGACACGCAGTTGGTGTGGATGATTCCGCTGGCGTTCTTCGCCATCTCGGTGCTGAAGGGTTTCGCCAGCTACGGCCAGTCGGTGTTGATGCAGCAGGTCGGTTTGCGCGTCGTCACCACATTGCAAAGCCAGATGTTTGAACGCATCGTCGCCGCCGACCTCGCCTTCATCCAGGGCGACGCGACCGGCAAGCTGATCTCTCGTTTCACCAATGACGTCAATTACCTGCGCAATGCGGTGATCAAGACCGTGACCGGGTCGGTGCGCGATCTGCTGACCGTGATCGTTCTGGTCGGGGTGATGTTCTATACCCACTGGGTCATGGCCATGCTGGTTTTCGTCGTCTTTCCGCTCAGCCTGTGGCCGATTATCTATATCGGCCGGCGGCTGCGGCGGATCGCGGCCAACACCCAGGCCGAACTCGGCGTCCTCACGGCCCTGCTCGACGACGTGTTCAAGGGTGCGCGGCAGGTCAAGGCCTATGGGATGGAAGCGCATGAACAGCAGCGCGCCGACACCATGTTCGAATCGATCTTTCGTTTCGTCCTCAAATCGGCCGCGGTGCGCGCGCGTTCCTATCCGATCATGGAAAGCCTTGGCGGACTGGCGATTGCCTCGGTGCTGTGTTACGGCGGTTATCAGGTGCTGAACGGGGAAACCACGGTCGGCAAGCTGATTGCGTTCCTGACCGCGCTGGTGATGGCCTATCAGCCGGTGCGCGGCCTCGCCGCCATGAACGCCAGCTTGCAGGAAGGGCTGGCCGCGGCGCAACGGATTTTCGCCATGATCGACCATAGGCCGTCGATCGTCGACGCCCCGGATGCAGCGCCCTTGAAAGTTGGCCGCGGCGTGATCCGGCTGGACGGCGTGCATTTCGCTTATGGCGGCGATATTCCAGCCCTGCGCGGCGTGACAATCGATATTCCCGCCGGCGCCACCGTCGCCCTGGTCGGGCCGTCGGGGGCCGGTAAATCGACCGTCCTGAATCTGTTATTACGCTTCCATGACGTATCGGACGGATCGATCACCATCGACGGGCAGGATATCCGCCAGGCGACCATCCAATCGCTGCACCAGTCCATCGCGCTGGTCAGCCAGGAAATCGGCCTGTTCGACATCTCGGTCCGGGACAATATCGCCTATGGCGACCCGCACGCCGATGACGCGGCCATCGTCGCGGCGGCGAAGGCGGCGGCGGCGCACGAGTTCATCGCCGAATTGCCGCAAGGCTACGACACCCGAATCGGCGAACGGGGCCTGCGCCTGTCCGGCGGCCAGCGGCAACGGCTTTCGATCGCCCGCGCGATGCTGCGCGATGCGCCGATCCTGCTGCTCGACGAGGCGACATCGGCGCTCGACACCCAATCGGAACAACAGGTCCGCGCGGCGCTCAAACGCCTGATGGCGAACCGCACCACCCTGGTCATCGCCCACCGCCTGTCCACCATCGCCGATGCCGATATCATCTATGTCCTGGATAACGGCCAAGTGGCCGAACAGGGCACCAATGCCGAATTGCTGGCGCGCGGCGGCCTGTATGCCCGGTTGAGCCGCTTGCAGTTCGGCAATGCCCCGGCGGCGAAGGCCTGATTCGATGTTCCGCCACCTCATGCGCCGCCCCGGCGTCCAGGCCGCGGCGTGCTGGCTGATTGCACGTTATATCCAGCTTGTCTGGCGGACCGGGCGCTGGACCATCATCGGCGACGAGGCGCCGCGCGCGCTCAAAAATGCCGGTACGCCGTTCATTGCCGCCTTCTGGCATGGCCGGTTGCTGATGACCCCTTATGCGTTGGGCGGCGAATCGGCCAATGTCCGGGTGCTGATATCGACCCACCGCGACGGGCGGATCATCTCCCGCGCCATGCAATATTTCAATATCGATACAATATCCGGTTCAAGCTCCAGGGGGGGCGCTGGCGCGTTTCGGCGCGCCGCACGCTTCCTGCGCCACGCCGGCGTGCTGGGCATCACCCCCGATGGGCCGCGCGGCCCCCGGATGCGCGCCAGCGACGGCGTGATCGCCCTCGCCCGGCTGACCGGCGCGCCGATCCTGCCCCTGGCCTATGCAACCTCGCGGCGGATCGTGCTGGGAAGCTGGGACCGTTTTATCGTTCCGCTGCCGTTTGCGCGCGGCACCTTTATCTGGGGAACGCCGATCCGGATCAACCGGGACGCCGACCGCGAAGCCGCCCGCCGCACGGTCGAAAACGCTCTGAACGCGGCGGCGGAACAAGCCGATTCGCTGGCCGGCCAGCCGGCCATCGCCATGGAACGATAACGCCATGGCCGGGCTGAATTTGTATCGCGCCTTGACCAGGCTTGGCGCGCCGCTGATCAACCATGTGCTACGACGCCGATTGGCGGCGGGAAAAGAACATGCCGAACGGTTCGGCGAACGCCAGGGCCTGGCCTCACGCCCACGCCCGCGCGGCCCGCTGGCTTGGATCCACGCCGCCAGCGTCGGCGAGGCGCAATCCGCCCTGGCGCTGATCGAAAAAATGTTACGATCTCGAATCGATCTCCATATCCTGATTACCACCGGCACCGTGACCTCGGCCAGCCTTCTGGCCAAGCGCCTGCCGCCGCGCAGCTTTCACCAGTTCGCGCCGGT
>Ga0066376_10004816_pt1 | contig 11653 bp, 7 predicted proteins | sample Knorr_S15_td_Bot_FD_77009 | JGI IMG/M metagenome (GOLD analysis project Ga0066376, IMG submission 77009) | Marine microbial communities from Southern Atlantic Ocean transect - Knorr_S15_td_Bottom_ad_5009_LV_A | ecosystem: Environmental > Aquatic > Marine > Oceanic | place: Southern Atlantic... | reverse complement strand
TCGACTGGCCTACACGGTCGTGCACGAGGCGATGCACACCTTCGGGCTGTACCACACCAAGGGGAGTACCGCCGGGGAACAACTGATCTCAAGCGGTGACACGATCCGCAAGGGGTCGGTCACCCGCGAGACAAACAACATCGTCACCCGCTTCGACGTGCAGCTCAACGGCAGCGCGTCGATGGTCAACAACTACGAGATCCTGGCCTCGGATCCCGACATCGGCCTCAGAGACAGCGATCGCGACGGGGTGCCCGATTTCGCCTACGTCACCGGAACCGGAGCCCACGACCTGATCACCCTGACGGACCTCGGTGGCGGTGTGACCCAGGTCCAGATCGACGCCTACCTCGACAGCGGCATGACCAACCTGATCCGCAGCGAGAGCTACACGATCACGCAGGGAGTCGACACCGAGGGCCGGATCGTCATCGACTCGAGCGTCGGCGATGACGTGGTCCAGATCGAGGCGGCCGTCACCGCCAACGTGCTGGTCCACGGCGGCCAGGGCGATGATGTGATCGAGAGCGGTTCGGGCAACGACAGGCTCTATGGAGAAGACGGCAACGACGTGGTCTCCGGTGGAGCCGGCCGTGACCTGGTGTTTGGCGGAGACGGCTCGGATGTTCTCAACGGCAACTCCGGCTCGGACGTGATCTTCGGCGGTGACGGCAACGACACCATGCGAGGCCATTCCGGCAACGACATGCTCCTGGGTGGCGCCGGCAACGACCGGCTCTTCGGGAGCTTCGGCAACGACTGGCTGCTCGCCGGAGCCGGCAACGACTACGTCAGCGGAGGATTCGGCAACGACCTGCTCATGGGCGGCGCCGGCAACGATGTGCTCTCGGGCAACAGCGGCCGGGATCGGCTCGAAGGAGGGTCCGGCAACGACTACCTCCACGGCGGATTCGGCAACGACCTGTTGCGGGGCGGGCGAGGCAACGACGTGCTTTACGGCAGCTTCGGAGACGACGTGCTCGAAGGCCAGGACGGCAACGATCGACTCCGCGGAGGCCGCGGCAACGACCGGTTGTTCGGAGGCGACGGCAACGACTTCCTCGACGGCCAGGACGGCAACGACCGCATGTTCGGGGGCCGCGGCAACGACCGGATGCTCGGAGGACGCGGCAGGGATGTGATGGTCGGCGGTGCCGGCAACGACTGGATGGCCGGACAGGATGGCAACGACATCATGCTCGGCGGTGCCGGCAACGACATCATGCTCGGCGGTGCCGGCAACGACATCATGTTCGGCGGTGCCGGCAACGACATCTTGATCGGTGGTGCCGATGCCGACCTGATCTTCGGGGGACCGGGTGTCGACCTGATCTTCCCGTAACCTCGAATTGAGGACCCGACGCGATGGAAGGGATGCGAGCCGGGTGGTCTCCAGCTTGGGCTGGAACCACCCGGTTCGCTTTTGCCGTGAGAGCTATCGACCCAGCAGGTCGTCCAGAGACAGCCTCTGGTAGACCAACTTCGCACCACTGCCCTCGTAGACGATCCCCACGTGGCTGCGGCCGGCTCGCGAAAGACTCGGATATCCGGCACCACGACCGATGTCCAGCAGCAACCGCCGGGGCCAGGTCATGCCGTCGTCAAAACTCGTCCGGATCGAATGATGATCGCGACCGGTCTGGGAGTACGGATTGGCAAACAACAGCACGTAGCGTTTGCGGTCGCCACGACGATAGTCGAACCGGTAGGTGCTGCCGTTGCAGTTGGGCTCGATCAGCGTCTTGCGGCTGGTCGGATGAGAAGTCCAGGTCTTGCCCAGGTCACGGGTGATGCTGACCGTGCGGAACTTCGTCGGACTCTCGGTGCGGCTGTTGAGCATGATACTGCCATCGCCCAGCTGAACCGCCTGGCACTCGGTGTTGCCGATCGACGCCTTGGCACTGACCGTCCACGTCTTGCCGTGGTCGGTGCTGACCAGCAGGTTCGAGAAGTGGCCGTCGTTTTCGTCGCGGCCCTGCGTCGGCATCACCAGCGTGCCGTCGGCCAAGGCGATGCCCGACTGGGGCGAGGGTGCAAAAAGGATCCAGTCCTTCTTCTTCCACTTGCGAGTCATGTTCTGGATCTTGCCCCAGGTCTTCCCGTCATCGGTGCTGGTGACCATCACGAACTGAGCACTCTTGCCGATCTCGAAACCCTTCTCCGAACCCCCCTTGCTCCACTGGTGATTCCCCTCCTTGCCCACCATCCAGACCGCGAAGCACCAGATCTGGCCGGTCTGGGGGTCCACGATCAGGCCCGGGTCGCTGACTCCGTTGAGATGCTGGGGATGACCGCCCTGCGTGCCCATGTCCATGATCACCTGCTGAGGCTTCCAGGTGCGGCCGCCGTCGGTGCTCCGCATCAACCCGATGTCGATGTCCTCCTGCAGGTCGCGACCCTTGCGACGACGCATGTCGTAGGCACACAGCAAGGTCCCCTTGGCCGAAGTGGCCAACGCCGCAATCCGGTAGGTGTGCACTCCATCGTCGAAGTGCTTGCGCAAGGCCAAACCGATCCGCAGCCGCAGGCCGTCGGTCTTGTCGATCGGCCGAACCTCACCCGCGGATGTCTCGATCCGCACACACGTGCCATCCACAAGATGATCCAGATTCGCGTCGCTCTCGAGCCGACAGGACACCCAGAAATGGTTCTCGCCCTGTTCCAGCCGAGCATGACCGGCGATCTTCACCAGCTTGCCCCGCACCGACGCCGAATTCCCGAACCGCACCAGCGGGTTGAAGTCGCCGCCCGAAAAGACCTCGAGCACGTCGATGTCGCCGCGGCTGTCGGTGCCTGAAAGCGAGACGGTCAGCGAATTCACCACGACGTAGGGCTTCTGGCAGGTCACCGTCAGCTTGAACAGCCGGTTGTGGTCGTTGCGGACCAGCACCGGCCGAACCTCCTGTGTCACCACCGCGGTCACTTCCGCCGATTCCGCCACACTCGACATCGACAGACAGGCCCACACCATCGCCGTCGTTCTTGCCAAGGTCATCAGGCGGATCACGCCCAGCTTGCTCAGATTGCCACGTCGTCTCATCGGATCACCCACCGTCGTTGAAGTTCGCGGTTGATGGCCGCCGAGGCACCCGGCCCGGCCGACCGTCTCACCAACCAACCCGTTCGAGGACCGGTTGTCAAACCTGCCGGCCCTCTCAGCGGCTGACAAACCAGCGGATCGCGTAGCGTCGATCTTCGCGGCGGAACTTTAGCGTATAGGGATCGCACAACCAGCCGGCGACGAAGCCGTCGGTGCGAGGCATCAGCCAGCCGAAGTCCCAGCTCCGGCTGCCGTAGCCCAGCGGCGTCCCCGGCCGCGTGCGGACCACCGGATGAGCCGCCGCCATCAGCCGTTGCTCCTTTGTGTAGTAGTAGCACGCACCCAGGTGTACGAAGACCTCGTGCTCGACCGCCTCGGCCGACTCCTCCAGGTCCGCACACAAACCGCGGATCGCCACCTTGGCCTCCGCACCCTCCCCCACCGCCGCGGCCAGCTCCTCGATCGACCCACCCGTCACGCTCCCGTCACTCTCATGCGAAAACACCTCCCGCCAACCCCCTCCGACAAAATACCGGAAGTACTCGAAGTCGTAGACGAAGTTGCTGCTGGGTGCATTGGTCCCTTCATCGAACCTCGCCAGTTCGTGGTACCTGGGCATCGACGGCCAGGGGTCGGGTGTCGAGACTCCCGGCGTGGCGGTCGGCTGGCTTCCGTCGAGGAACGGGCGCGCGATCGCCTGCTGGCCATCCTGGTTGTACAGAAAAAAGCTCATCGACTCGCGAGGCCCAAAACCCTCAGGCAGCGCGACGGGCATCCTCTGGGTCTGGATCCCCGCCACCCAACGGTCCTCGACCAGGTACGCCACCCGAAAGTCCATCACCTCCGCAATCAACTCGTCACTCTCCGACGACGTGTCGATGTGCTCGTTGTGCCGAAACCCCGTCCCGATCCTCAGGTCGGCTCCCGATCGCACCGCCTCGACCAGCTGCTCGACGTCACCACCAACAGGCTGTCGCGAGGAATCGAGTTCGAGGACCTGGTTCCAGCGGGGCATGAGTCGGTGTCTCGGCTTGGGTGGGATGGTGATCCAGTCTTGGGATTCCGCGACCGGAGATCAACTCGATGCGAGTTGAATTACCGAGAGGATTGCCCGACGATGCCGGACCCTTCGATCGGCAACCTCGAATCCGCCGGACCCCGACCACATGTCCACACCCTCGCGCCGACAGTTCCTGGCCTCCTCGATCGCACTGGCCGCAGGCGGCGGATCGCTCGCTCACCCCCCGCGAGTCCTCTCGGCCCCACGAGAAGACGGCAACCAGAGCTACCTGCTGTCGACCAACACGGATCCTCAGGACCACCACGATCCGCACCTGCACCTGTTGATCGACGACGCCGAAGTCGCCAGGCAGCAGCACGTCAAGCGGATCATGAACCGGCTCCGCAAGCACCCTAAGCCGGTGCTGGTAGCCGACCGGCCGTGGGAGGGCGAACGGGCCCAGGCCTGGGGCAGCGTGATCCAGGAACCCGACGGGTTGTGGCGGATGTGGTACTTCGCCTTCAACACCCAGCGCCGCTTCGATCGACTCGACGTGGGCGGGTACGCCTACGCCGAGAGCCGTGACGGAGTCCACTGGACCAAGCCCGATCTCGACGTGGTCGAGTTCCGCGGCAGCAAACGCAACAACCTCTTTTACAGCTGTCACCCCGAGGGCAAGAACCTGGTCGACGAGGAGCTGGCCCGGCGCGGCCTGGGGCTGCCGGCGCTCGACGAGACCGGCAAGCAGATCGGCGTGATCAACAACCTCGACGGGCTGAGTGTCGTCCGCGACGACGACGACCCCGACCCCAAGCGACGGTACAAGCTGATCGCCAACATGCAGGACCACCGCATGTGGGCCCCCTACTACCCCAAGCGGTACCCCAACGTCGACGCCAGGCAGGTCGCGCTCTCGAAGGCCGTCTTCGGGCAGTACATCGACACCAGCCCCGACGGCATCCACTGGACCCGTCGGCCCCGGCGGCTGTTCCCCGCCCGCGGCGGCGACTACATGATGGTCACCCGCGACCACCGCAATCGCCGCTGGTGGCTCAACGAACGCGCCCACGATCAGGGCGGCCGCAACGCCTCGCTGAGAACCAGCAGCGACTGGAAGAAGTGGTCACAACTCGAGGTCGTCTTCGGCAAGGGGTCCGACCCCGAGTTCAACAAGACCTTCCAGTGGCACGGAGGCATCACGCCCTTCAACTACGGCAACCTCAACATCGGCCTCGCCGAACGCTGGCCGCTGGCGGGACTGGGCGGCACCTGTGAGCTGGTCTGCCAGAGACCCGGCGGGAAGTGGCAGCGGGTCTTTCCGAATCGGCCGTTTCTGGACGTGGGAGCCGAAGAGTCCTTCGACCGGGTCCTGGCCTACCCCTCGCACAACCCCCCGGGCCGCTCGGGCGAGAAACTGATGATTCACTACACCGGTGCCGGCACCAAGACCCACCCCGAGCGGGGGCTGCCGATGTCGATGGGACTGGCCACCATCGGTCTCGATCGATTCGCCGGACTCGGCCAATGGCGGAATCTCCCGCCCGGACAGGTCGTCACCAAGCCGCTGAAGCTGACCCGCAAGCACCTGGCCGTCAATGTCGAGTACCTCGAATTCACCCCGCTCCGCGTGGCCGTGCTCGGTGCCGATGGATCTCCCCTGCCCGGCTACTCGCTCGAAGACTCCACGATTCCCGTCGACAGCAAGCGGCTGTATTCGATGGCACGCTGGAAGACGAAGCCCGACCTCGGCGAACTGCTCGGACGCGAGGTGTCGCTCCACTTCGAGATCCGTGGCGCGGTGCTCTACAGTTACCGCTTCTACCCGCGGTTGGCCTGAGCACGACGTCTGCACTCACGCCATCCCGTTGAACACTGTCTCCAGACGACCAAGGACCCTCACCATGACACGCATCCGATCCTTGCTGCTGTTGACCCTGGCAGTCGCCCTCTCCGCTGGGGCCACCGCAGCCTCGGCAGCCGACCCGATCATTCCTCCCGGAGCCAAGCTCGAAAAACTCTTCGACGGCATCGTGCTGACCGAGGGCGTCGCGGTGGCTCCTGATGGCATGGTCTACTTCAGCGACATTACCTTCTCGCACCAGGCCGTCACAGAAACCGGTGCCATCCACGCCGGCCACATCTGGAAATTCAATCCCAGGACCAGCAAGACCACGATCTTCCGCTCGCCCTCGGGCATGTCCAACGGCATCAAGTTCGACGCCCGCGGCGACATGATCATCTGCGAAGGGGCCGACTACGGAGGCCAACGGGTCATCCGCACCGACATGAAGACCGGGATGAGCTACATCATCACCGGCATGTTCGAGGGCCGACGGCTCAACTCGCCCAACGACGTCACCATCGATCTCAAGGGACGACTCTACTTCAGCGACCCCCGGTACCTCGGCTACGAGGCCCTCGAACAGCCGGTGATGGGCGTCTACCGCATCGATACCGACGGCTCGATCCACCGCATCATCAGCGACGCCGGCAAGCCCAACGGGGTCTGCATCTCGCCGGACCAGAAAACGCTTTACGTCGTCAGCAACGACAACGGTGCGACCGGATTCGAGCGGCTGGGCAAGGCCCCCGACGCCAAGGGGCCCGTCGCCCCCGCCGTGCCGCTCCGCAAGGGACACATGGCCCTGATGGCGTATGACCTCAACGCCAAAGGCGAGGCGACCTTCCGCAAGACGCTGGTCGACTACTACCCCGAGGACGGGCCCGATGGCCTGGTCGTCGACGCCGCCGGCAACCTGTTTGTCGCGGTACGCAGTGAAAAGAAGCCCGGTATCGTCGTCTACTCGCCCGCGGGCAAGGAACTGGCCTACATCAAGACACCCGAGCTGCCGACCAACGTCGGCTTCGCCCGAGGCCAGGACGCCAAGCTGCTCTACATCACCTCCGGCAAAAGCCTCTACCGGATCCGCACCAACGTGAAGGGGTACCAGCTGCCGGCCTCCAGATGAGCCCTCGCCGACTGATCGGCGTCTGACCGACAGCCCCGCAACGGGCCGCAGGCCGTACCCCCGGCAACGGCCTGTTGTGCTAGAATGTGCTGAAATCAGGGCCCAGCCTGCGAGATCGGCACTCGCGACCAATCACCCCGATCCGACTGGCCCGATCCCCCCGGCCACTTCCTTCAATCCGCCCCGCCCATGCATCGCCTGATCGCGCTATCGATGCTGATCACGCTGCTGGTCGACAGCGGACATGCCAAGGACAAGCCGCCGGACTTCGAAAAACAGATCCTGCCGATTCTCAAGGCCCGCTGCACCGGGTGCCATTCGGGCCGCAAGCCTAAGGCCGGACTCGATCTCTCCTCCCGCGGCGGCGTGCTCGCCGGAAGCACTCGTGGGGCGGTCGTGAGGATCAACGCCGCCGAGAGCAGCCGGCTCTGGGGCGTGCTCGCCTCAAACCGCATGCCCCTGAAAGGACCCAAGCTGACCGCCGCGGAAAAAGGACTGATCCGGACGTGGATCAACGAGGGAGCCGCCGGAACGGGAAAGGCACCCCGGGCGGCCAACGACCTGGGCGACATCCGGCTCAAGGAATTGAGCGACGACGAGCGGAGCTTCTGGGCCTTCCAGCCCCCACGGCGACCGCCGGTCCCCGCCACGCTCTCGGAAAACACCGCACAGGCAGCGACCAATCCCGTCGACAGCTTTCTGCTGGCCGCGCTGCAGCAACGCAAGCTGGCACTCTCGCCACCTGCCGATCGTGCCACACTGCTGCGACGACTCAGCTACGACCTCACCGGGCTGCCCCCCTCGCAGAGCGACCTCGACCGCTTCCTGGGTAACCCCTCGGCGGATGCCTACCGGCACGAGGTCGAGCGGCTGCTGGCCAGCCCCGCCTACGGCGAATGCTGGGGACGTCACTGGCTCGATACCGCCGGCTACGCCGACTCCGCCGGGGTCCTTTCCGAAGACCGACCGCTGCCGTTCACCTGGCGGTTCCGCGATTATGTGATCCGGGCACTCAATGACAACAAGCCCTACGACCGCTTCCTGCACGAACAGATCGCCGGGGACGAGTTGACCGAGTACTGGAAGCACTTCGAAACGGCCGATCGGTTGCCCGACGACGTGGTCCAGGGACTGATCGCCACCGGCTTCCTGAGAATGGCCGCCGACTCGTCCCGCCCCGACTTCAGCACGATCAAGAATGCCGATGCGCTCTACTTCTACCCCACGCTCAACGACACGCTGCAAATCGTCACCTCGACCACTATGGGGCTGACCCTGCACTGTGCCCGGTGTCACAGTCACAAGTTCGACCCGATCTCGCAGGCCGACTACTACCGCCTGCAGGCGATCTTCATGCCCGCCCTCAGGCCCAAGCAGTGGGTTCCCCAGATGAAGCGGCGGCTGCTGATCGCCACCAGGAAGCAGCAGGACGCGGCCAAGAAGCGAAACGCCGAGGTCGATGCGAACCTCAAGCGGATCACCGGCGAGTTGAAGGCTCTCGAAACGACCTACGCCCAGAAACTCCATGACAAGCGCCTGGCCGCATTGCCCGAGCCGATTCGGGCCGACGTGGACCGGGCACTCAAGACCGATGGCGGCCGCCGCGACGAGATCCAGCAGTACCTCGCCGGCAAGTTCCTCAGCCACCTGCGACCCGACCAGAAGGCCCTCGCCATCGCGCTGCCTCGGGCCTTTCCCGAGTTCCCCGGGCGGCAGTCCGAATTGCAACAGCAGCAGTCCTCCTGGGGGCGACGCCGGGTCCATCTCGAGGAAATCCGTGCCCTGTACGACCTGCCCGGGGAGGTCCAGACCCCGCTACTGCGTCGCGGTGATCCTCTGACCCCAGGCCCGGCGGTCGGTCCCGAGGTCCCCGTGGTACTCCGCAACGGCCGTGCCCTGCAGTGGAGTGCACCGAAAAAGTCGGCCCGCACGACCGGCCGTCGCCTGGCCTTTGCCCGCTGGTTGACTCACCCCGACCACCCCCTGACCTCCCGCGTGATGGTCAACCGGATCTGGATGCACCATTTCGGCCGCGGCATCGTCAGCACGCCCGACGACTTCGGCTCCAGCGGCGCCGCCCCCACGCATCCCCGGCTGCTGGATTGGCTGGCGCGCGAGTTCATCGATTCGGGATGGGACATCAAGCACATCCACCGCCTGCTGTTGTTCTCGACCGCCTACCGCCAGGCCTCGCGTCCTCCCGCCCACGTCATCGCCGCCGCCGAGAAGATCGACCCCGACAACCTCTTCCTGTGGCGACAGACTCTGCGGAGGCTGGGTGCCGAGCCATTCCGCGACGCCGTACTGGCCGTCTCGGGTCGACTCGACCCGCGTCCCTTCGGAGCCGCCCTGCGGGTGGCACGCCGGCCCGACGGGGAGGTCAACATGGCCGACGGGCAACCCGACAACCGCCGCAGCATCTACATCCAGATCCTCAGGCTGAATCCTCAGACCATGCTGCAGGCCTTCGACCAGCCCACGATCGAAATCAACTGTTCGCGACGTTCGCAATCGACCGTCGCCACACAGGCCCTGACACTCTGGAACAGCCGCTTCATGGAAAAAGCGGCCCGCTCATTCGCCGCCCGCGTCCGCGGCGACGACAACCGGCAGGTTGCCCTGCGGGCGATTGGCTTGGCGTACTCGAGACCTGCAACCGATGAGGAACTGCAGGTAATCGAAACGTTCCTGGTCGACCAGTCCCGCCGACACCTCACCGGAGTCTCCGGCAAACCGGTCGATTCCCCAAGTGCCCGACTGCTGGCGATCACCGACCTGTGTCACATGTTGCTGGCCAGTAACGAGTTTGCCTACGTTGACTAGGATCCCGACACCGGACACCTCACCCATGTTCGTTCAACCTCTCTCGAGACGATCGGTCCTGGCGGGCCTGGGCAACGGATTTGCCGGATTGGCCCTGGGCAGCCTGGTCCAGCCCGAGGCCCGGGCCGCAGGCGGAGCCGCCTCGCTCACCCAGCGGCCCCAGACGTTTTCGGGTCCGGCCCGAGCCGTGATCCAGCTCTTCATGCACGGCGGACCCAGCCACGTCGACCTGCTCGACCCCAAGCCGATGCTCGACCGCTACCACGGCACCACGCCTCCGGCCGAGATCGACGACGACGAGGACCGCACCAAGTACCTGATGGGCACCCCCTTCCCCTTCCGCCCTCATGGCCACAGTGGACTCGAGTTCTCCTCGGCACTGCCCCACATCGCCCGTCACGCCGACGACATCGCGGTGATCCGCTCGATGTTCACCGAGCACCGCAACCACGAGCAGGCCATCTGGATGGCCAACACCGGCCTGATCCGTCCCGGCCGCCCCAACATCGGCAGCTGGGTGGCCTACGGGCTGGGCTCCGAAACCAACGACCTGCCGGCCTACGTGGCCCTGCCCGACCCGGTCGGCCTGCCCGTCGACGGCGCCCGCAACTGGTCCAGCGGCTGGTTGCCTCCGATCTACCAGGGCACCCCCTTCCGGTCCCAGGGCGACCCCGTGCTGCACCTCAACCCCGCCACGCCTCGCACCGCCGGAGTCTCCAGCGGGCGGCTCGGGCTGCTGCAGGCCCTCAACCGCAGACACCTCCGCAGCCGGCCCGGCGAACTCGAACTCGAAGCCCGGATCGCCAACTTCGAACTCGCCGCCCGCATGCAACTCTCGGCCACCGACGCCCTGGACCTCAAGAGCGAGACCGCCGAAACCCAGGCACTCTACGGACTCGACAACCCCGCGACGAAGTCCTACGGAGCCCGCTGCCTGATGGCACGTCGGCTAGTGGAACGAGGTGTGCGTTTCGTGCAGCTGTTCATGCGCGGGCAACCCTGGGACACGCACTCCAGCAACACCAGCGGACTGACCAAGGTCTGCGGCCAGACCGACGGTCCCGTCGGCGCACTGCTGACCGATCTCAAGCGACGCGGCCTCTTCGAATCGACCATCGTCCAGTGGGGCGGCGAATTCGGGCGGACGCCCGGTGCAGAACTCCGCGACGGCAATACCGCCAAGGGCAACGAGGGACGTGACCATCACCCCTACGGCTTCAGCGTCTGGCTGGCCGGTGGCGGCATCCGCGGAGGGCAGGCCTACGGAGCCACCGACGACTTCGGATACCGCTCGATCGAAAACCGTACCCAGACCGCCGACCTGCATGCTACGATCCTGCACCAGCTCGGGCTCGATCACGAACAACTCACCTACACACACAACGGTCGTGACGAACGGCTCACCGACGTCTACGAAGCCCAGGTGATCAGGCCGCTGATCGACTCCTGATCAGACACCACCGACCGTTTGCCACAGATACCCACAGCGACTCGAGAAGAAGGCCTTCGATGCTGAGTCTGCTGGATCATCTGCCGACTCTTTGCGACGGGGTCACCCGGCGTGAGTGGATGAGGATCGGCGGCGTGGGTCTGGGCGGCCTGACGATGCCCGCCCTGGCCGCCGCCCGCGAAGCGTCGACCTCCTCGATCGCGCCCACCGCCAGGCGGGTGATCCTGTTCGGGCTCACCGGCGGAGCACTCTGAAGTCGTTCCTGATGCCGATGATGGACCAGGCCTTCACCGCCCTGCTCGAAGATCTCGAACAACGAGGCCTGCTCGATGAGACCCTGGTGGTGTGGCAGGGCGAGTTCGGACACACGC
>Ga0066376_10004814_pt1 | contig 11654 bp, 12 predicted proteins | sample Knorr_S15_td_Bot_FD_77009 | JGI IMG/M metagenome (GOLD analysis project Ga0066376, IMG submission 77009) | Marine microbial communities from Southern Atlantic Ocean transect - Knorr_S15_td_Bottom_ad_5009_LV_A | ecosystem: Environmental > Aquatic > Marine > Oceanic | place: Southern Atlantic... | reverse complement strand
GTGCTGAAGCTGACGGCCTACGAGCTGAGGCCTGACACCTCTCGCAACACACGAGGTGTGCCTCTGGTAAATGTCATTCAACTGTCTGACAACGAGCAGGTGAGCGCGCTGGTGGGCGTTAAGGACCTGGAAGAAGATGATACCTTCTTCGTCCTGGGCACCAAGAAGGGTAGCGTCAAGCGAATTGCCCTGCGAGACATGTCCAACATCAGGCCATCGGGCATCATAACCATGAACCTTCGCTCTGACGACGAGCTGGTGAGCGTGCGTTTCGCCAAGGAAGAGGACGACGTCATCATGGTCTCCGAGCAGGGTATGTCCATCAGGTACCCGGTGTCGGACGTCACACCTCGGCAGCGAGCGGCAGGCGGCCTCAAGGGCATGGTGCTTAATGCCAAGGACCGGTTGGTAGCAATGAGCATTATTAAGCCCGACAGCGATAGCCGGCTGTTGGTAATAAGCCGTCTAGGATTTGGAAAGCTGACGCGTACCGATGAGTATAGACGGCAGGGACGTGGCGGCAAGGGCATCAAGACGTTCAACATTCGCCCTAAGACGGGACCTGTGGCAGCCGCTGAGATCGTAGACGAGAGCAAAGAGGTTTACGTCGTGTCGGAGCAGGCGCAGGTGCTGCGGACCAGCCTATCGGAAATCTCCAGCATGGGCCGATCTACCCAAGGCGTTACCATCTTCAAGCCTCAGCCTGGCGACGCGGTGGCATCCATTGCATGCGTCAGCGATCTGGGCGACGACGAGTCCGACGCAAAGCCAGAGGCCAACGATGCCTCCCCTAACGGTAAGAATGGCACTGGAAATGGCAAGAAAAAGTAAGACTAATCTAGGTTAGTCAGCAGGCAAGACAGAGGGGCGAGCCAAAATGTGGTTCGCCCCTTATTATTTGATAGGTAACCGGAGTCGCTTTAGTCGTCCGCCTTCTGAATCACGGCATCCATAGGCCCTCTGAGGTCAGAGAAAACCACCTGACCTGGGGCAATGGCGATCACTCCCTCTCGCACCCCTTCGGTCGTTTGAACCAGCACTCTGTCACCAGCTTCCAGTTCGATGCCGGAGCTGTCGAAATACTGCATCTTGTCGGACGGACGAAATCTCACGCCGACCATGTTGGATATCGATGAGGACATAGACATATTTTCTTATGGGTCTCCTAGTTTATGCTTGGCAGTTCGAGCATTAGATTATCCAGGGCGAGCCTGGGATTGGCGTTGCGCTCAAGGTGGCCCATCGTTGCCTGTATCGTCTTGATCGCGGCGGCGGCGGACTCGGTGGACAGGCCGCTTGCCGCATTCTTCAGCGTGTCCAGGCGCGAAAGGTTGGTCACGAGGTCGGTCTTGCCCTGGCTGACCATCAGCACGTCGCGCCACCACTCCACCATGAGGCCTAGCTCGGCCAACACCGCGTCCCTGTTTCGTGCAAACGATGTGCCCAGCCTCTCAGCGTAGCCGAAACGACCTTCGAGGCTTCGCCGAAGTGTCACCTCAACTGTATCTAGCTGCGATGCACGGCGATCCAGAATTTCCGGGTCTTCAAAGGCTTTTATCGCCCAGCCCGGCTTCCCACCGGACATTCGTGCAACCTCTTCTGCGGCTTCACGGTCGGCGCCGAAACGCTTCACAAGCACATCTGCGATCACAGTCAGGGATATGGGACGAAGCTCCACCCGCTGGCATCGAGAAATGATCGTGGGGATAAGAGCGCCCGAGTCAGAGGTGAGCAATATGAATACGACCTCTTCAGGTGGCTCCTCCAGGATCTTGAGCAGGGCGTTGGCAGCTTCTTCGGTAAGTTGCTCAGCGCCATCAATTATGAAAACCCTGTAATTTCCCTCGTAGGGCTTTAGACTGGCCTCTTTCTGCACTTCGCGAATCTGGTCAATGCTGATGGCGGTCCTGCTTCGCCCTTCGCGGCCCGTTCCGCCGACTTCCAGGATTCTCACGTCGGTATGCAGGGCTTCAGTTATGCGGTGGCATGGGCCGCACTGACCACAGGGTGGCTCATCATCTTGGCAGTTCAGCAGGCGTGTCAAATCCATGGCCAGCGCCATTTTTCCTATCTGCCGAGGACCACTGAATAGGTAGGCGTGGGACACTTGCCCGCCAAGAAATGCCCTGGTCAGCAGGTCGATGGCCTTCTCGTGGCCGATGGTTGTCCAGTTACCGGCGTCTATTGGGCGGCCTCCTCTGGCAGATGGAAGTTCGAGGCGTAAAGGTCGTCCAGAGCCATAGCCAGGGCGTCGGGCAGTGGGCCCATGTCAACGGCGGCCACAGCCTCATCGACGTGCTCAGGTTTGGCGAAGCCCACCAGCACTCCGGACACACCTGGGTGAGCCAGCCCATACCGAATGGCTGTCTGCGCGTTCGTGCCACTGATGTGCATATCATCGAGGACTTTTCTAAGCTGTTCGCCCCGCTTCATGTCATCGGCTGCGCTGGAGCCAGGTGACAGTCCCTCGCCAGTGCCTGGGGGTTGCTGCCCTACAATAGCGCCTGCAGCCAGAACGCGAATATTCAAAACACCAACGTTTTTTGATGCCGCGTGATCATTCAGTGTGTCGTAGTCGTGAGCCTTAAATCCGGCGGGTACTGGCCGACCGGCGCTGGGATTCAACATGTTGTAATAGGCCTGGACAGTGTGTATACGGCCGCTATCAATCATGTGGTGGAGGCAGGCAGTGTCTCCAAATCCAGTGAAGCCGAAGAAGCGCACCAGGCCCCGGTCGCGAAGGCGTTCAAAGCCTTCCAGGACGCCATTGCTTCCCATGACGTCGTTCAGGGATATCGAACCTCTGAATTGGCCTCTGACGCTGGTGACGGGCGTGTGGAGCTGGATCAGGTCGACGTTATCCCTCTGTAGCCTGCGAAGGCTGGCCTCCATGGACCGCTCAATCTCCCCTGGGATGTCTTTGAGATGGTCCTCACCGATGCTGACCTTGGTGGATAAGTGCGGTTCCGCGCCCAGTTGCCGGAGAATCCAGCCCAGGTTCTCCTCTGACTGGCCGTCGCCGTAGCTGGCTGCGGTGTCAATCCAATTTATGCCATGCTCCAGGGCCTTCCGGACGACCTCAAGCCTGGCATGCCTTTCGCCTCGGAAGACTGCGCCGCCCACTGTGCCTGCTCCAAACACGATCTCCGATATCTCAAGACCGGTGCTGCCAAGGTGACGGTATTTCATGGTCTCAACCCCTAAGTGACTAAGTTAAGGTATGTAAATAATAACAGTTTTCGTGATGAATCGGCAGAGCGTCGCTAGTGAATTGGCAGGAGAAAGAAAACGGGGACGCGCCTTCGCGAGTCCCCGTTTGTTTGCATTGTTTATGAAGCGCAGCCGCTGATTATCCCGGAACGAGGCCTTCGCCCACAAAGACCTCTTCGGCCTCAAGCAGGGTAATGTCTGGCTCCGGCAATACCAGGTCAGATTCCACCAGCTCGTCAATTGGCACCGGTGTGCCGTTGTCTCGCACCAGGTCGAGCATCTTCTTGAGCAGGGTGGCGAACTCTGCTGCGTTCTCATCTGCCACTACTTCCACCAGGTCATTGTCGATGTGGTTTAGCTCATCGATGAAGGCGCCCGGCAGGTCGTACTGGCCCTCTGTCATAATTCGCACGATCATTACTATTCACCGTCTCCTAGCGACTTCTTTTCGGCGGTGGGTAGGCTGGAGCGTAACGCTGCCAGCTCATCATCAACATTGGCCGCAGCCGTCAGCTGGGCCAGTTCGCGGCCAATAGGGTCGCTGCGGTCTGTGAAGTCGTCCAGCACGCCAGCTTCTGCCAGCTCTTCGATGGCGCCAGCTTTAGCCTTCATTTTCTCGGTCTTCCCCTCGGCGCGCTCAATGGCCAGTGATATGTCGCCCATCTCCTCTGACAGCCCGGAAAGGGCTGAACCTATGCGGACCTGTGCCTGGGCCGCGCTGTATTGGGCCTTGATGACCTCTTTCTTGGTCTTGAATGCGCTCACCTTGGCCTGAAGGCGCTGCTGCATCTGGGTCAGCTTTTCTTGCTCCAGCTCCATGTCGTAGACCTGAGAGTCCAGGCCCTCTAGCTGCAGGAGGGACGTCTGCTTGTGCTGGAGCGCCATCCGAGCGAGGTCCTCTCGACCAAGCTCCATGGCTTTTCGTGCTCTGGCATCAATTGCGACGATGTCTTTTTTGGCTTTGTCCGCCTGGCTCATCAACATGCGCTTGGCGGTGACCATCTTGGTGACGTTCTCGCGGACCCTTCTTAAGGATTCCAGCTGTTTCTCGTAAGCGTAGTCCAGAGTCTCGTTTGGGTTCTCTGCATCGTCTACGATCTTGTTCATTTTGGCTTTAACTACTGTCGACATTCTAGAAAGTAGTCCCATATCCACCTCTCTCTGTCATAGCTCTGTCATATCGGGGCTGTGGCAATATTTGTGCTGAAACAAAATGCGATTGGAAAAACTAATCGCTGCTTTTGAAGTACTTAATTATTCCCATCACGCCTATGACAATTCCAGCGATGATGAATAACCACCCTAACAGGGTGATAACGAAGCTGATGACAGCCTGTAGGATGCCAGTCAGCAAGAGCAGGCCTATAACAAAGAGTATTATGCCCCCAAGAATTTGGCCGCCTAAGTTAAATTTGTGCACTCGAATGCTCCTGTAAACGTAAGCTAATCCCTATGGATCTGATAAGCATTATAGCCCATGAGGAAATGGGGTGGCTTTGGGCTTATTTATATGCTTCCGCTGGATTTTAGGAATACCCGGTTTCCGCTTCAAAGGGATAAAGCGGCACCCGTCTCCTAAAGTACTGGAACGTCGAAAGGTCGGATGTGGTTACGCCGGGCGAGTTCACCAGGATAATCCTGGAGGCGATGGGCTCGTAGGCAGGCCTGGGGGAGACTACGCCTTTGGCAACGATCAGATCCATCTCCTCAGGACGTATGCCCAGCGCGTACATCTGCTGTCTCGACGTGTTGCCGACGCGCTTGCTGTTTAAGACCAGGGTGTGGCCGTCGGTGGTGTCCAAGACCACTGTGGGACCGCCGTCGTAGTAGCGCCATCCGCCGTGAGTGGGCTCTGGGTCTTCGAATTTGCCGTCTGAGATGAGCCGCACAGTGCCGGTGACTTCTACAGGGACGCCGTGCATATCGTCAGTCTTCGCGCCGACCATTAGCGTGATGTTGGACCCTGCGCCTGCTGCTATGCAGGCCTGCACTGCCTCCGGGTCGTACAGCGTTTGCAACAGACCTCGAATGCCCATGCGCTGCGCCTCGGCAAGAATGACGGTGGAGTCCGCAGAGCTGCCACCGCCGATGTTGTCGCCGACGTCCATTAGCACAACTGGCTTGGCTACTGTGGCCACTGCCTGTTCCAAGGCCTCCTGCGGCAAGGGCGTGTCCACGACGAAGTCCGCCCTGCGCTCCCATGCTCGCTGCGCCATCCACTTGGCGGCGTCGGAGGCGGCTTGCAGGTCGCCGTCGGCAATGGCCAGAAAGGACATGCCCATCTCTGCCACGTCGGCATAGGGGTAGCCCTCCGCAACGCTGGTGGACAGAATGCCGGGTCTTGCTTCGGCTTCGGAGGCATCCCGCATCACGCCAAGCACAGGCTCCTCCCCTGTGAACTGCTTGACGATATTGAGGACTACCGGAGGCATCTCAAGGGCCTGGACTGGCCTAATGTCGCCTTTGATCGTCCTTACGATTAGTTCGGCGCAGTGCAGAGCGCGTTCCTTGGCGTCCAGATGAGGGTTGGTGCGGTAGAAGGTCGTCACCGTGGTGTTGTCGATCATCATTTGGGAGACGTTGGCGTGCAGGTCAAGGTTCATGCCAATGGGAACGTTAGCGCCGACCAGCTCTCGCACCCTGCGGCAGACCTCCCCATCGGCGTCAGGGTACTCTTCTGAGACGGCGGCACCGTGTTGAGACAAGAAGACGCCGTCCCACGGTCCTTGGTCGCGTAGAAGCTGGAGCATCTCCCCAACAATGCGGTCGAAGGCGTCCTTTGTGATCGTGCCTATAGGGCCAGCGTGCGTGTACAGAAGCGGGACGACCTTACAGCCAAACTCTTCCTCGGCCTGCAGAAAGCCCGCGTTGGTGTGAAACGAGTGCTCATACTCATCCACCAGTTCCTGGTCACGCACAAAGCCAGTCTGCTGAAACTCCTGGTATGTGGCGGGAACCCCGGAAAAAGTGTTGGTCTCATGGGCCATGCCAAGCAGCGCGATTCTCATATTTTTGTATGCTCCGGGGGGACTTTTTGGGCAACGGGGTTGAATACAACTCGGCTCGGTGAAAGTCCTACAAGTAATTAAGGGCCAGAGTTTTTCTGCATAGTAACGGATGCGGTTGGCCCTCTCAAGCCTTGGCATGAAGAAAGGGCCATAATTAAGGCCTCACAGAAAATATTTCTGGCCCGCCATATCTGATATATTAGGTCTAGTAGAATTCCTTGAGTGTGGAAGGCCGCAACCAAGTCGAAACCAAGAGGCTGGCGGTTCATTTCGTCGGCTCAAGCTCAATATTTAAAAACAACACAAGGAAGTGCGGATGAAAGGGAAGGATTTCCTGTCTGTGGCCGACCTCTCAGCGGAAGAGGTGCTTCAGATGGTGCAGAAGGCTAAGGCTATGAAGGCTGATGCCACGGCTCGACCCCTTGAGGGCAAGCAATTCGCCCTGATATTCGAGAAGCCGTCCCTGCGAACCCGCGTTAGCTTCGAAGTAGGCATACGCCAGCTAGGTGGCCAGTGCGTTTATCTAAGCAAGGACGACGTTGGCCTTGGCACTCGTGAGCCGGAAGAGGACGTGGCGAGGGTCCTGGACCGCTGGGTGGACGGCATTATCGCCCGGGTGTACTCCCACAGGAGCCTAGAGATTCTGTCCGAATTTACGTCTATTCCCGTTGTGAACGCGCTGTCAGACTTGGAGCATCCCTGTCAGGCCATGGCGGACCTGCTCACAATTCACGAGCACAAGGGCAGCTTCGACGGCCTGAGGCTGGCATTTATAGGCGACGGCAACAACGTTGCTTCCAGTCTTGCGATAGCCTGCGCCTCAGTCGGCACTGACTTTGTTCTGGCGTCACCCAAGGATTACCAGATGCCTGCGCCGGTGCTCGAAGAGGCAAAGCGCAGGGCCGCTGTTAGCGAGTCAAAAATCGAATGGTTCGAGGAGCCTGGTAAGGCGGTGGCAGACGCAGATGTAGTCTACACCGATACCTGGGTTAGCATGGGCCATGAGGCTGAGAAGGCGGAGCGCCTTCCGATATTCAAGAACTACAAGGTTGACGAGGGCCTGGTGAAGGGTGCCAAGTCAGATTTTGTATTTATGCATGATATGCCAGCATATCGCGGCCAGGAGATATCCGACGGAATGATCGATCACGAGAGGTCCGTCGTGTTTGACCAGGCTGAAAATCGGCTCCACGCCCAAAAGGCGATTCTTGCCGAGCTTTTTTCATAGTCCAAGGCCAATTAAGCGAAGAGAAGAAGAAGAGGAACAGAGTTAAGTAATGGTATCGAGCATCAAGCCCCTGGTGGCCATCGTGGGGAGACCCAACGTTGGAAAGTCCACTTTATTCAACCGGCTGGTAGGAAGACGAACAGCTATCGTGTCAGACATCGCTGGCACAACCCGCGACCGGGTTATGGTGGAGACGATCTGGGGCGAATATCCCTTTGTCCTGGTCGACACCGGCGGTCTGGACATATTCCCAGAGACGGATATATGGCGGCAGGTCAAGGGCCAGATAGAGGTGGCAATTGATGACGCCGATGTCATTGTCATGCTGGTAGATGCAAGCACCGGCGTAACACCCGGCGACGTAGATGTGGCGGATGCCCTGCGACGCACGGACAAGCCCATCGTGCTGGCAGCCAACAAGTCGGACAACGACAAACGTGCAGCGGATTCGGTCGAGTTCTATGAGCTTGGCATGGGTGACCCGGTGCCCGTCAGTGCGTATCACAACTATGGCATAGATGAGATGATGGCGCAGGTAATCACCCATTTTCCAGACAGCCCTGGGTTCCCAGAGCCGGATTCGGACCTGAAGCTTGCAATCGTAGGCAGGCCCAACGTTGGCAAATCCCTGTTGCTGAACGCCATAGCGGGCGAGAGTCGCGCTATAGTCAGCGATATTCCAGGCACGACCAGAGACACGCTGGACTCCCTTGTGATCCACAATGACTGGTCAACTCTGCTGATCGACACGGCTGGCATACGCCGCCGGGGCAGCGTCGAGCGCGGTATTGAGCGATATAGCGTCTTGCGCTCCATGCGCGCCATTGACCGAGCCGACGTTGCCATACTCTTGATGGATGCCTCGGAGCTAGCAGCCAGTCAGGACACCCATATTGCGAAGTACATTCTTGACGGATTTAAGGGGATTGTCCTAGCCGTCAACAAGTGGGACCTCGCTAAAGAGATGGGTATCACCGCAGACGAGGCTGTGCAATCAGTGAGGGACCGCTTCCGGTTCGCCTCTTACGCGCCCATATGTCTGGTCTCAGCGCTGGATGGCACCGGAATCAACGAGCTTCTGGATACTGCCAAGGATGTTTACCTGGAGTGGAGCAAGGGCGTACCGCGGTACGACCTCAGGCGTCAGATTATGAATGCTGTGGCGGAGCATCCACCATCCCTGACCAGTCGCAGGTCGTTGAAGATTTACGGCGTCACCATGGACAAGACCAGCCCTCCCAGCTTCACTTTCTACGTGAACAGCTCGGAGATGGTCCACTTTTCGTACGCCAGATATCTGGAGAACACCATTCGCGGGGCATACGAGTTCAGGGGCAGCCCGCTGAGAATGCGGTTCAAGGGCAGGGGAGAACAGTAATGGCCTTTCTGGTCATGATCCCCGTCGGCTACCTACTGGGGGCAATACCGTTTGGGCTGATTCTGGGTTGGCTGGTCAAGCGGGTTGATGTCCGGGACTATGGTAGCGGCAAGACGGGCATGACCAATGTGCTGCGTACCGTGGGCGTGAAGTCGGCCGCACTGGCACTTCTGCTGGACATGGGCAAGTCCATATTGGCTGTAGCGCTGACTCGCATTTTCTTCGACGTCCCTGCTGCTGAGGTAGCTGCGGCTCTTGCTGCACTTATCGGCCACAACTGGCCAGCATATGCGGGCTTCAGAGGTGGCAGAGGCACCGCGCCAGGACTTGGTGGGCTGATAATTCTGTCCCCCTGGGCAGGGCTGGTGGCGGCCATCGCAGGCGTTGCGACGATAGCTTCGACTCGCTGGGTATCCCTGGGTTCGATACTGGGCACTCTGTTTGGCGTGATTACGCTGGCAATCCTCATCGTGCTTGACTTAGCTTCGGCCGAATACATCTGGTACAGCATTTTCGGTGGTTCGATAGTAATAGGTCGGCACTGGGACAATATCCAGAGGCTGGTCAAGGGCGAAGAGCGCAAGATAGGCGAATCCGTCGATTCATCTGATGCCAGCCCCGACAAAGAAGGACGCAAGGGCTTTCGATGGCCAAAGTCGGCGTAGTAGGCACGACCAGCTGGGGCACCACCCTGGCGACGGTCCTTGCCCAAGACGGCCAGTCGGTGACGCTGTGGGCGCGCACGCCGAACGAGGCCGAACTTTTCAATAGAGACCGCGAGAACAAGCGCTTCCTCCCTAACGTAAAATTTCCTACTAACCTCCACGTCACCTCATCGGCAGACGAAGCATTCTCCGATGCCGACCTGGTGCTGATTGTCGTTCCATCCAGCACGTTAAGGGACAACGTTCGTCGCGTGGCGTCGGCCTTTAACTCCGATGCAGTGGTGGTCAGCGCAACCAAAGGACTGGAGATAGACACTGGCCTGAGAATGAGCCAGGTGCTGACAGAAGAGCTGCCCAGCGGCATGCGGGACAAAATCTGCGCGCTGTCGGGCCCTAATCTCGCCCGGGAGATCGTGCAGGGGAAGCCTTCTTCGACAGTCGTAGCGTCTCAAAACTCCGATGCGGCGGTCAAGGCTCAGGAGATAATTAACTCTCCACCGAGGCTGCGCGTCTACACCAACGACGACATTGTGGGAGTGGAGTTCGGTGGCGCGCTGAAGAACATAATCGCTCTGGGAGCGGGTGTGTGCGACGGCAAAGAGCTGGGGGACAACGCCAAGGCCGTTTTCATGACACGAGGTTTGGCAGAGATTGGACGCCTTGCTGCGGCAGCCGGAGCGAATCCCCTTACGCTGTCCGGTCTGGCTGGCCTGGGTGATCTGGTGGCCACATGCTCCAGCACTCTAAGCAGAAACCATTCGGTGGGCGAGCGACTTGCGAAGGGAGAGTCCCTTCAGGAGATTCGCGAATCAATGGTCAATGTTGCGGAGGGAGTGGACACCACGGCGGCGGCTATGGCGCTCTCCAAGCAGCTTGGTGTCGATATGCCTATTACGCAGGCGATGTACAGCGTTCTTTTCGAGAGCGTGCCTCTGGACGAAGCCATTGCCAGCCTTCTTGGACGCGCACCCCGACCTGAGTAGGGCTAGCCGCCCAGTTCACCTAGCTCGTATAGCACTGCCGTTGCCGTCACAAGACCCGCCGTCTCGGCGCGGAGGATTCGTCGGCCCAGCGTAACAGGAGTGATGCCGTTCTTTTTGGCCAACTCCACCTCGTCGGCAGTGAAACCACCCTCTGGACCAATAAGGATATTTATTGATGAGGTCGCGTCTGCGGCTGAAGCCCATTCAGTGAGGCTTGATTTCAGGCTGGTGGCCCTTTCCTCCTCCCAAGGTATCAGGGAGACGCCAGTGGCCTTTTCGCAGGCTGAGTCGAAGTCGATGACCTCATGAAGGACCGGCAGTCGTCCGCGTCCTGACTGCTCTGCAGCCTCAGTGATGATCTTTCGCCAGCGCGTATATCTGGAGGGAGAGGGCCTGTTTTGGGAAATGGTGCGGTGGCAGTTCATCGGGACAAACGAGGTGAGACCTAGCTCCGAGCCTTTTTGCAGTACGTACTCGAAGCGATCGGCCTTGAGGATGCCCTGGTAGAGGGTGATTGCGACGGAGGGTTCGCCCTGGCTCCGGCTCTTGCTGATGGCTGTGCCGGACGCCGAGTCCTTGTCGATAGCACCAAGCTTGACCAGGTACTCCATGCCGGTGTCGTCGAGCACAACGATCTCATCTCCGACGCGTGCCCTGAGCACCCGACTCAGCTGACTGGCGACATCCGCAGGAAGCGTGACGTTGTCTTCGACGATGCACTCCGGCGGGACGAAGAACCGGTGCACGGGCCTAGCTCACGTTGCAGACGAGGGTCACCCAGTCGCCGTCGACCAGGGTGCTCTCCAGCGTTGCCCCGGCAGCCGTTAGCGCTTCGATCGGGCCCGCCTTATTCTCCTCCAGTATGCCTGAGGCGATGATCTTTCCGCCGGGCTTCGTAGCCCTGACTAGCTCGCTGGAGATCTCGATGACTATTTTGGCAGAGATGTTGGCGATGGCGATGTCATAAGCGTCGGCCATGACGTCGGGATGGGGAAGACTGCCCTGTACCGGGCGAATGGTGTGCTCCAGGTCGTTATCGCGAATGTTTTGCTTGGCCACATTGACGGCAACAGAGTCAATCTCGATGCCAAAGACGTGCCTTGCGCCGAGCTTGGCCGCCGCGATTGATAAAATGCTGGAGCCGCAGCCCACGTCGATGAGGTCCATACCCGGCTGCACCAG
>Ga0066376_10004813_pt1 | contig 11655 bp, 14 predicted proteins | sample Knorr_S15_td_Bot_FD_77009 | JGI IMG/M metagenome (GOLD analysis project Ga0066376, IMG submission 77009) | Marine microbial communities from Southern Atlantic Ocean transect - Knorr_S15_td_Bottom_ad_5009_LV_A | ecosystem: Environmental > Aquatic > Marine > Oceanic | place: Southern Atlantic... | reverse complement strand
CGCTATGTGGAGTTCAATCTGGTCTATGACAGGGGCACCCAATTCGGCATGGGGACAGGCGGCAGTACGGAGGCGATCCTGATGTCGCTCCTGCCCGAGGTGCATTGGCCGTGAGATGTTCCTGGGGGAAGCAAGGCCCATGACCCGCCAAACGATATTCAAAGGTTTACTGTTGCGGAATGTTTGCACTCCGATACTATCGCCTTAACAGACGATTGGAATGGTTCGCGCCCAAGGCGGTGAATCAAACTGATCCGTGTGATAGAAGGATTTTGTAAGCTCAAGGGAGATTATCCATGTCGAAAACCAACAGATATATAGCCACCATTGCATCCGGTGTGGCCCTGGCAGGCCTTGTCGCCGCCGCCCCCGCCGCCGCCAAGGTAGTTGGTGACACCATTATCCTCGGGTCGGCAATTTCGCTGACCGGCAAATACGCAACCAACGGCATTCACGCTCAGAATGGCTACGACATAGCCGTCAAACGGATCAACGAAATGGGCGGCGTCACCGTAGGCGGCAAAGCCTACAAGCTCAAAATCACTTATTACGACGACGAATCCACCCCGGCTCGTGGCGCGCAATTGGCCGAGCGCCTGATCAAGCAGGACGGTATTCAATACATGCTCGGGCCGTATAGCTCGGGCATGACCAAGGCGATTGCGCCGGTTTCCGAAAAGTACAAGATTCCCATGGTCGAAGCGGAAGGCGCCTCCCGGTCCCTGTTCACCCAGGGCTACAAGTATCTGTTCGCGGTTCTGTCGACCTCGGAACAGTACCTGGCCAGCACCATTGATCTTGCCGCCAAATGGGCGGAGGAAAACGGTAAGAAGCCGTCGGATCTGAAGATCGCCCTGATCTTTGAGAACGACCCCTTCTCTCAGGACGTGCGCGCCGGTGTGCTTGATGATATGGCGAAGTACGGCATGACGGCGGCCATCGACGACAAGATGCCTCGCGACCTTTCCGATATTTCCGCCACCCTGACCAAGGTCAAGGCACTGAAGATCGATATGCTGCTTGCCTCCGGCCATTCCAAGGGCGCCGCCACCGCGGCGCGCCAGATCAAGGAAATGAAGGTCGAAGTGCCGATCATCGCCATGACCCACTGCGAAGCGGCCAAGGTGATCACCAAATTCGGCGATTCCACCAACGGCTTCCTGTGCCCGACCCAATGGGCGGAAACCATGTCCTACTCGGACAACTACTTCGGCTCCGCCGGTGACTACGACAAGCTGTTCAAGGAGACCTTCGAGGGCTACAAGAACGTGCCCTACCAGGCTGCCCAGGCTTCCGCCGCCGTCATCGTCTGGAAGGAAGCGTTCGAGGCCGCCAACTCGCTGGATAAGGAGAAGGTCCGCGACGCTATTTCGGCGCTGGAGATCAGCACTTTCTACGGCGACATCAAGTTCTCGTCCGCCGGCAACAACACCGCTAAGCCCATGGCCCTGCGGCAAATCCAGAACGGCAAGCTGGTCGTGGTTTCACCTCCCAAGTGGGCGGTTACCGACTTCCAGCCGCGCATGCCGAGCATGTAGCCGTAAGACAGTTAGTATTGCCCCTTATGGGCCAATAATAAATTCACAGCCCCCGCCCGAAATGGGCGGGGGCGAAGTGTATTATTGGCCTAACGTCGCGGGGCAGGGTTTGTTTTCGACTGGATATATATGAGGGCCCATTTTCAGCATGATTGACAACATCAATCTTCTTATCCTGGCGCCGTATCTGAACGTCCAGCTGCTGCTTGACGGGTTGCTCATCGGCGCAATTTTCGTGCTCGCCGCCTATGGCCTGGCCTTGGTCTGGGGGGTCATGAACGTCAAGAATCTGGCCCAGGGCGATTTTGTAATCATGGGCGGCTACATCGCCTGGCAGGTCGGAACCTGGGGTGTGAATCCACTGTTCGGCCTGCCCCTCGCCATTGTCTTCATGTTCGCCTTCGGCTGGGCGATCTACTATCTGGTGATCCGTTATGTGATTGAGCGCGACCTGTTCACGTCTCTGCTGGCCACGTTCGGCATGGGGCTGGTCATATCCCAGTCGATCAATCTGCTCTTCGGGCCGGAAGTCCAGATCGCGGATTCTGGTTTGTCCATCCGTTCAATCTACATCTTCGGCGGCGAGGTGACGGTTTCGGAGATCAAACTCCTGTCCTTCCTGATGGCCTCGTCCCTGGCGGCGGTCGTCATCCTGTTCATGAAGAATTCCCGCATGGGGCAGGCCATTCGCGCCACCGCCCAGGATGCTCGCGCAGCCAAGGTCATGGGCATTGATACGGAGCGGGTCTACGCCTTCACCTTCGCCCTCAACGCCGCTATCTGCGGCGCCGCGGGGGTGCTGATCGCCATGATCTGGAATATCCAGCCGTTCTATGGAATGACCCATTCCATCCGCTCTTTCGTGATCGTTACCGCGGCGGGTTTCGGCAATATCCCCGGGGTGATCATGGCCGGCCTCGGGCTCGGCGCCGCCGAGCAATTCAGCGGTTTTGTGTTTGGCGCTGAATTGCAGCAAGCGACGGTGGTGGGGCTTCTGGTCGCTGTTCTCGTCTGGCGGCAGATACAATCGTCGCGGAACCGGCAGGCCGTGATATGAAGCAGCATTCGCAGCATTTAATCCCCGGCCTGGCGATTCTGATTTTCTCCCTTGCCGCGCCCTTCCTGTTTCCCAACTACGTTTTTCAATTTGCCCTTCTGTGGCTGATGATCACCTTCGCCCTTACCTGGGATACCCTGGGCGGGCAGATGGGATACAACTCGCTGGGCAACATCGTCTTTTTTGGCGTCGGCATGTATACATCCGCCCTGGTGCAAATCGGGCTCTATTACGATATTGGCGAATACACGGCGGCCTATGGCGCAATATTGGTCCAATACGACATGGAGCAGTATTTCACCGGCCTGATCATCGGCCTGATTGCGGCGGGGCTCGTTGCGGTGGTCTTTGCGCTCGCCTTCGGGACCATCGTCTTCGGCTTGCGCGGCCCCTATTTCGCCATCGGCACCCTGGGGGTAGCCCTGGCGGCGGGCGAATTGGTGGGCGCCTGGGATTGGGTGGGCGCCGGCAGCGGCATCTCCATGCCCGTCTATCCCGGCGATCCCGACGACCGGGCGCTGCTCTACTATTTCCTGCTTCTGGCCTTGGGCGTGTCCACCTTCCTGTTTCTCATGTGGCTGTATTCCACCCGCTTCGGCCTGGCCATCAACGCCATCCGCGACGATGAGGAAAAGGCGGAAGCCATGGGCATTCACACCAAACGCCACAAGACCGTTGCGTGGTCTGTCTCGGCCTTTTTCCTGGGTATTTCCGGCGCCATTTTCGGCAACATGGCCGGGTTCATCGAGCCTCTTGAAGTCGCCTTTCCGACCATCACGTTCGGCATCTTCATGGTGGTGATGTGCCTCCTAGGCGGGAAGGGGACGTTGTGGGGACCGGTGCTGGGCGCCACCCTGTTTCACGTTGTCAAGGAGGTCACCTGGACACATCTGTTGGGATGGCAATGGGTGGTGCTGGGGTTGCTGATCATCATCAACGTGGTGTTCTTCCAGCAGGGCATCATCGGCTGGGCGCAGGACAAATGGCCCGAGCGTTTCGGCATCATCGTCGAAGATGATGATGCGCTGCTGGCGGCCCAGGATACCGCCGAGGCCCTGCCGGACAAGGGGGTGGGGTGATGGAACTGATCGAAGTCAGCGGCGTTTCAAAATCCTATGGCGGTGTCGTCGCCAATAAGCAGATTTCCCTCAAGGTGCGCCGCGGGCGGATCACCGGGATGATCGGTCCCAATGGCTCGGGCAAGACCACCTTGTTCAATTCCATCGTCGGATACCACCCCATCGACGAAGGCTCGATCAAGTTCGAGGGCAAGGAAATTTCTAAACTGAGGGTCCAGGAAATTGCCCGCCTCGGCATGCTGCGCACGTTTCAGCAGACTCGAATCTATGGGAAAATGAACTGCGTCAAAAACATGCTGATATCAGTTTCCCACCGAACCGCGAGGTTTGGTGACATGTTCCGGCCCTATTCGCCGGAGCTGGAGGAGAAGGCCGAGCATTTGTTGGAATTCGTCGGGCTGTACTCCAAGCGGCGGTTGATTTCGGGCGATTTGTCTTTCGGCCAGCAGAAGCTGTTGGAATTCGCCATGGCGCTGATGAGCGAACCGGAAGTGCTGTTGCTGGACGAACCCACCGCCGGCATCAACCCGACCCTGATCAACGGCCTCATCGACCGCCTCAAGCAGGCCAATGAGGAGTTCGGCATCACCCTGTTCGTCATCGAACACAACATGCGGGTTATCATGAACCTGGCGGATAACATTTATTGTCTCGCCCACGGCGAAATGCTGGCCGAAGGCACACCCGAAGAAATACAAACCGATCAGCGCGTCATCGATGCCTATTTGGGGGCCCACTGATGGCTTCGGAAACCGAGGTGAACGGAGATAAAGACAAGAAGGTTGCCGGCTACCACGGCGGCGGTGTGGAAACCGTGATCTCTGTCGATGACGTCAACCGCCAGGCCAAGGCCATGGCCGACAAGGGCCTGACCAAGGAGCGCATCGCCGAGTTGGCCAACAACCGTCCCTTCGTGATCATCGACGAGCTGCGGGCCGGGTACGGCAAGATGGAGATCCTGCACGAGTTTAACCTGCAGGTGGCCAAGGGGCAGTCCCTGTGTCTGATCGGTCCTAACGGAGCCGGTAAATCAACCATCCTGCATTCGATCTTCGGCTTTACCAACATTTTTAGCGGCTCCATCATGATCGGCGAGGGCGCCGACAAAAAGGATGTGACCGCGCTTAGTTCCAGCCAGAAGCTTAAGAACGCGGGGATCGCCTATATTCTTCAGGACAAGTCGGTGTTTCCCGCCATGACCGTGGAGGAAAACCTGTGGATGGGCGGCTATCTTTTGGAAAGCCCGGCGATTGCCAAGGAGCGGGCGGAAAAAGTGTTGGAAAAATATCCCCGCCTGGCCGAGCGTCGAAGCAAGAAGGCCGGCGTTCTATCCGGAGGTGAGCGGCGGTTGCTGGAAATTTCCCGGGCCCTGATCATGGAGCCCGAATTGCTGCTGGTGGACGAACCCTCTATTGGGCTGGAACCGCGCTTTATCGATATGGTGTTCGAAATCCTCGATGACCTTCAGAATAACGAGGGAAAGACCATCATCATGGTCGAACAGAACGCCAAGAAGGGCCTGGAATTCGCCGACATCGGCTATGTGCTGGTATCCGGAGAGCTGGCCATCGCCGGGCCCGGCGATGAACTGCTGGACAACCCCGAAGTCGGACGGCTCTTCCTCGGCGGTTGAACGTCGTTGGCCGGGTCGCCGAGAACCCTAAACAAATAGCGCTCGATCGTCTTCTGAATGGCCTTCGCAATCAACGAAAATGGTGTTCGACGTGCATAATTCTGTGGATAAATAACGAAGCAATTGAGATTCCAATACAATTCGATCCACAAGAAAATGCAAAACAAATACTTTTATTTGTTGCGTCTTTGCTTGTAAGTGTGAATAATTGACTTGTACGCGAAAGCGTTGAAGCAGAGAATTCCTAAGCTGCCGCCGGTAAGGACTTTGGAGATTTCACGATCTTTGGGGGATTTATAGGTTACACGAGGGGGTTCAAGTTTCAGGGTGGCGGCCGTTCTTTTCGGAGGACGTTCTCTTCGGAGAAAAAACCGTCATCGGGAGTGATCGAAGCCTCCGCAAGGAAGTCGAGATCGCTGGGTGAGATGCAAGTCTGCACCCTCGAGTCGGAATGTTTCGCACGGTGGCGGTTCGTCCTTCGGGATTTCCGGTCTCCCTGCGGAGAGGATTGAGCCCTCGGGCGAAGTCTGGCGTCAGTGGAAAGTGGCCTTCGGGCTTCTCAAGCGAGCGCAAAGTTCCGATAAGAGATGTTGGCGAGCAACCCGCCGAGGCCGCACGTTTCGGGATAGGAGATTCTCCGCAAGGAGAGCCTTTGAAAACGAAGCAACCACCTCGCCGCGAACGGCGGACCCTCGGGTCTGTCGCAAGCAGCAAAGTGATCGGGGCCTACCCGTTGAGTGGACAGGAGTTTTCGGACTCCAGAGGCGTCAGGAGTGTCCCGCCCGGACACGTAGCGACGGTCGCAAGACCACGCTCCTGACGCCTCACTGGTGTCTAGCCGAAACCAGCCCCTATTGCAACAACATATTGTGGGTCGTGGCGGTATCGCCTCAAGTGCTGGGGGTCAGCGGAAGCTTATCACCACTGGCAGAAGCTTATCACCACTGGCAACTGGGCACGACGACGAGCTGGGCGATCACCACATGGGGCGGCTGCTCGAGGGCGAAGACGACGCAAGCCGCCACATCCCGGGCGCTCAGCACGGTCTCGAAGCTGTCGTAAAAGCGATCGGCATGGGCTTCGTCGCCGCGCCAGCGCGTCGCTCCGAATTCGGTTCTTGCGGTGCCCGGCAAAATCTCGGTAACCCGAATGCCGCTGCCCGCGAAATCGAGGCGCAGGCTGTTGCTGAGCCCATGCACCGCATGTTTGCTGGCGCTGTAGACGCTGCCTTCGGGAAAGGCGCCGATGCCCGCGATTGAGCCTAAATTTATGATATGACCACGGCCTCGGGCCGCCATGCCGGCGGTCACCGCGTGGCTGACGCGGATCAGGCCGATGACGTTGGTCTCGATAATCGCCGCCCAGTCTTCGACCGCGCCGTCCTCGAAGCGCAGGCGTCCGCCCACGTCATGGCCGGCGTTGTTGATCAGGATATCGATCTCGCGCAAGCTCTCGGGCAGGTTGTCGCAAAACGCCGCCGTGGCTTCAGCGTCGGTGACGTCGAGGGTGAGGGCATGGCAGTCGGGGCCGAGCCTTGCCGCCAGCGCTTCCAAGCGGTCTGCACGCCGCGCCGTACAGATCACCCGGCAGCCCTTGGCGATGAGCGATTCGGCGATGGCCGCGCCGATCCCGGCGCTCGCTCCGGTCACCAGCGCCACCGCGCCGGGTTTGAGGATAGGATCATCGGTCATCGATGAATTCCTCGCCGGCCTCGAAGGTCAGCTCAATCCTGACCCCGTCGGGGTCGCGCAGGAAAATCTGTTTCAGGCCCCGGCCGGGAACCGTGGCCGTCTCATAGGCGATACCCGCCGCCGTCAGGCGCGCGATCATGGCGGCAAGCCCTTCGGCGGTAAAGGCGATGTGATCGACCGCGCCGCTCGAGGCTTCGCCGCCGCGCCCGGCGACCAGATGAACGATCGGCCGGTCGCCCGAATAGAGCCAGGCGCCGGGTGAGTCGAAAGACGGCCGGTCGCCATCCCGCAGACCCAGAAGATCGACATAGAATCCAAGCGATGCAGCCAAATCAGCCGGGTTCAAGGTGATGTGGTCGAGCCCCTTTATGGCCATGGTTCAGGCCTTCCGTTTGGCGGTCGATTCGGCGAGCACGCAGAGGATCTCATACATCATGGTCGCACCCACCAGGGCGGTGTTGCCGCTGGGATCGAAGGGCGGCGCGACCTCGACCACATCGCCGCCGTGGAGATCGAGCCCGCGCATGCCGCGGATCAGGGCCTGCGCCTCGATGGTGGTCAGGCCACCGATTTCGGGGGTCCCGGTGCCCGGCGCATAGACCGGATCGAGCCCATCGACGTCGAAGGATATATAGCTCGGGCCGTCGCCGACCACCCTGCGCGCCTCGGCTATCACCGCCTCGACGCCGAGCGCCGTGAATTCCTCCATGAAGATCACGCGCATCCCCGCCTCGAGGGAGAAGGTCCAGCCTTCATCCGAGTTCTGGGCGCCGCGTATGCCGATCTGCACGCAGCGCTTGGGGTCCAGCAGGCCGTCCTCGACGGCGCGGCGGAAAGGGGTGCCGTGGCCCAGCTTGCAACCCAGGAATTCATCCCAGGTGTCGGTATGGGCATCCACATGGATCATGCCGAGGGGGCGCTCGGCGGCGATCGCCTGGAAGATCGGGTAGGTGATGAAATGATCGCCCCCGGCGGTAAGAGGGACCGTCCCCGCCGCGTGTACCCGGCGATAATAATCAGCGATGTCCGCCGCCGTCGCCTCGATGTCGAAAAGATTTGGCAGATCGACGTCGCCCATATCGCCGATTCGGCAGAGCTCAAAGGGATTGATCTTCGTCACATGGTGGGTGGTCCGCATGAAGCTCGACATATTGCGGATTTCGCGGGGCCCGTGGCGGGCCCCGGCGCGGTTGGTGACCGCCCCGTCGTAGGGTAGGCCGATCATCGCGATATCGAGCCGGGCCGGGTCCTCGACCAGGGGCGCGCGCATGAAGGTCGGAACCCCCGTATAACGCGGCTTGAGCATTGGGTCGTTCAAGAGGGGGTCGGTCTTGGCGCGGTCGGTCATGGCGTGGTCCTCTTCCTAGGCGATATCGTCGAGATTGACCATGCGCCGGACATCCGCCGCGGTCTTTCCTGAATTGCGCAGGGCGCGCAGAGTCACCGCCCGGTTGCGCTTGGCCAATCTCACGCCGTTCGGGTCGGTGATCATCGGATGATGATAATAAAGCGGCGTATCGAGATCAAGCAGAGCCTGAAGCAGGCGATGAACATGGGTGGCGTGGAACAGGTCCCAGCCTCGGGTCACCAGGCTTACCCTTTGCAAGTGATCATCCACCACCACCGCCAGATGATAACTCGTGGGAATGTCCTTGCGCGCCAGCACCACGTCGCCCGCCGACAGGGGGTCGGCGTCGATGCGGCCGGCCTTGCGGTCCGTCCAGCTCAAGGGGCCGGCGATTTCCGTTGCGATACTTGTGGCCTTCGCCATGTCGATACGCAGGGCGTGAGCCTTGCCGGCGCGAATATTGCGGTTCTGCTCGGCCCGCCCCAGGCTTCGGCAGGTGCCGGGATAATGGGGGCCGTCGGGCCCGTGGGGCGCGGCGTCGGCGCTTTTGATCTCGGCGCGGACCTCCGATCGCGTACAGAAGCAGGGATAGAGCACGCCGAGTGACGCCAGGGTCTTCAAGGCGTCGGCGTAGTCGCTCATGCTCTCCGACTGACGCCGTACCGGGAGTTGCCAATCTATCCCCAGCCAGGCGAGGTCGTGAAAAATCGTCTGTTCGAAGGCGGGACGGCAACGCGAGCTGTCGATATCCTCGATGCGAAGCAGGAAACGGCTGCCCGACGCTTGTGCGTTGTGCCAGGCGATCAGCGATGAATAGGCGTGGCCCAGATGCATATAACCGCTCGGCGAGGGTGCGAATCGCACGGTCTGCCGCGACTCCACCGGCGCCAGGACGGCGGCGGTCGCAGTGGGATTATCATCGACGGGGATGGTCATGTACTGTAGGGACGAACCTCGGGATTCGTGCGCGATTATAGCAAATTTTTGGTCTCTAGTGGAAACTCAGAATGAACAAACTACCGATGATCTCCGGTCCCGAGAAATCGCCGGTGAAGGACGGGGCCGCCAGGCAACTGGTGGTTTTTCTGCATGGCTGGGGCGCCGACGGAAATGATCTCATCAGTCTCGCCGAGCCCTGGTCGGAGGTGCTTCCTCATGCCCATTTCATTTCACCGCACGCCGCCGATGTCTGCGACGCCAACCCGGCGGGGCGCCAGTGGTTCAGTTTTCAAGGCCGCGATCCCGATGAGATCGCCGTCGCCGCCGCCGAGGCGGCGAGGATCATCAACCGGTTTCTCGACCATCATTTGGAACGCCTGGCGTTGAGTGACGGCCAACTCGCCCTGGTCGGCTTCAGCCAGGGCGCCATGCTGGCGCTCTACATCGCACTGCGCCGCGACCGGCCCTGCGCCGGCGTGGTCGGCTATTCGGGGGCGCTGATCGGCGCCGAGACCCTGGCCGAGGAAATTCGCTCGCGGCCGCCCATGCTGCTCGCCCACGGCGACGCCGACCCGGTGGTGCCATTCGCCTCGCTCGACGCCGCGGTCCAGATGCTCGGCAGCCATGACGTTTCGGTCCGCCACCACGTCGGGCAGGGGCTCGGCCATGGCATCGACGGTCCCGGCCTCGAGCTGGGCGGAGAGTTTCTCGCCGAGGCCTTCGCCGCCCAGGAGTGATACATCGCTATAGCCGGCGAGCGAGCGAGCACCACCGGGCCCAGCATTCGGAGCCATCAGGGGAAGGTCTGCCGAAAATTAGGATTGTCGGAAACCTGCCCCGCCGTGGGACCCAACATCGACCATACTCTGGAGGATCAAGGAACCGTCAGAGAATCAGTCGTCCGCGCCTACGTCCCCATGGGCGCCGGTGGCGGGAACGTCAAGGGAGGTCTCGTGAACATCCTCGGGGGGCTTATCCGAGTGGTATTCAACGGTCCCGCCCTTCGCGCCCCGCTTCGCCTTCAGTTTGGCCGCTTTTTTATCGGCCTTCTTCCGCTCTCTTTCGAGGCGGTCGAACCGGTAATTCGGTTTGCGGACCATTCACTCAGTCGTTGGCGACCAAGTTTTCGGCCGAAGACTTACCGTTTTGTCCAGCGACGACTTCGAAATCGACTTTCTGGCCTTCACGCAGAGTCGACATGCCAGCGCGTTCGACAGCGGAGATATGGACGAAGACGTCTTTTCCGCCATCTTCAGGTTCAATGAAACCATAACCTTTGGTCGGGTTGAACCACTTAACAGTACCTGTAGACATGGAGTATCCTTTAAATAGAACGATCGAAGGGCGTATGTGACGCATTCGAGCGCCAATTGCAAAGCCTTTTATTTTTATAAATAAACTATTTCAGGCCAGCGGCATACACCAGTCTGCACGTTACCCTGTCAAACAATCCATGTTAACCCTTGATTGATGGCCCTCACCCTGTATTTTTTACCCGGGTCCGGATATTGGGAGACTTGGTTTGCAAGCGTCACTCGACAGTTGCCCGACATTGGTGCTGAATGCCGATTACCGCCCCTTGAGTTATTTTCCCCTCTCATTATGGCCGTGGCACGACACCGTCAAGGCGGTGTTCCTCGATCGGGTCAATGTATTGTCCGAATATGACCGCCAGGTGCGTTCGCCGAGCTGGGCGTTCAATCTGCCGTCGGTGATCGCCCTCAAGCAATACATTGCGGTCACCAAACGCCCCGCCTTCACCCGGTTCAACGTGTTCCTGCGAGACCGTTTCTCCTGCCAGTATTGCGGCGACGATTATGCGGCCTACGATCTCACCTTCGATCATGTCCTGCCGCGTTCGCGGGGTGGGCGCACCACCTGGACCAACGTCGTCACCGCCTGCATGGACTGCAATCTCAGGAAGAGCGACCGGTTGCCGGCGGAATGCGACATGCATCCGCGCATCAAGCCGGAGATGCCGTCGGTTCATTACCTGCAGGGCAACGGCCGCGCCTTTCCGCCCAACTATCTGCATGAAAGCTGGCGCGACTTTCTCTATTGGGACACCGAACTCGATCCCTGGTAGGATTCTGCGGGGTCTCGATCCACTAGTGTTCCGACTTAGGCATATGGTACCCATACGACGGTCATCCCTGGTCATCCGGCTAGGCGCGGGGGGCGCCGTGATGTGTGCGCATCACAAGCACCGCGCAACGACGCCGGGGGCCAGGGATGACCGCCCTTGGGGTCTCGATTCCCGCTCCCCCGGGGCGTCAGGCACGCTTGGCGATGCGCACACCTCGCCGGCGCGCCCCTTCCTGCCCGGGGAAACGGGACTCGAGACCGTATGGGCACCACCGGGGCGTCAGG
>Ga0066376_10004810_pt1 | contig 11656 bp, 8 predicted proteins | sample Knorr_S15_td_Bot_FD_77009 | JGI IMG/M metagenome (GOLD analysis project Ga0066376, IMG submission 77009) | Marine microbial communities from Southern Atlantic Ocean transect - Knorr_S15_td_Bottom_ad_5009_LV_A | ecosystem: Environmental > Aquatic > Marine > Oceanic | place: Southern Atlantic... | reverse complement strand
GCTACAACTCGATCTCCGATGGTGATGTGTCCTGCTGTTCCCACCTGACCCCCTAACATGACATGGTTTCCCACACGGGTGCTTCCCGCCAGGCCCACCTGGCCGGCCAGAACGGTGTGCTGCCCAACCCGGGAACCATGCCCGATCTGAACCAGATTATCGATTTTCGATCCCTTCTCAATCCTGGTTTCTCCAACCGTGGCCCGGTCGATACAGCTGTTGGCACCCACCTCAACGTCGTCTTCCAGGACCACGATGCCTGACTGGGCCATTTTGTAGTAACTACCGTCTGTCTGGGGCGCAAATCCAAAGCCGTCTGCACCGACCACAGCTCCGTTTTGAAGAATGACCCGGTTTCCGACTTTGCAGTACTCGCGAATAACGGAGTTGGAATGGGCGATCAGGTCGTCTCCGATCTCGGCATGGGGATAGATCGTGACGTTGGGGTAGAGAACGGCATTCTTGCCCAGCTGAGCTCCCTCACCGATGACCACGTTAGCTCCGATGGAATAGTCCCCGTCCATCACTACGTCGTCGGCAATGCTTGCAGTGGGATGGATTCCGGGAACGGGTTCAGGCGGTTGGTAAAACAATTCAATGGCCTGGGCAAAGGCCAGATAAGGATTCTCGGCAATCAGGGTTGGCGTGGAGGTGACGGGAGCATCAGCAGAAAGAATAATGGCTCCGGCACCCGTGGATTCAATCTTGGGTAGGTATTTGGGATTGGAAACGAAAGTCAGATCTTCCTTCCCCGCCTCTTCAATTCCCGCCACTGCGTTGATCTCAACCTCTTCGGGTCCCCGCAGTTCACAACCCAGTGTTTTGGCAATTTCTCCCAATTTCATGGCACTTTTGGCTTCCAGCCCGGACTATGCATAAGTCCTCTACTGCAGCGACAAAACCATCCGTCCTGACTGCGCGACCCGCAAGCGGGTACCCCCTCGGTCGGCCTCCTCAACGTACCATACAGTACGTTTGCGGGGGCCTCCATCGCCCGCCTTGTCAGGTCGGCGCTTTCGTCTCTTCGCTACGAGAACCTATGCATAATCCGGACTAGCGGAAACAGTTCAGGTGAGAATGATAACTTGAGACGGGAGGGGTTGGAAAGTTTGGAGGGGCTGCCACGCAAAAACATGGCTCAAGCGGCTCGATCGGCTCGCGCTGTCGGCAAGGTTAGTTTCGCGGTTTTCCTCAGTCGGATACTGGGGCTGGTGCGGGATCAGGTCTTCGCCAAGCTCTTTGGGGCCGGACTCTATAATGACGCCTGGCTGGTAGCTTTCCGCATTCCCAACCTTTTGAGGGATCTGTTTGCGGAAGGCGCTCTTAGCGCTGCCTTTGTTCCTACCTTTACCGATTACCTGCACAAGAAGGGCCGAACCGAGGCCTGGGTTCTAGCCAACCTGGTCTTGAGTGGATTGCTGGTCCTCTTGGGAGCCTTCACGCTGGCTCTATCGATCTTCTCCGAGTCCTTTGTGTATCTGCTGGCGGCCGGCTTCGCCGACGTGCCAGGAAAAGTCGCGATTACTGCAGATCTTTTGAAGATTCTCTCACCCTTTTTGATGTTGATTGCCCTGGCTTCCGTGGGCATGGCGATTCTGAACACCCTCAATCACTTTTTCATCCCCGCCTTGGCTCCAGCGCTTTTCAATGTGGCCATGATTTCGGCAGGAATTTTTCTAGTCCCTGAGTTCGAGAAGTGGGGAATCCTGCCGATTCATGCTATGGGTGTGGGGGCGTTGGTAGGAGGTTTTCTCCAATATGGCATGCAGCTGCCCCTCATGCGCAGGCACGGCTATCGCTTCCGCTTTCGCATCGACCTGGCCCACGAGGGTGTGCGGAAGATCTCCCGCTTGATGGCTCCCGCTATCGTGGGAGTGAGCGCTGTTCAGATCAACGTCCTGGTCAATACCCAGATTGCGTCCTTTCTTCAGGACAATGGTCCGGTCTCCTGGTTGAGTTACGCTTTTCGGATCATCTATTTGCCTATCGGGATGTTCGGAGTTGCGGTGGGGGTGGTCAATCTCCGGGACGTCTCGCTCCTGGCCACTCAGGAAAAGTGGGAAGAACTCAAGGAGACGGTGGCCCATTCCATTAAGCTCATTTCCATCCTGGCCATTCCCTCAGCGGTGGGGTTGATGGTCCTGGCTGTGCCCATCGTCCGTGTGCTTTTCGAGAGAGGGGGGTTTACCTCAGCAGACACCCTCTACACAGCTTATGCCGTCATTTTCTACTCCCTGGGTCTGTTCGCGTATAGTTGCATCAAGGTGTATGTGCCGACCTTCTATGCCTTAAACGACACCCGTACCCCGGTTCGAATCAGTATGATGGCCGTGGTGGGCAACCTTTTCTGCAATCTTATCCTGGTCTTTTTTATTCTCCCCGAGGAGTACGCATACGTGGGACTGGCTTTTGGAACGGCCTTATCGGTTACCTTGAGCAGCATCTGGCTGGCCAGGAGCTTCCAGCGCAAAGTGGGATCCCTTCAAAACTACCGGGTCATTCCCACTTTCTTGAAGACGGTGGCTGCTTCAATCGTGATGGGAGTGGTGGTTTACTTTCTCAACCAGTTCTTTGAAGGATTTCGGATGGAAACGGATTTGTGGCGGGAACTGGTGGCCTTGACCAGCTGCATCCTGGTGGGGATCGCCGTCTACTTTGGATGCTGTCTGCTGTTACGCATTGAGGAGATCCATCGTCTTTTCCGCCGCTTGAAACCATGATGCAGGATAGGGCCTTTCGAAATTATCTGAATTATCTGCAGGTGGAAAGAGGGTTGGCCTCCAACACGGTGGAGGCTTACCGAAGGGATCTTGGCGAATTTCTTTCTTTCGTTCGCTCCCGGAAATGGACCTTGGAAGGAGTCAAAAAGCAGGAGCTGGCCGCCTATATCCAGCATCTCTATGGAACACTCTCTGCTCGCTCGGTGATGCGGAGGATCGCGAGTCTGCATTCCTTTTTCCGGTTTCTTCTGCTGGATGGTTATCTTCAAGAAGACCCCTCCGAAACACTACAATCTCCCAAGGTTTGGCGCAGCCTGCCCGAATATCTCAGTGAAGACGAGGTCGACCGGTTCCTTGAGCAGCCCGATCTGAGCACATCCTTCGGCTTGCGTGACCGGGCCATGCTGGAGGTGCTTTATGCCACAGGGCTAAGGGTGAGCGAACTGGTGGGTATTCGTCTGGAGGAGATCAATTTTGAGTTGGGTTGCCTGAGGACATTCGGGAAAGGGTCCAAGGAACGCATTGTGCCCTTGGGGGGATCGGCGGTGAGGTTTATCCACCAATACCTGAAAGAGGCCCGGCAGCACTTTTTGCGCAAGCGCCGGGCAAGTCCCTTTTTGTTTGTGACCCAGCAGGGACATTCCATGACGCGTCAGTACTTCTGGATGCTGGTAAGGAAGTACGGAAGAAAGATTGGAATCGAAAAGAAGATCAGCCCTCACGTGCTTCGGCACAGCTTCGCGACCCACCTGTTGGACCATGGTGCCGATCTGCGAGCGGTTCAGATGATGCTGGGCCACGCCGACATCTCAACCACGCAGATCTACACCCACGTAAGCCGCGAGCGCCTCAAACAGATCTACGCAAGATACCACCCCCGCGCGTAATGGAAATTTTGGCGTTTAATTCGGGGACAGACTACTCATTCCCCAATTTCGAAATTGGGGAATGAGTAGTCTGTCCCCGAATTAAAGACTCTCGTCTGTCGTGTATGGTCTGTGATCTGAGGTCTGCCGTCAGGCGGTGAGGGAGTCAGCTTCTTTAAGCTCATCCTCCACCTTTTCCAGCTCCGGCTTGGCCACAAGTTCGCTGCGTTGAAGCTGGCGGGCAGTTCGATCGATCCAGGTGACCTCGGGGATGTCGTCTTTGGCGGGAACCCCTAACTCCTTGAAGCGCCTGGCTTGCACGAAGACGCGCTGCTCAAAGGATCCGGCGGTTTCGTTATAGGACTGAACCGCCCGATCCAGATGGGTTCCCAGTCGGGCAAAGTGGTCGGCCACCTTGAAAAGCCGCTCATAGAGTTCTTTTCCCATGGCCGAGATCTCTTCGGCGTTGTGGGCCATTTTTTCCTGCTTCCAACCGTAATCGACCGCTTTGAGCAGCGCCATTAATGTGGTGGGCGTTGCCAGGATCACTTTCTTCTGGGTGCTTTTCTCCAGGAGGTCGGGATGATGACGAAGGGCCTCACTGAAGAGACTTTCCAGGGGAATGTAGAGCACCACGAACTCGGGGCTCCCTTCCAGCTGGTCCCAATAGGCCTTGCTGCCCAATAGGTTAATGTGGCGCTCCAGGTGGCGGGAGTGATCGGTCATGAGACTCTTTCTCTTTTCCTCATCCTCCGCTTCGACAGCCTGCAGGTAGGCATCGAGCGGCGTCTTGGCGTCGATCACGATCTGACGCTGGTTGGGAAGATAAACGATCAGATCGGGTCTCAGACGAGAATCCTCTCCGGGTAGTGATTGCTGAGTCTTAAAGTCACAGTGTTCCACCAGTCCGGCCATTTCCACGACCCGTTTCAGACTCATTTCTCCCCATTTCCCCCGGACATGGGAAGAGCTCAAAGCCTTGGTCAAATTGCCTGTTTCCTTTCTCAGCTGACTCTGGGTTTGCACCACGTCTTCCAGATACTGGCGCAATCCTCCATAGGCCTTCTCGCGCTTCTTCTCCATTTCAATGGCCTGCTTCTCATGTTTTTCAAGAGCCTGTTTCAGGGGGTTGACCAACTCCTGGATGGCCTGTTGCTTCAGGGCCAGATCGCCCTTAGCCTGGGTCTGAAACTTCTCCAGGGTGGCGTTGGCCATTTGCACAAAATTCTGGTTGTTGCGGACCAGAGCCTCGTTGGCGAGAAAATGAAAATGCTCACCCAGTTTGTTCTTGAGAAGCAGGAACAACAGGGCCTGAGCAACGATAATCCCCAATACCGATGCGATGATGGTCGTTAAATCCATGACTTGAGGCCTCTCCGGCGCAGTACTGCACCTGGTACTCAAGGAAGTACTGCTGTCCAGGGTACGCACAAAGTCTGACAATCAGATAGGAAAACAGATGGGGAAATTACAGCTTTTCCAGAAAATCGCCCATCAGCCGGCCCACCCGATCGGGTGCTTCAACCGGGGTCATGTGCCTCAATCCTGGCAACACGTGGAGCTCGGAGTTGGCGATGTTCTGGTGCAGGTATTCTGCCATGGCAGGGGGTGTGGCGGGATCTTCCGAACCCACCAGGATCAAGGTGGGGCAGTCAATGCGCGACAGTCCCTCTCGAGCGTCGAACTGGCCCAGAGCCCGACCGGCAGCTGCGTAACTGGAGGTGTCATTGGCAAGCAGTGTTTCCACCACCATGTCCACCCGATCCGGGTGCTCATCCGGGAAGCTATCGCTGAACCAGCGAGACATATTGAAGGCAATCACCGGGTCCATTCCGTTGGTTTCAGCGTTCTGGGCTCTTTTTTCCCATGCCTCAGGGGCGTCCTCCCCATACCAGGCCGTGGTGTCCGCCAGGATCAAGCCGTCCAGCGTTTCGGGGTGTGCAACGGCGTAGGCAACGGCGGTGTTGCCTCCCATGGAGAGTCCGGCCACCACCGCTCGATCCTCCCCCAGGTGCTCAATCAAAGCTCGCAGATCAGCGGCTAAATCTTCAACGGTCCAGCCGGCAGCAGTCTTCTCCGAGTTGCCATGCCCTCGAGCATCCCAGGTCAGAACCCTGCCATGTTTCTCTAAAGCGGGCCGAATGGGTTCGAAGATTTTTCCACTCATACCCAAGGAGTGGCCGAAGGCGATCAGTCGACCCGAACCGTTGATTTCATAGTCCAACGTGACGCCGTTGACCTGTGCTTTCACTGTGAGCCGACCTCCTTGGGCTTGACCGTACCATGGATTTCGATGATTGACAATTGGGCTGGATGTGACTAACTTCTGGCGCTATGAGACAGCTGATCCAGTTGCGCATCAACGGCCAGGCCTATGAAGAAGAAGCTGAACCGCGAATGCTTCTTGCCTTCTTTTTAAGAGAAACGATTGGGCTGACCGGCACCCATGTAGGATGCGTGGTGGGAGAATGCGGTGCTTGCTCGATCCTTCTGGACGGTCGGGTGGTCAAGTCGTGTCTACTTTTTGCCGTCCAGGCCAACGGTAAAGAGATCACGACCGTGGAAGGGCTGGCCCAGGATGGCGAGTTGAGTCCCATCCAGGAGGCCTTCGTGAAGCACTATGCTCTGCAGTGTGGCTACTGTACCTCCGGAATGCTTCTGGCCAGTCATGCCCTGCTCACCCGAAACCCCGATTCCAGCGAGGAGGAGATTCGTCGCGGACTGGCGGGAAACCTGTGTATGTGTACCGGCTACACCCAGATCGTGGATGCGGTGAAGGCGGTAGCAGGGGAGTACAAAAAAGGATGACCGAAACCCGGTACATCGGGAAAAGGATCCGCAGCAAGGAGGGACCGCGCCATGTCAGTGGAGGAGGGCAATTCGTCGATGACGTGAGTCTTCCCGGGATGTTGCATGCGGTCGTTCTTCGCAGCTCCTATGCCCATGCCCGGCTGGGGCACATCGATACCCGGGCGGCCCTGGAGGTCCCTGGAGTTGTTGCCGTTCTTACCTCCGAGGAGGTGAAGCGTAGATCGCGCCCCTTCAAGCCGGGTCGATATTCTGCGGGTCTGCGAAAGCCCATTCCCGAGTATGCCACTGCCGTGGACAGGGTCCGCTATGTGGGAGAGCCGGTGGCCATGGTGGCCGCCCGCAGCCGTGCTGTGGCCGAGGATGCCCTGGATCTCATCTCTGTGAAGTATGAACCGTTGCCGGCAGTGGTTGACCCTTGGGAAGCCATGGAACCCGCCGCACCCCTTCTTTTTGACGAGCTGGACTCCAACGTGGCCTGGAAGGGTGCCGTGTCGTACGGGGACGTGGATGAGGCTTTTCAATCGGCCGATCAGATCGTTCGGGAAAAACTAAAAATTCATCGCTACAGTTCCACGCCTTTGGAGTCCCTGGCCTGTCTGGCATCATTTGACGATGCCAGCCGCAAGTTGACGGTGTGGTGCAATGGGCAGAATCCGGAGGTTATCTATGATGCCCTTGGGGAAGCCTTGGACGTGCAGGATGTCCGGGTGATCCTACCCGATATTGGGGGAGGCTTCGGGCAGAAGATCCACCTGATTCGCAAGTACGTTGTGCTGACAGGTCTGATGTCGGTGAAAACGGGTCGGCCCGTTAAATGGATTGAGGACCGCACCGAACACATGATGGCTGCGGGTCAGTCCTGCGGGATGGAGTTTGATATTGAGGCGGCCGTCAAGAAAGACGGAACCGTGTTAGGTCTGAAGATCCAGGAGGTGGATGATGTCGGTGGAGCCGTCAGCACCCTCACCATTCACTTCACCAACAAACTGAATAATCTATTCAGTACCTACAAGGTCAAGAACCTTCGTCTCGAGGGCCGCTCCGTGGTGACCAATAAATGTCCTGTAGTCCCCAACCGGGGCATCGGCAAACCCAGCATGTGTTTCATCTGGGAACGCATGATGGATCGGGTAGCCCAGGAGCTGGGAATGAGTCCGGTCGAGGTGCGTTTACAGAACCTGGTTCCGACCCGTGAATTTCCCTATACAGCGCCCAACGGAAACCTTTACGACAGCGGCGACTATACCCGGTTACTGGAGAGGGCGGTCGAAAAGCTGGAATACGAGAAACTTCGCAAAGAGCTGAAGCAAAAAAGAGAGAAGGGAAAGTGCCTGGGGGTTGGATTGGTCATTGGGCTGGAACCGGGGGGGAGAAACGCGGCCCGGGATATGGCCATCTTTCCCAATGTGAAGGAGCTGCCCGGGGCCGGTGGAGTCGAGGGTGCTACCATCAAGCTGGAAAGAAACGGAAGTGTGACCGTTTTTCTAGGAGCACCCAGCTGTGGTCAGTTCCATGAAACCACCACAGCCCAGGTGGTCGCCGAGAATCTCGGTCTTTCACCGGACCACATCAGTGTTGCTCCCCGCTACGATAGCGAAGTTTCTCCCTGGGGAGTTGCTTCATCCAACACGGGCAACAACTTCCATCTCTACGACATCGGCGCCGTACACGGCGCCTCTCTGAAGCTGCGCGAGAAAGTCCTCCAGCTCTCGGCCCACCTCCTGGAAAGCTCCCCCGAGAAACTAACCATCGAAGAGGGTACCGTCACCATCAAAGGTTCTTCCCACAAGACCTTGACCTTCAAAGAGTTGGGCAAGATCGCCTATGGTAATCAGTCGTTGATCCCGGAGGGACTCGAAGCGGGTCTTCAGACTACTTACTATTACAAGTTCCCTCATGCTCAACCCTTCATGGTTCCCGACGAAGAGGGTCGAGTGCGGGCTCAGTTCACCTTCTCCGCCGCCGCCCACGGGGCTGTGGTGGAGATCGACACGGAGACGGGTCGGGTTAAAGTCGTGCGCTACATTATCGTTAGCGACAATGGCACCATCATCAACCCCGACGTGGTGGATGGCCAGATTTACGGATCGGTTGCTCATGGCATCTCGGTGGCTCTTGGAGAGGGCTTCGTCTACGATTCGGACGGACAGTTGCTCACCGTGACCCTGACCGACTACGCCAAACCAACCGCCTGTGAAACGCCAAGGGTCGAGATCGAACACATTCCGGTACCCTCTCCCTTTTCCGTTCTGGGCCAGAAGGCGGCTGGAGAAGGAGCCGCCATCCCCTCACCGGCGGCCATCGCCAGTGCCGTTGAGGATGCCTTGCAGCCCTTTGGGATCAAGATCAGGGAATTGCCTCTTTCCCCTGAAGTCGTCTGGGGTCTGATCCGTCAGGGAGAACGGTAACGGGAAGGATGGCCGATCCACTTTTAGGAGCCTTCTTCGCCGCGCTAGCCTCAACATCCTGGGCAGCAGGAGCTTGCTTTGCCCGCGTGGGTATGCAGGAGATGGGCTCGCGTGCAGGCACTTTGATCTCCCTAGTGGCAGGGTTTATCGCCATTTCCATAGTCGCCTGGAGTATGGATTCCCGGGCTCTGTTCGCTGTCTCCTGGTCGACCATTCCGTGGTTCGCTCTTTTAGGCTTGATCCAATTTCCGGGAGGACGCTTCTTGAACTACACGGGAATTCGCTTAGCGGGTGTGGCGCGTACGACTTCGATCTCCGGCACAAGTCCCCTTTTTGCCGCCCTGCTGGCCATCCTTTTCCTGGGAGAGCAGGTCACCTCATCGATTTTGTTGGGGACGGTGGCGGTCGCCGTGGGGTTGGCCCTGGTGATGAGTCAACGAGGGGCCTTTCCTTCAACGCACACCCAGAAGATGCAGGGTATCCGGACTGGGCTTGTAGCCATGGGGCTTCTTTGTGCGGTGGCCGGGGCGGCAGCCTATGGAACCGGCCATGCCGTTGCTCGACACGTCGTCACCCATGCGGCCCCGGCCCCGGTAGCGGCCACTTACACCCTCTTTTTCGGAATGCTTTTTCTCTTTATCGTCTCCCTGCCTCACCTGGGCAAAGATCTCCAAGCACCCCGATGGTCCCTGATCATGATGGGCATGGCGGGAATCTGCTCCTCCTTCGGCATCTTCTTCATGTACACCGCGTTGGCCAGGGCACCGGTGATGTTGGCTTCACCGATCGTGGCGACCTACCCTTTGATCGCCATGACCTTTACCCATCTTTTTTTACAGCGATTGGAACGGGTGACCCCTCGTATGGTTCTGGGGGCAATCCTGGTCGCGGCAGGGATTACCTTTGTCGTTCTGGGCCAGGCGAGCTAGAATGATGAAAAAAGGCTCAGCGAAATCAAACAAATATTGATGGAGGGATTTCTGATGAACAAGGACCACTGGAGCTATCGATACGCTATCGGGTTGTGGATGCTTTTCTACCTGACGGCCAGTTCCGCCTGGGGACAAGGTGCCCAGGACCTGCCGGCTGAAGTCATCGCCTATGCGGACATCATCTTCTACAACGGGAAGGTCCTGACCGCTGACGAGGAGTTCACGATCGAAGAGGCGGTGGCCATTCGGGATGGAAAGTTTCTAGCCGTGGGAAGTAGTGAGCGGATCCTTGCCATGGCGGGACCCAAGACCCGACGTGTGGACCTGGATGGGCGCAGTGTCATTCCTGGTTTGATCGCCGCCCATGAGCACAGCGCTTTTGTGGGGAACGTTGCAAAGCGCGGTCAAGGGGGCACGGTTGAATTCAAGGATGTGGCCAGTGGCCTGGAGGAGATCAAAGCGGAAGTGGCCAAGTTTCCTCCCGGTCTGGAATTGTACATGCGGGGTCCCAGCAAGAAAGCTTTGGTCTTGGATGTCACCCTCGCCCAGTTGGATGCGGCGGCTCCCGAGAATCCCATCTCCATTAGCTGCCAGAACAATCAGGTGATCGTCAACAGCCTGATGCTCGAGAAGCTTCCTCCTGACATGCAGGGAATCGTGAAGGATGAAAACGGAAACCCCACCGGGCAACTCAGGGGGGCGGCTGCGGGAACGGTCATCTACGAGTTCATGCCTCAGGAGGATTCCTCAACCCAGCTGGAGAGACAAAAACAGACCTTTAGACGCTACTTTCCCCAGGGATTGACCACCATCATGGGACGCGGGCAAGGCTTGACCATTACCATCCTTCGGGATCTTTGGGTCAAGGGAGAGCTGGAGCCACGGGTGAGAATCATTCACGAGTTCCTCCGTGCCCAGGCCCGACCCGAAGCCTTTCTCAAGCGTATCGGGAACCTGACCGACTTTGGAGATGACCAGCTCAAGATCATTGGAGCCACCGTACAGGTGGTGGACGGTTCCACCGGGAACGGAGCGGCTCTCACCGATATCCCCAAGATCAATCGGGTGGAAGGAGATCCCTACAATACCTATGGCCAGAACAAGTGGGAGGAAACGGGTAACGTGGCCACCAGCGATCGCCAAAATATCATTCTGGCCAACCGCTATGGATGGACCATATCAGGTCTGCATAGCGCTGGGGACCAAAGCAATAGCGTGCTTCTGGAGGCCTTGCACGAGGCTCACCAGGAAAAATCACTGGTGGGCCGCCATTTTGGAATTGACCACCAGGCCATGATTCGAGAAAGCCATTTTGAGCTGATGAAGGAAATGGACATCAATCCCACCATGTACGCCAGTGCTATTTCCGGAGACAATGAGACCTGGGTCTACCAGTACGGGGCCGATGCCGTTTACAACATGACACCCGCGAGGAGCGTGATCGATGCGGGTCTCAAACCCGCCATCGAAATCCCCGGGGGAATGGAAGCCATCCGCGCCTTTGTGACTCGAAAAAGCGACGACGGCCGGGTCTGGAACCCTGAGCAAAAAGTGACCCGTCAGGAGGCTCTGTACATGTACACGACCTGGGCAGCCCGTTACAGTGGGGAGCAGGATATCCTGGGTTCCATCGAAATTGGCAAGCTGGGCGATTTAGTGGTCCTGGGCGGAGACTATATGACCTGGCCGGAAGATGAGTTGGATGCACTTCGTGTCTTGATGACTGTGGTTGGAGGTAATGTAGTTTATGAGGTGCGAGGAGCTTTTTAGCTGATATCATTAAGATAATAGAAGCAAAAAATGAGCAACATGAAACCGTTTCTCATGGCCCTTTTGCCCGGGCTGACGTTGGTATATCTCTTCTCACAGGGGCAACCTGGAGTCAATGTGGACCTGGGTATGATCATGGATTCCTTTGT
>Ga0066376_10004805_pt1 | contig 11658 bp, 11 predicted proteins | sample Knorr_S15_td_Bot_FD_77009 | JGI IMG/M metagenome (GOLD analysis project Ga0066376, IMG submission 77009) | Marine microbial communities from Southern Atlantic Ocean transect - Knorr_S15_td_Bottom_ad_5009_LV_A | ecosystem: Environmental > Aquatic > Marine > Oceanic | place: Southern Atlantic... | reverse complement strand
GAGTTCTCAACGGTGAAATGTTTACCAACTCCGTCGAACTAAAATCCGGTGACGAGCCATCAAAATATCTATTGGCTCATTACATGCCGGATTTCGGCCCCGGGAACGCCGTACGCGGCTTTTACGTTTTGGCTCAAGATATTACCGAACTGAAACGTGGCGAAGCGGCGCTTCGCGAAAGCGAGGCACGCTACCGTGAAATTTTCGACGATGCACCGATAGCACTCTGGGTAGAGGACCGGTCGCCGGTCAAGAAAATGATCGATGGATTGGCAAATGAAGGCGTTGAGGACTGGCGCGCCTATTTTGCCAACCACCGCGACCGTACCATCGACGCATACGACCTGGTTGACGTATTGCAAACGAGCAAAGCGAGTCTCGATCTTTATGGCGCGACCCATGCCGAAGAGTATGTTGGCGCCAGCCGGGGATCATTGGTGGTACCTGAAGAACTCGACGCCTTCGTCGAAGTCCTTCTCGGCTTTATTGAAGGTCGGTGGGAAATAGACATAGAGTCCTTGGATTCCAAGATGGACGGAAGCAAAGTCATGGTTCGCACGCGGGGCATTGTTTCGCCCGCTCACAGGCACGATTGGTCGCAGCTCATCTATTCATTGGAAGACATTACCGAACGTAAGCAGACAGATTCGGCACTGAAATCGGCGATGGAGCAAACAGCCCTAGCCAATCGCACCATGTCTGAATTTCTCGCCCATATGAGTCATGAGCTGCGCACACCTCTTAACGCCATCATCGGCTTTTCCCACATCATGAAGAGTGAGATGTTCGGCGCCGTCGGCAACCCGAAATACCTCGAATATGCGAACGACATAAATGATTCCAGCATTCATCTATTGGGGATAATCAGCGATATTCTCGACTTGTCGAAAATAGAGTCTGGAAAAACCGAGCTGCGAGAAGAAATTATTGACGTAAACAAAACCCTTTTGTCATGCATCGGTCTATTTAGGGAACGGGCGGAAGGGGCAGGCATCAGTATTATTCATGATTCCCCTTCGGATACGCGAGCTTTGTATGCCGACGAGCTCAAGTTCAAGCAGATATTAATCAACCTTCTCTCAAACGCGATCGATTTCACGCCTTCCGGAGGCACGATTACAATTGGAATTCAACAGAACCTGGGCAACGGCTTTGCCATTCAGATCGCGGACACAGGAATCGGTATTGCGCCCGAGGACATTCCAAAAGCACTCGCCCCGTTTCAGCAAATAAAGAGCGATCTCGACCGCAGCAACAGGGGAACGGGTCTCGGCTTGTCGTTGACCAAATCACTCACGGAGTTGCACGGTGGATCGTTGGACATTGAGAGTGAAGTTGGCAAGGGCACCACGGTTACGGTGCGTTTCCCGGCCGAACGGATCATGCCGGAGAACGTGAAGCCGCCGGCAAGTATTAAAAATAGCCCGGTCTAATTCGAATTGCCGGCGTGAACCGGCGGCAGGCGTGTGTGCCAGGGCATTGCCTCTTCCAAATCGCGCGCGACTTTGATCAACGTCGCCTCATCACCAAGCCGGCCAACCAACTGCACGCCAATCGGCAAACCGTCGGACCCCTGCGCCAATGGTAGCGACACGGACGGTTGGCCGGTCACGTTGAACACGCCGAGATATTGAAATAGGCGGATATCGCCCTCCATATATTCCTCGGCGGAAAGGTCGTCCCGCGTGGTCACATATTGGCCGTGCGGGCGCGCCGTGTTCGGCAAGGACGGCGTCAGAAGGATGTCAAAGTCCTTGGTTGCCATGCCAACCACCGCCCGCACCCGGCGCATAGCTTCGAAAATACCGCCAGCATAGGACATGGGCAGATTTTGGCCCGATTCATAGAGTTTCAAATTTACAGGCTCAAGTGTATCGCTATCAATCTTGCGCCCCATCATGGCCGCAGCTTCATCCAGCGAGGCAATGCCGAGATGAAACCCGCCCATCACCGCTTTCAAAATGTCTTGCAGATCGAAATCAGCCTCGAATTCTTCGATCTGGTGACCCATGCTCTGTAAGATCTGTGCGGTGTTTTTCACAGCATCCAAAACTTCGGCGTCGACGTCCGTTTCCCCCCATTTTGTCAGCGCCATGCCAACGCGCAAAACGCCCGTGGGCTGATTCAATTCTTCTCGGTAAGGCCGCTCCGGCGGGGCGATAACGAAAGGGTCTCCCGGCGCCGGGCCGGCGAACATGTCCAAGGCACCGGCCATATCCCTGACGGATCGGCAAACGACAAACTCGCGCGCCAATCCGTACAGCGAATCCTGATCGTTGGGGCCGCCGCTGATCCGGCCGCGAGATGGGTTTAATCCGACCAAACCGCAGCATGCGGCGGGAATGCGAATGGAGCCGCCGCCGTCTGCAGCATGTGCCAAAGGCACAATACCCGCCGCGACAGACGCCGACCCGCCGCCGGTAGAGCCCCCGGCCGTTCGCGCCAGGTTCCACGGGTTGCGGGTGATTCCATTCACAATGGATTCGGTAAATCCCGAAGTCGCAAGCTCCGACACGGCACTCCGGCCAACAATGCGTATCCCCTGAGCCCAGGCGCGCTCAATGTAATAGCTGTTTTCCGTCGGGCGATAACCTTGGAATAGCCGGCTACCCAACTCCATCAATCGCCCGGCTTCCGTGGCACCGGCATCCTTGCGCAGAAATGGGACACCCGGAAATATACCGCTGTCGGATCCGCGTACGGTCTCCGCATCGTCGTAAAACTCAAGGATGGCATTGAGAGTCGGATTTAGAGCCTCATAGCCCGCGCGGGCGGTAGCCGCCAACTCAGCGGCACTTACCTCACCGGCAGCGACAAGCTCGCCTAACGCCGTCGCATCAAGGATAGCGTATTCCTTCAAGTTCATCGCTTATCTCCGGAGAATTTCACGTGAAATTGGAACCATAGCATTCCTAGTTTGAGTTTGTCCGATAGCGTAAACTGCGCGCCGCGCGCTCATCATTCTCCTTTGTCATGCAAGAGGCCAATTATGCTGCAATCTCCCGCAACCCGCCGGTCGCCAGCCATCGAAATTCTTTATGAGACGGTGGAAGAAAATCTCAACCTGGCCGGCGGCGATGTTCCGCTCGACCGTTTGATGCAGCTCTTTTGCCACCTCTCCGACTTACACGACACCGATGTCAGCAGCCCGCTCAATATGGGTTATTTCTGTATCGACGCAGATGCCGCCGCGCTGGCTGCCATGGATGAGACCAACCGGCGTGGCGCCAATATCGGTGTCACCAACCAACACCCCACCGCGGTGGCATTTGAGCAGTACAGCATCGATCTTATCCTCAGGGCTTTTGACATCGATCCCGCAACCGGCATCGGCCATTACACCGCCTGCGGCACGGAGGCCAACATGACGGCCATGATTGTTGCCTTGACCGACCGCCTGGCAATGGATGGGCCATTGCAACCGGATTACGACCCGGAACTCTGCCTGGGAGACGACGGATTGCCGGAACCCTATGACTATTGGCGCCATGGCAGCGTGCCGCTCAAGGCCCGTCCCGCCGTCTATGTCGCACCGCAAACCCATGCCTCGATCGAGAAAAATGCGCGCAGCCTGATTGGCGCAGCTTCGATCCGCAAGGTTCCAATGACTGACGACCTCCGCATGGATGTTCAAGCGCTGGACCAAGCCATGCAAGCAGACAAGGCATCAGGAAACTATCTACCCTTTCTCGTTGTCGGATCGGTCGGCGCCACACCGTCCGGAATTATCGATCCTCTGGCCGAAATCGGAGAGGTTTGCCGCAAACATCATGCCTGGTTTCATCTCGACGCGCCGTGGGGCGGCATTGCCGCATTTTCGCCCGAGCTGAAGCGAAAGTGCCTTGCGGGCCTGGAATATGCAGACTCGCTAACTTTTGATCCGCATAAGACCATGGTGCCGCTTGGTGCCGGTGGCGCCGGCATGTTTCTCTCACGCCATCGGGAATCTGTGGCGCGTGCCTTTAATGTTTCGGGCGCGCCAGTGGCAAACCATGATTACGCCTACCTGTCTTTGCAGGGATCGCGCGTGAACAGCGGGTTGCGCGTCCTCACCGCTATATTAAGACCCGCCGAGCTTGCCGAGCGAGTGGCACGGGAAGCGGCGCTCGGCGATAAATTGCGCGCGATGCTGAAACATGCGGGCTGGGAAATTGTCAATGACACGGCGCTACCCGTGGTCTGCGCCATTCACCCGGCAATGCGCAGCGGCGGTTTTAGCGCAGAGGATGCGGTTCGCTATCTCGATATGGAAGGCATATTGGCGAAAGCCGAAGCCTTGCGCCCAAACGAGCCGCACGCGCTCCGCCTCGGCCTAATCAGCCGGCAAACAAACGAGCATTCGCTGAAATTTGTGGTCGAGCGTCTTACCAAATTCGTCGCTGAGCGCAGTTGAGCGATTCAATCCAACGGCACGAACGACATCGACAAATCCCGATCTCAGCACTATAGAAATGGCATGTCATTAATCGCCCGTGTCCTTGTTGTCGCCGCGCTTGCCGTGTTTGCCATAAACACGGTGACGGATACGGCGATGGCGGCCTCTATGTCGGTCAAAGTGGTTGATTGTGAGGGCTGCAATTCCGGCGGTGACGATAATAACAGCGGCTCAGCGTGCGATAAAATTTGCGTGACGGCTTTCGGCGCATTCGTGGCTGAGGCCGGAGAATTCCAGCCGCGCGAAGCCGTCACCATACTCGCCTTCGGCACACACATAATGTCTGATCGCATTTGGCCACCCGACCCATTTCCTTTTCGATCACCCGCTCTGGGCTGACGCCAGTCGGCCATTGGTTCGACTGAAACAATTAATTGTTCGTCTTCATCAGCGAACACCAAGAGGAAAAAATGCACAAATTCATCATTGCCACGGTTGCCGCCATTCTGTTCGGTGGAGCAGCTTATTTTGGCGTCATGCCGGCCGCCTTTGCGAAAGACGTCACGCTATACAAAACCCCGCAATGCGGCTGTTGCGAAAACTACGCGGACTATCTCCGCGAGAGCGGCTTTACTGTGACCGTCAAGTCGACTTGGGAAGTCGAAGAGATGAGCTTCGAAGCTGGAATTCCGGAAGACTTCCAGGGCTGCCATCTCACCTTTATCGACGACTATGTGTTAAGCGGCCATGTGCCGATTGAGATGGTCAATCGCCTGCTGAATGAGCGCCCCGACATCAAAGGGATCACGCTGCCTGGCATGCCCATGGGCTCACCGGGAATGAGCGGCAAAAAGCGCGGCGACTTCACGGTCTATGAGATCAGTGAAGCCAGCGACAGCCGGCTCAAAATTTACGCAACCGAATAGCAGCGAAATATTTGAACCGCGAGGCCCCTGCCGGCGCTATCGGCGGCAGGGGCGCTTTCGCTAGGAGGCAACATGCGATTTTCTGTTCTTGCGGCCGTGCTGATCATGGCCGTTGCGTTCATATACCCGGCTGCTGCCCATCATCCGGGCAAAGATCTCGACAAAGTAATGGGCAGCAAAGAGAAATTTTTTCAGGTAATCGACAAGCCGGCGCCGAACTTTTCGCTGCGCAATGGCGATGGCAACGAAGTCACTCTTAAGATCTTTTCCGACAAGATCATCGTGCTTCATTTCGTCTATGTCCGCTGCCCTGACATTTGCCCTCTGCATGCGGAAAAGCTTGCCGATATCCAGGCGATGATCAACCAAACACCGATGAAGGACTTGGTGGAGTTCATCAGCATCACAACGGACCCCAGCAACGACACACCGGAAATCCTTGAGGCCTATGGTCCAAATCACGGCTTGGACCCGGTCAACTGGATGTTTTTAACTGTTGATCCGGATGCCGATGAAGGCGCCACCAGGGCGCTGGCGGAGGCGTACGGTCATAAGTTTACCAAGGTTGATGACGAATATCAGGCGCACGGGGTAGTGACCCATATCATCGACCGCCGTGGCCGCTGGGCAGCTAACTTTCATGGCCTGCGCTTCGGGCCTGTTAATATGGTGCTCTACATAAATGGCCTGACCAACAATGAACCCGACCCACAATAACTTGGTATGTATGGGGCTCAGGAATTGAGCCGCTTTAAATTGGTATAGGTTGTTTGACGTCAGCGCCTATGGAACAAACTAGTCGGATTTCATAAGGGAGGGTTTCTGGCTCATCGTAGTGACCGAAGGGAACGAAGATGAGACAGAAATCGCAGACACGCCAGACCGGTGCGGCCAAGGCGATCAAAGACATTCGCCGGGCAACGCGAAAGCAATACTCGGCAGAAGAAAAGATCCGCATTGTCCTTGATGGCCTGCGTGGCGAAGAGACCATTGCCGAACTTTGCCGTCGAGAAAGCATCGCCCAGAGCATTTATTACAAATGGTCGAAGGAGTTTCTCGAGGCAGGCAAGCGTCGGCTTGCCGGTGATACGGCCCGAGCGGCTTCTACGGGCGAAGTTACGGCCCTGCGCCGTGAAGCGCGTGATTTGAAGGAAGTCGTTGCCGAGCAGACATTGGAGCTGCGCCTTCTTAAAAAAAGCATGATCGCGGATGGGGGAGACGTCGAATGAGATACCCCGCATCTGAAAAGCTTGAGATCATTCACCTTGTTGAACGTTCTCATCGGCCAATCAAACAGACGTTGGATAAGCTGGGTATTCCTCGCACCACGTTTTATCGCTGGTACGATCACTATCAAGTTTCTGGCCCGGAAGCTTTGGAAGATCAATCGCCCAGGCCATCACGCGTCTGGAATCGTATTCCTGATGACGTTCGTCAGCGCATTGTTGACCTGGCCTTGGATGTTCCAGAACTGTCGCCACGGGAACTTGCGGTGCGCTTTACTGACACAGAAAAATACTTCGTCTCAGAGGCTTCCGTCTATCGCTTGCTCAAATCCCTTGATCTGATTACCAGCCCTGCATTCATTGTCATCAAGGCGGCTGATGAGTTCAGGGACAAGACCACGGCGATCAATCAACTGTGGCAGACCGACTTCACCTATCTGAAGGTCATCGGTTGGGGCTGGATGTATTTATCGACGATCCTTGATGATTACTCGCGCTATATCATTGCATGGAAGCTGTGCACGACCATGAAGACGAGCGATGTTACGGACACGCTAAATCTCGCCTTGCAGGCATCAGGCTGTGATCAGGCCCACGTCGTGCACAAGCCGAGACTGTTATCTGACAATGGGTCCAGCTACGTCTCTGGTGAGTTGGTTGAATGGCTGGGTGACAAGAAGATGGGACACGTCAGGGGTGCACCATATCACCCGCAAACACAGGGCAAGATCGAGCGATGGCACCAGACCCTGAAGAACCGCATCTTGTTGGAAAACTACTTCTTCCCGGCAGACCTGGAGGCGCGGATTGAGGCGTTCGTCGATCATTACAATCACCAGCGATACCACGAGAGCATCAACAATCTCACGCCCGCAGACGTTTACTTCGGGCGGGGACAATCAATTCTAAAACAACGAGAAAGGATCAAACTGAAAACGATGGAGAACCGGCGCTTGCAATACCGCAAATACGCCGCCTAATATCTTGAACCAGATGGGCCAAATCCTCCTTTAGATCAGGCCGTAGATTGTTCCAAATTATATGACGACGGACAGACTTTAACAATCTGCTCACGATTATTTCCGGCTGCCTCCAAATGCTTGAAGACAGTGATGGTGTTTCGAATAGCGAGGATGATCTGCTCCGCCGCGCCCTCCAAGCAGCGCAACGTGGCGCGGATTTGACGCAACGGTTATTGGCATTCTCCAGAAGGCAAACATTGCGACCCCATGCGGTAGATGCGGGCAGGCTGGTTGTGGATATGATCGGAATTTTAGAGCGCACCCTGGGTGCCAGTGTTGAAATAATTACGTCGCAGCCGGATGATCTATGGCCCTGTGAAGCCGATCCGTCGCAACTGGAAAACGCTATATTGAATTTGGCGATCAACGCTCGAGACGCCATGCCGAACGGCGGCACGCTCAGCATTGAAATAGAAAACGCCGAGCTGATTGACGAGGAAGCCGCTGTGCAGGCAGGTGTCACATCGGGCAGCTATGTGGTGCTGACGGTTTCGGACAATGGTGTTGGTATTCCCAGGGAGAGTCTGGAGCGCGTTTTTGAACCATTTTACACCACCAAAGGCGCCGGCAAGGGGTCCGGTCTTGGTCTCAGTATGGTCTATGGTTTTGCCCAACAATCCGGCGGCTATGCATCAATCGAAAGCGAGACGGACCATGGCACAGCGGTCAGGATTTAATTGCCGCGCTCAAGGCGGGAGGTTAAGCCAGCCCCTGACGTCGCGACCTCCCCATTTGTGAAATCATCTGTGCCCGTTCCCGAGGCAAGCGGCGAAACAATCCTGGTGGTTGAAGACGATACGGATGTGCGCAAATTGTCGGTCACCATATTGTCAAAATTGGGGTATGCCATCATCGAAGCGCCGGACGCGAAAACTGCTCTGAAACTGCTTCAGGATATTGGAGAGGGCGACTTGCTGCTGAGCGATATTGTTTTGCCCGGCAAAATGAATGGCGTCGAGCTTGCCGTCGAAATGTGTGCGCTTCAACCCCGGATCAAAGTGGTTTTCATGTCAGGTTATACTCAACGTGCCTTCGATGCCGAAGAGGTTGCGGGTCTGGATTACGTCTACATTCAAAAACCGTTTGGTAAAACGGTGTTGGCCAGAGCGATCCGTGATGCGCTTGATTCGTAAACTCGGCCAATCTTGAAACCAGGCTAAATCAGCTCTAGCGGCGCTTGCGGAACTTGTTGCCAAAATTCCGGATCGTGGCCATAAAAAATCCGAGCGCCGGCAGATTGAAGGCGGCGCAGGATTTTCAAAGAATCCAGCATTTGCTCTTTGTCGAACACGATATTGGGAAGATGCATGTCCTCCAGGGTTTTGCGGAAATAGCAAGCGTCGGCGGCCAGGATAATATCGCCGGATGCCAATTTGACTTTGAGTGACTGGTGCCCCGGCGTGTGGCCAAAGGTGGGAACCGTCACCACCGTGCCGTCACCGAACAAGTCATATTCGCCTTCAATTTGCTGGATTTGGTGGCCGTGATTGTAATCGCCTGGATTGAAGATATTTTGCTCGATCAGCTCCGGCACATGGCCGGCTTCCCATTCCTTTTTCTGAATAATGATCTTAGCGTTGGGAACCAGTCCGTTGCCGCCGGTATGATCCCAATGGAGATGTGAATTCACAATGTAGTCGATCGAATCGGCAGCAATATCGAGCGCTTCCAGGCGCGCCTTGATCTCCTCCCCGGGGCGAAATTCGACCTCAAACAAATCTGCCAGCGTGTCACCGGCCCGGCCACGCACATCGGATTGAATGTCCGGATGGAGGCCGCTGTCGAACAGCACCCGCCCTTTCGGATGATCGATCAAATAGGCGGGTACGGGAAATCGGATTCTGCCCGGCGTATCGGCCATCATTAAATCGAACGCGCCGTTTATCCAGCCACAGGTCATGGCATAAACTTTAACCGTCATAGGTGTGATCCCCATCTATTTGGCGCTCACCAAAGGCGCATTGAATCCTTGAACAGTTGCCGTAAATCCGCATCTGAAATATCGCGCGGGGCGATATCGAGTAGCCGCCTTTGTGGCAGCGTGCGCTGTGTCAACGCGTCAATATCGGCATCGCTATAGCCCACGCCGGCAAGGCCATTCGGGACGCCGGTGGCGCGCATCAACTTAATGACTTGCTCCGCCAGGACGTCACCGGCGCGCTCCTCGGGAATGTTTCGGGTGTCGGCGCCGATTGCTTGCGCTGCCCGCAAATGGCGTTCGGCGGCGGAGGGGCCGATGAGGCGAAACGCCGCCGGGGCATTCAAAATCACTGAGATGCCGTGCGGCACCATGGCGTGGTCGTCCGGCCAGCCTTCCGGATGATAATCCTTCACCAACCCAGCGACAGCGTAAGACATGGCATGCGGGACATGGCAGCCGGATGCGCCGAAGCCGATCCCGGCTAACATCCCGGCAAACATGAGCGGTTCACGTGCCGATAAATCGTCGGGCTCGCTCATGGCCCGTTCGAGATTGGCGCCGATCAGGCTGATGGCCTCGCTACAGGCAATATCGCTATAGGGATTGGCGCCTTGATACATCGGCCTGAGACCAGGCTGCTCGGGCGCCTGGCGTTCGGTGTAGGGTTTGGCGGTGAGCGATTCGATGGCGCGACTGAAGACATCACCAGCATTGGCCGCCACCACCAGCGCCGGCAGAGAAGTCAACGCGCCAGGGTCGAGAATGCCGAGGGTGGGCCGAATCTCGCGCGCGGCGATACCGGTTTTCATTTCCATTTCCAGCATGTCGAAGATCGCCATGCCGGTACATTCGCTGGCGGTGCCGAATGTGGTGGGGCAGGCGATGTGCGGCATGAGCGGGCCCGGCACAGGCTCGGCCTTGCCTACCGGCAGATTCACATAGGTGAGCAGGTCGGCCGGATAAGTGGCATAGAGATTGCTCGCCTTGGCGGTATCCATCACTGAACCGCCGCCGACCGAGACGAAGCCGTCAAAGTTTCCTTCGCGCGCGAACTGCGCGCCGGCCATAAAGGAGCGGTCGGTGGGCTCCACCTCCACCGCATCGTAAATTTCAATATCGAGCCCGGCGCCGCGCAGCGAGTTTGCGGCATGAGCGACATGTTCGAGCTTGGCAACGCGCGCATCGGTATAGAGCGCCACCCGTGTCATGCCGAGCGCCTTGGCGTCAGCCCCCACTTCGTGAATCGCGCCGAGACCGAACTTCAATTTGGATGCTTCGATGGTATAGGCGTATTCACCGCCTTCGCGGCGGGTGAAATATGTTTCAGCTGTCATGGGGACCTTTCACTAACTGAATGTTTCCGGTGTTATATCGTCATCCGCGTTTGCGACAAAGAGTCAGTCCGTCACCGATGGGGATCATGGCGACGCTGACCCGGTCGTCGGCTTTGATCTTCGCGTTGAGGGCGTCTATCACCGGCGTATCTTCGCCCCATTTTTCGCGCGGCGCGACCCGGCCCAAATGAAACATGTTGTCGAGCGCGACGAGGCCGCCCGGGCGCAACAATTTGAGGCAGGCTTCGTAATAGCCGTCATAGCCCGATTTGTCGGCGTCAATAAATGCAAAATCGTAAGTGCCGGCGCGGCCTTCCGCCAGCAGATTTGCAAGCGACGAACGGGCGTCGCCGAGGCGCAGCTCAATATTTTCCGCCACCCCCGCTTGGCGCCAGTAGCGCTCGGCTGTCTTGGTATAGTCCGCGTTGCTATCCAGCGCGGTGACATGGCCGCCCGGGGCCATGGCGAGCGCAAGGTTGAGAGAGCTGTAGCCGGTGAAGACGCCAATTTCGAGGTAGCGCGTGCAGCCGATAAGTTCCGCCAGCAGGGCCATGAAGGCGCCTTGCTCGGGCGTGATCTGCATGATCGCCCATTCATGGCTTTGCGTTTCTTCACGCAGTTGCTGAAGAATATCAGCTTCTCGAAAGCCATGTGTGAGCAGGTAATCGTGCAGCGCTGGCGTCAGTTCCGTCGGCCGATTTGCCATCTGTTGTCCAATGGTCGGTTATTGATTCGTTAGCCGCCCTTGTTGTGCACAAGATATGCCTTCTCGGTGGCCGTCGCGGTGTTAGGTGTCGACGAGATGGTTTGCAGTAACGGTGCGTCCGTGGGTTGTACGACCCAATAGGAATGAT
>Ga0066376_10004804_pt1 | contig 11659 bp, 10 predicted proteins | sample Knorr_S15_td_Bot_FD_77009 | JGI IMG/M metagenome (GOLD analysis project Ga0066376, IMG submission 77009) | Marine microbial communities from Southern Atlantic Ocean transect - Knorr_S15_td_Bottom_ad_5009_LV_A | ecosystem: Environmental > Aquatic > Marine > Oceanic | place: Southern Atlantic... | reverse complement strand
GTGACGATCAGCAGGTGATCCTCGCCGGCGGCGTAGATATCGCGGACCTTGCCGCGATTGAGCATTTCAAGATGCTTGAGATTGGAATGAAAAAGAGTCGCCGTCATGGATTTTCCCCGCCGTTCATGAAGCACCAGAGAATGTCGGTTTTTGCCCCTCTTGTCACCCCGTCAGTTACGCTAATTCGGGCGGATCCATGCCGCGACGCGCCGCCATGCTGCCGCCAAGCGCGATTTGATCGGCGTCGGTCAGGCGGCGCACCGCAAGCGGCGGGAGGGTGCCGTTTTCCCACCCCAGAAGGCGCCGCTGGAAGCGGGCGAAGCCCCGCGCCAGGGCGGCGAATTCGGACGCGTCCTCGGGATGCCCTCCCGCGGCGATGCCGCGCAGGGGCGCCAACAGCGCGGCGCAATGGGCGTCGTCCTCCCGGTGCTCGCCCTGGAGCAGCGCGAGCATCTCATCAATCCTGTCATCGGGCAGGCAGCGCAGCCGCAGCATGGGAAACGGATTGATTTCCTCGTCGGCTATGTGAAGCGGCAATTCATTTTCGAGATGATCGAGAACATGCGCCGCATTGTCCGGCGCGTCGGCGGCGGTAAAATCACCGGCCAGGCGCTCGAGCACGGCGCAGATGATACGCTGGCGGTCGTGATCGGCGAAGATGTATTCCAGGGGATGGCGGAATACATCGCTCCGGGTCTCGCCGGCATCGGAGCCTGGTGGAGTGATCATCGATAGACCTCGCGTTTATGATGTCTTCAAGTCTCGCCACCAGTCTCGCCCACGGGCTCTCGGGCCGCATTGATGTGGATCAATCGGCCAAGGCCAGCCCCGACAGGCTTTCCCGCTGGCCGCCGTCACCGTCGAAATTGGCCGGATCGAGCCAGCGTTCAAAGCGGGCCTTGAGGGCCGGCCAATCGCCGTCGGTAACGGCGAACCAGGCGGTGTCGCGGTTGCGACCCTTGTACAGGGTGGCCTGGCGGAACACGCCCTCGAAGCGAAAGCCGAGGCGCGCCGCCGCCGCCCGCGACCCGGCGTTGAGGGCGTCGCATTTCCATTCGTAGCGGCGATAACCGAGTTCGTCGAACACCCGGCGCATCATCAGATACATGGCCTCGGTGGCCGCGCGGCTGCGTTGCAGGGGCGGCGCGTAATTGATGTGGCCGACCTCGATGACGCCGACGGCGGGGACGATCCTCAGGTAGCTGGCGACGCCTGTGGCGACGCCCGTGGCGCGCTCGATCACCGCGTGGAACAACGGATCATCGCCAAGACAGTCGCGCCTCATCCAGGCGACATAATCCGCCAGGGTGTTGAACGGCCCATAGCTCAAATAGGTCCAGACGCGGCCGTCGCGGTCTTCGCTGTTGGCGGCGTGCAGCCCGGCCGCGTGGCGGTCGGGATCAAGCGGCTCGAGACGGCAATACCGGCCCGCCATGACGTCGCGCGGCGGCCGCGGGCACGCCGTCCAGCCCTCCAGCCTGGCGCCGACAGGCTGGCCCAAAGAGTTCATGCGATGGTTCATGAACGCGGCAAAACGACCGGAAAAGTCTCGCAATCCATTACATCTCCAGGGGCCAGGACGAGGTCCTCGAAGGGCGGCGACATGAAGCCGTCGCGCCGTGCGAAACGGGCGTCGTCGCCAGTCCAGCGGGCGGCGAAGGCGCGGCGGCTGGTGGTCGTCGATGGGTTGCCCGGCGCGCCATGGACGGTGAGCGCGTGGAAGACGATGCAATCGCCGGGCTCCAGATCCCATGACAGGAACTTGAACTCGTCGCGGCGGGTATCGAAATCGGGGATGGTTTCGCCCTCGTTGCTGGTCGGGTGGTCGGTATGGTCGACGAAACGGCGCGGGGTGTACCATTTTCCCCAGCGATGAGAACCGGCGACGAACTCGACGCAGCTCTCCGCCGGCACCACGTCGAGCGGCACCCAGATGCTGCATACCTGATCGCCGTCCACGGTCCAATAGGGCTGATCCTGATGCCAGGGCGTGCGTTCGGTGGTGCCGGGCTCCTTGACCAGGACATGCTCGTGAAAAAAATTGACCTTGCTCGAGCCCATCATCCGCTGGGCGACCAGGGCGGCGGGAGATTCGAGCACAAAACGGCGGTATTCGTCGATGCGCCGCCAGTTGCAGTAGTCGCCGAAGAAGAACCCCGGCGCGCCCTCGGTCGTATAGACATGCGCGAAACGGCCGGGCTCGGCGATGTTGCGCGCCACTCCGTCGGCAAGCAGAGAGATCCACTCGCCATCGAATACCCGGCGCAGCGCCACCGCGCCGTCGCGCCGGTAAGCGGCGACGTCCCGGTCGGTGATCGGCACGAGGGGTTGGCGGTTCATGCTGCGGCTATGACGATCAATTCAGAATGGGGGGCGCCGTGTTTTTGGACAAAATGGAGCGGGTGAAGGGAATCGAACCCTCGTCATTTGCTTGGGAAGCAGAAGCTCTACCATTGAGCTACACCCGCGCCTTTCCTATATACGAGAGCGCGCGGCACGGGACAAGCATGGGCTCATGCACAGAATCTTGATTTGGCAGGATCGCCTCGCCATCTTATGAGCTATATTCTGCTTCGTCACAGTTCCGAGTGGGAAAATCGATGACCAATGCCGCGTTCGCGTCCGCCATCAGGCTCGATGAGGACAAATTCCGCGACCCCGACGTCACCGCCGACGGCAAGCAACGGGCCTCGGTGACCTTCCGTCGCCTGGAGACCCTGTGGTTCAACACCGGCACCCTGTGCAACCTGACCTGCACCAATTGCTATATCGAGTCGAGTCCGACCAACGATGCGCTGGTCTATCTGAGCGCCGCTGAGGTTGCCGCCTATCTCGACGAGATCGCCGCCGACCGGCTGGATGTGCGGGAAATCGGCTTCACCGGCGGCGAGCCGTTCATGAACCCCGATATCATCGCCATGCTGAGCGACAGCCTGGAGCGCGGTTTCCGCGTGTTGGTGCTGAGCAACGCCATGCGGCCGATGATGAAGCTGGCAGCACCGCTGCTCGACCTCAACCGACGCTTCTCCGATCGACTGATCATCCGGGTTTCACTCGATCATTACACCGAGGCGCTGCATGAACTCGAGCGCGGCGCCCGTTCCTGGGGGCCGACCGTGGCGGGGATCGAATGGCTGGCACAAAACGGCTTCACCCTGCATATCGCCGGGCGCACCTGCTGGCGCGAGACGGAGGATTCCCTGCGGCGCGGCTTTGCCAGCCTGTTCGCCACGCGCGGCCTCCCCATCAACGCCCAGGACCCGGTATCCCTGGTGCTGTTTCCCGAGATGGACGCCGATGTCGATGTTCCCGAGATCACCGTGGATTGCTGGGGCATTCTCGGCGTCGACCCGGATACGCTCATGTGCGCCACGTCGCGCATGGTCATCAAGCGCAAGGGCGCCGACCATCCGGTGATCGCCGCCTGCACCCTGGTGCCCTTCGATCCCGCGTTCGAGACCGGGCGCAGCCTGGCCGAGGCGCGGGTCGGCGTCAAACTCAACCATCCCCATTGCGCCCGCTTCTGCGTCCTCGGCGGCGCGTCTTGCGGCTAATACCAAGGATCTGAGCGAGATGTATCGGAAAACCACCCGGTCGATCGAGGTTACGGTGATTCCGCTCTATCTGGACGATCAATCCGATCCGGATGAAAACCGTTATGTCTGGGCGTATCAGGTCAGTCTCGAAAACAAGGGCCATGAGACCGTGCAGCTCCTGACCCGCTACTGGAACATCACCGACGCCAACGGCAAGGTGCAGGAAGTGCGCGGCGACGGGGTGGTCGGCGAACAGCCTGTTTTGCGCCCCAACGACATATTCGAATATACCAGCGGCACGCCGCTCTCCACCCCATCGGGGATCATGGTCGGCAGTTACCAGATGAAAACCAGCGACGGCGAATCATTCGATGTGGCGATCCCGGCCTTTTCACTCGACAGCCCTTACGGCCAGAGGCAGCTCCACTAATCCCCCCCAGCGGTGGTATAATACCAAGGAGCAATGATAAAGACCCATAGAGATCGTGTCCGCTTATTCCCGGGTGAGGTCGGAAGCTGCGGGCGATGCCTTCGCATCGGTTAGGCGAACTCACGCACTCCGGGGGGTGAGCGGACGCGACCGCAGGCGGCTTCCCGAGGCGCATCGAGCGTCGTTGCGCCCGTCTTGCGATGCGGCTTGCATCGCGGCGCCGCGCGCGCCTAGCCGAAAACCACGGGAAGCCGTCTCTATGGGCCTTTATCATTGTTCCTTGGTATAAACATCCCGTGGATGGAGTCCACGACCAAATTAAGGAGACTTACGGTGAGCGGAGCGATTTCAGCGAACCCCGATGTTCGCAACGGCGTTGCGCGCGGCGACGCCGAGGCGGCGGTGCGCACCCTCATACAGTGGACCGGCGACGACCCCGACAGGGAGGGTGTGCTCGGCACGCCGGCGCGGGTCATCCGCGCCTATGAGGAATACTACGCGGGCTATCACGAGGATCCCACCGATGTGTTGGCGCGCACCTTCGAGGAGACCGACGGCTATGACGAAATGGTGGTGCTGCGCGATATCAGCTTCGAGTCCCATTGCGAGCACCATATGGCGCCGATCATCGGCCTTGTCCATGTCGCCTATCTTCCTCACAGCCGGGTGATCGGCATCAGCAAGCTGGCGCGGGTCGTCGAAATTTTCGCCCGGCGCCTGCAAATCCAGGAGAAAATGACCACCCAGATCGCCGACACCAACAATGACGTGCTGCAGCCCGACGGCGTCGCCGTGGTCATCGAGGCGGCGCATCACTGCATGACCACGCGCGGCATCCACCGCCCCGGAACCATGATGGTGACAAGCCGCATGCTGGGCGGTTTCCGCTCGGATCCCAAGACCCGCCGCGAATTTCTCACCATCATCGGCAATCCCGTGTCCCGCCTGATGCGTTGAGCGTAACCATGGGCTATACGGCGTGATCGATATCCGTCCGGTGCTGTTCGTCGTCGGCATCCTGTTGACGACCCTGGCGGTCTTCATGTTCGTGCCCGCCATGGCCGACGCCACGGTGGGCAACCCCGACTGGCGGGTGTTCATGGCGGCGGCCTTCTTCACCCTGTTCGTCGGCGTCACCCTGGGCTTGATGAACCATGGCGGCCCGCTGCGCCTGACCGTGCGCCAGACCTTCATCCTGACCACCGCCGTGTGGATCATCATGGCGGCGTTCGCGGCGCTTCCCTTCGCCTTCGCCGAGCTCGGCATGAGCTACACGGACGCCTTCTTCGAATCCATGTCGGGGCTGACCACCACGGGATCGACGGTGATCGTCGGCCTGGACGACGCGCCGCCGGGAATCCTGCTGTGGCGCGCGCTTCTGCAATGGCTCGGCGGCATCGGCATCATCGTCATGGCGATCGCCATCCTGCCCATGCTGGGGGTCGGCGGCATGCAGCTTTTCCATACGGAATCCTCGGACCAGTCCGAGAAGGCCCTGCCCCGCGCGACCCAGGTGTCGGCGGTCATCGCGGTCATCTATCTGGTGCTGACCCTGGCCGCCGCCATCGCCTACTGGTCTGCCGGCATGACCCTGTTCGAGGCCGTCAGCCACGCCATGACGACTATCGCCACGGCGGGCTACTCGACCTCGGACGCCTCCATCGGCCATTTCCAGAGCCCGGCCATCGAATGGACCGCGACCGTGTTCATGATCATCGGCAGCCTGCCCTTCATACTCTATTTCCTGTTGGTCAGCGGCCGGCCCGGGGCCCTGTGGCGAGACGCCCAGCTGCGCTGGTTCCTCGGCCTGCTGATCTCGGCCGTGGCGATGATGAGCGGCTGGCTGTGGTGGAGCCTGGACATGGCGCCGTTGACCGCCTTGCGCCTGGCCGCCTTCAACACCGTTTCGGTGATTACCGGCACCGGATACGCCTCGACCGATTACGCCGCCTGGGGCGGCTTCGCCGTGACCCTGCTGCTGTTCGTCATGGTGATCGGCGGCTGTAGCGGCTCGACCACCGGCGGGATCAAGATTTTCCGCTTCCAGATGCTGCACGCCATGATCATGGTGCAGATCAAACGCCTGGTGCAGCCCCACGGCGTCTTCGTCGCCCATTACAACCGCAAGCCGATCCCCGACCCGGTGGCCGACGCGGTGATGAGCTTCTTCTTCCTGTTCGGGCTGACCTACGGGCTGGTCGCGGTCATGCTGGCGGCGCTCGGCCTGGATTTCGTCACCGCCATGTCGGGCGCCGCCGCGGCGCTCGCCAATGTCGGGCCCGGGCTCGGCGACATCATTGGCCCGTCGGGCACCTATGCGCCCCTGCCCGACGCCGCCAAATGGCTGCTGTCGGTCGCCATGCTGCTCGGCCGTCTCGAATTCTTCACCGTGCTGGCGCTGTTCACCTCACGCTTCTGGCAGGGCTGATCTCTGTGATCGACCGAACAGCCGGGCGAAGTCGCCCTGGATGGCGATCAGCGACGGCACCACGATGAGCACCAGGATGGTCGACACCATCAGGCCGAAGACCATGGTGATCGCCATGGGAATCAGGAACTGCGCCTGCAGGCTGGTCTCGAAGATCAGCGGCGTCAGCCCGCCGATGGTCGTCGCCGATGTCAGGATCACCGCGCGCAAACGATCCTCCGCGCCGGCGATGATCGCCTCGAGCGGAGCCTCGCCCCGGCCCATCCGCTCGTCGATGGTGGTCACCAGGATGATCGAATCATTGATCACGATGCCCGACAGGCCGACCAGGGCGACCAGGCTGAGGATGGTCAACTCATAGCCCATCAGCCAGTGGCCCAGGGTCGCCCCGACGAAACCCATGGGGATGATCGACATCACCACCAGGGGCCGGGTATAGCTGCCGAACACCCAGGCGAGAATAATGTAGATCGCCGCCAGGCCGATCAGCGCGCCGATCAGCATGTCGCCGAAGGTCTGCTGCTGCTCCTCGCGCTTGCCGGCGAAGCCGACGCTGACCCCGTGGCGCTCGGCGATGGTCTCGATGCCGTCACGATTGAGCGCGGCGAGGACCTCGTTGCCGGTCATGATCGATTGTTCGACCTCGGCGAAGATGGCGAGCTGGCGCTGCCCGTCTTCGCGACTGATCACGGCGAAACCCTGGGCGTTGCGCCGGTCGACGACCTCGCTCAAGGGCACCTCGGCGCCCCCCGGGGCGCGCAGGTAGAGCTCGTTCAAGGCCGCAATATCGATGGCGTCGCGCGGATATTGAACGCGCACCACGACCTCTTCGTCGCCGCGCGGAAAGCGCTTGGCGATAACCCCTTCGAAGGCGTTGCGCAGCTGACGGCCGACCGCCGCCGTATCGAAACCAAGCGCCTTGCCACGGGTGTTGACCTCGAGAATGGTCTCCTGCTTGCCATAGGGCAGGCTGTCCTCGATATCGCTGATCGCCGGATAACTGGCCAACAGGGCCTTGATCTCGATCGCCGCCGCCTTGAGGGCGGCCGGGTTCTCGCCCGATAACCGGATATCGATCTCGCGACCCGGCGGGCCACCGGTCTGGGGCACGATGGTCACCGTCTCGAGACCGGCCATGGGCCGTACCTCGGCGCGCCAGGCTTCGATGAACTCGGTGCTGGTGAAGGACCGCTCATCGGTCGGGACCAGTTCGACGACCATGCCGCCGATATTGTCGCCGTTGATCTTGGAGGTATCGTGCCGGCCGGTGGAAGTTCCGGTCACCGAGACGCTGAGCTTGACCAGTCCGCGCTCGCCGCCGTTCAGTTTTTCCTCGGCGACGCCCATGGCGCGCTCGACCTCGTCGAGCATGTTGTCGGTCTGTTGGCGCGGCACTCCGGCGACCATGGTCACATTGGCATAGAGTTTATCGGCCTCGGGTGACGGGAAGAAGTCGAAACCGACCCGGCCGCCGATCACCATGCCGAAACTCAAGATCAGCGCCCCCAATGCGCCCGCCAGTGTGGCGTAACGCCAGGTCACGCAGAAGCTGATGGCGGGGCGGAACCAATGGATTTTGAAATGATCGAAGCCGCGCCTGAACAGACGCCGCCAGCGCGACGGCTCGCCGGGGGCGCGGCTCAGGCTATGGCCGAGATGACCGGGCAGCACCAGGAAACATTCGATCAGGCTGGCCAGGATCACCGCGATCACCACCAGGGGGATCGCCTGGATGATCTGGCCGATGACATCCGAGATCACCAGCAGCGGCGTGAAGGCGGCGATGGTGGTCAGCGACGACGCCAGCACCGGCACCGCCATGCGCCGCGCCCCGGCGGCGGCGGCGTCGGGTCCTGACAGGCCATCGCGATAGCGCGTCGCCACATGCTCGCCGACGACGATGGCGTCATCGACGACGATGCCGATCGCCATGATCAGGCCGAACAGGCTGACCATGTTGATCGACTGGCCGCTCGCCAGCATCACCCCCATGGCCGCCAGCAAGGAGATCGGGATGCCCGCGGCGACCCAGAAGGCGACCCGCGCATTGAGGAAGATGAACAGGATGGCGACCACCAGAAACAGCCCGCCGATGCCGTTGCGCAGCAAAAGATCGATGCGCCCGCGAATCAAATCGGCGGCGACGTCATAGGTCTCGATAGTCAGGTTTGCCGGCAGGGTCGGGCGGACCTCGGCAAGATAGGCTTCGACCTTGTCGGCGATCTCGAGCACGTCGGAGTTGATCGAACGCTGGACGAACAGCTCGATAGCGCGCTGGCCGTTGCGCCGCAGGGTCACTCCGCCGTCTTCGAAACGTTCGCTGACCTCGGCGATGTCGCGTAAATACAGCTTCTCGCCATTCGCCAGGGCGCGCACCTCGACATGCTTCAGGGAGTCGGCGGTGCGCAGCATGCCGAGGCTGCGGATCTGGCGCTCGACCCCGCCCCGGGTATCGCCCGAGGGCAAATCCTGGGAAGCGCCGGCGATGCGCGCGGCGATGTCGTCGAGGGTGATATCCAACCGGCGCAGGGTTTCGGGTTCGACCTCGACCCAGATTTCCTCGTCGCGGGCGCCGATCAGATCGACCTTGTCGATGCCGCGCGCCAGCAGGTCCTGGCGGATACGCTTGGCGTGAGTCTTCAAGGCGGTTTCGCTGTATGGGCCCGAGATCAGCAGGCGGATAATATTGTCGTAGCGCACGGCGCGGCTGATTCTCGGGGTCTCGCTGTCGACCGGCAGGGTGGTGACCCGATCGACCGCCGTCTCCACATCGGACAACGCCGCCTGCATATCGGCATCGGTGTCGAACTCGATCGATACCCTCGCCAGCCCCTCGACCGAGACCGACACCACCTTCTTGACGCTGTCCAGGTAACGCAGCTCGGGCTCCAGGGCCTGGATGATATTGGCGTCTACATCTTCGGCGCTCGCCCCCGGCCAGTTGACCGAGACCGAAACCCAATCGATGCCGAAGTCGGGCATGAGCTGGGTGTTCATGCGGCTCAGCGAGACCCCGCCGAGGATGATCATGATCACCATCAGCAGGTTCGCCGCCGTCGGGTGAGCTGAGAAGACGCCGACCAGGCCGCGCCGGACACTCCCTGCCTCCTGGTTACCTGCCTGAGTCATCGAACGCCGACCAACAGTCCGGGACCGATTTCGGGAAGCCGGGTGACCACGACGCGCTCGTCGTCCACCAATGAGCCGCGCAGCAGGATATCGCCGCCGTCGCGCAGCAGGACCTCGACGCCGCGCGCTTCGAGGCGGTTGCCGACCACCACATAGACCCTCTCGCCGCCGGCGCCGTCTTCATGGAGGGCGCTTTCGGGCAAGCGCACGACGTCGCGGTAGAGGCGGTCGTCGATGCGCACCTCGATGAAGGCGCCGGGGCGCAACACGCCTTCGGCACCGTGGCCGAGGATGCGGGCGTAGAGTTCGACGCCGCCGCTTTGCGCATCGATCCGGCCGTCGACACGGTCGATCACCGCCTTGAAGCCGAAGGCTGCGTCGCCGATCCGCCACACCACTTCGGCGGCGCGGCCGCGATAGCCGCCGTCATCGTCGCCGGCGGCGAGCAGCCGGGCGTATTCGCTGTTCGAGAGATGAAAGCGGACCTCGAGACGGTTGGCGTCGACCAGGCGGGCGATGCGGTCGCCGAGGCCGACTTGTTTGCCGATACCGGCGGCGGTATCCACCAGATAGCCGTCGAAGGGCGCCGTCAGGCGGGTCTCGGCGAGATCCCGCTTGGCGCGGCTCAGGGAAACCCACCAGCGATCCTTGACCGCCTGCTGCTGGTCGGCCTGGGCGGCCAACCGGTCGATCATCAGCTCGCGCTCGATGACCTGCTGGCGGCGCAGACTCAGGGCGAGGCGGGCGTCATCGAGGGATTTTACCGAGCTTGCCGCCGTTCCCTGCAGCCTCTCGCGGCGCTCGACATCGCGGCGGGCGAGTTCGGCCTGATCGCGGTCATGGTCGAGAAGCCGGCCGGCGGCGACCAGGTCGGCGGCAATCTCATCGAGTCTGGCGACCGCCTCGGCAACCCGGGCGCGGAACTCGGCGGCATCCGCTTGGACATCGAAGGGATCGATGGCGATGATCAGATCACCGGCCCGCAAGATCCCGCCATCGGCGAAAGACTCGCCGATCTCGACGATACGGCCATCGACCAGGGGCCGCAGATCGACCTCGCGGCCGGCGACGATGGAGCCATAGAGCCGCATACTGGGCCGGATATCACGATACTCGACGGTCACCGCAGCCACCGTCCGCGACAGCTCCCGGGCGGGCTTGGCCGCGACTTCGGGCCGGGTCTGCCACAGCATGTAGCCGCCAAACGCCGCCGCCGCCAGCATGACGATGGGCACCACGGTCTTGAACAGCCGGCCGACCATTATTCCAGGTCTCCTTCGATCGCCGGCAGGCCGAACATGGCGAGCGCCGCGGGCACCACCGTGGCGATCACGAACTCGACGCGCGCGGGCGTGTATTCGTCCCAATCGAGACGCGCCCAGATCACCCGCCGGGCGGCGCCCATGGCCATGCACTGGCCGATCAGGGCGGCCGTCAGCAGCCGCGTCTCGGGAGCCTCGGCGGGGCGCCCGGTGGCCGCGCCGACCAGCCCCGCGACAGCGTTGTGCAGCGGATGGATACGCTCTTCCAGCAACATGGGAAGCCGGGATGACGGTTGATGGAACTCGCGCAGCATCAAGGCCATTTGCCAGCCCATGCGCTCGAATCCGAGAATCGAGGCGAGCAAGCCGCGGAGGAACGCCGCCATCACCCGGGCGAGTTTCCGGCGGTCGCCAGCGGCGGCGGCGACCCCGGCGTCGAGCTGGGCGATCGCCGGGCCGATCATGGGCTGCGTGTCGAGGATGAGCTGGCGCAGCACCGCGCCGTAGAGCTCCTCCTTGCCGCCGAAATGATAACCGATGGCCGACAGATTGACCCCCGCCGCCGTGGCGATGCGCCGCACCGACACGGAGGCAAAACTATGCTCGGCGAACAGCTTGCCGGCGGCCTCCAGAATCCGCGCCCGGCTCGCTTCGCCATCGGCGCGCCGGTTCGGCGGCGCCGTATCGGTGACGATTTCCGCCATTTATTAGAGATAGTTCAAACGTTTGAACTATTCAAGGGGCGGGGAAATTTTTAAGGGGCTGTCCCAGATAACGCCATGAGGTGTTATGAGGGACGGCATGAGAAAGAGTCGATTAAGTGTTACGACGCAGGCTCGTCTGATGGAGCATTTTGTTGCGGGCACGACGGCCC
>Ga0066376_10004803_pt1 | contig 11659 bp, 9 predicted proteins | sample Knorr_S15_td_Bot_FD_77009 | JGI IMG/M metagenome (GOLD analysis project Ga0066376, IMG submission 77009) | Marine microbial communities from Southern Atlantic Ocean transect - Knorr_S15_td_Bottom_ad_5009_LV_A | ecosystem: Environmental > Aquatic > Marine > Oceanic | place: Southern Atlantic... | reverse complement strand
AGCTCCAATCCTGGCGGTCGGATCATCAGTCCCACGCCCCCCAGCGGCTGGTCGTGATGCCCGAAACTCAGCAGGCCAAGATGGATCCTGCTGGGAGCATGAACCTGGACTTCCCGTAGGGCCATGACAATCTCACGCTCAAAAAAACCGGGGGGGGTTGCAGTCTACTCTGGTGGAGCGAGCGAGGCATCAATATAACGCTCGAGCATGGCAAATGCCCGGTGTTCTGCATCGCCTCCAGTCTTTTCGACCGGGCTGGCCAGCTGCTGCATCTGGCTGAGGATGTCCTCGGCGGGCAGCAGCTGCACACGAGTGGCCAGGATGGCTGCCTCGAGCACCGCGTGCCGGGCCCGGTTGAATCCCCAGAAATCCTTCTTGCGGCCCTGCTCTATCACTTCACAATGGATCGTCGCTCGCTCGCTGCTGTCGTCCAGCTGGCGGACCGTGAAAGCATACCAGCGGCAGCAGTCGACCAGGATCTGTCCATCGACGGACGGATGTTGTTCGAGTTGGGGAGGTTCGTCCCAGCAGTCTATCGCTGCCCGGGCCAGCAGCTCCACGTTGTCCACCACATGCAGCACCCCGTGCCCGGAGATTTGCTGGTTACGAAAGCTCTGTGATGTCTGGAAGGGACGCAGCACAAAGGCCTCCATCGAGGACTCCACCAGCGGCCCCATGGGGGCGATGTTGACCTGCCCTTCGCTGTTGACCGTGGTCACGATGCCTTCGAGAATCACCTGCATCTCCCTCACCGCAGCCTACCGGCTGGCGGGAAAAAACTAGAATGTCACGGGCCGGTCGAGCGGCTGTTCGACCCTTCTGTCAACCGCCGGTTGCCGGGGATCGAGTGTCGGGATCGGTTCTGTCGGGGCCAGGCCCGCCAGCTGAAGGAACTCTGCCAGCAACAGGTAGCCTTGTTCTGTGAGCACCGATTCCGGGTGAAATTGGACACCGACCAGCGGCAGTTCTCGATGACGCAGACCCATCACCGTGTCATCATCGAGCCAGCAGCTGACCTCCAGGGAGGCAGGCAAGGAATCGCGGTCGACCACCAGCGAGTGATAACGGCAGGCGACCAGTGGATTGGGAAGCGGCTGGAAGACTCCCTTGCCGTCATGATAGATGCGGCTGCTTCGACCATGAACTGGCTCACTGGCCTGAATGATCCTGCTTCCCAGCGCCTGGGCGATCACCTGGTGGCCCAGGCAAATGCCCAGCATGGGCATCCGATCTGCCAGCTGCCGGACAAGTTCCAGTGAGATGCCCGCCTGGTCGGGTCTGCAGGGGCCCGGGGAGAGCACCAGTGCGGCCGGAGCGAGGCGGTCGATCTCCTTGATCGTGGCCACGTCGTTTCTGAGTACCAGCGTCTGCTGTCCAAGCTGGTTGAAATAGCGGGCCAGGTTATGGACAAAGCTATCGTAATTATCAATTAACAGGATCATGGTCGTCTGCCGACGGATACGGAAAGGGTCAGTTGAGCGAATGTAACATACCGGCCGCCTTTTCCCATGTCTCGGCCTCCTCCCGCTGAGGATTCGATTGTGCCACGATCCCGCCGCCGACCGGAAACTGCCACCAGCCCTGTCCGGCGGTGATCGTCCGAATCAGGATGCTCATGTCCATGTTGCCGCCCACCGAGAGATACCCCAGCGAACCGCAGTAGGGCCCTCGGCTGGTCGGCTCCAGCTCAGCGATGATCTCCATCGCCCGGACCTTGGGAGCACCGCTTATGGATCCTCCGGGGAAGGATGCTCGCAGCAGATCGAGCGACCCGCAATCCTCTCGCAACTGTCCTTCCACCACCGACACCAGGTGCTGGACATACTGGTAAGCCTCCAGCTGGCAAAGCCTGTTGACCGTGACGCTTTCCGCCTGGCAGACGATCGACAGGTCATTGCGCAGCAGGTCGACGATCATGATATTCTCGGCCTGGTCCTTTTCACTTTGCCGCAGCTCCTCGGCCAGCAGCAAGTTGGCTTCCGGAAAGAGCATCCGGGCGCGGGTTCCCTTGATCGGCCGGGCCTCCACCCGTCCATCGTCAACTCGCAAGAACCGCTCTGGCGATGCACTGACCAGCTGGAAGCGATCGAGGGCGAAGTAGCCGGCAAAAGTTGCCGGGTTGCGCTGCCGCATTCGCAGGTAGAGCGAGACGCTGTCATCGTGGGCCGGGTAGAGCAGTCGCTGGGCGAGGTTCACCTGGAATACGTCGCCGGCGTGAATATAGTCGACCACTCGCTGCACCGCCTGGCGATACTCGTGGGGGGCGAAGTTACTGGTCAAGCCGTCGAGCTCACCAACCGCGTGCTGTGTGACGAGCGATTCAGAAGCAAGGCCTGCCTCGTCGTCTGCTGGCGGCGGGGCAGGGGAGCTATTGAGCCACTCGCGAAACTGGTCGGCCCGCTCGCGAGCCCGCCTGGCACGTCGCCCAGGGTCGGTCTCGGGAAGCCCCTGTGAAATGATCCATCCACGGTTCTGGAGATGATCCAGCGCCAGCACAACGTCATAGAAACCAACTGCCATCGTCGGCAGCTGAAACTCATCGTCTCGGGGCGGTGGGAGTGATTCCAGGCTGTATGCCAGGTCGTAGCTGAACAGGCCCGCAGCTCCACCCTGGAAGGGAGGGAGATCGGCGCGGTGGTCCAACGACGTTGCTGCTCTGAGCTGTTTGAATCTCTGTTGCAGCAGCCCAAGTGCGTCCTCGCCTCGCTCGTGGCACTGAAGGAACTCGTACGGATCGGCTGCCAGGAAGGAATAGCGGCCGAGCTCCGGATGCCGCATGGCACTGTCGAGGAAGAGGCAATGGGGAAGTGATGCGAGTCGCAGGAAAGCGGCCTGGCTGTCGGGCATTGGCACAAGTTCCTCGACCAGTGGCAAGCCACTCTTCGCCGGCTCGCCGGTGGTTGCAGGTTGGAACTGGATCTGCTCTCTCACCGAGTCACTCTCCTCGCTTGTGGGAAGGGACGCGGGAGAGCCGATGAGATGCCTCAGGCACCGTCAGGAATCCCCAGTCAAGGGACTCGTCCTGCGTGTACTGCTTGGACAGTGTCAACGCCGTGGCCGCCTTGGCCAGCTCGTATCCGAGATAGAAAGCGTGGGCAGGATCGAGGTTGGTCGGTGGTTCTGACTGTCCTTCCCCCTGGACAAGACGCTCAAACAGCCGGTAGGGATCGCTGTCGGCAAGATGCAGGCCAGCACTGACGATGTGAAGTTCTCCCCCTTCGGCAAATATCCTGTAGTTCGGATCCTTGATGCTGGACCCCAGGTGGTCGAGTGCCTCGCTGCCGAAAGCATTCGTCTGGCAGTCCCGCAGCATGACCAGCTGGGAATCCAGGTGCTTGGGAGGGACTCCCTGGTTGACCGAGTGGTAGACCAGTCGTCGAGCCAGGTCACACTCCTGTACCGACGTACGGGCCCAGGGGATAACCTGCGTAGTCAACACGCTTCGAATCGACTGTTCCTGGCAGACTCCAAGCAGCAGCACGTTGATACCAGCGCTGTCAACGTCGGTCAATTCTGTCAGGTTGCCGATCCCCATCATCATTTCGGCATCCGGATACTGCTTGCGGATTGCACCGTAACGGAGCAGGCTCTCGGAAAAGCCAAACCCGATCGGTTCCAGGATCGGGTCAATCCGTAGCGGTACTCCGCCCACAGCCAGTATTTCAATGGTCTCTTCCAGTTCGGCCAGCGTGGCTGGATCGTCGGGAATGGCCACCACCTCGCACCCCCAGTCCAGCGCGGCCTGGCGGTTGCTGCTGTTGACCGACAGTACCAGCTCGGCTCCCGCCTGCACCGCCGGCTCAATCTCCTTGGGATCCAGGCTATCGATCGAAACTCGGTGTCCCGCCTCCCGCAGTGCCGTAGTACACTCGCCAACCCCTGCCCAGGCCGCTCCGGTGTCGCAGCCCAGGTCGATCACGTCGGCGCCCGCCTGGCGAAGCAGGTCAGCCTGTCTGAGTATCTCGGCAAGCGAAAGCCGCGGTGCATGGTTGATCTCCGCCAGGATCTCGATGTCATACTCCCCGTAGGACTCCGCCGCGGGGTTGCGAGTGCCAAGAAACTCCGCCAGTCGCCGCAGATCACGGGGCCCGTTGATAACCGGTAGGGAGGTGATCGAGGTGATCGGTTCCAGGTCTGAATCGCAGTAGCCGGGAAGCACCACCAGGTTGGCCTGCTGGGGCAGGTTGATCCGCGGAGCGATCCAGCTGGGAGTCATCAGTGCCGCCACGGTGATTGGCAGTACATCGATGGAGTATTCAAAATCAAGTTGCTTGGCAAGCTGCTCGACGGTCGATCGCAATGCATGCTCGGCCAACCGGCCGGTCACGAAGTGCAGATGCCTGCCTGTCGGATCGATGGTCTTCACAAGCCTGGCTCCCCGGGCTGGTTACCCGCATGGCGGAATCCGCCATTGACCGGGATTACCTGGCCGCTGAGGAAGGCAGCTGCGGGGGAAGCGAGGAAGCAGGCGACGCTGGCAACATCGGCCGGAGTTCCCCAGCGGCCCATCAACGACTCGGAAATGGCTCGTTGTTGCCAGTCTTCAGACGCCTGTTCGCCCCAGGACGTCTGGATCCAGCCGGGAGCAATGCAGTTGACTCGTACCTGCGGGGCAAGCGATCGGGCCAGGCCAAGCGTGAAGGCTGTGACCGCTCCCTTGATCGCCCCGAACATCTCCCCGCTCTCTCCTTCCATACCGTGGGCCACCTGGTCCCAGCCGATATTGAGCAGTACTGCCTGGCCCGGCTCGCTGGCCGACTCGACCATCCGCTGGCCGACCAGGCGGCTGACCAGGATCGTGCCACGCACGTCTACTTGCCAGAGTCGTTCGAGTTTCTCAGGAAATGAAAGCGTGGCGGCATTGCCGGTAAGGACATCGACTCCAGCGGCATTGATCCAGATGTCGATCCCCTGCTGCCAGCTCCAGGCCTGCTCGACCAGGCCCGGCAGCTGGTCCGGGTCGCCAAAGTCTGCCTGCAGGATAGTGCTGGTGCGATCCAGTTGAGCGATCTCGGTGGCGATTTCTTCTGCTGCCGCCCGGTCGTGGAAACAGTGGAGTACCAGGTCCGCGCCATCGGCGGCCAGGGCCAGGGCAATGGCACTGCCAATGCCACCGGAGGCGCCGGTCACGGCTGCGGTTGTGCCTGCCAGTGGGAGCCCGGCTGGCTCGCCGTTATTACTGTCCTGGACCATTGCCTGGCTGGGGAAAGGGGAGCGGTGCTTCCATCTCGTTGTACTTCGCTCCCGGGTCTCCAGCAAGCAGGAGAAGCGTGGATGGCCGGTCGGTATAATTGCCCGCCATGTGCTCGCTAAGATACACTTGTTCGCAGCACGTTCCTTCCCCCCCCCGGTTGGCAGGTGAATCATGGATGTGGATCAGTTACGCGACGGTCTCGCCACCACCGCGATTGCCCTGCGGGGATACAACGTCCACAACCTGGGTCGTAGCCAGGAACTGCTGGAGCACGATACCTATGGCCCGCGGATGGCTGACTGGCTCGGGCAAGGGAGCGAGATCGCCGCGGATCTGCTCAAGCGACCTGTTGACCTGGTCAGTCAGGTGAAAAGTGGTACTGACACGACGCTGGAATCCTACGGGGAAGCCATTGCCATGATTGTGTCGGTGGAGCTGGCCCAGCTGGAGATCCTGCGGGAGGATTTCGATGTGGATTACACAGGGTGCCAGCTTGCCTTTGGCTATAGCCTGGGTGAAATCACGGCCCTGGTTGCCGCTGGTACTATCTCCTTTGCCGATGCCCTGGCGGTCCCACTGCTGGTCTCGGAGGACTGCGTTGTACTGTCGGAGGGTGTCACACTCGGGGTGCTTTTTTCACGCGAAGAGACGATCGACCGTCAGGAAGTCGATCGCGCCCTGATAATTGTCAACCAGCAGGATCACGGGGTGGTGGGGATCTCGGCTGAGTTATCTCCGAATACGCTGCTGCTCATGGGCCAGTCCGATACGCTCGAACGGTTAAGAGACATACTCTGCGAGGACAAACCACGGCACGTTGTGCTGCGCAAGAACAAGGAAAGCTGGCCACCGTTGCATAGCCCGATCATGTGGCAGCGGAACGTCCCCAACCGCTCGGCCCAGGCGATGCTGACGATTTCCAGCGGCAATGCCGCTCCGTCGTTCCCGGTCCTCTCGCTGGTGACCGGTGGGATGGACTATACCGAGAGCAACTGTCGGGAGATGCTTCATCGCTGGATAGATCATCCCCAGCTGCTCTGGGATGTGGTTTACGAGACGCTCAAGTTGGGAGTCGAAACGGTGGTCCATATCGGACCGGGGCCGAACATTATCCCCTCAACCTATCAACGGCTGGCGACAGATGTTAAAGCGTACGTCGAGAGCACCATTGGCATGCGACTGCTGTCGGCGGTGGTACAGCGTCCCTGGATGCAGATGGTGATGCCAGATCGCACAGCGCTATTGCGAGCACCAGCCATTGAGCACGTGATCCTGGAAGATTGGCTGCTTGAAGCGAGCGCGTAGCCGACCCTGCTACTGGCGAGTCACTGGGAGTTCAAAGCAGGCTGCCACCTCCTCGGCACGGACAATAAGCAGGTTGTCGTAGAGGCAGAGCGTGGCCCAGCATTTTCCGGACACCGCCTTGAACTTACTGAGCGGATTGAAACTCTCGGGGTCCACAGCGACGTACCAGACAGTGCCGTTTTCAGCCAGCACGACCAGGACATTGTCGAGCCTAAGCAGCTGGCCCTGGCCCATCCGTCCCTTCTTCCAGCGTCGGCTGCCGTCCGACAGGTCCACGCACTCCAGGATGCCGTCTGAAAGACCATAGGCATATCCGCCCTTGATTGCCACGTTGGTGAACTTGGTCTTGAGTACCGCCCGGTTGGCCCAGATCTCCACCGTCTTGTAACTGGCTGCATCCTGGCCGGCAGGCTGGCGCTGAACCTCGATCACCGAAGATCCCACTCCGTATCCCTTGGACAAGAGCAGCCGGTTGTTACCCAGGTAGACCGCTTGCGACACGCTGGCACTGCTGTTACTACTCCCCTCCCAGGTATGCGACCAGAGTTGTTTTCCGTCGTCTAGGCGGTGTCCGCTGACAAGGTTGGCACTGACGATCACGACCTGCCGCTGGCCATCCATTTCGACCAGTGAGGGTGAAGCGTAGCTGACCTGCCGGTCTCCGCTTCGCCAACGCTCTTCGCCGCTCGTGGCGTCCAGCGCCAGGAGGGATACATGGGGGCCAGACGGAGGTCCACCCAGTGGTACCACCACCAGGTCGCCGACAACCAACGGTGAATTGCTACGGCCCCAGGCGACCGTCGTGATGTCCTTCGTTGGACTGCTGCCTGTCAGCGCGAGCAGGTCCTTTTCCCAGAGCAGGTTTCCGTCGCTACCATCAAGGCAGAGCAGCATGCCGGTGGCCCCCAGGCAGTAGACTCGCCCCCCGGCGATTGTCGGGGTACTGCGAGGGCCGATACCACCGAACAGGGTTTCGTGGCGAGCTGGGATTGAGTTGGTCCAGACGATCTCGCCTGTTGCCATGTCGTGGCAACTGACGATCTCGTTGTCGCCACGTTGCTGCATGGTGATAGCGTGGCCATTGCGGGCCGAGAATCCCGACCAGCCCGCTCCTATCGGCTGCTTCCAGAGCTGGCGGGGACTGGCTTGATCCTGCCAGCCCGGATTCCAGGAGAGATTGTCGATCGAAGCCGATCGCTGCGGACCGAGGAAGCCGGGGAAGTCGTGCGGGGACTCGATTTCCAGGTCGATCTTCAGGCTGGGAGTCACTCGGACGGCCGGGTCCAGTGTCTTGTCAAAAGTCGGAGAAAATCGCCAGGCGAGTCGTGGAATCAACTCCCCATCGATGCTAATGATCTTCACGAGGCCAAAGAAACCGATCACTGCCAGTAGTGAGACCATCACGACTTTTAGCCTTAACGTGCGCGAGACACCGCTGGCCAGCAGGAACCACAGTTCCAGCGCGAGCAGCGACAAGAGAGTGACCCCGAAAGCCACTATGTTACCGATGGCGTGGTCCATGTTGGGCAGGTTAAGGACCGTGACCACGATGAGGAGCCAGGCTGCCAGGATGACCAACACCGTGCGCGGAAAACGCCGTGTTCTTGCGTCGCTACTGGGGGCCGCTGCATCACTCTCGCTCATTGTTCAGGCTCCCTTTTCATGTCATTATGGCATCAACTGAGACTGCCATGATAGGCCGTCGATCTTCGGATCGACAACCACCCCATGGCGCGTATCTGCGGGAGTCCTTGTTATGCGTATTGTCGATATCGAGACCCATCATCTGCTGGGCGGTACGGTCGATGGTGGCTGGCCGGATGGTCACGAACCGGAAGACGACTTGCATGTGCTGGTCGAGGTCGTGACCGACGAGGGGTTGCGGGGTATCGGCAGCGTGTTTACCAACTCGGCACTGGTCGAAGCTGGCCTGGAGACCCTGCGGCCGCTATGGGAGGGGGAGGCGGCGCTGGAGCCGGAGCGAGTGAGTGAGAAGCTTCGGCAAAGCAGCTTCTGGCAGGGACGAGGCGGTACGCTCGAACATGTCATCTCGGGCATCGATATCGCTCTCTGGGATCTGCTTGGCAAGGCTACCGATCAGCCTGTGTCTCGCTTGTTGGGAGGTTGTTACCGGGATCGAATCAAGCCCTACGCGTCGATGCTGTTCGATGAACCTGGGCCGCTTCGGGAACGATTGGAAAGTACGGTGGCACGGGGTTTTCGGGCGATCAAGCTGGGCTGGCGACCGTTTGGACGGCGTGACAGCACGTTTGATGAGCTGCTGGTGAAAACGGCTCGCGACACCGTGGGGCCGGAGGTGGACCTGCTGGTGGATGCGGGGGGAAGCGAACAGTTTTGGCCGCATCGATACAAGTGGGCCCTGCGGACAGCCCGGATGTTGGCCGAATATGACGTGGGCTGGTTCGAGGAGCCGTTGCCACCTGATGACCTGGAAGGCTATGCCCGCTTGACTGCAGCCACGACGATCCCGATTGCGGGTGGCGAAGTGCTCACCCGTCGACAGGCATTCCAGCCTTGGATCGAAAGCAGGGCAGTCGACATCCTGCAACCGGACGTGACCAAGTGCGGTGGGCTGAGCGAAGTGCGGAAGATTGCCTGGCAGGCCTACGATCATCATATCCAGCTTGTCAGCCATGGTTGGAACACCGCTGTTGGGGTGGCAGCGGACCTGCATCTGGCAGCAGCGATGCCTGTTGCCTTGTACGTGGAGTTTCTCACGCCAGCGCCGTATATCGACAAGATCATCACCAACCCTTTTGAGCTGGATGCGGAGGGGTTCCTGCAGATTCCCACGGGAGCGGGGCTGGGGATAGAATTAGACCGTGATGCGTTGAAAGAGTTTTCCGTCAATCGTACGTGATACATAACTTCGGGAGTGGGCACGATGGTCGCTGGTTCGGCCCTCGGGTCGAACGGGAGGAAAGTCTGGGCTTCACAGGGCACGATGGTCGGTAACACCGACCGGCCGTAAGGTCAGGGAAAGTGCAACAGAAAGTAGACCGCCCCTTTTGACTTCGGTTTTAAGTGGGTAAGGGTGAAACGGTGAGGTAAGAGCTCACCAGCAGCCGGGGTGACCCGGCTGGCTAGGCAAACCCCATTGGAAGCAAGGCCAAACAGGAAGCAGCCGGCTGGCAACAGCTGTCGCGGATCGGCCCGATCCGTTATGACTTCCGGGTAGGCCGCTCGAGGTACCAGGCAACTGGTACCCTAGATAAATGACCGTCTCTGTGGCACTTCGGTGACACGGAAACAGAACCCGGCTTACCCGCCCACTCCCGAAGTACTTTTTGTCCGAGAACGGGAATCCTCACGCCGTTTTCGCCTCACCGCTTCGTCCCCCAGCGTGACAGGAGTCGCTCGCGTCTACGATCCCTGAGTCTCTCCAAGGACGGATCAGGGCACCAGGTCGTCTTCGACAATCTGCAGCAGCTTGGATATGCAGAGCTTGTTCATGCTGGTGCCGACGGTACTTGCTTCGGCCATCAACGAGGCATGCAGGCTCTCCGGAAGCCGTACTGTAATGACCCTGGTTGTTTCCCGTTCAGTCGGGATTCTACGGCCACGTTTTCCACGCAGGCGAGCCATGACGTGCTGAATCTCGACGTATTCTGGTGTCTGCTCAAAAGCAGCTCGCTCCGCGCGGCTGGGGAACAAACGTGATAATAATCCGTCTACTCCAACCACTTCGCGGAAAAATGTCTCCCAATCTGATACCTGGTGAGACATCTCCAGGGCCATGTGCACCGCCTCTCGCTTCTGACTGTCCGAAACCAGCGGTGGATCCACTGTGGCCGGCTTCCAACTGCGCACTTGTAACTTGTCAACCATGAATAACTCCCTCTCCTTGCAATCGCTAAAGCTCGTTTCATCCGCAAAATCCCAACCCCCTACCCGAGGGTTGCAATCCATGTGAATCGTCGAGGGGAAGTCAAACAGTTGTCGTATCTCCTTAAAGTGCTTGCACTTACGAAGATCTAATATCGTTGCACAAACCGACAGCACGACTGCCCGCAAAGGAGGCACGCCAGGCGGCTGCCTAAAAGGTGGGCAGTAGCATTTGTCCGATTTACCAACTGTCCAGTTAGGTAAATCTGGCCGAGTTTTCAGAATAAAACTCGGTGTTTAGACCTTTGAAGGGTCGATTGCGGGCTGCAAGAGTGGAAGGCTGTTGGTATATCAGCAGGCGAGTTGTCTGCGTACCTTCAGCAGCAGCTGTTGGGTAGCCCGGATACCGGCGATTTCATCCAGGCCACTCCCCTCGTACTCAATTCCCACGTAGCCGTGATAGCCAGCAGCGAGCACGATTTTCATCATCTTCACGTAATTGGTCGCTGTTTCATTACCTGCTTTGTCGAAGTCATGGCTCTTGGCGCTGACTGCCATGGCGAATGGCATCGTCTCGGCAACACCCTGGTATCGATCGTATTCATGAAAGTTGCCGAAATCGGGCAGGGTCCCGCAGTTCTTCATGTCGACGCTACTAATTACCGCTGCGAGCCACGCTCCGTTCGAGGAGAGTCCGCCATGGTTTTCAACCAGTACATTCAGCCTGGCAGAGGCGGCATATTCACTTACTCGACGCAGTCCGTCGGCTGCCAGTTTCGCCTGCTCCTCGTAACTTCCACTGGAGCGCGCATTGACACGAATTGAATGGCATCCCAGCTGATGGGCGGCAGCTACCCACTTTTCATGATTCTTTACAGCTGTAGCCCGTTTCGCTTCATCGGGATCTCCCAGGTTGCCTTCCCGATCGATCATGATCAGCAGGCTCTTGACCCCCTGGTCGGCCGCCCGCGACTTCATGTCGTCCACGTAGGCCCTATCTTCAGCCTTCTCGAAAAAGAACTGGTTTACATATTCAACTGCCTCGATATTGAATTCTTCCCTGGTCACGCGGGCGAAGTCGAGGTTATCCAGTTCTCCAGCTCGAATGCTCTTGTGCAGCGACCACTGGGCAAGTGACAGCTTGAAGAGCCTTTCCTCTCGTCGTGCCTGTCGATTTACGCGACGTAATTCCCTGGGCGGCAAGGGGAAAAAACTCTCGGCGACTGCCGTGCCGGCTGTCTCGCTGGCCAGGATGGCTGCCAGCACCGATGTGGCGGCCAGGCTACTGCCATGCTGCATAAACTCTCGGCGATT
>Ga0066376_10004801_pt1 | contig 11662 bp, 8 predicted proteins | sample Knorr_S15_td_Bot_FD_77009 | JGI IMG/M metagenome (GOLD analysis project Ga0066376, IMG submission 77009) | Marine microbial communities from Southern Atlantic Ocean transect - Knorr_S15_td_Bottom_ad_5009_LV_A | ecosystem: Environmental > Aquatic > Marine > Oceanic | place: Southern Atlantic... | reverse complement strand
TGCCCTCATAGTGGTCCACCAGAGTGATAACCGTGCCTTCGGATTCCGTGCGGCTTATGCGGCGACCGCCATGCTCGCAACTGACCAGCCGTCCCTGGCCATCACGGGTGTGGCCGTTGGTATACCCACATGGCTTCCGAAATACAGAGTCGCCATCCGCATCTGACCAGCGCATCATGCGGTCGTTGGGAATGTCGCTCCAGAGCAGACAGTCGTCATCGGAGATGTACACGGGGCCCTCAGCCCACTCGGTGCCGGTGTAGTGCTTTATTAGCTTGGCGTCTTCGGGAAGCATGGCCTGAAACCGATCGGCGTAGACCTCAAAACCTTCGCGGACCTCTTCTGTAGGGCGATAAGTAGTCACTGTGAACATCCTCGTTTTTGATGCGGTGGCATGAAGTATACTCGTTGGTAGTGAAGTGTCCAAGCCACGCATGACTGCGGGCGTTGGCAGAGGAGGTCCAAGCCATCTTCAGAAAATTAGCCTTTCTGGCGGCGCTGCTGCCGATACTGCGGTTCTTCGTCGAAAAGGCCAAGGAACAGCTGGAGTCTATTCCTGCACTGCCGGACAACGCCGCCCTGGTCGAGATCGAGAACCACGCGGTGGAAATCGCACGGGCAGCCGGAGCGATTCTTGCTCGAAATTTTTCGAACGTTGCTTCACTCAACGTGGAGTACAAGGACGACAAGGAGTCCGATCCTGTCACCAACGCTGACAAGGAGGCGCAGGACTACCTCAAGGAGGCCATAGCTCGAAGGTTTCCTAAGCACGGCATACTGGGCGAAGAGGATGAGGAAGACGAATCGGTCGCTCCCGATGTTGTGTGGGTGCTGGACCCGCTGGATGGCACCAAGAACTTCCTGTCGGGGCTGCCTCTTTACGCCTGCTCTGTTGGGATCATATTCAGGGGAGTTCCTATTGCGGCTGCGGTGTTCCTGCCGTGGCCAAAGGACAGCGGTGGCATAGTGCTTCATGCTCGCAAGGGCGGTGGGGCCTTCGCTGACAACGAGCCTATGCACGTAATCGGGGATGCCGAGCCCAAGGGCAATCGACTGGTGACGCTGCCCGGTGGTATCGGCGGAATGTTCCGGTTCAACAAGCCCATGCATGGCAAAGTGGGCGAGGTCCGCATGACGGGTAGCATTGCCTACGAGCTATCAATGGTGGCCAAGGGCGTCACGCAGTACACGATTACGACCGCGCCGCTGCTTTGGGACGCCGCTGGTGGCGCGATGCTGGTGCTGGAGGCGGGTGGACAGGTGCTGGTTGGCGAGCGACGCACGGGCGTGTTTGGCTTGACGAACGAGTTGCGGTGGACCCCGTTAAAGAGTTTCTTCCCCAGTTGGCGCAGCGGTCGCACCACGATGAGCGAGATTCGCAAATGGCGCAAGCCGCTGTTCCTGGGCAACGCCGAACTTCTGAACTTCGTGATTTCAAATGTCAACAGTCGGACGTCTGTCAGGCGCAAGGCGATGCGCTGGGTGAAGAGCGCCGTGAAGCCCACGAAGAAGGCGGCGGCGGAAGAGAAAAAGAAGCCCGGCACCAATAAGGATCGCACTACTCATGCCTCGTAAGATTAAGGTGGAATTACCTGATGGCCAAGGTACTGTTTTGACGGAGATTGCGGCTGACAATGAGTTGCAACTTCAAGACCTGATTAAGGACACGCCCGACCTGCTGCCAACCGAAGAATTCGGAGAAGATCACTCGTATTTCGTGATTGGTAGGGAAACGTACTTGCCTTCGGGTGCAGTTGATTTAATTGGCCTCACACGGGGCGGTGATTTATTAATCATAGAGCTCAAAACGGGCCCTCAAAATTCAGATTTTCGCAGAGTGCTCGCTCAACTTCTTGATTATGGGTCAGACTTATGGCGTATGTCCCTTGAAGACTTTGAAAGCACCGTGGCGAGGCGATATTTCTTACATAACAGCTGCACGGACGAACGCGTGAAGGGCATCATTGCGTTAGCCGAGGCCATGAAGAAGGTTTGGCCAGATATCACGGAGCTAGAAACGGAAGCCTCGCTCCAGAAGCTGACCACTAACCTCGAGAATGGGAAATTTGAGTATGTGATTGTGGCTCAGCGATTTTCAGAGCCGACGCTTCGAACCCTGGATTACTTGAACGAGAGCATGAACGGTTCAAAGTTTTTCGCCGTGGAGCTAGTAAAATTTTCCAGTGAGGAAATCTCTGCCTACGAATCGCGCACAATTGCGAAACCATCTCGTCCACCGACAAATGGCCCAATCATCACGGAGGTTGAAGCCCTTCATAAGATAAATGACGAGGATTATCGGCGTGCGGTGGGAAACATATTTGAGGTCTGTGGAAAATGGAACATCCAGCGGGCTTGGGGCGCTGCGGGAACTTCCATGCGTATCTTGACGAACGAGGGCAAGAGAATAACTATGGGGTGGTGGTTCCCGCCAGCAGGTTCCAATAGTCCACCTACATGGATGGGATTAAGAGACTTCACTTTGGGGTATGATCCAGGTTCAGTGGGAGAGGACAATTTCCTCAAATCACGATTAGATAAATATGTCGATAAAGTAAGCAGGATTCCTGGTGCTCAGAGGGAAACTAAGGCAGGGCTATATGCGTATCATTTTGATCCGCGGGCCTTAGTACAAGCCGAGTCAAGAATTACCGAGTTGTTTGAAGAGCTACTTAAAGCGAATGATGAAAATCATGACTGAGGAATAATTCAGGGGACTCCAAATAATATGCTCCCGATGGTAGAATAGGGCTAAATATGCAATCGATATATCCCTTGTGAAGTCGCATTGTTAACGCTTCACCGACACCTTTACAGAGTGAACTAAGGACTGAAAATGCCGCTTGATAAGATCGTCGTTAAGGGCGCCCGCGAACACAATCTCAAGAACATAGATGTGACCATCCCTCGAAATAAGCTGGTGGTCATGACGGGGGTGTCCGGTTCGGGCAAGAGTTCGCTGGCCTTCGACACCATTTACGCCGAGGGGCAAAGGCGCTACGTGGAATCATTGTCGGCGTATGCGCGGCAGTTCCTGGGGCGAATGGACAAGCCTGACGTCGATTACATTGAGGGCCTCTCACCCGCAATTTCCATCGACCAGAAGGGCGTGTCCCACAACCCACGCTCGTCTGTAGGCACCGTCACTGAGATTTACGATTACTTGCGTCTGCTGTTTGCCAGGGTGGGACACCCTCACTGCTACAAATGCGGCAGGACTGTCCAGAAGCAAACGGTGCAGCAGATCGTAGACGCCGTGCTGAACATGGACGAAGGTGCGCGCATACAGGTCATGGCACCGATCGTGAGACGGCGCAAGGGTGAGCACAAAGATGTCTTCGAGGATGCCAGGCGAGGCGGCTTCGTAAGGGTTCGTGTTAACGGAGAGGTGCACGATCTCTCTGAGACCTTTGACCTGGACAAGAAGAAGTGGCACAACATCGAGGTGGTGGTAGACCGGCTGGTGGTTGGCGACAGCGCGGAGCAGAGCCGTGTGGCCGACTCCGTGGAGACTGCGCTGAAGATGGCGTCGGGTGTTGTGTTGGTCTCAATTGTTGACGGCGAGGAGATTCTCTACTCTGAGAATTTCGCCTGCGTTCACTGCAACATCAGCCTGGGCGAGATGGAGCCGCGAACCTTTAGCTTCAACAATCCGCATGGGGCCTGCGCAACTTGTACGGGCCTGGGTTACAAGCTCGAAGTCGACCCTGACCTGGTAATTCCAGACAAGAGTCTGAGCATAGCAGAGGGAGCCGTCCAGCCATGGGCTCGCTCCGGCACCATGAGTCCCTGGTACTTCAGTCAGCTGGGCTCGCTGGCCAGGGCGTTCGATTTTTCTGTAGACGTTCCCGTTAGCGATCTGCCTGAAGAAGCCATTGACGTGATGTTGTACGGCACAAAGGGCGAGCGCATCAAGGTGCGGCACGACACCAAGAAGGGCAAGACTTATCAGTGGGACGCCAAGTTCGAAGGCGTGTGCGTCAACTTGCAGCGCCGGTTTATGGAGACTGAGTCCGACCATGTGCGGGGCGATATAGAGCGATACATGTCGTCCAGAGCATGTGCCTCCTGCGATGGGCAGCGTCTGAAGAACGAGGCGCTGGCGGTGACCGTGTGTGGCCTGAACATCATGGAAGTGACTCATAAGTCCATTACAGCGGCGTTGGAGTGGGTAGCCTCAATTGGCGGCGATGCTCCAGATATTTCCAAGGCGGATATAACCAAGAAATCGGCAGCGAAGGCATCCAAGAATGGCACGAAGGGTCGCAGCTCTAAGGGCAAGATCAAGGTGGCAGACCAGCCCGTGCTGTCCGACAGGGAAAAGGCGATAGCGGATCAGATACTCAAGGAGATTGACGCTCGTCTGAATTTCCTGATGAATATCGGTTTGCATTACCTGACACTTTCGCGCAGCGCAACGACGCTAAGTGGTGGTGAGGCGCAGCGAATAAGGCTGGCTACACAGATAGGCTCGGGCCTAATGGGAGTGCTATACGTCTGCGACGAGCCGTCGATTGGTCTGCATCCGGCTGATGATTACCGTCTGATTGGCACGCTGCAGCGGCTGGTAAGGCTGGGCAATACGGTGTTGATCGTGGAGCACGACGAGGCCATCATGCGTTCCGCAGACTGGCTGGTGGACCTGGGGCCTGGTGCAGGTGAGCACGGCGGGTATATTGTAGCGTCGGGTTCTGTGGAAGAGGTCATGGCCAATCCGAATTCGCTGACCGGTCAGTATCTGAGCGGACGAAAGAAGATTCCTCTGCCGGAGAAGCGGCGCAAGAAGAGTGGCAAAAAGCTGGTCATCCGAGGCGCGTCAGAGAACAATCTCAAGAACATCAACGTGGAGATTCCGCTAGGTCAACTGGTGTGCATTACCGGGGTATCAGGGTCCGGCAAGAGCACGCTGATCAACGAGATCTTGTACAAGAAACTGGCGCAGATATTCTATAAGGCTAAGGACCGGCCCGGGCTTGTGAAGTCCATCGAAGGCGTCGAGCATATCGATAAGATCGTGAACATAGACCAGTCTCCTATCGGGCGGACGCCGCGTAGCAACCCGGCGACCTACACAGATACCTTTACTCCTATACGAGAGCTGTTCTCGACGGTGCCAGAGTCGCGAATGAGGGGTTACAAGCCTGGGCGTTTCTCCTTCAACGTGAAGGGCGGGCGCTGTGAGGCTTGCAGCGGCGACGGGTACATCAATATCGAGATGCAGTTCTTGCCGGACGTTACGGTGCCGTGCGAGATTTGCGAGGGCAGTCGCTACAACCGCGAGGCGCTGGAGATCAAGTGGAAGGGCTGCACCATCGCAGAGGTCTTGAATATGACGGTGACGGAGGCGTTGCCGATATTCGAGAACATACCTCGTGTGCGCAACCGGTTGCAGACCATGCAGGACGTGGGCCTTGGTTACATTCGACTAGGACAGCCCGCCACGCAGCTCAGTGGTGGCGAGGCACAAAGGGTGAAGCTTGCTAAGGAACTCTCCAAGCGGGCCACTGGTCAGACGCTGTACATCCTGGACGAGCCTACGACAGGGCTGTCCTTCGAGGACTGCGCTCACCTGTTGCGAGTGCTGCAGAGGCTGGTGGATTCCGGCAACACAGTCGTGTTAATTGAGCATCACCTGGATATGATCAAGAACGCGGACTGGCTGATCGACCTGGGACCGGACGCAGGTGACGACGGCGGAGAGATCGTAGGTGTGGGTACGCCGGAGCAGATCGCCCGCATGAAGCACTCGTATACAGGTCAGTATCTGGCGCCAGTATTGGGATTGGCTGAGCAGGTCGGCGCTGCAGACTAAGCCTTCTGAATATTAGGGTTCTGGTTATTAGGCCTTCGCCTCTTTGCACCGCCGAATGATCTCTGTGGTCGAGATACTTGTCGTATAAGGCACCGTACGTAAGATTCCCATGTCAATCGGAATCTGGTACAGCCTTTTTAGCTGCTCTTCGGGCATGTCGTCGCCGTGCACAACTAACTCGATGCCATTTTTCTCGATCCACTCGGAGCTGACCTGCAGCGGCGCATTGGGTACGACCTCGTCAACGTAGCGGCAACCGGCGACACACGACATTCGCTCCTCCATCGTCAAGATGGGCTTACGCTTGTAACCCTCCACAACTTTGTCGGAGTGAATGCCTATCAGAACGTAGTCTCCCAGAGCGCTAACCTTCCGAAGAAACTCGACGTGGCCGAAGTGAAACAGATCGGCAACCATGTCCGCGTACACTCGTGTCATCCAGTGGATTCCTTTCGGTATCGAATCTATATCCAACACGGCTCTGGAGCCTGTTCAATAGCCGTCTGCTGGCCAAATTATTCTTCAGTCAAAATCGTGAGTCGGCCCGAAGATGTTAGAGGGTCGGGACTGTAGACATAGGTCTTGCCTAGCGCGAGCCTCTCCATGTAGAGCAACTCCTCGTGGTCGCCGTGGCGGACGACGACGGCGTACCAGTCGTCGCAGGGCAGATTGAACTTGGCGTAGCCGCGAGCGTCGGTGTCGAAACGGCCAACTCCGGCAACCTTGACTTCGGCGTCCGAAACTGGAGTCCGTTGTTGGTCGAGGACTCGTAGCTTGCTGGCTCGTCCTGTGAAAATGAACTTGCTCAGGAAAAGACTCCACCTGGAACGCCGATCGGAGAAGATCGTCTCTGGGATCATATCGATTACGTCGTGCTCATATCCGGCCTGCTTGGGGACCGACCACTCGGGGCCGTACTTTAGTCTGAGGTATTCCTCGGGGGGATTCGGCACGTGAAACTTCTCGCCTAGGAAGTCGATTTCTTTTAGGTCTGTGAACAGCCTGGCGGGAAAAGGAACGCCCGGGAAATGAATTATCCGGTCGTCGATGATGCGGTAGCAGGTCCAGTCTACCCTGATTGAAGACTTGATCATCGGTGTGGATATGGAATAGCTGTTGTGCTCGATCCTGACGAAAAACCCATGGCTTCGGAAAGCAGCGACAACATCGTCGACTTTGTCTTCAGAGATCCCGTGAGGACCAATAATTGTTCCCAGATCCAGGTCGTCGTCCCACGGTATGAAGCCGTTGTCGCGAATGGCCCCCAGGCACGTGCCCTGCCTGAGAAAGAACGGCACCCCGAGTTCGTCCAGGACCTGCTTGGCCTCTTTGATGAGGCTTTCGGCTAGGGACTTATCTATGGGCTGCAGCGTTGAGTACGACCTCTCAAGCGCTGCCTCATCTGCTCCATCCGTCGTTGACATGCTTCTCTTTTCATCGCAAGGCGATTTGGTCTGAATACGACCTGTTGCCAAAGATACCAGAGTATTAAGGCGGCCGAAAGACTGCGCGACAAGAGGTCGCGCACGGAACATTGTGTCGCGGAGAGAATTAGGCTGGGCGAGTCGCCGGGTTGGTCGGACGGCGGGCGAACAGGAACAGCAGTGCACTAAATACTGCCAGTGCCGCAAAGCAAAGCAAGGCGTTGCGGTAGCTTCCAGTGGCATCGTAGACGAGGCCTCCGATTAGCGGACCTATCGCATAACCACCCACCTGCGCAGCCCTGTTAATGCCGTAAACGAAGCCTATGGACTTGGTGCCATAGTAGTGAGGCCACAGTAGAAGCGACATGATGCTGACGGTGGCCGTCGATATTCCGTGGATGACGGCGAACAGGTAGGCATCGGATACGCTGTTTGTATATATCAGGATGATTTGGCTTAGCGCGACGGCCAGGTATGCCACAACCAGTGCGAGCTTAAGCGATATTCGTTCGCCGGCGACTCCTATTATCAGCGCAGACACGGCCCCTGCTCCGAACATTACGCTTATTGCGCTCACCGCGGACTGGGAGCTCAAGCCCTGCTGGGTAAGGTGAGGAACGAAGTGCAGCGCGATGCCTGAAATGGCGACGCTTATGGCAAACAGCGATGCCAGCAACACCCAAAAGGCAGCAGTCCGAACCATCTGCGCCGTGGACCAGCTGGCTTCCTCTTCTTCGATGGGCTTATCCGAAGGAGCGCGTCCGGTCGTAACCAGCCTTTGCCCTGAAACTATCCCGTCCAAGGCCAAGCCCATGTCCGCAGGCTGACGCCGCATAATCAGAGCAACAGGTACAACTCCGATGACGAACATTACGCCGCCCAGCGCAAGCCATGTCATTCGCCAGTCGCCAACCTGCATTACCAGTTGAGTGAGCGGCGCCAAAATGATGAAGCCTGCTGCTTCGGCGAAGTACACGATGCCCATGGCTCTGCCACGAAAGCGCTGGAACCATTTCGCTACTGATGTGGCAACGCCAACTTTGATGAGGCCCTGCCCCGAGATTCGAGCGACAGAAATGGCGATGAAAAACCCAAGCAGCGTGTGCACAACCGATAGGTACATCAAGGCCAGAACGATTGCGAGGCCTCCGCAAACTAGCACGAGGCGCGGGCTGTATCTGTCGAACAGCCAGCCTATTACGGGGGACAACACCGCGCCCAGGATTGCGCCCAGGCTGGCTGCCCCAGCGAATTCGGTCCTGGTCCAGCCAAGCTCGTCGCCCATGGGGCCAATGAAGATGGTGAGGATGGAGATGGCTGTGGCGGCGTTGGCGAGTCCAATACCTGACGAAGCACCAACGATGTACCAGCCGTAAAACACACGAGGACGATTTTTCGAATTTCGAATTTTTAGGTTACTCAGGTTTTTCGAATTTTCGATTCACGAAACTTAAGTTGCGTAGGGATTATTTTGGCGGAGCGGTGGCGCTGGCATTTTATCAGCCTTGGGAGGCAAGTGGGGAGAAGGGGTGTTCGGGTGGGGTGGGCTTACGGCTGTGGAGGTTCGAACGTGTTCTTTAGTGCTTCGTAAACTTCTCGTCCGACGGCTCTAGGTGCTTTTGATAATTTCACTATTTCCATAAATGGTTTCCATAATTGTTTTCGCGGATCGCCCTCCCGCTTCTTGTTTAGAAGGCTAAACCCTTGGCAGGGGGACCACCCATTACGACATCTGCATTAGGAATCGTATCTGGCGCATCATTGAGTATCTGCAATATGTCTCCATACTGACAGACATCATCGAAATTCTTGTTGAAGGTTGCCACTGCGGATTCATTGAAATCGTTAGCCCACACGGGTTTGAAATTCTGTCCAAATTGCGGACTGAAGCCAAGCGATAACCCCCCTGCACCAGAAAAAAGATCTATAGTCCGAAACCCCGGATGCAATGGATTTATTTCGTTCGCAGGTTTTCGACTATATTCGTCGTTATTGATATCTTTAATCTTTTTGAGGGTATAGACCATAAATGCTTAACCTAATATTGAGGCTGTGGTTTTGCCTTGAACCAATACGACCAGATACTAGCATCTAATGTTAAAGAATTGAAACACTTGTTTCTATTAGGCAAACAGCATTTCTGGTGCATTTCATTTCGTTTAATCCTTGCATTTGCCTCCCGCACCTAACCCCGCTATGCTCTCGGCGTAGGCTTATTCTGAAAATATATCCTAAAATCACGGAGGTGATATGCGCACGAATACTCTTAAGCAAAAGTTGGCCACAGGGCAGGCGGCTTTTGGAGCTATGATTACTTTTCCGGAGCCTTCTGCTGTGGAGATGCTGGGGCACATGGGCTTCGACTGGGTGCTTATCGATAACGAGCACGGGTCGGTGACTATCGACACGGTCGAGAACATGATCCGCGCGGCGGAGCTTACCGGCGTTGCGCCTATCGTGAGGCCAGTGGCGAACCGCATGGATGTCATCGCGCCGTTCCTGGACAGGGGCGCGTGGGGAGTGCAGGTGCCGCACGTCAACACGGCGGACGAGGCTCGAGATGCCGTCAACTCATGCAAGTACTACCCCGAGGGCGAGCGCGGCATGTTCAGTCGCGGCAGGCCTGCGGACTACGGCATCACTGGCTCGACCACCGACTACGTGAAGGAGGCCAACGCGCAGACGCTGGTGTGCCTGATGCTGGAGGAGGTGGAGGCCATCGACAACCTGCCGGAGATCGTGAAGGTGCCGGGCATCGACGTGCTGTTCATCGGCTCAGGCGACCTGTCGCAGTCCATGGGCTACCCCGGCCAGCAGACTCACCCCGAGGTGCAGGAGGTTATGGAGCGCGGCGTGAAGCTGATCCGAGATGCGGGTATTGTTGCGGGGGTTAGCTGTCCGGACGACCTGGTGCCGAAGTTCCTGGGGCTAGGCGTGCAGTACTTCCACGGCAACGTTGGCAACTTTATCAGCCAGGCGGGCTCGGCATACCTGAAAAATCTGCGGGAGGCCGCTGCCGCTCAATCCATGTAGCTTGGGGTAGCTCCGGGTGGCTCTTGGAAAGAACTAAGCGCCGGTGGGCGGCAGGTTCGGTGGGACGATGGTGACAGGGCCGCTGTTCTGTGGCATGACCAGCTTGCGCATGGGGTAGTTAATCTCCACGCCAGCTTCTCTAAGGGTGCGATGGATCGTCTTTACCAAATCGCTGGTCAGTGCAAAGCTGGCCAGGCGGTCGGTGGCCTGGATGAATACCCAGAACGCTATGTTGCTGTCGTCGAACCTTTCAAAGCCAAACCAGGGTGCGACGTCGTGGATGGCGTTGGGGGACTCAGCCACCAGCTTTTCTGACGCAGACATGATGACTTCCTGGACGTGATCAAGGTCGGAGTCGTAGCTGATGCCGCAGTAGACAATGATGCTAATGGCGGGAGTGGGGCTATTGTAGTTGGTGACGATGCTCTCGGCCATACGGGAGTTGGGTATGATGACCAGATTGTTGAACATGGTGCGAATCTTGGTGCTGCGCCAGCCCACTTCTACCACGTAACCCGCAGGCCCGTTCTCCAGCTCGATGTAGTTTCCGATGTTAAGCTCGCCCTCTGTGACGACATATGTGCCCGCGAAGAAGTTGGCCAGCGTCGGTTGCACGGCCAGGGCTACAGCGATGCCGCCGATTCCCAGGCCAGCCCAGATGGGGCTTATGGGTATGCCCAGTGCGGACAGAGCTAAAAGCGTGCCGACGGAGTAGGTGACCAGGGGCAATATGCGACGCAGTGGTGGCAGCAGACGGTCGTCCATCTGCGATTGCGTTCGTGCGGCGATGTTGTGAATGTACCAGGAGAGCAGAACGTCCATCAGGTGGTAGGTGAGGAAAGAGAGCTCTGCGATGATGATGACGAGCCATGCTTTGCGAAACCAGTCTGACCATGCGCCGACAATAGCGTAGCGAGGGCCAGCTAGCTCCGTGAGCACTAGAGCGCCAGAGAAAAGGCCAGCCAGAGCGATGAAGAGTATGAGAGGCCCTCGAAAAGTTCTCAGTAGGCTTAGGCCGAGGGCATTGGGTGAACGATTGGTCCACCGGCGAATGATGAGGCGCAGCACTATGTTGACTATGCCAGATACGACTAGGAGTAGCGCAAAAACGCTGGCGGCTGTGACGGGGCCCCAGAGTTCGTGTTCTGTTATGAATGTGGGCAGCATCCGATTAGCTCCTGTGGTTGGTGGATTCTGAAGATTTTAGCACGGGGCGTCCGCTTGTTGCTTCGGCTAACGTGCCTCTATTAGGCTGCGTATCGATTCCAGAGTGGCGGCGCCGATGCCGTTGACGGCGAACAGGTCGTCCATGGTGGGGAAGGGGCCGTTAGCGTCGCGGTGGCCTATCATGGCCTTGGTTCTGATTTCTCCTATGCCGGGCAGCGTTTCGAGC
>Ga0066376_10004800_pt1 | contig 11666 bp, 11 predicted proteins | sample Knorr_S15_td_Bot_FD_77009 | JGI IMG/M metagenome (GOLD analysis project Ga0066376, IMG submission 77009) | Marine microbial communities from Southern Atlantic Ocean transect - Knorr_S15_td_Bottom_ad_5009_LV_A | ecosystem: Environmental > Aquatic > Marine > Oceanic | place: Southern Atlantic... | reverse complement strand
TTACTTATAAACCCAATCTTATTGGCAGGTTATGTTTTTGGGTGTCATGCATTTCGTCATCTATCAGGAGGAAAACTTGACTGTTTTTCTTGTCCGAGTGGAAAACAAAAGATCAGATATAAGCTATGGAAAGGAGTTTCATGGCTGAATAGAGAACACATGTTCTGGGCCTGGGCGAGCATGGCCTGGGTTGCATTTACAGATGTATATGTCCGTATGGTGTCTTCGGGAAGTTGGATTGATTATAGTACGTGGGGATTTTAATGAATTTATCTGATATAAAAACTATAGAGCATGATGTAATCGTTGTAGGGGCCGGAGGAGCAGGTCTTCGGGCTGCAATTGAATGTTCTATGAAAGGATTAAGTACTGGCTTAGTGTGTAAATCGCTTCTTGGGAAGGCACACACTGTTATGGCGGAGGGTGGAGTCGCTGCTGCTCTTGGGAACGTTGATGATAGAGATCATTGGAAAGTACATTTTCGGGATACAATGCGCGGAGGAAAATTTCTCAATGTCTGGCGCATGGCAGAGCTGCATGCGAAACAAGCTCCAGTCCGTGTTAGAGAACTGGAGGAATGGGGGGCAGTGTTTGATCGAACTAAGTCAGGCTTGATAAATCAACGGAATTTTGGAGGGCACAGATATCCGCGGCTTGCTCATGTTGGTGACAGAACCGGACTAGAGATTATTAGAACTCTTCAGGATCATGGAATTCATCAGGGAATAGATGTGTATATGGAATGTACGGGGCTGGATCTTTTAAAAGATCAAGACAGGATTTCCGGTATGGTAGCGATGTGGAGAGAAACAGGACAATTTGTAATTTTTAAAACAAAGGCTGTAATTTTAGCAACTGGTGGCGCTGGAAAAGCCTGGAAAATCACTTCAAACTCATGGGAATATACTGGTGATGGAAGCGGAATGGCTTATGAAGCCGGAGCGGAATTAATTGATATGGAATTCACTCAATTTCATCCCACGGGCATGGTTTGGCCTCCGTCTGTGAGAGGAATATTAGTAACTGAAGGCGTGAGAGGTGAAGGCGGTATTTTAATAAACAATGAAGGGAAAAGATTTATGTTTGATAATATCCCGGAACGATTTATTGCAGAAACAGCCGATACGGAGGAAGAGGCAGGAAAATGGCTTGCAGGCGATAAAAATGCCCGCAGACCCCCTGAACTATTGACAAGAGATGTTGTCGCCCGTGCCATAAGAAAGGAAGTGAAAGAAGGAAGGGGCTCTCCCCACGGAGGGGTATTCCTTGATATTGCCAGCAGAAGATCAGCGGAAGACATAAAAAGGAAATTACCATCAATGTACCATCAGTTTAAGGTCTTGGCAGAATTGGATATTACAACAGAACCCATGGAAGTTGGCCCCACACTGCATTACTGTATGGGAGGAGTAAAAGTTGATGCTGATTCACAAATGTCAAGTGTTCAAGGACTTTTTGCATGCGGCGAATGTTCAGGAGGAATGCATGGTGCTAACCGTTTGGGAGGGAACTCACTTTCTGACCTGTTGGTGTTTGGAAAATTAGCCGGGGATGGTGTTTCTGACTATATAAATGCACTATCTGGCCCCCCTTCAATTGAAGAAAAACAAGCGCTATTGATTGTTCGAAATGCCACAGATATTTTGAATCGTGAAAAAGGGAAAAACCCCTATTTATTTCATGAAGACCTTCAGGAGGTTATGCAGAATAACGTTGGGATTGTACGCTCCAAGGAATTGTTAAAGGAAGGATTGGCGCAATTGGAAAATCTGAGAGATTCAGTAAAAAATGTAAAAGCGGAGGGTGCTTCACAATTTAACCCTGGTTGGCACGAAGCAATTGCCTTAAGAAATTTACTCATCACAGCCGAGGCAACAGCAAAATCTGCCCTCATAAGAGAAGAAAGCAGGGGTGCCCATACACGAATTGATTTTCCTGATGAGAGGGACGAATTTTTAGATGTTAATGTAATTACTTATAAAGGCGAAGACGGATCAATGAAGGTAAAAAAGGTGAACCGCCCTGAGTCTCCAGCGGAATTAAATCGCATTGCAAATTTATCTATAGAAGAATTAGAACAGGAAATTAAGACTGGAAATATATAAGTCTGTGAGCATTCGAACATTCAAAATATTTAGAGGAACCAACGAGAAAGGAACAATGAAGGAATATCAATCCGAAGTTGACAGGGGAATGGTTGTCCTAGATGTGATTCATCGAATACAAACTGAAAGTGCAAACGATTTGGCTGTCCGTTGGAATTGTAAAGCAGGAAAATGCGGATCATGTAGTGTTGAGATAAATGGAAAACCCAAGTTAGCATGTATGACAAGAATGAATGAATATAATTCTGATGAAATTATATCAATTCGTCCAATGAAAACATTCCCTATCGTAAAAGATTTGGTTACAGATGTTTCCTGGAACTACGAGCAGAACAAAAGAATTACCCCCTTTACGCCAAACCAGGAACGAAAAAATAGAAATGGTGATTATGTGATGATGCAGGAAGACGTTGATCGTATTCAGGAGTTTCGCAAGTGCATTGAATGCTTTTTATGCCAGGATGTTTGTCACGTATTAAGAGACCACGACAGAAAAGATAAATTTATAGGTCCGCGGTTTATGATTCGCCTTGCGGGGCTAGATATGCATCCGCTGGACATAAAAGACCGCATCCCTAAAATAAAGGAAGATTTTGGCTCCGGGATGTGTAATATTACCCGGTGCTGTACAGATGTGTGCCCGGAAAACATACAAATTACTGATAATGGAATTATCCCATTAAAGGAGCGGGTAGCAGATAGATTTTATGATCCTGTTATTTGGTTATGGAGAAAGCTTTTCCGGAAGAAATTAGCTTAAGATATAAAGCCCTGTTGTTATCCTTTTAGTTTAAAATTAACAGGGATTGAAATATAAACTCCAACGGGACGCTCTCTCTGTTTTGCCGGTCTGAAGCGTGTTTTTCGGATAGCTTCAATGGCTGCCTCATCTAAACCAGTGTTAGGAATTCCTTTTATAACTTTTAATTCTTTGACACGTCCTTTTGCATCAATAAAAGCTTGAATATATACAGTCCCTTCTATTCCAGCCTCCTGGGCAATCTCGGGATATTTAGGTCTGATGGGGGTCAGGGGAACGGGAGGATCATCATAGGGGATAAATCTCACTTGGGGACCGGAAGGCGGCGGCGGGGGGGCATCCCAGGCTTCAAAATCGCCTAAACCTGTTTCTTCAATAGTTATATCGTCTGCCAGATCTTCATCTTCAGATTCAATTGGAATTGAAGGTCGTGCTGGAGGAGGAGGTCGTTCGATTTGCTGAGTTTGGGGGATATCAATCTGTTCAATGATAATTTGATTAAATTTCTGTTCAAGAATTTCGGTAGTAAAACGAGGGAGAAAATAAAACAGTAAAACCAATGTTATTACACTGAACAATCCCGTGATTCTTATAATAAATGGGAATTGGTTTTTTAAAGAAAGTAGACCTGCTGACATGAATTAATCGACGGATGTTTTTGTAGAGTAATTTAATTTTAAAGCATCAGCTTTTCGAAGTTCATTGTGTATGCCTGAAATGACACCCATTCTTGCTTGTTCATCAGCTTTTAATGAAATGACAATCTGTGGGTCTGAAACTCGTTTATCATACATAACATGCCGTACATTTTTTAGATTATAGAGACGATCTTCTATGGAAATCAATCCATCTTTAGAGACCCACACATGAGCAGTATGTCGCTTGGATTTTAATTTCTCAATACGTTTTGCTTTTGGAAGTTCTATAGGAAGACCAGAATATTCTCTGAGGACTGTTGTAACCATAAAGAAAATGAGTAGCATGAAAATAATATCAGGCATGGATGCCGTTGGAATTTCGCTGGACAGGGTTGTTTTTCGAATAAATTTCATTAGTCAGTTTCGGCGATTGATATCCGGGTTGCATCGGCCATTTTCAACTGGTCAATAACTGCAACGTAATCTTTATATCGTGTTTTTTCATGGGTTTTTACAGAAATAATCAATTTGCTGTTTTCTCTCAGTTTTTCCTTTACAACACGGCTAATGTCTTTTGGTTTTATGGGCTCTCCTCCCAATAAAACCATACCAGAAGAATTAATAAGGCAGTTTAGTATATTTTTTTTCTTTATTTCGATTGTTTCACCCTCGGGGGGGAGAACCAGCCCGAGCCCTTTGTCCATATCAATTGTTGTCGTTACAAGGAAAAAGATCAGGAGTAAAAATGCAATATCTGCCATTGAAGCAGTTGGAATTTCGCCACCTTTAAATCTGCGATTAATTTTCATTTAGGATGATTATTTTTCCGCTGATTCCATATCGTAGAGTTGGTCTACGAGTCGAATTGATTGTTCTTCCATATCCAAAACAAGCTTGTCAATTCGGGAAACAAAATAATTTTGCAGAACCTGGATGATCATGGCTACTATTAATCCAAATGCAGTTGTGAGCAATGCTTGTGATATACCGCCGGCGACTACTGCAGGGGAGATATCATTTGCGGCTTTAATTGCATCAAAAGCTGAGACCATTCCAACGACAGTACCAGTAAAACCAATCATTGGTGCAATGGTGACAACCGCATTTAACCAAATCATATTTTTTTCAAGAAAGGCCATTTCCATTGGACCAGCATTTTGTATTGCTTTTTCGACCTCAGAAAGGCCGCGATGTCTTCTTGTAAGTCCGGCATGAAACACTTTAGCTACGGGTCCTTGAGTACTGTCACAAAGTTGAACAGCCTCTTCAACATCTCCCCCTTTAATTTTTTCTGAAATTTCATCGAAAAATTTATGTGCATCAATTGATGACATTAATAAAGAGTACATTCTTTCTGCTGATATGGCTAGGCCGGCCAAGAGCGTTATAAGGATTGGCCACATAAAAGGACCACCATTTACAAATTGTTCAACCATTTATTCCTCCAGGTATTTGTTGATTATTTAAGTTAATTTTCATAATTAAATTAAGGCAATTTAAGGATTGTCGTTAATGAATCCAGAGGCTTCTTCAAAATATTTTAATGCTTCAGTTATTTGTCCATCGGTCTTTCTTTTAATACCCCACTCTTCGTTGTTACCCCACAGGATACCGGCACATTCTGCTTTTAGTTGATTCATTAGAAAATCTTTATTTTTCCAGATTGCGGTTGAGTCGTATTGAATTTTTTGTTCTTTTAAATAATTGAGAAAATTATCAAACTCAGGCTCTGGAAAAACCCACGAATCCCGAAAAGAGGGGAAGGTAATTTTTTTGTTTTTCTCGCCAATATTAAACCTGTTTTTATTTAAATAAAGCGAAGCCCAGTTAAATAAGGGCCGATTCGGATTTGAAATAAGCTTACTTGTTTCTCTTTCAACTTCGGTTGACCAAGGGATGAAAACGTCTGGCGTTATCCCTCCGCCACCATAAACAATTCTTCCTGAACGAGTGTGATATTTAGGGCGCGTAGTTTTTAAAGAGTCAATTTTCTGTTCGCGATCCTTTTCGTATAGTTTACGGTAATATTCTTCGTCATCACCGTTTTCATAAGGGCGCTGAATGAGTCGTCCGCTTGGGGTGAAGTAGCGGGCAATAGTTATGCGAATTGCTGAACCATCTTTGAGTGAAAATTGTCTTTGAACCAGCCCTTTTCCAAATGTTGTTTCTCCCACGATAAGTCCCCGATCAATGTCCTGAACGGCACCAGAAACAATTTCACTTGCACTTGCTGATCCCCTGTTTACTAAAACAATGAGTGGAAGAGTACCGTCACCAATTTCAGGATTTGCTATAAATACTTGTTCGGTGTCTTTTCGTTTACCTTTTGTATAGACGAGAGTATCCTTTTTCGTAATAAAAAGATCAGCGGTTTCAGCGGCTTGCTTAAGGTATCCCCCACTATTATTTCGAAGATCAAACAGGAGCCTTGTCATTCCCAGTTCTTTTAATTTTTTCAAGGCAGTTTTAAATTCTGATGAAGTTGTTGCAGAAAATCTTGTTAACCAGATGTATCCAGTCGTATCATCAAGCATTACTGCTGCCCGGACACTGTAAATGGGGATTACATCGCGAACTATTATAACATCAAATGGATCAATTAATCCAATCCGGCGGATGGTTATTTTAACAGAGGTGCCTTTCTTCCCGCGGAGTGTTTTGAAAACCTCATCCTTGGTTATTTTGTAAGCATCGTTACCGTCAATGGAAATTATTTGATCTCCAGGGAGAAGTCCTGCGCGTTCAGAGGGACCACCTGCTACGGGGGAAATAATGGTAATATATCCGCCTAAAATATCAAATTCGATACCAATGCCTTGGAAAGTACCTCGAAATTTTTCTTCTATATCTTCCAGCTTTTTTGCAGGGATATAAATGGAGTGTGGATCTAACTCTTTCATCATTCCTTTAAAGGCGCCATCCATGAGATTGTCGATTTCTGCAGAATCAAAATAGTATTGATTAATATACTGGATTATTTGGTTGAGCACTTGCATTTTTGATTTGAGTATTCGGTAAGTATCTTTCCCTTGGGAATATAGGGAAGGAACGAATGATAAAATCAGAGCAACTAAAGCGATCCAAAAAATGTTCTTTAAAAAAGATTTTGACACTGATTTTTTATTGTTGTTTTATTTTCTTCATAAGTAGCGGGCGAATATACCAACTATCGGAAGGAAAAACAGGGGCTTTTCCTTGTTTTATGTAAGAATGAAAGACTATATTTCACGAACATAGAAAGACTTCGGCATTAAATAAAAAACCGTTTTTCCCAAAAAATAAAATGCACAAAAGTGGTTTCAATTTCAAGTAAAAAATATTTTCTTTTGACGAACACAAAACACACACTTATCTTTGTTAGTTTTTTAATTACGGTTTCTTTAATTGGAAAGCCTGTCTACGTAGATGGAACTTACGATTTAGATGGTGATAATCTTAGCGAGCTTTTAATTCTATATGATGAGGAGGGGAAAAGTGAGATCCGCTTTGTAGAAATTCAGGAGAACGGAATACATTCACCTGTTTGGTCATATATAGTAGATATGGCAATTCCAGGAGTTATTTCTGATATAAAAATGGCGGATTTAAACCACGACGATATTCCGGAAATAATTGTAATTTTGAGAACGGAAATAAGGCTCAAGCAAACACAAACCCCATGGTTAATGATTTTTACGTGGGAAGAACAATCGTTTTCTGTTTCTCCCTTGATAGTTTATGAGGAAGACCTGCCCTTTGGGCCTATCCGTTCGTCAAATTTTGCTGTATTAAATGACAATAATAATGTCAAATTAGCCGTTGCATTTTCTACACCCATGAGAACGGGTAGTATATTAGATATTGAGATGAACAATGATGAGGTACAACTAAAAAATATACAGTTAATTGAGTCTCCGGTTATTAGTAATGGCTACGGAAAGGTTTTTATAGGATCATTTCTCCATGAGGAAACAAATAGACTTGTTTTATTTACCACAGAGGCAAATTTACTCAAAGCGAGTGTTTATGAAGATCAAATCAACTATGACCTCGTTAAAAAACCTATTTCCGAAGTATTCAGCCTGAATGGATCCAGAAATTTGTCTGCAATGGAGATTATGGCAAAAGATGAAGATTTGGATGGAAACGAGGAATTGATTCTTCCTTTTCAGAGTGGAGAGGTTTTTTCACTTTCTTTTGAAGAAAATAAGCTTGTATTTAAACCAAGTGCTTTTCATGAAAAGGCCGTGTTTTTATCCGAAGAGATTAATACTGAAGAAGCAATAAATAGCCTAATCTTAACAAGAGTAGAAGAAGGGCTTTATAGCCCCCCGCTTATTACCCCCACCAGCATATCTGAAGAAATATCAGCCACAAAAGGAAAAGACAGGGCAATAGATGGTGTTGCAGAAAAATCGGTGAAGGAAGAAAATGATTTATCAGGGGCTACAAAAATAGATGATTTCGTATTAGAGCCGAGCGAGCCCGAGAAAAAAATAATTGTTATAGAAAACAGGAAAGACAAGGATGGTGTGGTTATTGATTCTCGGAATCTGCCCCAAAAAGACGTTTCTTTAATTTCAGAGGTGTTATCTCAGGAATTGAAATTACCAACAAATTCTTTAGAAGAAAAGATTTCAGATAGTTCCATTTTACTAGAAAAACAGAGTTTTTCAATAACATTTCAATATAAAAACAACGGAAATACATTCAGCCTGGAGGGAGATCAAAGTTTTTATGTTAAGATAGACACAACAGAAAAAACTGTAAAACATAAAATTGTTCTTGACCTAAATAATATGGAAGGAAAGAACAAAGTAAGCTTTGAATATAAATCCAATGTTCCGGAGAGTTTCCCGACTACCCAAATTTCTATAACACACGATTTGAAAACAAATATGTTATTAGTTTCAAAATCTCCTATTTCAAGCTCAATTCCCCAGTCATTTAATCCGGAAGCGTGGTCTTCTCAACTGCAGGATTACCCGGAATATTTGTTTGACGGGTTTTCTTCTGCCATATCAATGGATTTTGATGAGGGGGGAATTTTGCAATTTACAATTGAGAAAGAAGCGCTTCTGAGTATGGAAACCCCCTATATAGAAATGGTCAGTCCTTCAAATCCACCTCAAAAATTTAAATTATTTCTCGCTTCGGGAAATTTCCAAAAGATTAAAAGCGTAGTAAAAGTTCGGAAAAGCGGATCGATTAAAACAGTTACCTGGGTTGATTTTGTTGGCGAGGTTGTTCCTGTTTCAATTAAAATTTCTTTAGAAGGACAGACGAAATAGCTTTAATTACCAAGAAAATTATTTTATTCATTTTGCTCTAAAATACTACTGACTTAGCAACTATAAATTAATTGCTTTGGCAATCTTTTTAAGGCTTTCCTCCCCCGGGCTAAACCGGACTGATAACGCATAAATAGAATAATTTTTCACATGAGTAGTTAATTTAAGGATATCTTTTTCCGTAGTCAGAATTAAATCTGCCTCAGTTTTTTCTTTTTTTGTTACAATATTTTTCCAATCATTTTTTGTATAAGAATAATGATCTTTGTAGATTAAACAGTCTACTATTGTTGCTCCAGTTTTCTGCGCTAGGCTATGGAAACTATCGGGATCTCCAATTGCTGAAACCAAAAGAACTGGTTTCCTCTTTAATTGATTTACCGTCATTGTAGTTTTATTCTGGAAGCTTACAAGATTTGGATTTAAATCAATAGAACTGTGGAAATAAGGTAAGCTTGTTTTTTCCAATTTCTTCTTTATGAAGGGAGATACCCCTGCCAGGTTTGTTTTTGATAAAAGTGCCAAATCAGCCCTTTTAATGCAGGACCAGGGTTCTCTTAAGTTTCCCATCGGGAGGAGTTTGTGATCTTTCGGGCGATCGCTGGAATTGACTAAAATAATATCAAAATCCCGGTAGATCGAGTTATGTTGAAATGCATCATCAAGGAGAATTATATCCGGATTAAAATGTTCTATGAGGAAAGAACCACCGCGAAATCTTTTTTTATCTACTACAATTGGTATTCCTTTCAAAGTTTTTGCCATTAATGTAGGTTCATCACCACATAATTCCCATGATGGTGGCTCAGACAACCCGTCTGTAACAAGCAAACAGCCGGAGCTTTTACGTCCATAACCTCTGCTTAGAATTCCAACAGATATTCCCTTTTTTTGGAAAAAACATGCTAATGTAATTATCAGAGGAGTTTTCCCGGTTCCTCCTGTGCTGATGTTTCCGACGCTGATTACCTTACATGGTAGTTTTTGTTTGGTGAGAATCCCCAACTTAAATAAAAAATCCCTTAAAAGAAGAATCCCTGCAAATAGAACAGAAAACGGAGCCAAAAGCGGACGAAAACACTCTAATTTCTTGTCTTTATTTAAGAACACGTTTTTCAACCTCTTTTTCAAGTTTGTCTAAAGCATTCTTCAGTTTTGCTGTACATAAATCATAGTCCTCTGATTCTGAAAACCCCAAGGGCTCTCCATAAATCAATTCTATTCTGGAAAATGGTTTTCCAACATAAAATGTGTCCCAGTTTGTGAAACTCCAACGACATTTGGATTGTCCCATTGCAGGAAGAATAACAGCATTTGTTTTTTGTGCTGCGCGAATTATGCCCGGCTTGGGTTCTTTAGCGGGTCCTTTTGGACCATCTGGAGTGAGAACGAGAACATTACCAGTGTCTGTAAGAATATTAATCATTTCTTTGTAAACTTTTTTTCCTCTGTCAGAGCTAGATCCTCGCAGGAGCTTCCATCCCATTTGATTTCCAATTTTTGAGATAAGATCTGCATCTTTATGCATACCGGCTAAACCATAATAATGGTTTCCAGCCAAATCCACAAAAGTTTGCAAAAGGTGGCTGTGCCATGTGGCGACAATGACTGATTTCCCTTCAGCTAGAAAAGTTTTAATCTGGTGTTTTCCTTCAATATTCCACTTGCTTGTTCCATATAAAAATTTCAAGAGCAACTTACCTAAAAATCCGATTAATATAGATTTCAACATAATGTATGTTTTCGTAAAATTTCTTTTGCCAACCGATCATATACACCAGGCTCCCCAAGCATCTTTATAACCTGACTAAAATCGTTACGCATAGATTCTCTTTTTGTTTGTTCATTTATAAGGGGAAAAAGTGCTTTTGAAAGATTTTCAGGAGTCATTTTTTTTTGGAGAAATTCAGGTACAATTTCTTTTTTGCCTATCAAATTGACCATCGAAGCATATGACACTTTCGAGAGCCACTGTAAGAGAGACCAGGAAAACGAAGACATGCGATAACAGACAATAAATGGAATATTTTCTACCGCGGCCTCTAATGTGGCAGTGCCAGAAGCAATAATTGCTGCGCTTCCAAAATGAAGAGCCGCTTTGGAATCGTGTTCAATACAAATATTTTCTGAGCCTAGTGAAAGAGTTACTGATGGCGCTTTCCCAACAATAACCTGGAGATTAGGGATTCCTGATCTTAGGATTTTTATTGTCTTTAATAAGATATTCCAATGTCTGTTGACTTCTTGTTGTCGGCTTCCGGGTAGAAGTATAAGAGTTGGGTTTTTTGGATCTAAATTATGCTTTTTAAAAAAATTCCTTCGTGAAATTTTTGGAGGTGAGGATTCTGAAAAAGGATGCCCAACATAGCGAACACTTACGCCTCTATCCTTAAACCAATCTGGTTCAAAAGGGAAAATACTGAGAGACTGATCCACAAATTCACGGATAATTCTAACCCGATTTTCTTTCCAGGCCCAAACTTGAGGAAGAATAAAGTAGGTTATTGGAATTCCAAAAGATGAAATTTTTTTTATGAGTCGAAGATTAAACCCTGGATAGTCTATTAGAATAATTCGTGCTGGGTTAATTTCGGTTATCTTTTTAATTGTTAAAGTCATAACTCTTTTCATATAAGGTAAATGTTTTATGACTTCGGAAAACCCCACCATTGATAAATTATCAATATGTTCCAGGATTTGGACTTCCTGTGCAGCCATTTTATTACCACCATGTCCAACGAATTGACAGTTTGGATATCTTTTTTTCATGGAGGTGATAAGCTTTGATCCGTGAATATCTCCAGACTCCTCTCCAGCGCTGACAAAAAAACTCAGGTTTTTCTTGTTGACGTTTTCAGTTGTTTGAATCATAAATTAAAAACAATATAAATTT
>Ga0066376_10004798_pt1 | contig 11667 bp, 6 predicted proteins | sample Knorr_S15_td_Bot_FD_77009 | JGI IMG/M metagenome (GOLD analysis project Ga0066376, IMG submission 77009) | Marine microbial communities from Southern Atlantic Ocean transect - Knorr_S15_td_Bottom_ad_5009_LV_A | ecosystem: Environmental > Aquatic > Marine > Oceanic | place: Southern Atlantic... | reverse complement strand
TAACTGAAAGTAGCCCTTAACTTTTCATAGCTACAGTTAAAATCAGCTGCTGGTGCTAGGTGGCCTTTGTCCCATACATTTTTGTAATAATCTGCATTATCGGAAGTAATCCCATTAAAGGAAACATCCTTTTTGAAGTTTAAGCCTTTACGGCTGAACCCACCTCCTGGGCACTCCACTTCATAGCTTAGCCAAAGGGGTTGTTGCTTTTGGGTGGAATAGCAAACCTCAAATATATCTGTTTGTACTAGCTGTTGTGCTGCTAGTAACTGTACAGAAAATAGTAGGATGAGGATTTGTTTCATTTTACAATACCTTACAAACAACCAAAACAGCCAGCAATTAATGAAAAAAAGAATAGAAGTGTTGCTGTTGTATTAGAAAGTTTTGTTAGTGGTAAATCTCCTTTTGCCATAATATTTAGTTTTAATTATTATCTACTTCAATTATTGTAAAGCCATTACCAAACTTCAAGTCATCTCCGGTTTTCAAACCTACTAACTTTAAAGCAAGTTGACTTTCAGCTGATAATTTATGTTTACCTTCCTTAGTAAGACTTATTAAAAACCAATCTTCAAAATCACTTGGTACTCTAGTAAATATTTTTTTAACTTCATTGCGTTTATCTTTTAATGTCTGTAAATATATATTTTTATGCTGTTTCTTTAGCAATGAATTCGTCTAAAATTAACTCTATCTTATATCAACTGCATAAATAGAAGAGTTAATAAAACTAAATACTTATTTTAAATAATTTATCTAATCTTATTGTAGTTCATCATTATTCTATCTAATTCTAGATTTAATTCTACTTTCTTATTAAATTGCTTACAGCTTTTAATTTGTTGTTTTAATTTCTTAATTGTTTTCTCTAGAGATTGTTTTTTAAGATTTGACTCAACTAATTCAGTTATAGTTTTTTCTTTGTTTCCTGATATTTGATTGCATATATCTGAAAAAATAAAATCAATATCTTCTTTCAAATTAAGAGTGAAATTAAAATTGTCAGATCTCAACCATTCACTTTGAAAAATCCAGTCTATAACAGAATTGTTTTCATTAGTTGGGTGTGGATGTTTCTTAGCAACCGAAAGTAAAATCTCTCCATCAAACTTAATAATAAATATTACATGGTATGGAATTGATTTATCTATAATTTCAAGCAGATTTTTTATATCTACTTTCTTCTTTAAAGAAATGTTAAATATCTGAATTTCTTCAATTTCATTAGTTGGTAAGTTGATTGTAGATGTAGAGAGTTTATTAGTCCACCTAATTTTGTCGATATACTCGCTAAATAATTTCTTTTGTTTGGTGTTTATATAATTGTCAAAAGCATTCTTTGGAATGCTTTTGCCTACAATGGTATGTTTTGGTAAGTCAAACACTATTTAATAATGAAAAAGGATATAAGTTTAAAATCTTCTATTCCTTTAATATAATTGCTCTGTGTATTTGTTCCTCCTGAAGAAAATAGACTAGTAACTTCTTTTTCATCTTCAGACTGAATAATAGCTCCAATGCTTTTTTGCAACAAATCAGAATAAACATCCATTTTTCTGTAATCATCTGTTTCTTCACAAAAAGCTTGACAAGCATCAGTAATTGGAGTTTCAAAACCTTTACATTGTTTTCTTAGAATATCAAGTATTTTCTTACCCTCTATATGGTCATAAATTACTTCCCCATTATTTTTTATGTAAATCATATAATAAGGATGAAGTCTATTCATCTTGTCAATATTCACACTAGAATTGATGTTTTTCAGAATATATATAGCTCCCTTTTCAAGTGTATCATCTGATAAGGTAACAGTATGTAATCCTTCAGGTACATTCTTTAACTCTCCATAAGTACTGATGTAATTTGATAAATCTACCCTAAAGTCATTCAACCCTAAATCTGTAATACTTACACCTTCACTTAAATCCTCTAAATCAACCACTTCTTCTTGGAGTTTCTTTAATTGAATTTTACGATATTCTAAATCTTTCTCTTCAGTATTTAGAATGTTGTCATCTCCAGTACTAGCCATAATACTGATTAACATCTTATTTTCAACCCTTTGTTTTAGGTTAATGTAAGCGTCTAGGGTAACGTCTGGCCAAAAATTAACCATAGTAATAGAACTATTAGTTGAGCCTATTCTATCAATCCTACCAAACCTTTGAATTATCCTTACAGGATTCCAGTGTATATCATAGTTTATTAAATAATCACAATCCTGTAAGTTTTGTCCCTCTGAAATACAATCAGTAGCAATCAATAAATCAATTTCCTCATCAATAAATGAAAGCGTAAGGTTCTTGTTTTTTGATATAGGAGAAAAACAAGTTAAAAGTGTGTTTAAATGAGTTGGTATTTTCTTTGTAGTACAAATCTTCCTGCTTCCTGTAATAAGGGCTGTATTGATATTAAATTCCGATTTAACACCATCTTTTAAGCTATCATACAGGTAATTGGCAGTATCAGCAAAGGCTGTAAAAATGATTACCTTTTTATTACCACTATTAAATGGGTTTCTAATTTTTTCAGAAATTATTTTTTTTAATTCTTTCAGCTTAAAATCTTTATCTCCAATAATTGGTAACACATCATTTCTTAGTTTATTTAAGATTTCTACATCAGCTTCCAAATCTTCTTTCCATCTAGTTTTATCAATGTCTGAGATATGAACCTTTATTTTATTTCCAATAACATTTTCTTCATCTCCCCAGTCAGCATCCCAGTCAAAATCAGCAGCTGAGCTAGCTTGAATACCTGAATATGTATCTGCTTCATTATTATCTAAAGAATCAATAGCATCATTTATTTTCTGAGTAATTTTTTCAATAGTAAGCCTAAATGAATAAACAGAACTTTCAATTCTTTTAAGCAAGTTAATCCTCATAAGAATTTTTAGACTTGACTCCCTATCTCTTTGCGAGAATGAACTTGCTCCTGATTTAACTTTTCTCTCATACAATTCCTCATAAAACTTCACTCGAGTTGGTAATATATAGCTAAGAGGAGAATAGATTGATAAGTTAAGGAGTGTAAGAGTTTCAGCTACTTCAGTATAATCTATTCCATCATCACCAGTTAATGGAGCTTGGATTGAAACAGGCTTATTTCTTTTTGGGAAATCGCCAATTTCTGAGGTATCATAATAAGTTGTAATGTGTTTTCTTGACCTAGCAATGGTTAAGCTATCAAGTAACTCAAAGAAGTCAAAGTCAAGCATATTCAAAAGCTTATCAGTAGTTCTTTCAGAAGCTTCAAACTTAGACCAACCATTAAACGCCTGCTGAGCTCGTTTGAAAATCTGATCAATCCCTCTATTAGTATTCAGTTTTTCATCTAACTTTTCAGGCACACCTTCATAAGCTAAAGCAAGTTGATTCTTTAAATCATTAAATCTATTATTTACTGGAGTAGCTGATAGCATTAAAACTTTTGTTTCAATTCCTTCTTTAATAACTCTCCGCAATAACTTCTGATACCTATTTTCTTTATCTACAACCGTGTTATTATTCCTAAAATTATGAGATTCATCAATAACTATTAGTCCATAATTCCCCCAATTTACATTTTCAAGATTTCTGCCATTACTCATTCCTTTATCTCTGGACATATCAGTATGAAATAAAACATCATATCTGAATCTATCTTTTGCCAAAATATTGTCTTTGTCATTATGCCTAAAAGTATTCCAGTTTGCTTCTAATTTCTTAGGACAAAGTACTAGCACATCTTTATTTCTTTTCTCGTAATACTTTATAACTCCTAAAGCAGAAAAGGTTTTACCTAAACCAACACTATCGGCAATTATACAGCCGTTATATTTTTCTAGCTTATTGATGGCTCCAATAACTGCATCCTTCTGGAAATTATACAACATCCTCCAAACCTCAGTGTCTTTAAATCCTGTTTCTTCATTAGGTAAGTTATCAATTGACAAATCATCAAGGAAGTCATTAAAGATATTATAAAGTGTAATGAAGTAGATAAAATCAGGACTATTCTCTTTATAAGCATTCTCAAAGTACTCTTGCACATGCTTTGTAACATCTTCTAAATCATCTTGATTCTTCCATATCTGATTAAACCATTCAAGGTAAGCATTACTATCAGGATACTCATTTTTCTGAATAAGAGTAGGAAACCCTTCTTTTTGTGAAATTCCTAAGTCTGATGTTGTAAAACCATTTACATTAGTATAGGAAACACCATCTTTTTCATTTTCAAGATGGATAAGACCATTAAGAGGTGTTGAGGTAAACTTGTTTGACTTAAACGTAACTTTATCTTTAACCCAGTCAGAACATTCTTTAGCAATTGCTCTTTGGTTTAATTCACTTTTCAATCTTAATTCAAATTCTCCTCCACATAAATCCGCTTCCCTGTAAATATGTGGAATGTAAAACTCTCTTGATTGTTTTTGTAGTTTCTCTTCTAAAAAAGTAGGAGATGTAAAAATGAATTTAAGTTCATCAATATTTTTAAGTTCTTTTTTAAGCGCCTCAAATGCATAAATTGAAAAAGAGGCAGCTGCTATTGAAAGCTTAGTACCTTTCTTTAATTCTTGCTTTAAATCATCATCTAGCCTATTATTTACATTGTCAATCAATTTCATAGACTACAGCACTTTCATTTCAGTTTCAGGGCTCAATTGCTTGAGCAACTGTTTTACGTTTACTTTGGCGGTATCATCTTTAAATCCTGAATCTTTAAATACAATACGCATTGGATTTTCTTTTACAATTTCTTTGATAAATACCTCATCAATATCGCTATCAAAACAAGCGTATAAGGAATTGCCAGCTACCTTAAACACGTTTTTACCGCTTATCAGTACTTGCTCTATTTTTAATGATAATGGTAAGCCCCAATCCAGCATTACTTGTGCTAGCAAATCATCTGCTGTTCTATCTGACTTTACATTATCTGCAAATAAATCCATAGAATCTTGAAGGTATTCTTGGGGTTTATAATACACATCTTGCATATTGCTTTCATCTAAGCGATATACACGGAAACCAACATCTAGTTTTGTTTCTTCTTTTGCATCAAAATCTAATTCTCCCACTTTAGTTTTTCTTCCTTCTAATATTTTATTCCCTGCTCTTCTTATTCTTTCTTTTCCTATTTCACAAATATTTGGATAATCAATATTATTTGTTTCTTCTGGAAGTTGCACTTGAATAAATTTTCGATTTCCACCATCAAAACTATTGATATCTAAAACTGAATGCGCTGAACTCGCTGACCCTGAAAAAAAATCTAGAATTATGTCATTATTCCCTTTTGATGTTCCAACTTCAATTGTCCGTCTTATTGTGCCAATTGGCTTAGGTTTGGGAAATATTCTTTTATCAAATTTAAGGTTAATAAAGGTTTCGCTTCCACGTTCGCTATTTACATCCTTAAAAGTCCAAGAGCTAGTAGGCTTTACCAATCCTCTATCTTTCAAATAATCTTTTTCAGAAACACCCCATATTTTACGAGTTGGCATAAATTTAACCTGAAGCTTCCAAATATTTCTATTTGTATTGTCTAAGCCCCAACGCCAATTACCTTCTTTACCATCTTGTCTTAATGGCTTTATTTGTATGTAACCTTCAGGAATAACAGAATCCCGAGTAGCATAAAAGCTATTATCTGATTCATTATACAGAAAATAATAAAATAGGTTTGGACGATCTTCTCTAAGATCACTATCACCTGTTTTACGCAAATCTATATCTCTATATTTTCCAACAAAATCTACTTTATTATAACGTTTTATTATTTTTTCATCAGGTTCAAAACCATATGTTTTTACGTTATCAATTGATTTTGAGTAAACTGCTAAATATTCATGAGCCGTAGCAATATATTTATCGTCTGATCTCCCTTTAGGATTATTAATATTAGCAATTGTTCCCAAAAAGTTTACTTCACCAAAAATATCATCACATATCTTTCTTAAATTGACAATTTCATTATCATCAATAGAAATAAAAATCACACCCTCTTCTGATAATAAATTTCTTGCCAACTTCAATCTTGGATACATCATACTTAACCAATCAGAATGATAACGACCTGCAGTTTCAGGGTTGACTACCAAGCGTTGGTTGTATTCATCTTTTTGTCCGCTTTCTATAAGTTCTTCTTGTACATCTTTGCTAAAGTTGTCTTTATAAACAAAATCCTTTCCGGTATTGTAAGGCGGATCTATGTAAATCATCTTTATTTTCCCTAAATAGCTTTCTTGTAGTAGCTTTAATACTTCTAGATTATCTCCTTCTATATATAGGTTTTCTGTATTGTCAAAGTCAACCGAATCTTCACGCACAGGACGTAAGGTTTTTGTTGTAGGTAAATTGGCGGTTACTATGGCTTCTCTTTTACCTGGCCACTCTAAACGGTAGCGTTCTTTATTTCCCTCAATAATATCATTGCTCAATTCTTGTTTCAGTAGCTCGAAATCTACTTTAATTCCTTCTGCCGTTTCAGTTACACAATTAGGGAATCGCTCCGCAATAAACTGACTATTTTTATTCACCCAATTAGGGCTTTGCATATCTAACTTTTCTTCCATAATCAATTACTTTAACTTTACAATATCCATTAACTTTTCATAACTACTTACTTTCTCAAATTTGACCTCAGCATTACTTATTTCTTTAAAATGTTCTGTTGCACAATGTATCTTTAGTTTTTCAATGCCTCTTAAATCCATATCAGAATCTGAACCTTTGGTTTCTGCTATAAAATAAATTTGCTTTACCTTATCTTTATCAAAAACAACCGCCCAATCTGGACTATAGTTCGCTACTGGAGTAGATACAGAAAAACTCTTTGGTAGTTTCGCATAAACAACCACCTCTTTACTGCTCTCCAATGCTTTAGCAAATTCAGATTCTATTTTAGAGTCTGAAGTAAGGAAATCGTAAATATGCTTTTGGAGTTGCTCCGAATCACGTGTTGCAAATTTGCTGTTGGTAAAAACAGTTTTACTATCGTATCGCTCATCTGTTTTATGATAGACTATATTATTGATGATCAAACTGGCTTTTACTTCATTAATTAGCTTACTACATTTAGCAATGAACTCTTCCGGATTTTTACGAATTAATAAAAATTTCTGCTCCTTTATTGATTTAAGAATTTCTACAATAGTTTTACGAGTAAGGCTAGTATTTACTTCAATTTCTCCAACAATATCATATACCGCATTGGTATAAATATCATTTTTAAGCTTTATACTTTCACGGTCCGTTTCTTTAATTAAAGTCCCTTCCTTCATTTGGTCCTTTGTCCCATCTTGCAGCTCTCCTGTTTTTACTTCATATACTCTATCTCCAATATTTAACTGTGCATTTATTAAAATCTTACTATCTTCAATTAACTTGCTACTATCAAACTTAACCTCATAAATGGTTTTCAAATTAATCTTATCCCAAAGCTCTTGAAATTCCTTTTTATTAAAATTGTCATTAGTATCTAATACAATTGTTTGACGTTCATCTTCTGGTTTAAATTCTTCTCCAGTATAAACAGATTTTAATAGTTTACAAATAGATTCACGATAAGGCTCAAATTGCACTGGTAATGGCACTGTATTATTTTCAATAAGTTCTTTGCCTTCTGGTGTTATCTTACCACTTACATCAGCTACTCTCTCAAACATTAGTGTATTGTTTAATAAAGATGCTTCTAATTCGTCAATGCGGTGTTCTTCTCCTTTTTCATTAACCACCATTTTATTAAGAAATATTTTTGCTTCAATTTTCATTGGACGGTCTTTCAATGTAGCCGCAATTTCAGATTGTAAACCTTTCGCAAAAGCTTCATACGATTCTGATGCAATAACAGTTAGCTTATTTATTTCATGTACTTGGTCTCCAACTGATTCAAAATCTAATCGGTTACCATTTTTATTCACACACAAACGCATACCACGACCCACTTCTTGCCTTCTTCTAGTTAAGCTACCACTTTCAGCATTTTTTAGTGCACATATCTGAAATACATTTGGATTATCCCACCCTTCTTTTAAGGCAGAGTGTGAAAAGATAAATCTAGTAGGTTCTTCAAGACTTAACAACCTTTCTTTATCTTTCATGATCAGATCATAGGCCGAAATATCATCAGAATCCTCTTTACCCCGTTTTACCGTTGGGTCTACTGACTTTCCTTTTTTATCTATAGAAAAATATCCATTATGAACTTTGCTAGGCTCATCCCGCATTAAGTAGTTATCGTATTCTGGAAGTGTTAAATCTCTTTCGTTATCTCTTAGTATTGCATATTCCTCTTCAAATATCTTAGCATAATCTCCTAATCCCTGTTCTCCAAGCTCATCATACACACGGTATTTTTCTACAGAATCTATAAAAAATAGCGATAACACTTTTATACCTTTTCCAAAGAGTTGCTTTTCTTTTAGTAGATGCGACATAATACACTCACGAATCTGAACTCTGCGAAACGCATTTTCATCTTTATCATTTAAAATATCACCAGGGTAAATATCCTGCCCTCCAATCACAATTTTATTTAAATACCCATTAATTTCAGAAATAGTTTGGTTTTTATAAGCGGGCATATTTCCAGAATGTTCATATAAATTAAAACCCTGAGGTACTTTTTTACGCTCCTTTGTAATAAGTCCTGAACTAGATCGCTTCTCATATTCAATAACTGCAAATGGTGGTTTTTTTGTACTTAAACTTATACTTTCTAAATAAAGATATCCAGTAGTTCCGGTTGATCCTTTTAGATTTATTCCTTTTACCTGAATCTTTTTAACTAAACGTTTATTATAAGCATCTAAAGCATCCAATCTATACACTTTATTATAATCTATTTTATGTGTAGCAGAATAACGCAAAGTGAAAAGAGGGTTGAAATCTTGCATGCTTTCTAAGGTCTTGACACCATCAACCGATTGAGGTTCATCAATAATTAAAATAGGATTCGTATTGGCAATAATATCAATTGGTTTCCTTGTTCCGAACTGATCGAGTTCCTGATAAATACGTCTGGCATCTTTACCTCTCGCATTAAAAGCTTGTGTATTAATAATCATAACACTAATACGACTATCTGAAGCAAAATTTTCTATATCCTGAGGTCGTCCAGAGTTATATATAAATGGATTTATTTTATGGCCGTATAGTTCTTGAAAATGATTTTGAGTAGCCCCAAATGAATAATACACTCCTTCTCTAATAGCAATACTAGGTACAATTACAATAAACTTACTCCATCCATATTTTTTGTGTAACTCATACATGGTTCTAATATAGGTATAGGTTTTACCAGTACCTGTTTCCATCTCAATGGTTAGATTGTAGCCTAAATTTACTCCCTTTGGTCTTTCTATTTGGCTACTTTCAAGTAGGTCATTTCCTTCTTGAACTTTTTGAATATTTTTCAGTATTTGTGATTCAGGAATCTGAATAGCAGAATTACGGTATCCTATATCTTCTAGTATCTCATCATCAAAAGCAGAAGTTTGAGAAGATCCTGAAGCAGCTAATTTTGTTTTCCTAATAATCTCTTTACTTCTCTCTAAAGTAAATTTGTTCGTTTTTATTGGTTGCCCTTCAAAACAATCCACTATTGCTTTTACACCTTGAATTTGAAAATCTTGTTCTTTAAATTGTAGTTTCATATTATATAACTTTCATTTCAGTTTCAGGACTTAGTTGTTTTAAGAGTTGTTTTACATTTACTTTAGCGGTATCATCTTTAAAAGCACTGTCTTTAAAAACAATTCTTAGTGGAGATTCTTTAGCGATTTCTTTTGCAAATTCTTCATCAATACCACTATCAAAACAAGCAAAAAGTGAATTCTCTGCTACTTTAAATAGCTTTTTTCCTAATACATCTACTTGCTCGATTTTAAGTGAAAGAGGTAATCCCCAATCTAACATCACTTGTGCTAATAAATCATCTGCTGTTCTATCTGACTTTACATTATCGGCTAACAAATCCAGCTGCCCTTGCTGATAATCTTGTGGTTTGTAATACACATCTTGCATATTACTTTCATCCAATCGGTATACTCTAAAACCATAATCAATATCTGCTTTTGTTTCTTCTTTTATTTTTTTGCCAGCTCTACGGATTCGTTCTTTACCTATTTCGCAAATGTTTTTATATCCTGATTTAAAGGCTTCAGATTTCTCATCAGTTAGTTCAGGAAGTTGAACCATTACAAACTTTCTATTACCTCCATCTTCAGAATTAAGTTGCATTAAGGCTTGAGCTGTTGTAGCAGATCCAGAGAAGAAATCCAAAACAATAGAGTCTTTATCCAAAATCATTTTGGCTATATCCTTGACTGAATGCACTGATTTAGGGAACGAGAAAATGTTCTTACCATTAAATAAATCCTTGATTACCTTAGTCCCATTAAACTCAGACTGGTATTTTTTGGCAGTCCATACATTCTTGAATACTTGTTGTTCATAATATTTGTGATTGAGAATTATTTTACCATTCTCTCTTTCAGCAATAAAGTACCCATCTTTATTAAGTTCTTTGAATGTGGGCTTAATGTTCTTCCATGAGAATTGTCCCGAATTAGTCTCTGGATAAAGCTCTGTATAGCCTTCCTTTTTAATAATAGTTATATCCTTTAAATCATCACTGACATAAATTGGATACCAATTATTAGGTCGATTTTTTCTTGACCATGAAGTTCTAGCTCTCATGAATGATTCATGTCGGTACTTTCCATTCTTGTCTGATAGGTTAAAACTAGCAAGAACATCATCATCAATTGCTACTTTATTAAATGAAGCAAGAGAAATATTTTTAGCATAAACTAACATAAACTCACTATTCTCAGAAAAAAACTTTGCCTGATTCCTACCCTTAGGATTGTGAATAATTGTCACCAAACCAAGTCTGTTTTCATATCCAAAGATTTCATCACATAAACTACCTAAGTTACATAACTCATAATAATCTATTGTTACAACGAAAATCCCATCGTTGGCTAGAAGGTTTCTTGCCAATTTTATTTTAGGATACATCATACTTAACCAATCGCTATGATATCTTCCATCCGATTCGGTATTTGTGACCATTTTCAAACCTTCCATACTTATCTCTCCTGTTTCTTCTTGGTGTTCTTTTTTCTTTGTAGAAAAATCATTTTTATATAGAATATCGTTACCTGTATTATATGGAGGATCTATGTATACCATTTTTACTTTACTCAAATAACTCTCTTGTAAAAGCTTAAGAACTTGAAAATTATCTCCTTCAATGTAAAGGTTTTCGGTATTATCAAAATCTACAGAGTCTTCACGTACAGGCCGCAAGGTTTTTGTAGTTGGTAAGTTGGCAGTTACAATTGCTTCTCTTTTTCCTGGCCACTCCAAACGATAACGTTCTTTATTACCTTCAATAACTTCATTATTGAGCTCTTGCTTTAATAAATCAAAGTCTATTGCTTTTCCTTGAGCTGTTTCAGTAACACAATTAGGAAAAAGAGCTGCAATTTTTTCAATATTCTCACTTACTATATCAGGAGAACTCATATCTAGTTTTTCTGTCATCTGTATTCTTGTTTATAATGTCTTTTCAGTTGTATATTACTGAGCGTGCAATGTAAGAAATACATTTGAATTGGCTTATCCGTAAAACCCCTAGCCACTAAGAAAGCACTAAGCCATTCACTTT
>Ga0066376_10004797_pt1 | contig 11668 bp, 11 predicted proteins | sample Knorr_S15_td_Bot_FD_77009 | JGI IMG/M metagenome (GOLD analysis project Ga0066376, IMG submission 77009) | Marine microbial communities from Southern Atlantic Ocean transect - Knorr_S15_td_Bottom_ad_5009_LV_A | ecosystem: Environmental > Aquatic > Marine > Oceanic | place: Southern Atlantic... | reverse complement strand
TCGGAAAAAGTCGTTTCTTTCAAATTTATTTTTCTATTATCTAACGGATACTGATTTATATGATCTGTCATATTATATCCTGTGATATGTTTGTGGTATCCCAATGTCTTATTATTTGTCCAAATACATGCATATTGTTTAGCAGTTGGTCTAGAATTTCTAGAAACACTAATAGTATTTTTTTTTATGATATCTAAATCTTTATAATCACATAACATAACATAATTTTTACTTAATTGAACAATTATATAAATAGGTTTATTATTACAAAATAGTAGTCTATATTTGTTCTTTGTATAACCGATTTCATCATTGTATTCTCTTAACCATTTTTTAGCTTCACTTCTTGCTTTTTTATCCCCGCCCCATTTTAAAAATGGAAAAGACTTTTGTTTTCCTTTAACACATGCAACATAATATGTATTATTTTGCGTATTTCTTGTAAAAATTGTACCTAAATATTTACCGCCCTGCCAATCTTTACAAGTTTCATCCGTTTCATCAGTATCAATTGCTTGAGGCTTAGTTACTCCATTTTCTTTAGATTTCTGTCTAACAATTTTAACACATTCTTTACATCTATTATCGTGTCCATCTTTTGTAACTTTATGTTTACTGAAGCAAGTAATATCCTTTTCTTGTTCGCATTTTCTACATTTTTTCATCATTATTTAAATACCATAAAGTATATAATCAATTTTTTCTTTATTTTTAAAAATAAAAATAAAGAAAAATCCTTTTTTTTTAATTCACACTTTTAAAGATTTTTAAAATATCGTTAATTTATTTTTTATCTCAACCTCTCAAACGTAAAACCAAATGGATTGTCGACTCTTTCTGAATATTATAGTCGGCAAGAGTACGACCATCTTCAAGTTGTTTACCGGCAAAAATTAATCTTTGTTGGTCCGGGGGACGTCCCGGCCTCTAAGTTTCCCTAGAGGACTGGACTATACCTTAAGTTATCATAGAAATTTGTCAAATCTCTCAAACCGACTAACATCTAGTCTCTGAACCTTCTCCATATTCTAACATAATGAACTTAGGAGCTTGGCTGCGGATCACCCAATCTTTTAGACTTTTTACCATTGGAGCCAGCAATTAACTGGGTTCTCTAACAAAATTTCTTCTGTTAGGTGGTATCTAAAAGCTCTAAGGGCTTTCCCGCAATTTGGAAGTCTTGCCTACGTTAGTAGACTAGCATCTGTGTTTATATGAACTTTTTTTTCATGTCTTCTTCTTCCAGAAGGAGAAGCATAATCATTTTCACAAAAATTACATTTAAATCTTCTATCAAATGGTTCTTTCCAAATTTGAATAACTTTTTCGAATTGTTTAATTTTGTATGGAATAATCATATATGGTTGAATATCTTTAAAAAATATTATTGATTTATTATGTGATATCCTCCATTCATATCCTGTACATATTTTATCTGAAGCTGGTGATTTTCGAACTATTTTTCGAACACTCCCACCCCAAATTATTTTTGCTTTTTCTAAGGGTGTAGGATCATTTTGAGAAATTGACATTCTCAATCGATTTCGGTTTGAAATATCATTTGATACAGAGCCTTCACCTTCATAAAATCCAGCCATCCATATTACAAAATTTTTATTATTCATTTGAAAATAAATGTAATTTTCAATTTTTTTGTTCATATTAAGGACCACAACCATTTTTCCCTATACAGAGCCTTAATGCATAGAGTAGGATACTTTTCGGCACAACTAGTTTATGCCTTCCTTATCTTGTATCTTTGCTTTAATATTTTCGATAGTATCAGCTGCATCAACATCAAGAGTGATAGTTTTACCAGTAAGAGTTTTAACAAAAATTTGCATAGACATGATTTTATATTATATTATATATATATATATTTGAAAACATATTCAAATATAAATCTTCATTATTTGCTAAATATTAAGTATAATGTTATAAAAAATATAAATGAATTACGAACAATACAAAAGATTTCATTATCTATTAGAAATAGAAAATACGTTAGAAAGAATATTATCAAGAGATATAAAGAACATAATATTTCAATATATAAAAAAAGATGATGGTATTATATTAGAGAATGATGAATTAATATGTAAAATAAAATTAGACGGGGAATATTTGAAATTTTATTCGTATAAAAAAACAATAAAAGAATGGTCTTCGGCACGTTTTTACATTTTTTAATAAAATTATAGCAAAGTGAAAACTGGATTGTAATATATTTATATATTCTCATTTGCTAAATTTTTATAAAGATTAATAGTTTGTTTAATGTCAAGTTTATATAAATTTTGAGCAGTGTAAACGAAATGTATAACCAATTTAAAATTATTAGCATTAATTTCAGATAAATTCATATCAATATATATGGACATATTCCATATATTATCGGTTCTTTGATGTATATCAGTATCGTGAGTCATTTTATGATTTGTGATAGCACAAAAACCTAATTGTTCATTAAATTTTTGAATAATGTCTTGAACTGAAATGTTAACAAATTTTTTTTTATTTTTTTTAATAAATTTTTTTAAAATAATTTTAGTATAATTTTTAAGTTTTGACATGGAATCAGAAATTTTAATAATTTGGCATTTTTTACAATAGCTTTGATATCCACAATTAGAACTTCTATTAATATAAAAATAAGAACAATGTTTTTGTTTATAACATTCAGAACAGACAAGATATATATTAGTTTTTATCACCTTATTTTGTGATTGTAAAATTCTTGATTTTTTACGACATATTTTACATATAGAATGACGACTAAAAAGTCCTTTTTGAAGTTTATGAAAATTGTCTAATTCTTTATGTTTTTTACATTGTGAGCAGACCTTATACATAACTTTAGTTCTAAAATATATAAATATATTTATATTATAAAAAATAAAAAAATTATTTTTTTTATATACATATTTATATGTATATAAAAAAAATAACATATTTATAATAATATATTATTAGATTTATACAAATCATTAGATAAAATTTAAAATTTGAAAGTTCCAAGAACTGGATAATGGTCAGATAATTGTCTAGTAAACAGGATATGTTTATCATATCTTTGGATATTAGCAAAATATTTATTTAGACTTAATAATTGTATAATTTTATAATTTGATGATACGGGTTGTTTATGTTGTTTTGAATATAAGATATAATCAATCGATTGTGAAAAAGTATATGTAGAGCCGTCAAGTCCAACAAATTCATTAAGTTTGCGATTATAAGTAAATTTTGGAGTATTTTTCAATCGTTTAGGTTCTAAAACATCCATAATTTGATATAATAAAGACACTCTTTTAGGTAAATGAATTTTATCTTCATTAAGATCGCCGCAAATGATTACAGGTTCTTCTTTATTAGTGATATTATTTTTAATAAAATTTCTCATAGCTAACGAGGCGAGTGCTCTTTGTTTATAATTTTTAACCCATGCTTGAAAATGAGTATTAATGATATTATAATTTAAATTATTTTTTTTAATTTTAGCTAATAAAATTCCTTTACTTGCAAAAGAATCAGTATTAGAAACTTCTTTTTTTGTAGTTGAAAAATAATAATGTTTAGATTCAATAATAGGATATTTGGATACAATTAATAAACCGCTTCCTTTAAATTTTCCCCACTGTCTTCCTAAATCAACAGTATATTTAAAACCAATTTGTTTAAGATAATATAAAAATTTTTTCTTATAATAATTATATAATCCATTTAATCTGAATAGTTTTCCAAAAGTAATAATTCCATAATCATCACATATAGAATCCCAGAATTCTTGAAAACATATAACATCAATAGAATTGTTTAGTTTTTTATCTAAATTGACTAATGATTTTAAAATTTCCATAGAACGTCTATTAGTTTTAAGTAATTCTCCATCAGCTGGTCCAAATAATACATTATATGTAAGAACTTTAATAGTATTAATCGTTTTATTTTTCATGTATCATATACTACTATATATATTGTATATATAAATAATTAAATTTCTATATATACAATAACTAAATGACATTAAAAGAAGATATAATAGATTATAAAAAAAATGGTTGGAATGCATTGCCTAAAAAGTATTTTCATTTGAATAGAGAATTGGATAAATATACTTTAGATTTACATGGATTAACAAAATCTTCTTCAAAAATAGAATTATTAAAAAGATTTGAAGTTTTAACAGAAAATGAAATATTGAATGTTATTGTAGGCAGAGGATTAAATAGTTTAAATGGTTCAGTATTGGGTCCACATTTGGTCGAATATTTTAAATTAAATAATATAAAATTTAAAATATGTACTAAATCAAAAGGTGGAAGTATAAAAGTAAAAGTTCCAGATCTGAAATAAAGAATTTATGTACAAGTTGAACAAACAGATTCAGCAAAAGCTAAAGTAGCTCTAGCGCCTGTACAATATTTAGCATCAATTTCAGGTCTTAATAGACACATCATAATAAATTTAGATGGTTTTCCTTTTTGGGATAGAGCATCAAGTTCTTTTAATAATTTTTTAATTAAAACGTGTTTACTATAATCATTAATATCATTAATATTTTTTCCATGAGGATTAAATAAAAATTTACTAGGTAAATAAGTTTTTAGAGACATGAAAATTGTTGGATCCCAGCGATTTCTTTCTGAAAATTCTGTTGTTCCTTTTTTTTTATAACTTCTAGGAAGAACTTCTGTTGCATCAAATCTATTTAGAAGTTCTTTTAATTGATCATTTTCATCTAATATAGTTTTAGGATTATTTTTTTGTTTAAAATAATATGCTAAATGATTAATGGTTTCATTAATAAAAATTCCTTCTTCAACAAGTTCAATATATTCAGTTTCTGAAATTTTTATACCTTCTAAAAATCCTTTCAAATATTTTTTAGTACCATTTTCATATGCAATAAATCCGCTTTCAATATCAGAATAATCTTGTACAATACCATTTAAAATCATACAACCAAAACAATAATTTGTCAATAATATATAAATTTCTGTACATTTTCTTTCAAAATCATTTCCTTGTCTTTGTGGATGATTAATCCACAAGTTTTTGAGATTTGAAATATATCTCCAAGGTTCACCATCTTTATTTAAATTAAGTATCCATCTATCTATTACTTCATCAATTCTTTTTATTTTATTACTCTCACTACAATCACCTAATGTATAATAAAATACTTCTTTTAATTCACTTAAAAATGCAAATGCTTCACCTTTTGTTAATAATTTTGACTGAATATTTTTCATGATTTTTTCTTTTTCTGCTGTATTATCTCTAATTTTTTTCCAACTTGGAACAGTTTTATTAATTGTTCTTCGTCTATCTTCTTCTCTCTCAAAATTTTTTTTTTCTCCTCGATTTTTATAACTGTCAGGTGGTACGGGTATAGGTAATTTAAAGAAAATATTTTCTGGATACCCATTAATAGTCTTTCCTGAAACCGAATCTTCATATCTTATATTAGAACCATCATTACACTCTCTTATCCATTTCCAATCAAGATTACTTTCATTTGTGTAATCTCTTCTTTTCTTGGAACAAATTTCACGTTCAGCTCGTTGTAAATCTAGACAAACTTTATGAAAATAATTAAGTAATTTTTCTTGTGCAATAGAAGAATTTTTAAATTCTTTTAAATTAAGTTTTGCCCAAGGAGAGCCTTTTAATTCATTCGAAGGGTCTTTGAATGGATTAATTAAATTTCTTAAATCATTAAATGGAAAAATATTAATAGCAATTTCAACAGGATCTTCAATTCCAGCCATATCAACGAATGTTATATATCCTTTTGGTCCTTTTTTTGTTTTAACACTGAATCTAATAAATAAATGACTTCTAGAACTTGCAGGATTATTTGGAGTTCCTTTAATAGTAGCTGGAATTCGAACACCTTGACTATTTCTTCTGGAAGTCCGTCTAAAATTTTCAACCGTGGATAAAAGAATATCAATTTGTTTTTCTCTAACTTTTTTATCTGTATTATTAATATTATTAAAATTAATTTGCGAATTCAAATTTTGTAGTTGTTCTTCTGTAATTTCATATTCATTAGCTTCCATTTGTTGTTTTTGAATTCTAAATCGACCATATAATTCACTAATTTTAGAAATAGTAATATCAACTCCAACAGCTTTAGCTTCACTCATAAAACTACGAAGCATACTATTCTCACCATTTAATAATGTATATGATTTACCAGAACCAGAATATCCATAACCAAATAATACAATACTATATCCATCGATTGCTTGTAATAATGCATCCTTTAGTGGTGGATTATTCGATTTTCCCTTAACTCCTTCAAATATGTCTTTATTAGTTACATTTTCATATGTTCCAAAAAAACTTCCAAATTTATGAACATTACTCATATTATATTTTTCTAATAAATCGGTATCAATAATATTAAATATATTTTCTTTTTCCTTTATAGATTTTGCTCTATTTTCAGAAGAAAAAAAGGCATCATGTTCACATGCGTTTCGAGAAAGAATAAATGTAGTTTCTTTACCATCAGCATCTTTTTCAATTGCATAAGATCTTCCCAAACATACAGAATCAGCACTACATTGATATTTATCCATTTCATCTTTTTTTACAGCATAATCATTAATACGAACATAAATACGAACCGCCCCAGAAATATCTTCATATTTATTAATAATATAAGATAAATCTAATTCTCTAGCAATATTTTTAAGAGTTTTTTGTAAAACACCAATTTTTTTACACAATATTTTTTTAATATCTTCATCACTCTCCCAATTTTCATCCATAGTTAATTTCAAATCAGAGAGCATACTTGGTAAATTATCTGTATGTATTTTAATTTTTTGAGAATAAAAATTATAAACTTCAGTCATCATATTTTTAGCATCTCCAGTTAAATTAAGACTTGGCGGAGCATCTACTGATAAATAATCTATCGTTTTTTGAAAAATAATAGGATCCTCATTATTATTTATAAGATTTGATAATTTATCTAAAACTTTTGTTTTATTCATTATATCATTAATTTCTGATTCAAATTTTTTATCATATTCAAATGGTTCGCAATCAGATAATAATGCTATAATTTCATCTCCTAATTGTTTTATAGTGGTAGCTTTATTTAAAAAATTTTGTTCTGATGGACTTAATTCTTCTTGTGTTTTTCCAAGAACTGCTAAATATACCATATCTAAAATACTTTTATCAGATGAAGATGAAAGTGGGCAATCTCCTTTCATCACATTTTTAAGCTTATTATATATATTCTGAAAATGTTCATCGGGTAATTGTTTATTATCAATAAGATTTGAAACTAATTTATTGTATGTTTCTGGTTTTGAAATCTCACCACCAATAAAAACTTGTTGAGATTTCATATATTTTTCTCTATTATTGAATAAATATTTTAATTCTTTTTTTATATGACTAATTTTTATTTTTTTTTTTTTTATAATTGAATCTATATTTTTTTTTATAATTGATTGTTTAATAGTAAGAAATTTATTATAATTATCTAATAAATTTTTTTTATTTCGGTTATATATTTTTTTATTAATATAAAGATTATATGATAATTGTCTTCCCCCGATTTGCCCACCACCAGTTTGAGGAGATTCTTGATTTTCAACATAATTTATAAGTTCATTATCATATTTTTGAAAATTTTGTACCATGTTTTCTTTACATTTTTCTTCGTTTGATTGACACGTTTTATATTGTTCTTCTAAATTTTTAAGTTGTTCTGCTAATTGTTCCATTTTTGTAATTTTAGTTTTATATTCAACATTTTCCATTCGTAATTGATCATTTGTTTCCTCATCTGTTGCTGATTTTTGTACTAGTTTCACATTTATTTCTCCTAAAGTTTTATTTTCTTCTTGTATTTTGTCTATCATTTGTGGATATTTATTGCTTGTAGTTTGTGTGTCTTTTATTTTTTCTTGTTGTGATATAATAAGGTCTTTGTCCAGATTTAATTTTTCAACTAATTCATCAAGTTTTTCACTAGGAATATTAGGAGTTTCTTTTGTTATGATTGTATGTAATTTATCTAATTGATTCAAATACCCATTAATCGCAATATTATTTTGTTCAATTGCTTTATCAATATTAATAACATTTTTAATCGGTACAATATCATCTGATATATTATCAGGTGCAAATTTCTTAGGTATAATATTATTTGATATATTATTTGATATATTATTTAATTCAGTTCCACCAAATTGTAGTTTATTTCTATTTTTTAATAGAAAATTTCTTTCTTTTATTAAACTTATTTTTTTAAACATTTCTTTTTTATATAGATTATTTAATTCCATTTAGAGACTATATATATATAATATGAATATTATAATATTTTAAGTATTTATATCAAAAATATTTTATATGAATATATTATATAACCAATGTTAAATAAAATTATCAAACCAATTACAATTTTTTTTAAAAAATTTACACAAAATATATCAAAATTATCTGGATTAGAAAAATTTTTATTAGTAATAGCACTAGTAGTTGTTAGTTTAGTAATTTATAAATTCAGAACTGATATTAAATTATTTTTTAATACTATTTTAGTAAGAGTTGGTATAAAACAACGAGAATTTTATACAGAAGAACCATCTCAAGAAGAAACATCTAAAATTGAATCGACCCAAGTTAAATCAAATAAAGGAAAACAATTAGTTTTATTTTTTGCTCCTTGGTGTCCACATTGTCAAGATATGTTACCTGGATGGGATAAATTTGCTGAAGTAAATCGATCAAATGTTTCTGCCAAAAAAGTAAATAGTGACCTTGAACCAGAATTAGTCAAAGAATATGATGTACAAGGTTTCCCAACAATTTTACTTTTAGATGGGAGTGGAAAAACAATTGCTAAATATGAAGGTGAAAGAGACACAAAATCTTTATCCGATTTTGTAAATAGACAATGAACTATTTTTCAATTATAGGTTGATATAAATTTCAATAATTTTTAATTTTTATAATTTATTATAATTTATTATAAAAAATAAAACCTATTATTAATAATATATATAATAAATGGCTGAAACAATTTTACCAACAAGAACACCAAATTGGTTTAAAAAATATATTGATTTAAATAAAATAAAAAAAAATTTGTTTTTTGTTATAATGGCTGCGATTGCAACTGGTTTAGGAGGTTTTGGGGGATTTCCAGAACCCCCTGAAATATTAAAAAAATTATTTTCATATGAAATTGTGAAATGGTTATTACTATTTCTTTTAATATGGCAAGGAGCAGGAGGTTCTGCAAGATTTTCAGTACTTGCTGTGTCTACAAGTTTAGTCACAACTCTAATAATTTTTATAATATATAAAACTCTAAAATACTTGGAAAAACAAGGATATATAAAAACATAATATAAATATTTTAATTAGAATATATTTTTCATTTAATTTTTATTAATATATTGAATACATGTTTCTAAAAAATTTAAAGGCATTAAATTTGATATTTCATTCATTTCCATTTTACATATATTGTTTGGATTTTTTTCATCAAAAAAACATATTTGACATAAAGGATTTTCATTTTTATTTATAAAACCAAGCATTTTTTTTGTTGTAATTATTTTATTATTATTAACATTTGTTATCTCATCTTTTGTAACTGTTTGATATAGATTACGTTGATTTATCCGTAACAAAATATCATTATTAGCCATTAATAGTAAAACATAAACATAATCATCTGTTAATTTAATCCAATCAAAAGAACCATCTTTAAATAATTCATTTAATTTTAATGTTTCTTTTTCTTGGATTATTGCATCTGTTATCATTGCATCAATTTGACTTGCTGCACGATGTTGATAAACTTCTTTATGAAGTTTATATCGTGCATTGAAAATTGAATATATTGTATATGCTGCTTTTTTATTATAACATAGTTGATTATCTATTATTCTCATTTTATGAAATAAATAGTCATATTGAAATCCTAATTGAAATCCTAAATGATAACTATCGCGTAGTAAATAATCTAATTTATCTACATCTAAATATGTTGATGAATTAGCAACTATTTCAAAATAATATTTTGGATAATTTGAATCCAAATTTCCTAATATTATATTACCTATTAAATTCATTTCTTTTTTTGTAAAAGAAAAATTATATTTTTTAACCATATGTTCAAATAATTTTACACCTCTTCTTTCATGTTCATCTATATCTACATCCAATTTATTCCGGATATTATTATCAAATGAATGCGAAAAACATACATGACCAATATCATGTATTAAACCAGCAATTTTTATTAATTCTATATCCCGTTTCGGAATTTTTAAATTAGGCTGATTTTCTAAAAGACATATAAATAGTTTACCAACTAAATTATAAACTCCTAAAGAATGTTCAAAACGAGTGTGAGAAGCACTTGGATAAATGTAATGACATATTCCCAATTGTCGAATAAAACGTAATCGTTGAAATTCAATTGTATCTATTATTTTTAGAGCAATTGGATCTACTCGTATAAATTTATGTACAGGACATTTAAATGATTTCATTATTATATTATTATTACTTATTTAAAATCAATTTCTTATAAGTAATAAACATTTCTAAATTACTATATTTTATAACAATGAATATTAATATTGATATAAATAATATTATTGAACATATTGAAAATGAACATGCTAATAAAACAGCACATAATATAAAAAGTATTATATATGGCGGAATTGACGGAGTAATTACAACATTTGCAATTATGGCAGCAGCAGTCGGAGCAAATTTGGATCCTAAAATTGTTATTATTATGGGATTTTCGAATTTAATTGCAGACGCATTTAGTATGGGTTTTGGTGATTATTTAAGTTCTAATGCCGAAAGAAATTATATTAATTCCGAACGTTTAAAAGAAACATACGAATATAAAACACATAGAGAACATGAAATAAAAGAATTAATCGAACTATATGTATATAATGGTATGGAAATACAGGATGCACAACAATTAGTCAATTTATTAGCATCAAAAAACAAATATACAGATATTTTTATTAATCACATGATGATATTAGAATTAGATTTACCAGAAGCAGACACAAAAAAAAAAATTTTGATAAAATCATTATTTACATTTTTGTCATTTCTATTCTTTGGTTCAATTCCATTATTAGTATTTCTAATAATGTTCTTTCTTAATTATAATAATAAAAACAATATAATTATTATAACTTGTATCATAAGTTCTATAACATTATTTTTAGTTGGTTCTTTTGGAGCAAAAATTACAAAACTAAATATTATAAAAAATGGCATTTTGACTATGATAAATGGTATATTTGCTACATCCGTAGCATATTTTATTGGATGGTGGATTGAATCTCTATTTTAATTTTACCATAAATTATTAAACCAATTTTTCCATTTAGATTGCTTAATATCATTTATATTATATTCTAAATCTCCTTGCCTTTCTTCAAAATCGCCATGTACTACTTTCTGTATTTCTGAAACTTCTAAAACTTCTGTTTCAATTATATCAGATATTTCGAGAATTTCTTGTTCCTCTTGTTCCTCTTGTTCCTCTTGTTCCTCTTGTTCCTCTTGTTCCTCTTGTTCCTCTTGTTCCTCTTGTTCCTCTTGTTCCTCTTGTTCCTCTTGTTCCTCTTGTTCCTCTTGT
>Ga0066376_10004795_pt1 | contig 11671 bp, 9 predicted proteins | sample Knorr_S15_td_Bot_FD_77009 | JGI IMG/M metagenome (GOLD analysis project Ga0066376, IMG submission 77009) | Marine microbial communities from Southern Atlantic Ocean transect - Knorr_S15_td_Bottom_ad_5009_LV_A | ecosystem: Environmental > Aquatic > Marine > Oceanic | place: Southern Atlantic... | reverse complement strand
GGGTCCGTTTTCGTATTCGTGTAATTCACCGGGTGGATGCACGATGAACGAGCCCGGGGATACCGGCGTATCGCCGTCCGGCGTCCGCATGACACCGCCGCCCTGGTAGCAGAAATAAATTTCGGTCGCTTCGGGATGGCAGTGGTTGGGGCTGAACTGGCCGGGTTCCCAGCACGCGACCGTGAAGTCGCCGCCGTCCAGGGTTCCCAGAATTTTCTCGACGTGGCTGGCGCTGTCGAAGGCGCTTTCGTCTTCCAGGTTATGGACGATCATTGCCTTGTTCCGTATCAGATCCGAACTTCCGAGCGCGTAGCATCGTCAATAGACTGTAAATGAAGGTCGCCAGCGACAGCAGCAAAATAACGATGGGTATGGGGCGCAGGAAAACATCTTCGAGGACGCCGCCGCTGATCGTCAGTGCGCGACTGATATTCTTCTCGATGATCGGTCCCATGATGAAGGCCAGGACGATGGGAACAACCGGTATGTCTATCTTTTCGAACAAATATCCGATGGCGCCAAGAACCAACACCATCATAATGTGGGCCGTGTAATTGCCGATGGCATAACTGCCGGTAATGATCAACAACATCACAAAGGGTCCGAGAACCCTGAGCGGCACCCGGGCCACAAGGCTGAACAAGCGCGTGCCTAATAGGCCGGTGATCAGGATAAAGGCGTTGATCACAAACAGACCCATAAAGACCGTCATAACGAATGTGCCTTCATCGCGGAAGAGATTGGGTCCAGGAACAACACCCTTGCTAACCAGTACGCCGAGCAGGATGGCAGCACCACCCGAGCCCGGTATGGCGAGGGTCAGAGTTGGGACAAGGGTGCCGGCGACGACAGCGTTATTGGCGACTTCGGGTGCCGCCACACCCTCGGGGATGCCGGTGCCAAATTTTTCGGGATGTTTCGACCAGCGTTTTTCTTCGCTATAGGCCAACAGCGCGCCAACCGAAGCACCGGCACCTGGGATGATGCCGACTGCCGTTCCAAATATACTGCCGCGCAACCAGGTGGGAATCAGTTTGCGGACCAGGCTTCCGGAAATTTTATTTTTTTCATCGGAGGTGGTCGCATCGAAAACCTTGCTTTTGTCCTCGACTGTGCGCCGATTGTCGACAAGAAGCCGAAAAGCTTCCGGTCCCGCCAGAAACGCAATAATCACAACCACGAGCGGGATGCCATCAATAAGAAAGCTCTGATCGAAGGTAAATCGAACGCCGCCAAACCCGGAACTTCCGATCGTCGCCATCGAGAGACCGATCCCGGTGGCGAGGAACCCACGCAAAGGGTCCTTGCCGAAGAAGCTGCCGACGATGGCCAAGCCGAATACCCCAATGGCAAAAAGCTCGCTGGGACCGAACAACAAGGCTGCATGGCCGAGTGACGTACCGGCGACGATAAAGATCAGCGTGCTGGTGGTGCCGCCAATGACCGCCGAATAGAGCGAAATCCTAAGCGCCTTCTTGGCCAACCCTTGCCGTGCCATGGCATAGCCGTCGAGCACTGTAACCGCCGAAGCACCAGAGCCCGGTGTACGGATCAGGATCGCCGGGATGGAACTGCCATACTCGACTGCCGAATAGACCGCTAAGAAGAACAGGATCGATTGGTCCACGGTCATCACAAAGCTCAAAGGAAAGAGGAGCGCCAGAGACTGCGAACTGCCAAAACCGGGAAGTGCCCCCAAGACAACCCCGATAGAAACCCCCGCGAACATAATCAGAAGCAAGTTCACCGACGAAAGGGCGTCAAGGGCCCCCCCAATATTGTTGAAGAAAAAGTCCATTGTTATCAGGCCTTAATAGATATAGCGGGGAAGGAACAGGAGGGGTAAATGAATTCCGAGTAAAAGTGCGAATACACCATACAGAATGAGAACCGTCGGTATCGTAATGGCGACGGACTTAACCACGGATTGGACGAGCCCGTGTTGCACGACAAACCGCGGCACCAACAAGATCAACATAAAACCGAAAGTCGTCAGTTCAAACCCCACGAGCGGCAGCAGCTGCGCGTATACCAATACCAACGCGGCGACAGACAGGAATTCTAACCAGTGCACAGAAACATGGGACGACTCACCTGGTGCTGCCGCAAAACGGGGAAGAAGAATTCCACGGAGTAGAATGAGCGCGGCAACAATGAGCGTGTAACCGACCGCGAGACGCGGAAAAAACGCATCGCCGGGATATCCCGGCAGGATCGGTTTCATCATATTGAAGGTTTCATAGAAAAGAAACGCGAACCCCAAAAAGATCATACCCGTTGTGATTAAAACAGTCGGCAGTGTGGGCAATGTTAATACAAATGACGATGGTGCTTTATTATTTTCCGGCACAGTAGAAACTTTCTTGAACCAACGTGAATCCGAGCCGCGCAATTTCATGCAACGTTCGAAAGCGAAGTTACGTACTTAAAGAGATGAAATATTGTGGCGGATGAAATTTCATCCGCCACAATTTCAACGGCTATACCTAGTTAGCAGGTATGACCTTGTTATCGATCAAGAACTGCTTAACTAGGGGCATGTTCTTACGCATGTCCGCGTCGAGCCAGTCACGATCGATGCGAAGAGCTGGTTCGATGTGCGTCCCATCCTTGAGATATTTCTGGTAAACGTCGCCTTGGACGACCTGTACCAGCGCATCCGCAAGCTTATCCAAGATGTGCTCTGGCGTGCCTTTTTTGACAAAAACGCCCTGCCAGTGGTGCTTGGGATCATATTTCAAGCCGACTTCGCGGACGCTGCGAACATCTTTCCATTGCGGATCTTTACTCAACCGCTTTTCACTCAGCATCACGAGCGGGCAAATTGTTCCCGCCGTAATATGCGGACGCCATGTCTTGGGCGACGCCATGGCAACCGGCAGGAAGCCACCGACGACATCTTTAACCGTGTTGCCGTCGCCTTGATAAGGAACGAAGCGCATTTTCATTTTCGCAGCGTTCATGAAGTACAATTGATGGCGGTGGTGGTTGGAACCAACCTTGTTGCTGCCCATCGCCAACTTATTGGGGTTAGCATGTACGTACTTGACCAAATCTTCGTATGTCTTGATCCCGTACTTGTTGTCACACCGAACGGCGACGCCATAGACGTGTTTCTCAATCTGCGCAAGATGCTGAAAGTCTTCATAGCTTTTCTTATAATGTGGCAGATGGAAATAACCATAGAAACTTGCGCTTGTGTGCATAATCGTATAGCCATCGGCGGGTTTTCCGGTCATGTAGAGGACCGGCTCGTGCTGCGATCCGCCACTTTTAAAAATTACCTTCATGGGCTGGCCTAAAACCTTGGAAAGCTCTGAGGCTATGACATGGCAGTAAATCGCGACGCTCGAAGCCGGGCGCGTCGTGCAGATCCATTCCATGGGCTTGGATGGGAAATCTTTAGCTTTTTGTGCTTGGGCTACAGTTGGCATGAATAGCGCAATTAAGGCGACCACAGCCAGAGTTCGTTTAACGCAAATCATAGTATTGAATCCTCCCTGTCAAAATTTACGGCACAAAACCTGTGATTTTGCGCATTTTGATTGTTTAGCGATTTTATCGTAATTCTTTGGGCTCGGGGCGCTCTGCGACGCATTCCAACTGCCTGCGCCCAGGTTATTCGTTAATAAAGCCAGAGATGCTAATCGCACCCAGGTCATATCCGAATTATTATCGGCGACTTACACAAATACTATATGGTCGAGTTTATTCGAGGGCAACTACTGATATCATTAAAGAACCTTGATATTAATTATTCTAAAGATTAAATTCGTTATTTCAGTAGATAAAAGGCGTTCACTAAGCCTTGTCTTTTCCTTCGTAGACCTCAATCACACGCCCCGCGTCGTCTTTACCCCAACCGGCGGCTTCGGCCCGCTGAAACATTTTTCGCGCCGCTGGAACGACGGCAAGGTCGATGCCGTGTTCCTTAGCCAAATCGATTGCAATACCCATGTCCTTGACAAAAATCTCCACCGCGCCGCGTGGCGCAAAGTCCCGGGCGAAGACCCGAGGCGCCGTATTTTCCAGCATCGATCCCTGCACGGACCCTTTGGACAGGCAGTTCTTCATGACGTCGTGACTAAGGCCGGCGCGTTCACCAACCAGGATCATCTCGGCCAAAAGTGCCATGGTGGAATTGACGAAGAGGTTGGTCACGACCTTCATCGTCGAGCCGGAACCGCTAGGCCCGGTGTGCGACGCATCGGCGCCTAGTGGCTCAAGAATGGGACGGACACGCGCGTAGGCCTCTTCCTTACCGCCGACCATGAAGGTAATGATGCGCCGGGCGACCTTGTCGTGCGAGCCGGAAATCGGTGCGTCCAGCATATCTATCCCTTGGGCCGCCAATTTTTTCGCGAGCCCTATATGCAAGTCCGGCACCATCGTGCTCATTTCGACGTGGATTGAGGGCGGGTTGTCGGCGCGAACGATGCCGTTGGGACCAATGGTATTTTCTTCGATGTGGTCCATCGCCAAAAGAATGCTCATCGTGATGTCGCAATGCTCGGCGACTTCCTTCGCTGACGCGCATGGGGTGCCGCCTTCGTCCTTTAGCATTTCCATTCTTATCGGGTCTATGTCGTAGCCATAGAGCTCATGCCCGTCCGCCATCATTTCACGCGCGAGTGCGAGTCCCATTTTTCCAAGACCGATCATTCCAAGCTTATTTCCCATTGATCTCTCCTTTAAAGCGACGCTGTAATCGAAAGTTTTGGGTAGGCTAATTTTTTTTGGGGATAACCGGGACCAGAACGTAAGCCTGCTTATCGGCGCCGAAGTGGAGCGTGACATCTCCACCAAAGACCTCGGGCGGGCGATCGGTCGGGTCGTTATGCAGGAACGGCCCATTGCCGGTGAACGGGTGCTTCATGTGCGCGAGGCCGGCACCTGGGTCTCCTGTGTAGACGTAATCTTTGCCGCGTACGCTAAGCGCAATTCTGTAGCCCTTGGGCACGACAACACACGTCGGCCATATTTCGATATCCAGTTCGACCATTTCACCGGGCGTTAAGGGCTGCTTTTCATCATGGCGATGGTAAGGCCGGTAGGGTTCTGACAATGCGTCGTCGAGCTTGCGGTGCGATGCCCGCAGCCACCCTTGTGCAACCGGTGTGTGAGGATCCAATGCGCCTTGAAATACGACTTCTTTCATATCCGGGGTAAAGACGCGGAAAACGAGGAACATGTCGGCATCCTCGGTCGCGCTCGAAACCCACAGCTTTGAAGCCAGAGGCCCGGTAATCTCCATTTCCTGTTCGATCGGCTCAGAGATAAACGTTACCCCGTCAGACAATCCCCCATATGTGACAGCCCTCTCTTGTTCCGATGGTGTATCGCTGAGCCCTAATCCGTCCGGGTGTAAATAAAATTTAGTCCACTCGGTCCGTGCGATTGGCCATTCGTCCTCCCACCGCTCAACAAATTTATCTTCGTGACGGATTTGCAATTGAACCTTTGGACGCTCGGCCCATCCGTTGTCTTCCCCCTTTAAAAAATAGTCGAAGAATTTTAACTGAATCTCCCGACCGTAGTCCGTATAGAACTCAGTCCAGTGCTCTATACCGTGGGATTCGAACCATTTATTTTCACTTGCTGCCTGGGTGAACGCTTCGGCGTTACCACGCGGGTGCAACCCTTGTCCGCCCCAATTGGCCGCCGACAGAAATGGTACTGTCACCTTCGACCAATCCGGCATGCGCGCCTTCCAGTAGTCGTCGTCAAGCGGATGTTCCAATGCCGACTTACCCAGGTCCTCCCGGTTCGCGCCGAGTTCCTCTTCCGTCAGGGTTGGCGGGCCTGCAACCCAGTCACCGGTCATTCGGGATCGATAGCCGCGGCTCCCCTTCCCGTGCTGGACGCTCGTCACCTGCATGTCGTACCAATTCTTCATAAATGTGCACAGGATGCCGCCGTGATGCGAACCATCACGGTAAAAATCCGCCGCCCCTTCCCAGGCGCACATGGCGGTCAAATGTGGTGGCTGTAACGTCGCGACCTGCCACTGGTTCATGGCGTAATAGCTGATCCCGTTGATGCCAATTTTCCCCGTCGACCAGGACTGTTCGGCTGCCCATTCGATACAATCATAAAGGTCCTTGGCTTCTCTCGGACTCCAAACTTCCAGATAACCCGGTGAGCGCCCGGCGCCCCTGGAATCCACCCGAACACAGACATACCCCTCAGGCACCCATTTCTCGGGATCGGCGACTTCCCAGTTCTGATACTTGTTGGTCGACCCCTGGGTGACATCCGGGTGTTTTGTGACCATTGGGTCCCAGCTGGCTTTGTATCCGTCTTCAAAATGCAGATACTTTCCGTAAGGGCCATAGGTCAACAGTACTGGATAGCGCCCCTCTTCGATGGGACGGTAAACATCGCACCTGAGAACCAGTCCATCGTCAACTTCGATAGGAACGTCCCAGTCGATGGTCATGCCATCGCGCGTCTCGGTTTTGTACGTCATCATGCTGTTACGGCCCTCTCTTGCAATTGCATTGCCACCTTAAGCAACGTCTATCGGCTTTTCTTGCTCGGCGGAGTCGATGATCGCCCGCATCACGGACGTCGCATGAATGACGTCGGCAATGGGAACCGGATAGTCTGCGGTTCCGCTGATCGCATCGGCAAAGGCTTCCAATTCTGCATGCTCCATATCGAAGGCCTCGAATTTGATCTCTTCCGGCTCGCCGCCCCTTGGCCGCACAATCATCGTATCCATCGGGAAGTTCCGGCATTCCACCCAGCCGTTCTCGCCCATGATGCGAAACGAAAAACACCATTCGGTGGCCACCGACGTCGCCAAATACGCGGACACGCCGCTTTTGAGCTTAAGCATGGCGGACGTAATTTCGTCAAGACCTTCGCTCTGAATGACCCGCCGGCTTTGCCCGTAGACGCTCTCGACTTCGCCGAACATCGCGACAATCGCATCGATCAGATGAATTCCCATGGCGGTCATGCCGCCGGCTGGACATTCGTCCCGATCAACCCGCCAGCTACCGGGGGTGTAATTCCAAATTCCTGGTGCCGACATGTGTCCCTCGACATGCAAAACGGCGCCAAACCAGTTATCCGCGAGCCGTTGTTGCAGGGCGATAAAGGCGGGGTTAACACGGCGGTTCATGCCAATCGCAAGGATTATTCCAGCCGCCTCTGCGGCTGCGCTCGCCGCCTCGGCATCCTCTTTATAGAGCGTGAACGGCTTCTCGCAAAAGACATGCTTTCCGGCTGCCGCTGCGGCTTCAGTCTGCGGCCGATGTACGGAATGGGGGGTTGCCAGCACAACCGCATCCACGTCCGGATCGGCCAGTAGTTCCTCAAAGGAGGCCACAAGCTCGATCCCCTTCTCACCAGCAAAAGCCTCTGCTTTTGACAGTGTCCGTGTCGTTCCCTTCGTGAACCTGATTTTATCGCTTTTGCCCTGAACTGAATTAACCAGGACCTGCCCCCACCAACCAAGACCGACAATTGCTGCATTAATCATATCACTCTCCCAACGGTGTTGCTCTTACTGGCGTTCATCTTTTTGACAATATGTCTAAATTTGCCGCAACCGGTCGTTATCCAATGCGGTCGTCCTTAATTGCTGCCTCGCCATAAACTTCGGGGTTAAAGACATCGAATGGGCGCTCGCCAGCAAGAAATCGCTTGATATTTTCAACCGTACGCAACGCCATCTCCTCGCGCGTTTCGCGCGCCGCACTGCCCATGTGTGGCGTAAGAATGACATTTGGCAGGGTTTTAAGTCCCTCTATCGGTCCCGGATTGGGCTCAGGAACCTCGGTCTGATAAACGTCCAGCGCTGCCCCACGAATGCGTTTTTCCCGCAGCGCTTTTTCTAAGGCCACTTCGTCCAAAACGGGGCCGCGTGACGTATTGATAAGGATTGCGCTCGGCTTCATTAAGGAGATGAGTTGCTCATTGACCAAGCCCTTGGTTTCTTTGGTAAGCGGCGGGGTCAAGGCGATGAAGTCCGCCTCCATAAACAAATCTTCAATCGCGCGGTATTCAGCCGATCCGACGGCAATTTCCTCCGCCGTGCTGAGCCGCGAACGCTTGGTGTAAATAATACGCATATCGCACGCGGCGGCTTTGCGGGCGAGGAGCTGCCCGATTTTGCCCATCCCAACGATCCCGAGCGTCTTGCCATAAAGCCGTGAGCCCATGAATGCCATCGACTGGTTTTGTTGCCATTTTCCTTCACGCAGGAATGCATCGGCCTCCGGCAACCGCCACGCCGTCGCCATTAAAAGCGCAAACGTAAATTCAGCCGTTGTCTTGACCAGACCGACATTCGGAATGCCTGCGACGGGCACGTCTTTCGCTGTCGCTGCCGCGAAATCAACAAATTTTGCGGATGCATGCATGGCGGCGATAAGCTGTAGCTCTGCGGCGGCCTCAATCAATTGCGCGTCATAGGGAACTTCCCCCACTGCAAAGAGAATGTTTTTGTCGCGCACCGCTTCCAACAGTTCTGCCTTAGGGATTTGCTGATCCACATGTGGATATATAGTCACGTCGCCGAGTTCATGGAGAAGCTCGGCCGCAGCCTCTGGGATCGGCTGAGGTACAAGTATCTTAGTCATTATTAACCTCTCATAATCTTAAGTTCAGTACTGTCCCGTAAAAGTTCGAGTAAAGCCTTATAATATGGTGTTCTACTGAAGAGAAAATCATTTAATGAGCGTCCTTGTAAATCTGTACCAGCCGTTGCGATGTTCTTAGTTGAATTATTCTACCGTTAACGTTTTTCTTCGATGCCTTCTGACAGGAATCAACCATGGCCAAGAAAAAAACCGTCAAACAGCCTGAAACGCTGAGAAGCCATCGCTGGTTCGGCGTAAAAGACCTGCGTTCATTTGCCCATCGGGCACGCATGAAACAGATGGGCTACACCCGCGAGGAATTTACCGGGCGTCCCGTGATCGCCATCGTCAACACCTGGAGCGACATCAACCCCTGCCACATCCACTTGCGGGCGCGGGCCGGGGACGTAAAACGTGGAATACTTCAGGCTGGCGGGTTCCCCCTTGAATTGCCCGCCATGTCTCTGGCCGAACCCTTCGTGAAGCCGACCACCATGCTGTACCGGAATTTCCTGGCAATGGAGACGGAGGAATTGCTGCGCTCTCATCCCGTGGATGGCGCCGTTCTGCTCGGCGGTTGCGATAAAACCACGCCGGGTCTGTTGATGGGGGCTATCAGCATGAATTTGCCGGCTATCTTCGTTCCCGCCGGTCCCATGCTAAATGGTAACTGGAAGGGAAAGCCTCTCGGTATGGGCAGCGACACCTGGAAGTATTGGAACGAACTTCGCGCGGGAAATATCACCGAACAGGACTGGGAAGAGATCGAGAACGGCATCGCCCCCTCTCATGGGCATTGTCAGGTGATGGGAACGGCTTCGACCATGACGGCAATTGCCGAAGCCCTTGGCATGACGGTATCCGGCGCATCTTCCATACCCGCACCGGATTCGAATCATCCCCGCATGTGCTTTGCGGCGGGCCAGCGCTGTGTCGAGATGGTCTGGCAGGATCAGAAGCCCAGCGACATCCTAAGCGCGGACTCCGTTGATAACGCCGTAACCGTACACATGGCGTTGGGGGGCTCAACCAATGCAATTATTCACCTTATTGCGATGGCGCGGCGGGCGGGCATTGATCTTTCTCTTTCACGGTTTGACGAAATATCCCGGCGAACACCGGTCGTCGCCAATCTCCGCCCGTCGGGAGAATTCCTGATGGAGGATTTCTATGATGCCGGCGGGTTGCCGGCGTTGATGGCCTGTATACGTGATCTATTGTCACTGACCTGCATGACTGTAACGGGAAAAACCCTTGGCGAGAATATTGCCCGGGCCGAGGTCCACAATTCGAACATCATCCGCACGCTGAATAATTCCATTTATGGGGAAGGGGCCACGGCGGTCCTGCACGGCAATCTGGCGCCCGGCGGTTGCGTGATGAAACCGGCGGCGGCAGAACCAAAATTCTTGAAACATCGTGGCCCGGCGTTGGTCTTTCGCGATTACAACCAAATGGCGGCTGAGATCGACCGCGATGACCTGGATGTCACGGAAGATACGGTCCTGGTGCTGCAAAACGCCGGCCCTCAGGGTGGCCCTGGAATGCCGGAGTGGGGAATGCTGCCGATCCCGAAAAAACTGTTGGCCCAAGGGGTGCGCGACATGCTCCGCATTTCCGATGCCCGCATGAGCGGAACCAGCTATGGTGCCTGTATTTTGCATGTTACGCCGGAATCATTCACCGGGGGCCCGTTGGCCCTGGTGGAAACGGGCGACATGATTGAAACAAATGTGGCCAAGCGCCGTATTCATCTGGATGTCAGCGATGAAGAGTTAAACAAACGCCGCCAACGATGGTCTCCGCCACCGTCGCGGTATGAGCGGGGCTATGGCAAATTATTTTCCAATCATATCGGCCAGGCGGATACGGGCTGTGACTTTGATTTTCTAGAGGACGGCCCGCCCACGCCGGAGCCCGAGATACATTAGGGCTGGCGGGGTTGCGCCAATAAATAGAAGGAACACGATCTTGGAACTACCGAATAACAGGTTCAAACAAGCGCTGGCCAAGGGCCGTCCGCAGATCGGGCTGTGGAGTACGCTGTGCAGCAATATCGGCTCCGAAGTCCTGGCATATTCCGGATTCGACTGGATCGCGGTCGATATGGAGCACGCGGCGAACGAGCTGCCGGTGGTGTTCAGCCAGCTGCAATCATACGACCCGTCACCGGCCACGGCAGTGGTGCGGTTGCCCTGGAACGACCCGGTTGTGGTCAAGCGGGTTCTCGATATCGGCACGTTCAACCTGCTTTTCCCGATGATCCAGACGGCTGCGGAGGCAGAGGCGGCGGTTGCCTCGACCCGTTATCCGCCGCGTGGCATACGCGGTGTCTCGCTCGCCCAGCGCGGCAACAAGTATGGCCGCATCAAGGAATACACGGCCGAGATCGAGCGCGAACTCTGCATCCTGGTGCAGATCGAAACCCGCGCGGCGCTCGACCGGGTTGAGGAAATCGCCGCCGTTGACGGCATCGACGGAATATTTTTCGGGCCGGCCGATCTGTCGGCCGACCTTGGTCATCTCGGCCAACCCGGCCATGCGGATGTCAAGGCGGCGCTGGCTGAGGGACTGGCAAAATGCAATAAGGCCGGCAAGCCGGCCGGCATCCTGACCGCCGACGAGGCCGATTCGATTCATTGGCTCAAGCAGGGCTACGTCTTTGTCGCCGTCGGCACCGACACGGCTATCCTGGCCCGTGGCGCCGACGCCCTGCTGGCGCGCATTAAGGAGGGGGCCGGCTAAGCGTCGATGAACTTCCAGGATTTGTCTTCGACGTTGATAATTTCCTTTGAATGATTGGGCCGGCGGTCGACGTAAAGATTGCCTTCCTTCATGACCATGTGGATTTTCTTGCGGTCCTGCAGAATACGGATATCGTCCAGCGGATCGCCATCGACGGCGACGATATCGGCTAGTTTGCCCGGTTCGATGGTGCCGAGATCGTCAGCGATATGGGCGGCCTCGGCGGCATTTTTCGTCGTCGTCTGAATTGCTTCCATCGGCGTCATGCCCAGGTCGACGTAGATTTCCAGCTCATAGGCATTTTGCCCCATGCTGGGCTCGTAGCCCATATCGGT
>Ga0066376_10004791_pt1 | contig 11673 bp, 9 predicted proteins | sample Knorr_S15_td_Bot_FD_77009 | JGI IMG/M metagenome (GOLD analysis project Ga0066376, IMG submission 77009) | Marine microbial communities from Southern Atlantic Ocean transect - Knorr_S15_td_Bottom_ad_5009_LV_A | ecosystem: Environmental > Aquatic > Marine > Oceanic | place: Southern Atlantic... | reverse complement strand
TGGAATTTCCCGAGCGGCTGCAGGATCGACGATTGATGGAGGTCCTTCCCCCCGAGCTCTACGAGGAATTCCAGCGATCCTTCGATGATTTTCACCGGCTGTCCTACTTCCGCACGACGCCTCAACAGATCCGTAAAAGCTCCGTTGCCGCACGGCAGTTCATCGCGGCGAACGCCGTGATGGGGATGGGGACCGACTCCGGCAGCCCACTCAACTTCCACACCGAGTCCGCCTGGAGAGAGATCTCCGCGCTCGTCGACAGCGGTATGACTCCGCTGCAGGCCATCTCGGCCGCCACCAAGACTGGAGCCGAGATCCTTGGCCGTGGCCGTGAGCTAGGCACGATCGAGCCTGGAAAGCTGGCCGATGTGATCGTCGTGCGCGGGAATCCACTCTTCGATATCAACGTATTGGGGTACGTCGAGCACGTGGTGAAGGGCGGGGTAGTCTACCGATAGCGCAGCGGCGGACGCTCGCGACCTGGACGAGTTCGCCCTTCGACCCGTATTCTCCGGCGATGCAGCCGCGCCGACCCTCATCCGCACGCCCTGACCGCGAGACCAAGTTCTATCCCCGGTGGCTTTTCGTGGTCCTGTGTGTAGCGCTGCTTCTTCATCTGAACTACTGGCTGTGGGGCACCGACCGGCTCGTGCTCGGGCTCCCGATCAACCTCTTCTACCACGTCCTACTGACGCTGGCGCTGTCGGTCGTCATGGGGACACTCGCCCGTAGGGGCTGGCCCGCCTTCTTGGAAGATGAGGACCCCGAATGATCCTCACCGTCATTGTCCTCTACTTGGCGGTCGTGTTGTCCGTGGGGCTGTTGGCACACCGCCGATCGAGGGGAACCGGAGAGGACTTCTACGTCGCGAGTCGTAGCATCGGACCCTTCGTCCTCCTGATGACGCTGTTCGGTACCAACATGACGGCGTTCTCGATTTTGGGAGCGTCGGGTGAGGCGTACCGGCAGGGCATCCTCGTGTACGCCCTCATGGGATCGAGCTCGGCTCTGGTCGTCCCCCTCGTGTTCTACTTCGTGGGCACACGCATGTGGTGGCTCGGCAAGAAGCACGGTTATCTGACCCAGGTTCAGTTCTTCAGGGATCGGTATGGCTCCGAGCCGCTTGCCGTGGGTCTGTTCGTCGTGCTGGTTGTTCTGCTGTTACCCTACGTCCTCATCGGCGTCAAAGGAGGAGGGGACGCGCTCTCGGCGGTCACCGCCGGTCAGGGTCCAGGAGTTCCCACCTGGGTCGGAAGCCTTCTCGTGTGCGGGGTCATCTTCGTATATGTGACGTACGGTGGCATGCGAAGCACGGCCTGGGTGAACACATTTCAGACGTCGGTGTTCATGCTCGTGGGGGCCGCTGCCTTCGTCGTGATCACGCGCAGCTATGGTGGACTCACGGCGGCTATGAACACGATCCGCGAGAACCACAACGAGCTCGCCATCGTGGGCCAGAACGCCCACACGCTAATGACCATGGCGTCTTACCTGTTGGTGCCGCTCTCGGTCGGGGTGTTCCCACACATCTTCAGCCATTGGTTATCCGCCGACCACGCCAAGTCGTTCAAGGCGATCATTACTCTCTACCCACTGGGCATCGTGGTCGTGTGGCTTCCGAGCGTGGCGCTTGGCGTGATCGGCAACATCGACCACGCGCCACCCTTCGCCGGCCCAATCCTGGTGCAGTTGATCCTCGAAAACTCGGGTGGCGTGCTCGCGGGCCTTCTCGCCGCCGGGATCTTCGCCGCCATCATGTCGTCGCTCGACTCGCAGACGCTTGCCGTGGGAACGATGTTCACACAGGACGTCCTGCGCCCCTACGGCTTTCGCGGTGAGTTGTCTGAACGGAGGCAGGTACTCTTCAGTCGTATCTTCATACTGGCGTTCCTGGCCACGGCGTTCGTGGCTTCGCAGATCACGACGCGATCGATCTTCAATCTGGGAGTCTGGTCACTGAGCGGGTACGCGGGCCTTTTTCCGATGGTCGCGGCCGCACTCTTTTGGAGGCGTAGCTCTGCTACGGGAGCGCTCGCGGCGCTCGGGACCACCGTCGTGCTGTGGGTCATTCTGCTCATGCGGTCACAGGGGGTCGAGGGCGAGTACACGATCGCGGGCAGCGGCGTGATGCCGGTCGTCCCCATCGTGCTCGCGTCGACCGCTGCGACCGTGCTCGGCTCGCTCCTCGGCCCGGTACCCGATCCGGAGGCCACCGAGCGGTTTTTCCCGGAGTCATAGCGTGACGTCGAGCCCGTTGAGCCGTAGGTGGATGTCGGACGGGTGCTGCCCGCGCATGGCGGCGTGCAGGAAGCACGTCCGTTCCCCGGTGCGCACGAAGTCCGCGGCGACATCGTCGTCCTCGTCGGAGTCGATGAACACGTGTGTGTCGGTCGGCTGGGCGGTTACGGACCGGGTACCCTGTGCGACCGACCCCTGGAAGGCGAAAGCGTTCTCTTGGATCAGGCTATAACTGGAGAGGGGCTTTCCCAGGATGTGGGCGTAGCGGCCGAGCTGAGTCATGTAGCAAAACCCGACCCCCGCGCTCACGTAGGCGAGCGGCGGCGGCGCACGCTCGGCTCCACCGTTGTCTGGGACCTCGTCGCAGAGGAAGCGGAAGCTGCTCCCTATGGGCTTGAAGAGTTCGATGTCCGTCTCCATCGCCATGCCATCGGTCACGCGGGCCGTTCCGTGAACGTGTAATGTGCGCTTTTGCTCGGTCTTCAGACTGCTCCCCGCGCCGCCCTCAACGCCGTGCACCTTCTCGGCTTGACGGACCTTCGTGATGATGCCGTCCGAGTCGGGGTTCGCCGTGTCTGGAGTGACGCCCTCGAAGGCCGGTGCCTTGTCGTGAGCCGACCCGGAAGCCTGCAGCCCATCCACATCACAGCGCTTCCCGTTGTGCCTCAGGGCGAAGACGTTGGTCAGGGCGTCTCGCATGAGCGCCTGTGGGCCCGAACTGGCGACCGCCATCTTCACGAGCCTCAGGACATCGTCCGGGTCGGCGTCCGACTCGATGGAGACCTCCACCCGTGCCGGCATGGCGCCGCCTGTGGCGTCTCCCCGCAGGAAGGATCCTCCCATCGAGTAGAAGTTGTCCTGCGATTGGGTTACCGACGCTATGGCGATGGATCGGGCTCGGGCACTTTGCAGGAGCTGCGAGAGGAACGAGAACTGCATGCCTGCCGTGAAGAACGCCAGGGGGAAGGGCGCCAGGTCAGTGCCGTTGAGGTAGGGTCCCTCGTCCGATACCATGCGCCACATAAGTCCGGAGCCGACCCGGATGACCGCCTCCTTCTGCATCCCTTCCAAGCAGCGAACCTCGGCGCGCACGATGACCTGGTCTGCCCGCTCGCTCGAGGCCGGCCGATCGTTCGCTACGCTGAAAACCAGCGGATATCCCAGACTCTCGATGGTTGGCATGATCTTCCTATTCGGCTGACGCGGCGTCTTCATCGACATGAACCTGGAACCGCAGCGATTTCAGGTCGTAGCGTGGGAGACTGCCAGCCTCGACGACCTCGATGGTGGGCCGCAGTTGGAGCCGGTTGTGGATATCGCTGGCGAGTGTCTCGACGGTTTCCGTCAGGTCGTCCCCCCCGACTTCGACCTTGAGAACCAACTCGTGCATGGCCCGATGGGTGCCAATGTGCGCCTCGTACTCGTCGACTGAGGAGTGTGCTCGAATGATGTTGTCCAGGGCGCCGGGGTAGACGTTGACGCCCCTCACCGTGACCATCTGGTCGATACGACCGAGCACACCACCGGCCAGCCAAACGCTCGGGCGTCCGCACGGGCAGGGGTCTCCGCACATCTCCACGAGATCACCGGTACGGTAGCGGATCACGGGGCTCCCGACCCGACCGAGATTCGTGAGTACCAACTCACCCTTAGCCCGGCCTCCCGGTTCTATCGGTATGGACTCCAGCGTCTCGGGGTCGATCACCTCGGCGACGAATTCGCGCTCGTTGATATGCATGCGATCGCTTTCGCCGCACCCGTATCCCCAGGCGCCCACCTCGGTGGCTCCGGCGTGGTCGAAGCAACGCGCTCCCCAGGCGGACTCGATCTGGGCACGCACGTTCGGTAGACTCGCACCCGGCTCGCCCGCGTGGATCGCAATCCGTACGGGACTGGCCGACAGGTCCCTGCCGAGCTCACGTGCGATCTGGGCGAGCCTGAGGGCGTACGTCGGCGTGCACACGAGCACGGTGGCCTCGTACTCGAGGACCTTCTCCACCCGCTGCTCAGACGTGAAGCCTCCGGCGGGGATCGTCAGGGCGCCGATCCGTGGACCCGCCTCGAACGCCGCCCAGAAGCCGACGAACGGCCCGAACGAGAACGGGATGAACAAGCGATCCTCCGACGTGACACCGGCCGCCCGGTAGACCTCCACCCAGCAGTCCAGCCACCATGACCAACTCTCTCTCGTGTCCATCCATCGCAGAGGGTTACCCGTGGTGCCCGAGGTCTGATGGACTCGGGTATACTTCGAGGGCGGACTTGTGAGGTTCGTGCCGTAGGGCGGATTGATCTCCTGGTCGGAGACCAGTTCGGCTTTGTCGGTGAACGGAAGAGAGGCCAAGTCGCTGACGGTGACGCCTTTCTCCGGTAGGTGCAGATCCCTGTATTTATTCTGGTAGAACGGATTGGTCCGAAGCACATGCTCCATCATGGAAGCCAAGCTCGTCTCCTGATGCCGTAGGAGCTCGTCCCGGCCGTCCTGCGTGCTCACTCGGCCCTCGGTCGCCGTGTCCTGATACGGCTCATGTGGTGTGTTGCGGTGATAGTCGTTCCTGGGGTAGGCCGGCGATCTCTCGAAGCGCGGCCTCCACATACGTGGTGACCATCTTCGAGCGCCACTGGAGCGTGAAGTCCGTGTTGTCCAGCGGCGTGGCCACCTTGCGGGCCGCCTGTGCGGCTCGCGTTATAACGTCGGGGAGCAGCGCCTTGCCGATCAGTTCCTGTGCGGCCGCATCCGAACGGACAGGAGCAGAGGCGACCGCGCCCAACCAGACGCGCGCGTCCTCCACGGTCCCCTGCGTGTCTCGGCGAACCGCCGCGGCTACGCTGAGCACCGCAAAGTCGATGGACCCGCGCCGCCGCAGCTTCCAGTACGAGCTCGCCAGATTGCCCGGTGCCGGAATCACGACCTCCGTGAGCACCTCGTCGGGACGCTTGGTCATGTAGTCGATGCCGTCGTCCTTATAGAGGTCGGCGAGCGGTAACTCGCGCTCCCCGTCGAGGGAAACCAAGCGAATACTGGCGTCCAGCGCACAGAGCAGGGGCGCAGTATCGCTCGAGGAGATCGCCCAGCAGCGTGGGGACTGGGGAGCGACCCAACACACGGTCCCACCCTCCTTCATACAGAAGTCGATCGACTCCCTCCACTCCTGGTTCTGGTTGTAGTACGTGCAGCGGGTATCGAGGCAGAGGTTGCCGCCGAGCGACGCCATGTTCCGTATGGCGGGTGTGGAGATCGATTCGACCGCCCGAGCCAGAGCCGGGAGTGTGGATCGGATCACCGGGCTGGCCGCTACGGCGGCAAGCGTCGTCATCGCTCCGATCCGAATCTCGCCCCCATCTTCGCCTCGAATGCCCTGTAGTTCGGCGACGTTCCGCAGGCTGACGACATCCTCGGCCGATTGATGGCGACGCTTCATGTTGGGCCACAGATCGGTGCCGCCGGCGACCAGACGTGTCGGACCCGCCGCCGCCTTCATCGAGGTCAGCGCCTCGGCCAAGCTGCTCGGCTGATGAAGCCGGAAGAGAGGGAGTCGCATCATGGGCGGGACCCGCTCACTGTGAGTCCCGCCTGGCCGGATCCACTCACTCGGAGCCTCGCTTGGCCCGATCCGTCATGGTGCCCGCACCCCCACGTACGCCCGCGGAGTCCTGATTGGTCGCGCGTCCGTCTCCGCCGTCGTCGGGTGTCGGGACCAGAAGCGGCACCCCGAAGTCCACGTCCGGGAAGGCGTCCGGACCGTAGCGTCCTTCGCCGCCGGCAGCCTTGTCCTCCAAAGCTTTACGCACCATGTGAGGTCCGATGGGGATTTGGTCGACACGCACGCCCACGGCGTCGTGGATCGCGTTGGCCAACGCAGGCATGATTGGCAGGAGGGGTCCCTGTCCCGCTTCTTTGGCACCGAAGGGACCCTCAGGATCGGGATTCTCGATCATGTAGGTCGTGCAGGGCGGCATCTCGTGAAACGTCGGGCTCTTGTATTCGAGCATGGAGGGCATCTTGTGAACCAGCGCGTTCGAGCGGCTCTTCGGCAAGCGCCGGAAGACCTGCTCCTCCATCATCGCCTCGCCCAGGGCCATGTATATGCTCCCCTCGATCTGTCCCATCGCGAGAACGGGGTTGATGCTCTTTCCGATATCGTGGGCCATCCAAATGTGCTCGACCTCGTACAACCCCGACCCCGGATCGACGACCACCTCCATCACGCACGCCGTGTAGGAGTAACTGGCGGAAGGCCCGACGCCGGACCCCCGGTAGCGCCCCGGAGCCCGGGGTGGCGCGTACGAGCCGGTGGTGGCAATGGCGCCGACCTTCTCCTCGGCACGCTGTACCGCGTCCTGAAACGTCAGCCCTCGCTCGGGATCCTCTGAGTCGAAGACACGCTTGCCCGCGAACACGAGCCGATTGGCGGGGACGTCCAGCTTCTCCGCTACGGCCCCGGCCAGGATGTCTCGAGCGCGCTCGGCCGCTTCCACGGCGGCCCGGCCGACCATGAGAGTCACCCGCGACGAATAGCTTCCCAGGTCCACGGGCGTGAGCCCGGTGTCGGCCACGCACAGAACGACATCGCCTAACTCGATTCCCAGGACTTCGGCGACGCACGCCGCCAGGACAGAGTCCGAGCCCTGGCCGATCTCGGCTTCGCCACAGAAGGCAGCCACCGTTCCCGTACGATCGAGTTTGAGCTGCACCGCCGACTGTGGGAGGTGGTTCCAGTAGATGGGAAGGCCCGCTCCGGTGAGGTAGGAGCCGCACGCGAGCCCGAGGCCCCGTCCCTCGGGAAGGTTGCCGCGGCGCGTGCGCCATCCGCTGCCCTCGACGACAGCCTCGATGCATTCCCGCAGCCCCATGCTGCCGACCTTGAGGTAATTGGCGGTGACCGTGTCCGCCGGCAGGAGGTTGTTGAGACGGATGTCCGCGGGATCGATGCCGAGGCGGTCCGCCACCTTGTCCAGGTGCACCTCGAGGGCGAAGCGCGGCTGCACGGTGGCGTGGCCGCGCTTCGGGCCGCAGGGCGGCTTGTTCGTGAAAGCCCGGATGGAGTCGAAGCGGTAGCGAGGAAGCCCGTAGGTGACGGTCTGGAGTGCGCCCGTGTAATAGGTGCTCGCCACGCCGTAGCTCCCGTACGCGCCGCCGTCCAACGCTGTCTTGAGATGCTGCGCCGTCATCGCACCGTCACGTGTGAACCCGGTACGGAGCTGCATGAGCACGGGATGGCGGCCCCGGTGACAGTAGAAGACTTCCTCCCGGTTCAGACAGATTTTCACGGGACGGCCCGTGACGAGCGCCATCTTTGCGGCCGCGATCTCGTGGTTGAAGATGTCGCTCTTGCCGCCGAATCCTCCTCCGACCGAGCACGCGATGACGCGAATCCGGGATTCTGGGAGACCCAGCACCTTGGCCAAGGCCTTGTGCACGTAGTGCGGCGTTTGCGTCGACGTGTACAGCGTCACCCGGCCCCCGTCCTCGGGCACGGCCACCGCGGCGTGCTGCTCCATGGGTAGGTGGGTGTTGCCTTCGTAGAAGTAGAGACCCTCATACACGACATCCGCTTCGTCGAAGCCCACGTCCACGGAGCCGAACTCGAGCGAGATTTTCTTGTGGAGGTTCCCCTCGTCCCCGTATTCGTGGATGCGCGGCTCGGGCGTATCCAGGGCCTCTTCGACCGAAGCGATCGTGGTTAGCGGCTCGTAGTCGACTTCGATGGCGGCGCACGCTTCGGCTGCCTGCTCCTCCGTGAGCGCCGCTACGGCGGCCACGGGATCCCCCACGAAGCGGACTTTCTCCAGACAGAGTGCGTGCTCGTCCTGGGAGACGGGCAGAATCCCGAACGGCTCGGGCATGTCTTTTCCGGTCAGAACGCCCTTCACATCCGGCATGCGCTCGGCCGCAGACGTGTCGATGCTGAGTACGTTGGCATGGGGTACGGTGCTGCGCAGCAAACGCATGTGGAGCATGCGAGGAAAGGTGAGGTCGTCGGCGAAGCGGGTCTGTCCGGTCACCTTCGCCCAGCCGTCCACGCGGCGGAAGGGGGTTCCTACGATGTCGAGCTCGTGGACTTTTGCCGGTTCGCCAGGCAAGACCGGAGCCGGAGCCACCGGTTCTGCGGGCGTTTTCGGCTTGGGTGGGGCCAAAGGCGGAGCGACGGTGGGGGCGGCCATCAGTTTTGCTCTGGCAAAGCGGCCCCGTAGAGCACCTCGCGAGGCGGGGCCGCGTCCGCGTCGCCCCGCATGAGCGCGGCGGCCCACTCCACGGCCTCGACGATCTTATGGTAGCCCGTGCAGCGGCACAGATTTCCGGCCAGGGCCGCGCGAATCTGTTCGCTGGAGGGCTCGCTGTGCTCGGCCAGCAGAGCCTTGGCGGCCATCAGCATGCCGGGGGTGCAGTAGCCACATTGGGCCGCCCCCAAATCAGCAAAGGCCGCCTGGAGCGGATGCAGGTTTCCCCCCTCCTGTAGTCCCTCGACCGTTTGAATGGCGGCTTCGCCCAACTCCGCGGCAAGCACCAGACAACTCAGGACAGGCGCCCCGTCGATCAGGACCATGCAGGTGCCGCACTCGCCCAACTCGCAGCCGTGTTTGGTTCCCGTGAGCCCGCACCGCTCACGAAGGACTTCGAGCAGAGAGTGATGTGTGGGGAAGACTACCCGCACGTCCTCGCCGTTTATGGATAGCGTAAGAGTGGTGGAATTGGGCATGGACTAGGAAAGGTGAAATTCGTCTTGATCCAGAGAATAGAGGCGGGCGTGAGAGCCCAGCAAGCTGGTGTGACCGATCATGCTCCGATCCCGTGAGTCGGTGGAGCGTCTGCTGTGCCCGTCTCCCTCAACTCCGCCTCGGTTCTCCTCGCGCCACCGAAAAGAAGTCGTACCAGTCCGAGTCCGCCCCGCCGTAGCGCCGCTCGATCTCGATATCGAGCAGGTAGGGCTGTCCGCCCTCCACGCGTCGGAGACACCGATCCAGCGCAGCACCCAACTGATTCGGGTCGTCTACTCGCTCACCCTCGACGCCGTATCCCGCCGCGATCGCGATGTTGTCGATGTCGGGACCGCGCAGTGAGGTCCCCACGTATTTTCCGGTCTCAGCGGCTCGACCGCCGTATCCGTGCAGAAAACGCCGATTGGCCTGATATCCGCCGTTGTTCCAGATGATCACACCGACGGGCACCTCGTAACGCACCGCGCTCCACAGGGCCTGGACGCCGAACTGGAAGCTCCCGTCACCCACGAGCGCTACCACTTGGCGGTCAGGACGGGCGATCTTCGCTCCGATGGCCGCCGCGACCCCCCATCCCAACACGCCCCCCTGCGACGTGAAGTTTTGGCGGCGTGCACCTCCCGAGCCGATGTCGAGGTAGGTCTTGAGGAAGATCGCGGACGTTACGAGCTCGGTGACCACGATCGCGTCCGGATCGAGGCGTTGATTCAGCTCGGTGGCGAGGCGCGCGCTCGCAATGGGGCGCGCGTCCCACGTTTCCCGCGCCTCGGCGTCCAGGCGCTGCTGCCGCTCCTGGTGATGCCGCTCGACCACGCGCCGGCGGGCGGTGACCGCGGTCGTCGACAGGTTCCGCGTACGTAAGTCCTTGAGGACGGCCGATGCGGTGAGTCCGGTGTTTGCCATCAATCCGAGATCGACGGGATAGTTGCGGCCCAGCTGTGCTGCGTCGAGGCCGGTGTGAATGATCGATGCGGTGCGCGGTACGAGCGGCTCGGACGGCGTCGCGCCCAACGCGAACATGGTACCGCCCACGCTCCAATACAGGTCGAACGTTTCCGGAAACTTCGGGGTCTCGGCGAACAATCCGGCATACATCGAGTGACTCGTAGGCACGACGACGGGCGTGTGACTCGCCTCCGTGTCCATGAATAGGGGCGCCCCGAGCAGCTGTGCGATCTCCAGTAGATCGTCCGCTCCCCCGAAGCGGTTGAGCTCCCGCCCGGCCACGATGAGGGGCATGTCGGCCCCCACCAACATGTCGACGAGTCTCGTGACTTGATCGGAGTTCGGCTCCAACTCGATCTCCGGCTGCGATCGCGAGCGCGGCAAGATCTCGGCCGCATCGACCCGTTCTTCCCACAGGTCCTTTGAGAACGTGAGGAAGGTCGGCCCTCCGGGTGGCACTCGGGCCAACAGAAAGGCTCTCCTGAGGACCTCTGGGATCGAGTCCGCCGTCAACACGTCCCAGGTCCAGCGCGTGTAATCGCTCGGGAGCTCGCTGAGGTTGACCGCCTCCAGGAACGCGTTGCTGCCCCGGAGGTCCGTCGACTGCCGGCCCACAGTGATGACCACCGGAGTGCGATCCTTGAACGCGTTCACCATCGGCCCGAGGGCATACCCGGTCCCGGCCACCGAGTGGATGTTCATGAACGCAGTTCGCCCCGAAGCGCGAGCGTATCCATCGGCCATCGACATCACCGACCCCTCGTGGAGCGCTTGCACGTAGTGCAGCGGCAGGCGGTCGACCAGCGCGTCGAGGAACCCCACCTCCTCGGATCCACCGAGGCCGAACACGTAGCGGACGTCCCAGTCGAGTAGGAACTCCGCCATCAGCTCACCCCCCGTGGCGTCTCGCAAAACACGCCCGGCTTCCTGTGGCGCGGAGACTTCAGCCGACAGAGAGGTCGCCAAGCGCGTGGCCGCAGCCGTACCGACCCCTAACTGCGTAAGTCGGGACACGAACGCTCGACGATCTATCTGCTTGTCGAGCATGAGTTTCGCGGACTGCTTCATCGGCTCGGTCTGCCCGTGGAAGGGACGCTCAACATGGAGTTGAGCCCAGGGGCTAGCAAGCCGGCGGGGAGGATTCTGTAAGCCCGCCCTCCCCGAGAGCGTAAGTCTGGTTGGTTTCGCGGGTCGCGCGCCGATTTCGCGGGTCGTGCGCCGACTTCGCGGGCGCCAAGTGGCTGAGGGTGTGAAAGGGAAGGGGGTGTGTGATGGGTGATGTGCAGCGAGGTAGTGAGGCCGGCCGGCCTACGGGGGGTGTTTGCAGTCGGCGATCGTTTCTGTCTTCGAGCGCGATGACTTTCGTTGCGCCGCTGCTCGCCGGTTGTGGGGATGACGTGGTCGGTCCGGGTGATGGCCCTCGCTTGGCGGCGCGTCCCGGAACTCCAGGCATCTCAGCCCCGGTGGGAGACAGCCAACTCGGCTTGGGTGGGGCCGGTGCAGGCGGCCTTCTGTACGTGCCGACTACGTACAGTCCGGAAACTCCTCTACCCCTTTTCGTCATGCTTCACGGGGCCGGGGGTAGCGCTACGGGACTGGAGGGTGTGTTCACGTGGGGTGAAACGAACGGTTTCGCCGTACTTCTTCCGGAGGCTCGTGGGCACACCTGGGATCGAGTTACTTTCGGCAGTGACGTCAGTTTTCTGGATCTTGCGCTCGAGCACGTGTTTGAACGGGTACTCATCGACCCGACTCGGATCGCGCTGGCGG
>Ga0066376_10004789_pt1 | contig 11674 bp, 16 predicted proteins | sample Knorr_S15_td_Bot_FD_77009 | JGI IMG/M metagenome (GOLD analysis project Ga0066376, IMG submission 77009) | Marine microbial communities from Southern Atlantic Ocean transect - Knorr_S15_td_Bottom_ad_5009_LV_A | ecosystem: Environmental > Aquatic > Marine > Oceanic | place: Southern Atlantic... | reverse complement strand
TTTTGCGCCGCATATGGAAGATGTTTGCCGGTCTATTGAACGTCCATTGGATTATTTACTGGATGTAAAAACCAAAATGGTTCCCGAATTTCTGGAATGGTGTAGAGATGCGGGGAACTGGGGAGACTTCGACGTTGTTGGATTCTCATCGACCTTCAACCAGAACGTTGCCAGCTTGAGCCTGGCTAAAATGATCAAGGAAAAATTTCCGCATTTGAAAATTTTGTTCGGCGGTTCCAATTTTGAATCGGAAATGGGACTCGAATATTTCCGCGTTTTTCCATGGATCGATTACGTCATCCCCGGTGAAGCAGAAGACATTCTACCCAATTTTATTGACTACCTGGAAAAAGGCGGCCCCGTCCCAAAAGGGGTTGTGCATCGATGCGATGGCGAAGTTCTCTATGAAGAACCCGATGCCATGTTTGGTAATTTTGCCGATTATGCTGCACCCGATTATCAGGACTTTTTCGACCAGTTGCGGGAGATTGATCCTGAATCTTCAATCTTGGAAAACCCGGTCATCCTTTACGAAACTTCCAGAGGTTGCTGGTGGGGAGAAAAGCATCACTGTACTTTTTGCGGTTTGAACGCCAGCACCATGAAGTTCCGCTCTAAACCTATGGAGCAGGTGCATACCGACCTCGCCGAACTTTCTCAAAAACACGACACCTTTCGGTTTCGGCTCGTTGACAATATTCTGGAAATGAAATACATCGATGGCATTTTTGGCGAGATGGCAGATAAAAATTTTGATCTCCAGTTTTTCCTTGAAGTGAAAAGCAACCTTACTAAAAAACAAATCAAAACCCTGGCGCATGGGGGTGCCAACGTAATTCAGCCGGGGATTGAAAGCTTCAGCTTGAATCAACTGCAGGAAATGGACAAGGGTGTCCGTCCTCTGCAAAATATTCTCTGCATGAAATGGTCCATGTATTACGGCATCGAAGTGAACTGGAATATCCTGATTGGTTTTCCCGGTGAAACAGATGCCGACTATCGGCAACAGATCGATTTAATAAAACTCCTATTTCATTTGCCGCCGCCAGAATGTGTCGGTGATTTGTGGCTGGAGAGGTTCAGTCCCTATTTCATGCGGCCGGAAGAGTATGGTGTGACCATCACCGCACCGGGGGAGGCCTACCCATATGTATATGACGATCCCAAAATCGATCATTTTAAAATCGCTTACGATTTTGAGTTTGAATCGTCCGCGAAAATCGATCCACAACTGAAACAAGAGCTTTACGATATCGCAGCAGAATGGAAAAGACGGCACAAGTCCGAACAACTGCCTTTCCTGATATTTACAAAATCCATGGATTTTGTAAAAATATACGATGACCGTTCTTTAGAGTCTACACAAGTTCGATTGCAAGGAGCTACAGCCAGCATTTTCATTTACTGCAACGAAGCGCCAAAAACAATGGATCAATTCAAAGCGCATCTGAAAGAACAAAACGAGGAAGGTTCGGTTGAAGAAGCCATTCAATTCCTGGAAGAAAAGGGACTCATCTACGGTGAGCTAGGAAAATATTTCAATTTAGCACTGCCTCACAACGCAAACCTTTAACTCAAAAGTTATGAACAACCCAGGATCAAAAGGCGAACGGGAGCTGCAAGAAAAGCACAACACATGCAAAAGTGCTAATTCTTTTTATAGTTCTCAGGTTTTGGATTTTTTAAACTCTGAAATGCAAAAGTTCATTGAAGATCAGGAAATGGTATTTCTCTCCACATCCGATTCAAAAGGCGAATGCGATGCATCTTTCCGGGCAGGACCCAAAAGATTTATAAAAATATTGGATAACAAAACTCTGGTCTTCCCGGAATTTAAAGGCAACGGTGTCATGGCAAGCTTGGGAAACATATCAGAAAATCCACACATCGGATTGATGTTTATCGACTTCTTTCAATCCACCATCGGGCTCCATGTAAACGGCAAGGCCGAAATAATAACAGAAGAAGAAGCAGGCAAACTCGTCAATCCCCTCGACAAAGCCATAGCCGAAAAAGACGGGCAACACAAAACTAAATTATGGATCAAGGTGCGAGTGGAAGAAGCCTATATCCATTGCGCCAAACATATCCCTCGATTGCAAAAAAAGGATAAGACCATCCACTGGGGAACCGATGACGAAAAACTAAAAGGTGGAGATTTTTTCAAGACCAAAGGGTAAACTTTATTTGGATTTGGTCTTTTTTGCTTTGCCTTCTTTTTTTATTTTTTTAGCTTTTGATTTTGCTTTTTACAGAACCTCCCGCCGGTCTTCTTCATCTCGTCTTTCTGAGCTTTTTCGGCGATTGCCCCAAAGTCTGGACTTGTCTCGAAACCTTCTTTCTTTTTCCCTCCTGGCATTTTCTTCTCTTTTAATAATATCCTTGCAGGTGTATTCCCGATCCGATTTCCATCGGATTTTAATATAGGTTGGGAACCGGGTGTCTTTATCTATATAAGCAGATTCAATATCCAAAGCGGAGAGGTTTATTAACAAACTGAGATTGGCTCCTCGAAGATTAGCATCTCTCAGGAACGCCCCCTGCATATTCGCACTGCTAAGATCAGCCCCTTGCAAATCGGCTTCTCTCAAATCTGCCTCCGTAAGATTAGTTTCGCTCAAATTGGCTGCGCTGAGGTTGGCACCTCTGAAATTAGCAAATCGAAGATCCTGACCATGCATATCGGACTTGCTCAGGTCTTTATTGGAAAAATTAAGATCGGCTTTGTCTTTAGACATCTATCGCTACTCCGAAAAAAAAGTCTTACTTTTTATCGACAACAACGATCACTCCACGCATGGTGGCATTGTGAATCGCACAAAAATAATCGATCAAACCCGTATTCCCATCGATTTTTATCTCGAACTCTTTAACGAGGAAATTAGCACTGAACTTTTCATCGTGAATGGGTGATTTGCCACTGGTTACGGTATGCAACACCTCTTCTTTATTCACCCATCTTACTATATCTCCCTTTTTAACTTCTACCACTGCGGGAAAGAAGGCTGATTTGAAAATTTCCACATCAATCGTTTCAGCCTTTGCCGGCATCGCAGAAAAAAGAATAAGCAAAAATAAGATACCAAAGCGCATGATTTTATTTCACCTCCGGATCAGCGGCACAACGAAAACCCAAGTCACCGGACTTGATGTTTGGCTCATACCAGAATCGAGTTGCCGACCTTAGAAAAAAGGGATCATCTTTATAAGACCCGCCCCGAATGAGCAAAAATTGTCCCGCCGGTGGGCCTTGCGGATTATGGTCTGGCTCCATCTTGGCACTCATCTCATAAAAATTTTCGCGATACCAGTCAGCAACCCACTCCCAAACATTTCCGTTCATGTCATGGAATCCCCATGAGTTCGGTTTCCTCTCGCCCACCGCATGCACGCTTGCCATGGAGTTTTCCTTAAACCATGCAAAATCGCCCTCCATATCGTCACCCCAGAAATAAGGACTGTTCGTCCCGGCGCGATTCGCATATTCCCATTCTGTTTCAGAAGGCAGCCTGCCTGCCTGCTTTCTACAATACTGCTGCGCTTCGACCCACGACACATTCACCACCGGGAAATCTTTGCCCTTACCGGGATGGATTAAATTTCATAACCCGCTCAAAGTTTTTTTGGGTCACTTCAAATTTATCGAGATAAAAGTCCGACACGCAAACATTATGAATCGGTTCTTCAGAAACAAATTCTTCGCTGCCCATTTGAAAACAACCGGCCTCCAGTAAAATCATGTTGGAGGGGCGCTTGATTTCCGCAGATACTATTACCCTAGAGGCGGGCAGGGTAAATAAAAGAAATAATGCCAGCACAATAAATTTCCTGGCAGCTAAAAAATATTTTACTTTCATTCTATTCCCGGGAATAACCATTTTTTCACAACCGCAGGAGAGTCATAAGGACTTTCATAACCTTCGGCAATTAATAAACGCTGCGCAGTATCGGCTTTTATCACTACCTGCCTTCCTTTTTCCATATCTGGTTCTTGAGGAACCAGCACAAGGCCCGCCGGAATAAATCGCATACCTGTTTTTCGAATCATCGCTTCTTCTTCAGGATTAAACTCCAAACCACCTTCATAAGGAGGCCATTCCGCAACTCCTAATGGTGAAAACATCCAGCTCAAAAATTGTTCAGGCGTGCCGTTGGGATAAGCTAACAGAAAGCTGGAACGCTGAAGTTGTCGTGGAGCTGACATATATTTTACAACCGCAATACCTTTTCTCAGTTCAACATTATCCTTTGAGCTAAAATCCAAATAAAATAGAGGCAAAACAAGAAGGCACCCAATTGCAATCCAGACATACATTTTATTGGTTCGTTCTATGCTCATCTGCAAATCTCAAAAATTTTTATTCTTCAATTTCCTCTGTTTTTTCAAAATCTTCTTTTTTATAATCGTAGATAAAATAAAATTCGTTAATTCTTTTTCGCGAGCGTTTCTTCCAGTAGTCTCGCCCTGCGGCTTCAAAATACTCTTCCGCTTTTAACATATGCTGGATCGCCTTGGCAATCTGGCTTGTCACATCATAAACCAGCGACAGATAAAAATGGGTATTAGGATCCTTCTTATTATATAGGAGAGATTTTTTAAATTCCTCAATTGCTTCTTTATTCTTTCCGTGCAAATGATACTCCGCACCACGCTCAAAATGCTCTTTTGCTATATTTACTTGCGCACCGGAGACTGGCGCAAAATAAATCCTGCAAACAGGATCATTACGAAAATTTTTATCACACCCTGCTCTTTCATCTTTAAAACCGGGTCTGGGCAGTTAATCCACAATAATTTCGCACCAAATTTCATTACAGTATTATAATAAGGTAAACTTTAACAACACAACATGGCCCCATGAACGATAAAAAAACAACCCGCGAAATACCTGTAACTTTACTAGCTGGATTTCTCGGTTCCGGGAAAACCACGCTCCTCAATTATATCCTACAGCAAAACCATGGGAAACGAATCGCGGTCATTGAAAATGAGTTTGGCGAAATAGGCATTGATTCGGAATTTGTTATTGGCGCCGATGCGGATATATTTGAAATGAGCAATGGTTGCATTTGTTGCTCTATTCGCGGGGATCTGATTGAAACTTTAAACCGCTTGCTGGATCGACAACAAGCCTTCGACTACATAATAATCGAGAGCACCGGCCTGGCCAGTTCCGGCCCTCTTGCACAAGCTTTCCTGGTTGAAGATGACTTATCACAATCTCTGGTATTAGACGGCATCATAACTTTGGTGGATTCAAAACATATCAACAACAACCTCGATGAACAGGAAGTGGTTTGGGAACAAATTGCATTTTCCAATGTGATCTTGCTAAATAAAACCGATTTGGTTTCCAAGGAAGAATTGACCGCCCTGGAAAAAAATATGCGCCAGATCAACCCCACCGCAAAAGTGTTCCACACCACTCAGGCTAAAATTGATTTAGATCAGATACTCAATATCGGCGGCTTTGACATAAAAAATGTGTTGGACGCAGATTCCTTTTCATCGCATCATCATGAATCGGGAGGAGATATTTCATCCGTGTCGTTGGCTTTTTCAGGGTTTGTCGATCCGAACCGCCTGAAAATTTGGTTGCAAATGCTTTATTTAACAGAAGGAATGAATGTGTTTCGCGGCAAAGGAATTCTAAACGTAAAAGATTCTTCAGAGCGTTACATATTTCAATCGGTTTACATGATGTTTGAAGGACGTTTTGATAAACCCTGGGAAAACAAAACTCCTGAAAACAAACTTGTTTTTATCGGACAAGATCTAGATGCTGCCAGGCTTGAAAAAGGCCTTAAAAATGCGATAGGATAATATTAGAATAATTAACTTCCTTCCTCCAAGGTTTTAAAATGGCTGAGGACTTAAGATACCGACAAGACAATGCCGATGACGTTGAGCTAAGCGAAGAAGAAATCAAAGAAGCTCAACGTCTGGAGGCCAAGAAAAAGGCCAAACAAAAAGAGGTATTGGATTCCAAAGATAAGCTTTTTGGCGCAGTTTTATCTGATCTCGATTTAGCCGGGCTGGATCTGCAAAATGCAAATCTGGCCAAGGCAAACCTCAGCAATACAAATTTAAGTGAATCTAATTTGAGCAATGCCAATTTAATTGAGGTCGACCTGACAGGAGCCGATTTATCCAATGCCGATCTTCATGACGCCTATTCTCCAGACGCGCAATGGGTTGCCGTCAACCTTACAGGTGCAGATTTGAGATGGATGGATTTCAGTTGGGCTGTTCTCAGCGAAGCAAACTTCACCGAAGCTAATTTGTTAGAAGTGGACTTCACCGAAGCCACCCTGGTAGCAACGGACTTCACAAATGCCAAGCTTTCTGGAGTCAACTTTGACAAGGCCAACCTAATCGATGCAAGGCTCAATGGTTCGGATTTATCCGAAGCTCTCAACCTGGATCCAGAGCAAATCGAATCCGCAGAACTGGATCTAAATACTCAATTACCTCCTTATCTTGAAATCGAGTGGAAAGGCAAGGGAGATTTTGAAGTTAGAAAAAAAATCGAGAAAAAAACAAAGCGAAAAAAAGCCAAGAAAAAAACTTGAGCAGGGTTAAACTTTCAGGAAGAACAAACTTCAAAAACAACCACCTCTTCGTCACAAACCTGATAGCTGATTTCTATAGGACGACAGCATATTTCACAATCTTCAACATAGCTTTGTGCCGACACCGACAAGTCAATCAGCATGGATATTTTCTGTGCGCAATGGGGACAAGTGAAAAACTGCTCATGCTGATCCAATCTTTTTCTCCTCTGGAACCAGGAATAATTTATGCCACATAATCTTAATATCGTTTTGGTCGAACCAGAAATCCCTATGAACACAGGGACCATTGGAAGGTTATGCCTTGCAACCGAGGCAACCTTGCACCTTATTGAGCCCTTGGGCTTCGAGATAAATGATGCGAAATTAAAACGGGCGGGCCTGGATTATTGGAAATTTGTTAAAGTTGAGATTCACCCGAATCTGGAAATCTTTTTGCAAAAAATCCAGCCCGATGCCCCAAAAATATTTTTTTCCACCAAAGGACAACGCGAATTTTTTGAACATTCTTTTCAGGAGAATTCCTATCTGTTTTTCGGAAGCGAAACCCGCGGCCTGCCAAAAAGTTTACTGCAATCCAATCCAGATGCGACTTATCGAATTCCGCAATACGATGACCGGGTTCGCTCCATCAACATTGCCAATGCCGTGGGCATCGCCATCTATGAAGCCATCCGCCAGTTAGGTTACAAATAGATTGTTATTACGGCAACGGGTAATTACTCAGAGGGGATGTCTTCAGGCTTAAATCCAAATTTTCTATAGAATTCTTTTAACAGCCTTCGCGATTCCATTTTATTAACTTGATCGTTTTTATCCCCGAAAAGGGTTCCCGCTTTAAGAATATACACGATAGCCTTTTCGCCCTGATTCAAATTCTCGTAAAGTACACCGAGATTATAATGGGCTTCGGCTGAGCTGGAATGAATTTTTATAGTTTCTTCAAACTCATTAACGGCATCGCGAATCTTTCCCGCCTTGTCATAAGCCGTGCCAAGATTAAAATGCGCTGCCGGGTCATTCGGTCGCAAGGCCAGTTCTTTTTTCCGTTCCTTGATTTCTCTACTTTCAAATAATCCCATTTTTACAATCCGAGATCACCCAATTCATCTTCCTCAAATAAATCCCTAAGCGATTCTCTGGAATCGTTTTGAAGACGTTCCTTATCGATACGGTCAATATAGTTATTTACCTGCTTTAATTGCTCCTGTGAAATATTGCAAAAGACAAGTTTTTCCATAACCTTTTCTTTGGCGAAACTTTCCAGCAGTTTGCCAATGGAATTGTGTAAAAAAGGTGTTAGCACCGACTTTACGCCTTTAAAATCAATTTCAACCGACCGCCCCTCCTTAAGTTCAGGAAAGACCTGGTCAAATAAGAGCTGCCCATCATCAATAGAAGAGCAATTTATACTGACAGCATCCACTAAAATTATTTTCATCGCTTAAATTTCCAAACCTTTCTGGCCCTATAGTACCCTGCTATTAGCTGATAGTTCCGGTTTAAATCAAAATTTATACTTTTTCTTCATCGGGAACAAAGTTTGATATCGAATTCCGCTTTAAACGTCCGATAAGTTGCTATAATTATACAATATAACTCTATTCACATTAAAAACAGGCTCTCACTTTGAGTTCAAACAGTAAAAAACTGCGCTTTCAAAAATTCAGAGGGCTCTTTATTGCCTGTTTCTTTTTCTCTTATGCTCTTCCTTCATTTTCTGTGGCGCAAGAGCCATTCCAGTTTGATGCAATAGATAGGCAAGAAACCTTGCGGGATCAGCAAATCCTGCGAGAGCAGATGCGCCTGCAACAACAGATTCTCAGTCAAGAGATGGAAAGAATTCGTATTGAAATGCAGAATATAATGAAAGAAATCTCTCTGGCAATGAAAGAAGAGGCCGTCAAGCTCAATGATCAACAACCTTCTGCTCGGGACAGGGGAGGTTTCGAAGATGATGAAGGGCTGGAAATTCCTTTAACACTGGAGGAGCAAAAAGAAATATTTTTGAATTTCGCAAACCGCATTAAAATCTTAAAAAAACAAATTGAAGCTAAAAGTGGCAATGCCGCCGCAGAACTGATTGAACTGGGGTACGCCTATTTGGAAGCGCAACGATTTATTGATTCACGCGAGGACATTGAAAAACTTACCCTGCTTCAGTTTGCCGAAGAAAACAACTTGCCTCTTGGCAGTTATGAACAGGCAGCACGGGCATTTAAAATAGCCCTGAGTTTCAACACCAATAAAGTAGAAACACATTTGACCATTGGAAAAATATACGATGAAGTCAATGACATAGAAAACGCCCTTATGTATGCCCGTCTGGCACATATGCTGTTTAAGAAAAATAAGAACTCCGCTAAAATGGATGAAGCGCAGAATTTCATTGAGTCCCTTGCAATAAATTATGGGGACAAGGTTTCCTGAATAATGTTAAATAGCAGGCATGATATCTAAACACCATTAATCATTAAAAATTCAGAGGTGTTTTTTGGAAAAAAATCCTATTGAAGACTTTATTAAACGTTTGTCATTTTTTAAAGAATTTTCGGAATCGGAAAGAGAAAAACTGGTAAGCACTTCTGGAATTTTTGAAAAATTCAAAATGGATGAGATCATAATCTCAGAAGGCGAACTGAGCGCGGCCGTTTTTGTTATCCTTACGGGAACTATAGATATTAAAAAAAAAACCAAGACGGACGTTAAAGAAAATCATATCTCCCTGCAAGAGCCAACAACCATCACCATTGCAGAATTAAAGGCAGGATCGATATTTGGCGAAATTTCTCTCATCAGCAATCGCCCAAGAAACACAAGTGCCATCGCAACCTCGAATCAAGTTGTGGTCATGAAAATTACCAATGAGATTATCGAAAAATTCCATCTCGCCATACAGAACAAATTTCAGAACCAATTAATACAAATCCTGGTACAACGACTTGATGACATGAATGACAAATATATCAAGTTAAAAGCCAGCACATTAAAAAGCTGACCGACGAATGGATTCCCTAAATTACTTCCCTAAAAACGTTGTAAAACCTTTCATAACTCACCCTTTAAATTTCTTCGCCCATTCATGAAACAAGAAACGATTACTTATTCTAATACCTCTTCATCCAAAGCTATACTTGTGGGCCTTCGCCTGCCCGGAGAGACGGGTGAAATTTCATTAGAAGAGTTAACGGGCCTGGCGCTAACTGCTGGTTATGAACCCGTCGCAAATTTGTCCCAGCGATTGGTAGAAATAAATTCCAAAACATTTATCGGAAGCGGAAAAGTAGAAGAGCTTCAACAAGCCGTTATCCACCACTCGCCAGAAACCGTTGTGTTTGACGAAGATCTTTCGCCCCGCCAAAACCGTGAACTTGAGAAAATTTTAAAGTGCCGAGTGATTGACCGGCCCTGGCTGATCCTTGAAATTTTTAGTCGTCACGCCCGCACTCGAGAGGCCAAAGCGCAGGTAGAACTGGCTCGATTAAAATATGCACTGCCTCGCCTCACAAAAATGTGGAGCCACCTTTCCCGGCAACGTGGCGGAATCGGTATGCGGGAAGTGGGCGAAACCCAGATTCAACTGGATCAAAGAATGATTCGTAATGATATCCACAAACTTGAAAAAATACTCAAGCAAATTGACAAAGAGAAAAAGACCCAAAGAAAAAGTCGGCAAAGCGTTTTTAAAGTCGCTCTGGTAGGCTATACAAATGTTGGGAAATCGAGTTTGATGAACGAGCTCACCGGGGCGGACACTCTGGTAGAGAATAAATTATTCGCAACACTTGATTCAACCGTTAGAAAAATTAAAAAGAATTTTCCGTATCCGGTTTTACTCTCCGACACCGTAGGCCTGATAAACAAACTACCTCACGACCTGGTCGCTTCATTTAGAAGCACATTGGACGAAGTCCGCGATGCCGATCTATTAATCCATGTTGTGGATATCAGCCATGCTGAATATGAGGATCAAATGCGCACAACCCATGATCTTCTTGAGCAAATGGACATGGGTCAAATAGATGTGCTTCTGGTGTTCAATAAAATTGATTCGGTAAAAGACATCGAAGAATTGGACAGGGCGTTGGATAATTTTTCTTCGTCCATTGGGATTTCCTGCAAAACAAACCAAGGGCTTGATGAACTCAGGAAAAAAATTGTCAGTCATTATGAAAACAAAATGCTGCCCTACCGATTGGAATTGAAACATTCTCAAGCAGGCCTGATTTCTAAAATCCGAAAATGCGCTTTAATCGTAAAAGAGGATTACACAGAAGACAAAATCTGCCTGAGCCTCCGGCTGCCTCCTGGCAGCAAAACAAAAATAAATGCAATTTTAGAGACCTCGACCAACAACTAAGTCTATTTTTTTACCAACTCCAGAGCAACATACAAACCGGAATCCGTAACAGTATATTTGCCTTCCACCTTATCTTTCTTTTTCAGTTTTTCTAAAGTCTTTAATCCATCCGGGTGAGTTTTTCCGTTCACGATAACCGTGAATCGTTTTTTGGTGACCGGATCTTTTATTCCTACCTTATTTTTTGCCGGCAAAACTTTTTTCACAATCCCTGAAAAAGATACCGCATCTCCAGCCAGCGCAATTCCAGCCGAAAGAGAAAAACATAATAGAAATATTATTCCAGAAAAACCTATGCGAAACATTCTGACCATTTGATCCTCCTAACTTAAGTTATCACTCAAATAAGATGACATTATATGATGATAAGATTCGCGAGATTTGCTGCAAGTTTCTTTTTTCCGTGTCCATCCTTGAAAAACACTTCCAGCTTCAGGTCTTCTTCCTCTCCCGATCGGTTGATCACAATTCCTGATCCAAATTTGGGATGTAAAACCTTTGTCCCAATCGAGTAACTCTTCTCAGATTCTGTTTCCCTTGGAAAAGATGTTCCGGCATTATCTGCAAATGGCACATTTGTTGTGTAATCCGGAGTACTGGATTCACGCTGCATAACTTCATCGGGAATGGAATTTAAAAAATCCGAAGGCATGTAATTGAAGGTATTGCCATATATTCTGCGACGCCTTGCGTGAGAAACAAATAACCTTTTTTTTGCGCGGGTGAATCCAACATAACATA
>Ga0066376_10004786_pt1 | contig 11680 bp, 10 predicted proteins | sample Knorr_S15_td_Bot_FD_77009 | JGI IMG/M metagenome (GOLD analysis project Ga0066376, IMG submission 77009) | Marine microbial communities from Southern Atlantic Ocean transect - Knorr_S15_td_Bottom_ad_5009_LV_A | ecosystem: Environmental > Aquatic > Marine > Oceanic | place: Southern Atlantic... | reverse complement strand
GATGAGCGCCTGCCGGGCCTGCGTCACGGGAGAGAAGGACGAAGTCGTTCTCGAATCCGGCGCCTGACCCACCGGTGGGTCAGGCGTCCCGATGAGCGCCGGTCAGTTCACTCGGTCAGAAATCCCCGCACCCTCGGGTGGTCGAGCACCTCCGGATTCAGCACGTGAGCGGGCTGGCGCCCCTAATGGCATCCGCTACCTGATCGAAGGTCATCTGATCCAGCCGGATCGTCGACTCAACGGTGATGCCGCCATTGTGATTGGTGCAGATGATTCTGGGGTTGTCCTTGTGTATTTCCCGCGGGCCGTTTACCGGATCGTCGACCACGTAATAGCACAGCCGGTCTTCGGCGATGGCGCGGCTCACATCCTCGTCGTTGACGAGTAGCCCGCGAGAGGGATTTATTAGGGAGGCGTGCGGCTTCATCGCGCAAAGGCTGTCGTAGGTGACGATGGTGTCCTCGCCTGACACGTGGAGCGACACCGTGTCGCACTCGCGGAATAACGTCATCGGGTCGTCTACCACCTCGGCGCCGAATTTCGCCGCCACGTCGGCGATGTCCGGCCGGATATCGTACACCAGCAGCCGCCCGTTCTCGCCCAGCAACGAACGCGCCCGCATGGCCACCTCTTGGCCAATACGGCCGAAACCGTAGATGCCGAGTGTCGATCCCTGGACGTCGTAGGTGCGAATGATGGAAAAATCGCCGGCGTGTGAAAGGCGATTGAGAGTGTAAACCCGCTTCATCGTGGCCAGCCACTGGGTGATGGCGTACTCGGCCACCGTATCCATATGCACGGGCGTGATGGTAACCAGCACGCCGTTCTTGGTGGCCGCCTCGACGTTCGCGTTCTCGTAACCGACTCCCCAGCGGGCGACGATTCTCAGATCCTCCGCCTGCTCGTAAAAGCTGTCGAGAATCGGAGCCGAGTTGGCAATCACCCCCACTACTCCCGGGGCGTCCGCTCCGGTCAGATCGCCGTCGTAGTCCTGCGTATCGGCGATTTCGCTCAGCTTCTCGAGACCGTCCTGACGCCCCTGGGACGCGAACTCCTCATTCTTGAAAATCTTGGTCAGCAGTATCTTCTTCGCCATCTATTCCCCTCTTCCTCTGGCATCAGTTGTGGTAAGGATGAAAAGATAGGCGTCCGCTGGCGCAGCCACCAACCCCGGCCACCGGCGTCGCCGGATTCCTTGTTCGCACCGGCCATATCGACTATCGTCTCTGTGCTCGATTTCTCTCTTGACGATACATCGCATCGATCTCGCCATCGTCCAGCCGCCTATGGAAGCCATGATAGATCTCACCGGAAAAGTCGCCCTCATCACCGGATCCTCCCGTGGCATCGGTCGCGGCTGCGCGGTGGAGATGGCCCGCTGTGGCGCCGATATCGCCGTCAATTACCACAGTCACCGTGACGAGGCTGAAGAAGTGGCACAGGAGGTGCGCGGCCTCGGCCGCCGAGCCGCCGTGTTTCAGGGCGATGTGTCGGATCGCGCGGCGGTCGATGCCATGGTTGCCGGCACCGTCGATGAACTCGGCCGCCTCGACATCGCCGTCTGCAACGCTTACTACTCCAAACGCGAGCCTTTTCTCGAGCTTACCGAGGAGGCCATGCGGCGCACCCTCGACGTATCCCTTTGGGGCGCCTTTCACACGGCCCAGGAGAGCGCCCGGCAGATGGTGAAGCAGGACGATGGCGGCAGTATCCTCTTCATCAGCTCCGTCCTCTCTACCGTCCCCATGCCGACCTCCCTCCCATACAACACGGCTAAGGCCGGCATGAACCACATGGCCGCTACCATTGCGGCGGAGTTGTCCCCGCATCGGATCCGCGTCAACGTCATCCTTCCTGGAGCAACCGACACCCCTGGCGAACGCCAGTTCGCCACCGAGGAGGAAATTCAGGAAAGCGCCAGGCAGCTACCCTGGGGACGGATGGGCACCATTGAGGAGATCGGCAAGGCGGCCGCCTTCCTCTCATCATCGGCCGCCGATTACATCACAGGTTCTATATTGAAGGTCGACGGAGGGTACACGGTTCACTAATACGCGAAGCCAGCTTCGCCTTCGCAATCGGACCGTTGTTGGACCGCGATCAATTGATTAACAGTCTGATCCGCATCGACGCCATCGAGACGCTCCCATTCAGGAAGAGAAAATGCCAAACGAAAAGCACAAGCTCCGCAGCGCCGACTGGTTCGGCCGCACCGACAAGTCCGGCTTCATCCATCGCAGCTGGATGAAGATCGAAGGGGTACCCGACCACGAGTTCGACGGCAGACCGGTCATCGGCATCTGCAATACCTGGTCGGAGCTCACGCCCTGCAACTCGCACTTCCGCGAGCTCGCCGACATGGTCAAACACGGGGTCTACGAGGCCGGCGGCTTCCCCCTCGAGTTCCCGGTCACCTCCCTGGGCGAACCCATGATGCGCCCCACCACCATGCTCTTCCGCAACCTGGCGAGCATGGATGTGGAGGAGACGATCCGCGCCAATCCCCTCGACGGCGTCGTCCTCCTGGCCGGGTGCGACAAGACCACTCCCTCTACCGTAATGGGCGCCATCAGCGTCGACCTGCCCACCATCGTCGTCTCTGGTGGCCCCATGCTCAACGGCAAGTTCCAGGGGCGCGACATCGGCTCGGGCACCGACGTGTGGCGTTTCAGCGAAGACCGGCGCGCGGGCCGCATGAGCTGCGAGGATTTCTCGCTGGCCGAGGCCGGCATGTCTCGCAGCCACGGCCACTGCATGACCATGGGAACCGCTTCGACCATGGCCTGCATGGTGGAGGCGCTGGGTCTGACCCTCCCCGGTGGCGCCGCCATCCCCGCGGCCGACGCGCGGCGTCGGAACCTCGCCCACCTCGCCGGCAACCGCATCGTCGACATGGTCCGCGAGGATTTGAGGATCTCACAGATCCTCACCCGCGAGGCCTTTGAGAACTCCATCGTTGTCAACGCCGCCATCGGCGGCTCCACCAATCTTCTCATCCACCTCCTCGCCCTGGCGGGTCGCGCCGGGGTCCCCCTGGAACTGGATGATTTCGACCGCCTCGGCAGTCACCAACCCCTGCTGCTCAATCTCATGCCGTCCGGCAAGTATCTGATGGAGGACTTCTACTACGCCGGCGGATTGCCCGTCATCTTGCGCGAGCTCGGCGATCGCCTCCACGAGAATGCTATCACCGTCAATGGCCGCTCGATCGGCGAGAATTCGGCGACCGCGGTGCGCTACGGGGACGACGTTATCGCGACGATGGAAAAGCCGCTCCAAGAAGAGGCGGGAATAGCCGTCCTGCGTGGCAACCTCTGCGAGGACGGCGCGCTCATCAAACCCTCGGCGGCGACCCCGGAGCTGATGCAGCATCGGGGCAAAGCCGTCGTCTTCGAAGACATCGAGGATTACAATGCCCGCATCGACGATCCGAATCTCGAGGTCGATGAGTCCTCCGTCCTGGTGCTCAAGCAGGTCGGCCCCAAAGGGTATCCCGGCATGGCCGAAGTCGGCAACATGGGGCTCCCGGCAAAACTGCTGGAAAAGGGCGTGGAAGATATGGTGCGGATATCGGACGGGCGCATGAGTGGTACCGCCTTCGGTACCGTCGTCCTTCACGTGTCGCCCGAGTCCGCCATCGGCGGCAACCTCGCCCTCGTTCAGGAGGGCGACGAGATCGAGCTGGACGTGAAGGGCCGCACCCTCTCCCTAGACGTCTCCGAAGAGGAGCTGTCTCGACGGCGCGCGGCCTGGCAGCCGGAGCCGTCGCCTACAGACCGGGGGTACGTCCGCCTGTACATCGAGCACGTACAGCAGGCCCACCTGGGTGCCGACTTCGATTTTCTCGTCGGCAAGTCGGGATCAGTTGTGACCCGGGACGCACACTGAGTGTCTCACCCCGCCGCCTGCACCTCCCCTGACCAGTCGAGCCACATATCCTCGAGCGGTGGCTCATCCTGAGTCTCCTCGATCTCCTTCTTGACGAAATCGTAGAGGACGGCCTGGCGAATCTGGCGTGAGCGGTTGTGCCCCGCCATGTGGCCGATGCGATGGTGCCAGAACAGGATGTCTCCTGCCCGGCCCCAGCAGTCTACCGGGGCCTGGTCGTTTAAGCGGGCCCGCAACGGCTCGTACTGTTCGGTCGCATCCCGTTTGTATCTCGTGATGAAGGTGGGATAGAACTCCAGGTGACTGCCCGGCCACACCGAAAAACTTCCCCCTCCCTCCGGCACATCGTCGATATAGCCCACCACGCCCAGGTGGAAGGGATGGGCGTCCACGTGGCAGCCGTTGGCGCGCGCCGGTTCGTCTCCATAGGGCAGGGTGCAGTAAATGCCGCGGATCCCGCTGGGCTCGACCAGCTGTCCCTTCCCCAGTAACTGTTCGGCCATCTCCCACACATCCGCATTCCTTGCCAGCAACTGCACCATCCACGGCTCACGGCCAGGGGCCCGGTATTGCCAGCGGAAACCTTTCTTGTAATTCGCCCTCTCTTCGGACACCTCCTCCTCCCTGATCGGGCCGATCCAGGTATCGGGGTCGTCGCGCCTCAGCGAGGGCGGCGCATTATCCCACAGTCGATCCCTGGCGCGAGCCGTCAGTTTGGGGTCGAGGATCCCCCGTTTGATCAGGTATCCCTGGGTCTTGAAGAAGCGGATCTCTTCGATGGTCAGTCTCACAGTGTATTGCCGGCTCCCTTCTGAATAGAATGCAATCGGGGTCGGGGATGTGACGGTTACTCGTACGGAAACCGCTCGCTCCACGGCACGGCCGACAGCTCGACCAGCATGTCGGACAGACCCGTGGCTTGGGCCTCGATGACAGCGCGCCCCTTGTCGGCGGAAGACGTGCGCGTCTCGCCGCCAGCGCTGACCGGGACGTATAGATGCCACGGGCGCACGAAGTTTGTCTCCGAAAGTGTCGGCACTGCCAGGCGGCCGAAAGGGTTGTCGGCCAGTTCATCTCGACGCACCAGCTCCGGACGGATCCACATCATGCGTGAAGTCTCGTTCTCGCCGCCGTGGTCGCTGGCATGCTCAATCGGATTCTGCCAGCCTTCGCGGGCGATGCCGCCGGTGCTGCACACGAAAGGCATGTCGTCCATGCCGGCGATCTCGCGCAGCGTGGCGCGGATGGTATCGGGATTGCCCCCGTGGCCATGGAGGATCACGACCTTGCGCACGCCGTCGTCGCGGCACTGGGTGACGATATCGACGATCATCGACATGAGGGTGCGCACGCCGACGCGGAGGGCAAAGGGGAATCGACGAAAGTTGACGTTGTTGGTGATCGGCAAGGTGGGATACAACAGCACGCGGGCGTCGCGCGCATTGGCTGCCTCCACGGCGAGCCGACCGAGGCGTGTCACCTGCCACACATCGGTGCCCATGGGCAGGTGTGGTCCGTGCGGCTCCGTCGAGCCCAGAGGCAGAACGACGACCTCCGGCTCGAAGGCCCGCACCTCCTCGACCGTCATCTCTTCGAGCAATCCCGGAAAAGCCGGAACCTTTGTCTCACTCACCTGTCACCTCGTCGTGATGGGCCATACCGTTGCATTGTTAGAGATAGGCTCTAGTGCTGTCGTCGATCTCGGGTCATGATGCACTCGCGGCCTATCGATGCTCCGGATTGGGGTAGTCATAGCGACAGCCGGCATCCCACTTTGACCGCTGGTTTCCGTGCGCCGGAATCCCCCCTGCATCCTTTATCATTCGCGCCATGTGCATCAGGTTCCAGGACATGAACGTAGTATTCCGATTGGTGAAATCATTCTCCGGCCCTCCGGACCCAGGGTCGAGATAGGAAGGACCCGGGCCCACGGTGCCCAACCAGCCAGAATCGGCTTGAGGGGGGATTACGTAGCCGAGGTGTGACATAGAGTAGAGGATAATCATCGAACAGTGCTTCGCCCCGTCCTCATTTCCCGTAATCAGACACCCACCCACACGACCGTAATAGGCGTACTGGCCATGCTCGTTCAAGTCACCCGACGTCGAATACAGCCGCTCGATCACTCTGGTGCACACCGACGTCTTCTCGCCTCGCCAGATCGATGAGGTCAGCACGAGAATCTCCGCCGCCTTGACTTTTTCATAGATCTGAGGCCAGTCGTCGCGATCCCACCCCTGCTCCGTCATGTCGGGGTAAACACCGGTCGCGATATCGTAATCGATAGGTCGCAGGACCTCCACGCTGACGCCGTTCCTCTCCATGATGGCTTTGGAGATATCTAGCAGTCCGTCGGTGTGTGACATTTCCGGAGACCGCTTCATCGTACAGTTGAGAAACAGTGCATTCAGGTCTGAAAAATCCCACCGACTCGTCTCACACATCTCGAGTTGCCGCTCGCTCAGCTCCAGATCTCCTCCTTGATTTGAATGATCTCGTGAAAAACATCGTCCCCGTGGTCGCGTCGATTCTCTTTCCTCCCCCAGTGGCGTGGAGTCGCGCCATGCGGAAATCTCACACCCTCGCTCCGCCGACGATCGTCTACCAATGCCAGACCTGGTCCCACGCCGTCATCCAGTCCGCCGCCCTGCTGATCACTTTCAGCGGCTCCACGATCTCCACCCCGTGCCGTCCCTTGAACGAATTTACCTGGTCTACCGTGTCCACATCAATGGTGATGGTCGCCGGCTTGTCGGGTCGATAAACGGTGAGCCCCGCCAGCTGATTCAGCGCCTGTTTCGCCCCCTCTTCGATCATTTGCCGCGCCCGCACGGGGGGAATCTGCCGCGCCGAGTAGCGCGACAGACCGCGCTTCACCGCCACGCCGGTAAAGCCGTCACCGAGGATTTCACGAGCCTCCCGCACCACCGCCTCATCCCCGGTCACCAGCGCCACCGGACAGCCGTAGTGCCCGCATAGGGCCGCGTTGACGCCCGTCTCACCCACCAGATCATCCCCGATCCAAAGATTGCGCCACCGCACCGTCGAGATCGTGTGACACAACACGCCGTCCGGCGTGTTGTTCCGCGCATGCATACCCACCATGAGAGCCGCATCGCATCCTTGCTCCAGCAATTCCGTGTACCGCCCCCATGGATGATGGGCGACCCATTCCACCTCGGGATGCAGCAAGTCCGGCACGAAGGAGTTGAAGGAGTTGTCGCCGCCGGCGCCGTGACAGTCCACCGCCACGATCTCGGTCGCACCTGCAGCCAGCGCCCCCCGAACCGCCGCATTAATCTCCTCCGTATACAAGCGCCGGCCCTCCTCGTACATCGACCCCGTATGACTCACCTGGGACCAGGTGACGATCCCACTCACTCCCTCCATATCTGCCATGATCAACACACGCATGTCATTCTCCACTGTCTATTCAGAGTTTGGTCTGTTGACGGGCTTGGGTGTTGGACGGATTTGGCGATGGAGGCCCGTATTATGCCTGGGTCGAGATTCTCACCGACCCGTTGGGCCGCTCTCCTGATCTCCCAATTCACCCCACTCAGTGCGCCACCGAACCGTCGGCGTGCAAGCTCTCCCGGATCACCCAGCGCTCGTAAGGGTACTTATCCAGCACCTCCTCGACAATCTCGACGCCGATCCCCGGTCGGTCCGTCAGGATCCGGTAACCGCCTTCGACAGCCATCTGCTGATCGACGATCTCACCCATGGGGCCGGTCAGGGCGTTGTGCTCGGTGTGGGTATAGTTGGGAATCGCCGCGGCCATATGCGCAAAGGCGGCGTTGTTGACCGGACTCCCCATCAAGTGGGGGAAGATCCCCACGAAGGCCGCTTCGGCCATCGCCGCGATCTTCTTGACCTGGGTGAACCCGCCCGCCAGCGACAGGTCCGGTCGAATCAGACTCACCACTTTGCGGTCGATCAGATCTTTGAACTGGAAGATGTTATAAAAGCGCTCCCCCGTGGCAATCGGAATCCGTATGTGCCTGGCGATGTACTCCACCGCCTCAATGCTCTGTGGCGCCAGCGGATCTTCATAGTACAGAATCTTCAACGGTTCCAACTCCATTGCCAGCGCGATCGCTTCCTCCGGTCGCAGATTCCGATGAATCTCCAACCCGAGATCCACCCCATCCCCAATCGCCTCCCGCGCCGCCCCGACCAGCTCCACGGCAGCGGCGATATTCCGCGTCCCCGTCTCCTGCTCAAACCCTTTGGCGAACGGCGTCATCCGCAACGATGTGAACCCCCGCGCCACCATCGCCCTCGCACTCTCCCTTACCTCCGTCGGCGTATTCCCACCGATATTCTCAAACAGCTTCACTTTATCCCGGCACTTCCCCCCCAGCAACTGGTATACCGGCACCCCCAGCGACTTTCCCAGAATGTCCCACAGCGCTATATCGATCGCGCTCATCGCCGCGCTCAGTACTCCGCCCATAAAATGGGCGCTTCGCGACACCACCTGGTAGTGGTGCTCGATCAAACGCGGGTCCTTCCCGACGTAGTAGTCGCTCAACTCTTTAATCGCCTCGGCCACCACCCCATGGTGAGCCCACAGTCCCGCCTCCCCGTTCCCCACCACGCCCCCATCGGTGTAGACCCGCACCAACAGATACCGACCTACCAGGAAAGTCCGGACCTCCGTGATCTTCATCTGCAGCCTTTCTCCGCCTTCAGTTTTCCCCTGTCATTCCAGATCTCTCAGTACAGGCTCATGAGGCCTTCCGCACCCTGTATCGCCTTCTGCTCAAAACTCTCACTGATCCACCGCGCCTCCGACACCCGACCCGGGTTCCGGTACGCATATACCACACACCACCTCGTACTACTCCCCGCCCGGCGCGGCGTCACCCCGTGCGCCGCGTGGGTCCACATCAACACGACCGACCCTTTAGGTACCGACAACCCCTCAGTCGTCAGTGCCTCCCCGGTCAGTGGGTGCGTCTTTCCCTCCATCCACCCCGCCTCGAGTTCCGCATTCGAGCTAGCCCGAATCCCCGCATCGCGGTACAAATGACTCCCCCGTACGACTTTCAGTCCCCCGTCATCCGGCTCGAACCCGTTGACGTAAAAAAACACGCGAATGAAGCCCAAACGCGGATCGTCCTCTCCGTACTCGTGGCTGTGCCAATTAGCGCCCCCATTGCCGCCAGGGCGATTCAGCGCCACGCAGTGGTCGTAGCGAATCTCCTCGCCCAACACCCAGCGCACCAGCGCCAGCAGGTGCGGATGGCCAATCAGACTCTCCAGATAGGGATTGAACTCGGCGGCGTAGCGATTCGGCACATATTCCGGGTCGTCGTGCTGCAACGCCTGCACTCGTGCAAGCGCCTGCGTCAGCTTGTCGCAAGCCTCGTCGGTCAACAGACCCGGTAGCGCCAGGTGCCCGTCGCGGTCGAAGCTCGCTCGGTCGCCATCGCCCAGGGCGTGGGAACGGAATAGCGCCTCCATTTCATTCCTCAGAAAGCGAATCTCGCTGGAGCTCAGCGTGCTGCCGCGAGGCCAAATCGACGCCCTGGAACGGCGCGACATGGAGAGCCACTAGGAGCGTGTCGGACTGGCATTATCGATAGAGGGTCAACCGGGGTCAAGCGAAATCTGTGTGAGGAGAGGGTCGAGATAGGGCGACGGCGATGCGGAGGCGAGCAACCGCGACGCTCTTGGCGGGGGAGGGGGGGGGTCCAGGCAGCCATAGAAACGTCCAGTTGGAGTCGCTTGCTTGCCGGGACGTTATCCCAACACAAAGTTTTTCATTGTGTTGGGCGGCCTTGTACGCGTTGTTACTCACACTTTGGTACTATTTTATCCCGAGGCAGAACCATATAGTATCAGTTTGCATCGGGACAAGCACATGAAACAGCCAAGAATGGCAACTGTATATTTTACTACTGAATCTGCTTAATTGTAAATGTGCCTCTGCCGTGTGTGGCGGTCATGAGGAGAATAGGTGTCTTCACATTTCATACTATCGGACGCCACAGGATGAACTTTAATCCACGGGAACAAAAAAAACAGCCCACAGGCCGTCAAGCGATTCATGGACTGGTGGGATGGTGCCGGAAGGTGCCCAGGAAGAAAGGAAATTGGCGATGAGCGGAGGCGCAATTGATGCCGTAGCTAGTGGAACATCGACGGCTCCGCCGCAAAACGATGCGGCTAACGGGGCGTCGCGAAAGCCGCCCGAGGCCGTCAGGAGACCTGCTAAAGATGAGGTGGATATTTCATCGGAGGCGATGCAGAAAAACAGTAAAGCCCCGACAGCGGCGACTGCGAGCAACGGCAAGTCGGGAAGGGTCGAGAAACCGAGGCTGACCAGCGAGCAATCAGACGCTGTGGCGAAGACGATAATCGAGCAAAAGGAAAAAGGCGCCACCCTGGAACAACGGAACAAAGCCGTTGGAGACCAGATAGCGGGATTCAGGAAAGCCAACGCCGCCGCGGAGGCTAAAAAGAATACTCAGGCACCCGCGCCGGAAGCGACAGGCAGCAAGCCGAAAACGGCCGAGAAACCGGCGAATGATCGGGCGACAGCTGTGGCCAATACGATTGCCGTCCAGACAGAAAAGGGGGCATCACGAGAGGGGATTGCGGCTGCGGTTGAGAGGGAAATACAGAAATTCCAGAAATCCAAGGCGTCGGAGGCGGCGGAGGCGGCGGCCGCGACCGACACGCGAGGAGGAGGGGTTTCGGCTTCTCAGCAACAGGATCTACAGCTGCTGCGCGAAGTAGCTGATCGCGTTTCTTCTCGGCAAGGTGGTGCGGAACAGCTCCTTGCTTTGCAGGAGGCCGCCACCAAAGTCCAATCACCCCAACGGGGCCCGGAAGATCCCAGTCGGCAGTCGAAGGGAAGTCTGGTGGACCTCCTGGGGTGAGCTCAGGCCTTGGGCTGACGACGGGTTCCGGGTCCATCAGCTGCGCCGCACGCACTCACTCACTCACTCACTCTCGCGCAGGATCCGCTCCATCCACGTGATCGGGACAACGCAGCGGAGATAGCCGATCAGCTGTCATCGGTCTCCTCCCCCAACTGGATCACTTCGGGTTCGTCCGCCAGTTGGGGGAACATCTGCTGCATCTGTCGGGCGAACTCCTTCTTCAGCGTAGCCCGCGCTGCCCCCACCTCCTCCATATTGAGATAGCGCACGGCTTCGCGCACGTGTTCGCGTGCCCGTTCCATGTTGCCGCTGACCGCGCGCAGACCTGCGAGCCAGGCGTGATTCTGGCACTGGCGCACGGGCAGATTGTCCACCGCGCTCCAGAATCCCCAGTAGGTCTCGCCGATCAGCCGGTGCGAAGTTTCCCGCAGCACGGACATGGCTTCCGGTGTCGTCAGCTCCACCGCCTGCTCGAAGCTGCGCATCGCCTTCGAGCCGTCCTCGGACATGGCGTGTACAACTCCCATCTCCGACGCCAGCACGCAGGCGAGCCACTGGTGTTTCTTCTGCAATCGCTTGTATATCGGCAGCGCCTGCGGCGCCTCGCCGCGCGTCAGATATCGCCGCGCCAGCTCCAGCTCCGCGACCGCCTCATAGGACCCCCCTTTGGCCGCTTTCACGATGCGCTTCTGCTCTACAATGACCTCTTCCGCTGGCGCCAGCGTCGAACGCACCGCGGCGCGACGCAGTTGGGCCAGCAGGTTGTCGGGCTCGCGTTCGACCACCTCGTTCAGCAGGGCGAGGGCGCGATCGTAGGAGCCTCGATCCGCTGCCAGCTCCTCCGGCCCGCGCGCGAACGTGATAGGCATCGGCCAGCAGCATGGACACCAGCGTGT
>Ga0066376_10004785_pt1 | contig 11685 bp, 6 predicted proteins | sample Knorr_S15_td_Bot_FD_77009 | JGI IMG/M metagenome (GOLD analysis project Ga0066376, IMG submission 77009) | Marine microbial communities from Southern Atlantic Ocean transect - Knorr_S15_td_Bottom_ad_5009_LV_A | ecosystem: Environmental > Aquatic > Marine > Oceanic | place: Southern Atlantic... | reverse complement strand
CGAATTTTGGAGACGATCCCAGGCTGGGACCGATTCGGGTAACGCAGCTATTGCCGATCGTGGTGACGCCGCATCGTTTTCGCACGAACCGTCAATTCTGGAGCTACCCGCGGTTTCGGGATCGTGAGATACTCGTCGGGGACCTACCCCTTAGCCAAGAGCCTTCCGCAAGCGCCTCACCCCCCGTTGAAGCGAGCGCTCCCCCACCTCAGAGAATCCCAGCAACACCCCCTCTGGGCCAGGTTCTGCTGATTAAGCTGCTGGACGAAGCCGTGCAAGCGGAGGCCAGCATGCGTTATCACGAACCGCCGATGGTCTATCGACCGGCGCTGCAAACCCTGGGGGATATCAACCTTGCAGCGGGTCGCTGGACTGATGCGCGCGATGCTTACCAGGCGTTGCTGGATGCTCGACCCCGAAGTGGCCACGCCGTGTATGGAATTGCGCAAAGTTATGAGTTAGCCGGTGATAAAGCGAATGCGCGGGCTGCTTACAAAGAATTCCTCGAAGCCTGGCGTACCGCCGACAACGATCTGCCACAAATTCAACACGCGCGGCAGTGGGTCGACTGAGCCCGGGTCCCTCGCTCTGGATCAACCCATCTGATCCCGAATCTTCGTATAACCCGCTGTAGGTAATTCACGGTTTCCGGATAAGCGGGTAATTCACCATAGCCGTATAAGAATACACCAACGTCGGGCATCCGCTAATCGGGTCCGGTGAGCTGACGCTGTGTTGTTCGAGCCACACGCAGGCTTCGGCCGGGCCTGCTCAACCCGGCCCACGCCTTCTGGCACGCAGAACAACATCGGTCACCGCGCACGTCAGAGTCACCGGCCATTGTTTAGAAGCCGCCCTTACTGAACAACCTGCGAACGCGATTCCACAACCGCCTCCAGCGCGCCAGCAAAAAAACACCCCGTCAAGGCTTCGTCCGCTCTGCGCACCTGGGCCCCATTCCCGTGTCATCATTACTCCATACAGAACCACCGAACATCCCAAACTCACCGCCCCCGCCCGAAGCCAAGCGCAGGGATGCCCTTCACCCCGGCCCTGTCCGTAACCGCGTCAGCAACTCGGGCCCACTGCAGCCACCGCCTGCTTTTATTGACCAGGCCCCGATCTCGGCTCAGATTAACGCCGTCTGAAGCGGCGCATACGATTCCCCGCCAGCCCCACATCGACCCCAGGACCTGACATGATCCTCCTGCACAACGGCAACATAATCGACGGATCGGGACAATCCTCTCAACACGGCTCGGTCCTGATCCGCGACCAGACCATCGAATCCATCGGCGCCATCGACCCCGCACCCGACATGGAAGTCGTCGATTGCACCGACCAGGTGATCGCCCCGGGCTTCATCGATGTCCACAGCCACGCCGACCTCGAAGTGATGGAGCATCGCCCCGAAAAAGTGATGCAAGGCGTAACCACCGAAGTCGTCGGCAACTGCGGGTTCTCCCTCTTCCCCACCATCCCCTCATCCGAACTCGTCCCCGCCTTCGAGATCTTCAAAAGTCGCGGGGAAAAAAAGTGGAAAGATGCGGCCGCCTACTTTGACGACCTGGAGGCCCTGCAAAGCCACACCAACGTCGCCGCCCTGACCGGCCACTCGACGCTCAGAGCAGGAGTCTCGGGGATGAGAGCCGGAAAACTCGATGCCGCCGAGCAGCGCGAAATCGAAAAACGCCTGGCAGCCTGCCTGGAGCAGGGCTCGATTGGACTCTCGACCGGGCTCAACGAAGTGCCCAGCAGTTACGGTGACTTCGACGAACTGATCGGCTTATGCGGAGTGGTCAAGCAGTACGATGGCTTCTACACCAGCCATCTGAGAGACTACAAGTTCCACATTGTGGAAGCCGTGCAGGAGGCCCTCGACCTCGGACGAAGAACCCGCGTGCCGGTGCAGATTTCCCATCTGCAGGCGGTGGGTTACAAGAACTGGGAGAAGATGGATGTGGTGCTGGAGCTCATCGACCACGCCCACGCAGATGGCGTGGATGTCGGCATCGACGCCTATCCCTATCTGGCGGGCTCCTGCGGCCTGACCCAGCTCCTGCCCATCTGGGCGCTGGAAGGCGGAACCCGGCATTTGCTGCAACGCCTCGGTGAGCCAGACACGCGTGAGCGCATCGCCGCCGAAACCGAGAGCGGCATGGCCAATCGCTGGAAGGACATCCTGCTCGCCACCATGAGCCATCCTGGCCAGGCCGAGCTGGTGGGCAAAACCATTCAGGACATTGCCGATGCAAGAGGCTGCTCAGGGGTGGCGGCCGCTCTGGATCTATTGATTGAAACCCAGGCGACGGTGATGATCGTCTCCTTCAATCAATCGGAAGAAAACCTGCGCAAGGTCCTGAGTCATCCACTGACCTCGATCATTACCGATGGCCTGATGACCGCAGGCAAACCGCACCCCAGGACCTTCGGAACCTACCCAACATTTCTGGGCGAGTTCGTCCGCGAAAAAAACCTGATGTCGCTCGAGGACGCGATCCACAAGACGACTGGGTTACCAGCCCACCGTTTCCACCTGGAGCGCCAAGGGCTCCTGCGGCCCGGTTACCAGGCCAATATCACCATCTTTTCGGCTGCCGATATCGGCACGCGAGGCGACTATACCGAACCAGCGTGCGCCCCCCAGGGCATCGAACACGTGCTGGTAAACGGAGCCTGGGCAGTTCATCAAGGGCAGGAGCAGCAGATCTTTTCGGGACGACCAATGAGGGCCTGAGTCTCAGAACCGCAGACCACATCCGGAACGAGGGGACCTCTTTACAACACCTGGACGTGCCATCGAATCCTCTTCGATCTCGGAGGGCGATGCTCGGGCCACATGCCTGTGGGTGGTCACCCCAAACCAACGCAGGGATACCCCGCCGCCCCCCCGTACTGCACGTCATCGACTCGCACCCACCGCTGGCATCAACCCTCCTTCATTGACGCTGGCCATATCTCGACTCAGATTACGGGCTCCTATAAGAAAGGTGTAAGCAATGCGACAACGACGCACCATCTACTTCAACGACGCCCGTCACTACTACCTGTTCGTGTACGACCCACCCCTGCGCATGGAAGACGCCTGGGTCCCCGTAGACGAAGTGGCGGGAACCGCAATCGACACCTTCAGCTACGGAGTCTCTCGCGCCGACGGCTTGTTCTACCCCTCGAAAGTCGGACTCGAGTGGGGCTCCGACCGCAAACCCTTTCAGAACGCCTACGAGTGGCGCTGCTGGGAGAACATGCAGAGCCTCATCAAACAAGGACTCGATCCTCTTCAGGTCCTCGTCGACCGAGCCCACGAGAAAGGCATGGACTTCTTCGCCAGCCTGCGCCTGGGCGGCTATGGGGGGATGAATCCCGAACACAGCGTGGCCAACGGCGGCCGGGGATTCGTGCACCCCGAGATGCGCGACCACATATACGCCATCGTAGAAGAGCTAGCGACAAGCTACGACGTCGAAGCGGTCGAGCTCGATTTCGCGGCGGCGCCCAGCGGTTCCGCGCACTGCCTCAACCTCGACGAAGCCGCCGACCAGGCGTCGGTGATGACGGAGTTCGTCCGCGACGCAGCGGCGGCGATCAGGGGTCGATCGGGCGATCCCGGTCTGGTCGGAGCGCGCGTTTACCCAACGCTCGAGTTGAACCAGCGCGCCGGGCTCGATGTCGCGACCTGGTTGAGCGAGGGCCTCCTCGACTTCGTCGTGCCGATGGCCTACTCCTGCTTTGTCCTCGACGCCCAGATGCCCATCGACTGGATTGTCGAGGCCGCCCACCAGCAGGATGTCCCGGTGTACGGCATGCTGCAGCCGTACTTCGGCGATGGGCGCAGAAATAACACCAAGGTCGAGCACGCGACCCCGGACATGATGCGGGCCGCGGCTTCCAATTTCTGGCAGGCCGACGTCGATGGCATGTACACCTGGTTCATGCCGTGGCCTCTGGGGGACGCCCAACGACGCATCCTCACCGACATCGGCGACCCCGATCTGTCCAGGGAGGGCAACAAACACTACTTCCTGCGGCAGCGCCCGGAGAATGAAGACAGCTTCGTCTATGACGCCGAGTTGCCTGTTGCGATTCCCGGACCCGACCCGGACAAGACCTACCAGGTTGCCTTGACGATCTCCGATGACCCGGAAAACCAGCGCATTCGCCGCATGATGCTGAAGATCAGCGTCTCCGACCTGGTCACCGCCGACCGCCTCGAGATCAGCCTCAACGGCGTCTCCCTCGCGTCCGAGCCCTGCCGGCGCACGGCGCGAAACTACGACGCCTATACCGGCGTGTGGCTGGAAATCGACCTCAACGAGGTGCGGCCCCGCCGAGGGGCCAACACGCTGCAGTTTTCACTGCTCGCGAGACCGGCGGATTTCGGGGGAGGAATCAGCATCGATGATGTCGAGCTCATCGTCGAGTACGATCTGTTCCCGGGCAGGGCCACTGCCGGCTAGTCCGGCGGCTGGTCTGGCGGTCAGTCTGTCGGTCGGGCTGGCGCCGCTGCCACGCTCAGCACCTGTGCAATTTCAGAGGAACTCAAGAATGATGAATGCAGACGAGGACTACGGATTCGACGTTTCGGGTTTTATTCATGTGCCACAGGTACTCACGCCCGCCGAAGTAGAGGCCTGCAACCAGGCGATCGACACGGTCGGCCGGAAGGAGGGCTTGCTGGATTGGCCGGCGCCGCATTGTGACCCATTTCGCGCCTTGCAGCAGCACCCGGTATTGCAGGGTTACCTCGATTCGCTGTGTGGCCCTGACTCTGTCCTGGACCATCCGCCGACGCTGGTCGAGGGCAGCGACGCCGGAACGGACGTCCACGTCCCCCTGTCGGCGGGAGCTCCCGAGCGCCGCCGGCGATTGCGCTATATGAAGCACGGCGACACGCGAATCGCTCGCGGTGTGCGGATTTTTCTCGCCCTGGCAAGCACGACCGAGGCCGGTGGCGTGGTGGTGGTGCCGGCCAGCCACAACAGCACCACGGAACCGCCGGCTGACTTCCTCAGCGGCGCCGTCGATCTCGAGATGACGGAGGAACCTGCGCTGCAGGCCGGTGATCTGCTCATCTGCGCGGCGACCTTGCTCTGCGGTGTGCGCGGCCGGCCCGAACGTCTGATCGAAATGGAATACATCAGCTCCCGAGCGACGCCAGCCGCGGGTTATCCCGAGATCGAAGCTCCTGAATGGACCGCGGGGCTCTCCCGGGAACAGCTGGCCATCGTCGGCCGAAGGACGACCGGGCGTGGCGGCACCGTCGTTTCCGATGGTGAGCGAATCTGGGTGGAAGCGACTGAAGAGTTGCCCGCATCCGTGGTGTTCAATATGGACAAGCGCAGCGTGCCGAACCCTGATGAATTGTGGTTCTGGGACGTGCGCGGCTACTTGGTCCTGCGAGGAGTGATGGATGAAGCGTGGCTGGCGGCGGCGAACCGCGCCATCGATGCGGCTCTCGAAGCACAGGACAGCCTGCCGGCCGGCCATCCGACCGCCATCGAGGATGTCCCGGAGCAGGCTCTGCGCGAAAACGACTGGAAGTGGCCGGAGGACACCTCGCCGAGGCTGTATGGCTCGATCAATCGGCCGCGAATCGGTGGGCTCTATCAGCTGCCGGAGCCTCATTGCGAGCCCTTCCGCCGGATGATCGCTCATCCCGCCGTCGTCCAACGTCTAAACTGGTTGCTCGGTTACGGTTTCAGAGAGTCTACCGAGCCCATGTGCTGCGTCTATCCAACAGGGACGACCGGCGGGTCACTGCACGGTCAGAGCCCGGGTGGCTATACCCTCTTCAATGGCCGGCCGCTTTCCGATCAGGTCAATGTGGCCTGGGCTCTGCACGACGAAGTCGCCGGTTTCGGCGACGACAGTGGGGGCTTCATCTGCGTGCCGGGAAGCCACAAGGCGCAATACGCCGTTCCCCGGTCGTTGACCACCAGCATCGACCTGCCCCAGGTCCGCAAACCGGCCTTGAAGGCAGGGGATGTCCTCTTCTTCGGCGGCGTCGCCCACGGCACGACGGCCTGGCGCAGCAGCTGGCAGCGGCGCACGGCCATTCAATTCATGGGCGCCGGCAGTGCGGCGCTACCCCCGGGAAAGAAGGAGGTGGGGTGGCGTTGGAGTAGCGACCCGAGTTTTCCGGGCACGGCGGCGGCTGCCAGGCTGACGGCAGCCAGGGACTGACCGAACGCGTCGTGCACTGGCTCCGTTGGCGAGCCGCGCTCGCCGAACTGTATCCCCACACCCGTACAGGAGACGACGGATGACACCTGAAGCCGAGATCCTCTCCAAGCAGGTCATCTGCAAGGAGCCAGGCCGCTATATCGGCTGGCCGACGATCGCTCGGACTCGGACCGGTGAATTGCTCATCGTGTTCTCCGGCGACCGCGACGAACACATCTGCCCCTGGGGGAAGATGGAGATGGTGCGCAGCACCGATAACGGTGAGACCTGGACTGAGCCCGTCGTCATCCGCAACACCCCGCTCGACGACCGCGATGCCGGTCTTCTCCAGACCTCCGCGGGCGTCCTGATCGCCAGCTGGTTTACGTCGATTGAGTTCGGCGCCAATGAGTCCTACCAGAAACACGCCCAGACCCTGAGCCAGGAGGTGCGGGATCGCTGGTTCGGTCACTGGATCCACCGCTCAACCGATGGCGGCGCGACCTGGGAGGAACCGATCCGGGTGGTGGGCTCGGCGCCCCATGGCCCGGTGGAGCTCAGCGATGGCCGACTCCTCTTTCTGGGAAGCGGGACCTTCAAAGCAGCGGGCCTCGTGGCGGAAGTATCCACCGATCAGGGGCTCTCCTGGCAGGTCATGGGAACGGTCCCCACACCCGAAGGCATCGGCCTGGGCGAGCCCCATGTTGTTGAGGCGAAGAGCGGCAAACTCATAGGAATGTTCCGTTACGGAACGCGTATACTGGAAGAGAAATTCATGTTCCAGTCCGAGAGTTATGACGGGGGACGCACCTGGACCGAGGCCTACAAGACGACAATCCTCGGTTACCCGCCCCACCTGATCCGCCTCGAGGACGACCGCATTCTGATGGTGTACGGCGTGCGCGTGCCGCCCTTTGGTGAACGCGCGCGGGTGAGTGTCGATGAAGGGGAGTCCTGGAGTGAGGAGATCGTCCTCTGCCACGATACCAGCACCGATCTGGGCTATCCGGCTTCGACCCAGCTGTCCGACGGTACCATTCTTACGGTCTACTACCAGATCGACAAGCCCGGGGAGACCACCTGCTTGATGGGGACCCGTTGGCGCCTTGGCGACGGGAAGTGACGCGAGCCGAACCCGATCCTCAACTTCGATTGCCACGCGGGCTTGATGAGGACGAGGCGCGTGCATGTGTCTCCAGGCAGAGAGGGTTGCGCCGTGCCCGAGTGGTGTATATACTGGTGGCACGCGCTCCAAGGGAGCCTCCCGTCCGCGGAAAGGGACCGTGTCCCACCTACCCCGCGCCCGGTCTGACCGGGCGCACCGCACGACCATACGATCCTTCTTTCAGCCCGATGTGCGGACGCCGGGCGGCACTCGATGGAAGGAGATCGTCATGGCTATCCACGAGACCCCCCAAGGCACCACTCCCGACCTCGACCAGCTCAAGCGTCAGGCCAAGGAATTGGTGCGCGCCCACGGTGTCGGCGACACCCAGGCCCGTCAACGCGTGGCCCGAGCATTGCCCAAACTGGCCGGCACTTCCTGGGACCAAACCGCTGGATTCCGCGCCCGGCTGACCGACGCACAGCTGGTCATCGCCCGCGAGCGCGGTTTCGACAGCTGGCCGAAGCTCAAGGCCTATGCCGATACCGGCGAGGGCGGGTTGCCCCCATTCCGGCGTGCCGTACTCGCCGTGGTCGACGGCGATATCCAGACCTTGCGCGCCCTGCTGCAGGCCGACCCGCAGCTGATCACCGAGCGCTCCCCCGAGCGACACCGGGCACAGCTGCTGCACTACGTGGCGGTGAACGGCGTTGAGAACGAGCTCCAGCGCACGCCGCCAAACGCCGTCGAGATCTGCCGTCTGTTGCTCGATGCCGGGGCTGAGGTCGACAGCCCATGCGAGACCTACGGCGGCGGGCCCAACCAGACGACGATGAACCTGCTGGTGAGCAGCGCGCACCCCCACCTGGCCGGGTTGCAGTCCGTCCTGGTGGAGGCCCTCATCGACGGAGGCGCGGCGATCGACGGACCTCGGGGAGACAACGCGCCTCTGCGGACGGCTTTGCAGTTCGGTTATCCGGAAGCGGCTGAAACGCTGACGAGACGCGGCGCCTCCGTCGACGCCCTTGACCTGGCGGCGGGACTCGGACGCACGGATCTGATGGCGGTGCTGCTCGAAAACGGAGCCAATTCCGCGGCCCCAGAGGGCAGCGGTCCAAATGACAACGGGCCGAAGAGCGCACAAGACTGGCGTCCGTCCGCGCAAGGAGGCCACTTCGACGCATTCGTGCTGGCCTGTCGCAACGGACGGACCGAATCCGCTGGCTATCTCCTGGAGCGAGGCGTCGATATCGACGCGCTGTCCGATGGCGGCGGCACCGGCTTGCATGAGGCGATCCTGTGGAACCGTCACGAGGTCGTGCATCTGCTGCTGGAGCGTGGCGCCGATGCCGCGATCCTTCACGGCCGCTGGCAGGCGACCGCCCTCGACTTCGCCAGCTACAACGGCAGAACGGAGTGCGTGAAGCTGCTGCTCGCCAACGGTGCCAGCGATCTCGACGAGGCGTTGGTGTCGGCTGCCGGGCAGGGGCACTTGGAGATTGCGCAGTTGCTTCTGGCTGCCGGCGCCGATCCGGTGAGCGCTCGCGATCGGGCCCTCAAGGGGAACGATGAGACGATGGTGGCGCTGTTGCGGGGCGCTCAGATGTAACCCTTCCTGGCCGACCAGATGCCAACCGCGACCAAGAGAAAGAGGAGACGAAGTGGCTGACCGCAAGAGTGTACTGCTGCTCATTGCCGACGACTGGAGCCCACTGGCCGGTTGCTACGGCAGTCCGATAATCCAGACACCTCACGTCGACGAGTTGGCGCGCCGCGCTACGCGCTTCACCAACGCCTTCTGCACATCGCCGTCGTGCGCGGCCAGCCGGGCCAACATCCTCACCGGACACTACAGCCACACCCACGGCCAGTACGGCCACTCACACTCGGTGCACAACTTCCACACCGCCGCGTCGATGCCGTCGATCCCGAAGACGCTGACGCAGGCCGGCTTCGCCACCGGGATCATCGGCAAGCTGCACGTGCAGCCGGAGAGCGTCTATCCGTGGACTCATGACCGGCAGAAGGTGCCCGGTGGGCCGCGCAACGTGCCGCGGATGGCCGCGGCAGCAGCCGGGTTCTTCGCCGCTATCGGCGAGCGGCCGTTCTACCTGCACATGGGCTTCACCGACCCGCACCGAGACTTCGGCAACGGGCAGACTTACGAGGGCGTGGAGGAGACGCGGTACGACCCGGCCACTGTGCCGGTGCCCGACTTCCTGCCCGATCACCCGGACGTGCGCGCCGAGCTCGCCGAGTACTACCAGTCGATCTCGCGGCTCGACCTGGGCATCGGCCTGGCGATCCAGGCGCTGGAGAAAGCCGGCCGCGCCGACGACACGATGATCATCGTCATGAGCGACCACGGCATGCCGTTCCCCGGGGCGAAGGCCTCCTCCTTCGATTCCGGGCACCACTGCCCGTTGCTGATCTCCCTGCCTGGCGCACCGGAGGTGGAATGCGACGCCGTCGTCAACTGGTCGAGCATCGCACCGACGGTGTTCGACTGGTGCGGCGTCGAGGCGCCCGAGGGTTTGCCCGAAGGCTCGCTCGTGCCCGTGCTGGACCAGGAGCACGCGTCGGGATGGGACGAGACCTTCTTCTCCCACACCTTCCACGAAGTCACCAACTACTACCCATACCGCGCCTTGCGGGCTCGGAAGTACAAATTCGTCCGCAATCTCTATCCGGAGCTGACCAGACCGCTGCCCAGTGACCTGTGGGCGTCTCCCACGTGGAGAGCGACCGAGCGCGAAGGCATGGAGATGATGGGGCGCCGGCCGACCAAGGCGTTCCTGCACCAGCGCGGCGAAGCGCTGTTCGACGTGGAGGCCGATCCAATGGAGACGACCAATCTGATCGACGACCCGGCGCTGCAAGACGTGGCCGGGGAGATGCGGACGAAAGTTCGACACTTCCGCATGGAGACCAGCGACCCATGGGTGCTGGCGTCGCGACAGCTGGGGGAGGAGGGCTTGGAGGGCGGCGTGTCGTAGTGGAATCCACCCGCGAAATCCAGCCCGCGCCTGTTTGCGACCCGGGATCGACTCGGCGTCTCGGTCTACGCCTTTTCCTGCTGACGCAATAGGCCTGCCCCTTCATACCAGATCCACCCGCCTGCCGGGCGGACGGATCCGATTCCCACCGCGACGCTTTGAACAGGCTCGCCCATCGACGAAGGTCGTCATGCTATGCTTAGATCAGTTTCTCTGCGGGTAGTTTCCCTGCTGCTTCTCCTGGCCTCTGCCAGTCTTGCCGAGACCGGCGCAGCACAGGTGCAGGCATTTCTGGAAAACTACCTCCGAGTCCGAGAGCGGATGCACTCAACCTACTCAGGCCAGGCCGGTCAGACGGGTTTCGAAAAGAGGAGCAGCTACAACGCCGAGCTAGTGGGAAGCTACAGACCGGATTCTGACGATATCTTCACCAACCTCTACGTCTCCGGCGACCACGTCTTCCTCGGCAACGCCTTCGACGGGCTTCGGGTTATCGACGTAGCGGATCCTGCCAGTCCGCGGGAGATCGGCTCCTTTCCGGGCCACACGACGGGCGTTGCCAGACTGATATCTGGTGAAATCCTTCCCATCGCAACCACCGCTCAACTATTATTCCCGACGGCGGTGGCCTTCGCTAGGAAACACGATAGCCTCTTTCTCGCCGATTTCGGCAGCGAAGAAGGGAAGGGCGCCCTCTTGAGGATAGATGTGGTGACCGGCGAGATGGAAACCCTCATCGATGGCGATCCCCTGATTCATCCTCTGGACATTGCCATCGATACCAGCGGCGCTCTCATCGTCACTACTACCTCTTCAACTTTTGGTGATGGCGAGGGCAGAATCCTGAGAGTGGACCCGGAGACCGGAACGGCAACCATCCTTATGCAGGATTCCTCCATCCCCTTCCCCTACGGGACCGCCGTCGATTCCTCAGGGGCGATCTTCATCGCCAATATGTTCAAGTTCGATTTCCAAGCGGGAGAATTTGAGTTTGGCAAGCTGATAAGGCTGGACCCGGCCACCGGAGAAACCACGACCATAGTCAAAGCTGATCCGGAATCTTCGAGCGAGTTTTTCTTCCTCGGTGACCTGGCCTTCGACGGAAATGGCGACATAATCGCCATAGATCCGGGCGCCGACCCGTTTTTTCCGCCCAAGATCCTCAGAATCAACCCGCGCACGCGAAAAGTCACGACCTTGCGATCTGGCCCACCCCTCCGCACGCCGATGAGTCTTGCGGTGGGCGCGGATGGCTCCATCCTCATCGCTGACTCCAACGCCGACCCCAGAGAGCTCGGTATCACTACCGGGGCGATCTTCAGACTGGATCCGGAAAGCGGCAGCCTGACTACCCTGGCCACGGGGGCAGGGGTAGGCTCCCCCTTCGGGCTGGCTCTGGATCAGGACGGGGAGCTCATATGG
>Ga0066376_10004783_pt1 | contig 11689 bp, 8 predicted proteins | sample Knorr_S15_td_Bot_FD_77009 | JGI IMG/M metagenome (GOLD analysis project Ga0066376, IMG submission 77009) | Marine microbial communities from Southern Atlantic Ocean transect - Knorr_S15_td_Bottom_ad_5009_LV_A | ecosystem: Environmental > Aquatic > Marine > Oceanic | place: Southern Atlantic... | reverse complement strand
CCTGCCACAAATGGGCTGTCTGGGGTTAACTTTGATTGCAGTATGGATCGGATGGATACGTCTCCCTGACTGGCAGGCTTGCCTTACAAGGGGGCAGATGGCCATCCAGGAGGCGGTTGGTGCATGCACCAACCATGTAGTGGGTGTGATCGCCTGTGTGGTTACCGGCTTTGCGTTTGTGTTTGTATTTGCTGTCAGTGCATTAAATCCGCCTATAAGTTTTGACAGCATATTTTTCCATTTAGTGCAAGCAGTATACTGGCTGCAAACCGGATATATTCCCATTAAACTGGAAACTTATTTTGCTTATCCTCACGGTAATCCTCTGGTATATTTGTGGGGTCTCTATCCCTTCCACCACGATTTCATTGCCCGGTTCACCCAGATTCCGTTTATCCTGTTAGGGGTTTTTGCCAGCTATGGCATCTGCCGGATTCTGGATATGTCCCGCACATTATCCCTCGTGACCGCACTCGCCGTCTTGACGATGCCGGCATACCTGGCCAATGGGATTGCCTTGACCGACCCGGATACGCAGATGGCCGGCGCCTTTCTGGTCTCTCTTTATTTTGCTTTATCGCTGGCGCGCAGTTACCGATTCAGTACCATCATCCTGCTGGCACTGGCACTCGGTCAGTTACTCAGTGCGAAATACAATTCGGTTTACTATGGGGTTCCCCTTGTCCTGCTGATCATCTATGCATGGGCTATGGGTTTGAAAGAAGCAGGAGCCGCTCGTTTTGTATCGTTTGCAGGGCATGGATTTTTACTCTTTATCATTCCGGTCAGTATCGGTGGTGTTGCTTATGTATATGAATTTTTTCTCTCCCAGACCATGTATCCCTTCGGCGGGACATATAGTCCCAATAGTACTTTGCATTCATTCAGTTTATGGCTTTTCTTTACGTCATCTCAAAGCTTAAAAGATTTGGGTTTGACGGGACTCCTCAGCCTTTTCGTTTTGTTCGGAATACTGAAAAATATGATTCGTGCAAATGGACGTGGGTTGATTTTGCCCGTATTTATTCTTCTGCCCCTGTGTTTTTCTCTCGGCATTTATGTCCTCTATGGGTATTACGAAGGGGCGCAGGCTATTAGACATCTTCTGGGCACGCTGGCCCTATGCATCATTCTAGCCGGCTGGAGCGTCCACCATCTCAACGAACGCTGGCGGCGATACGGATTATGGGGTCTCGTGCTGTTTATCATCATAAATGCTGGATTGGGCGTCTGGCGCCAATGGTTTATTCATCTACCACATACGGATCTGTTATCCCTTTTAACCGGTATTTTGACCAGCCTCGGTATCTGGTGGCTTTTACGAGGCTGGCGGCAGACAGGAACATGGCCGATAGGATTCCGGCGATATGTGGTGTCCCTGCCGGGATTATTAGGACTTATATGTATAGGTCTTTGGAGCTTGCATGGCTGGGAATGGGCCTATCGCGATATGAAATACGCCCGATGGCCGCCTAAATACGGTTTTGGCACCGGGTGGAATTATGTGGCAAATTTGACAACCGGGAAGGAGGCTCGTATAACCTACAATACCGCTCCCTATCCTATCTTTGGTTACGACCTGAAAAATACCTTGGTACATGTGATGCCGAAAATCACTTCCCTGCAGTCACCGGAAATCACACAATCAGAACTCATGAATTGGGAGATGGAATTACAACAACAGAATATTGATCTTGTTTATCTCCTGGCCATCGGACGAGATGACAGAGGGCGCGTTGACAATGTCGAATGGCGTTTTGACACGATTACTGAATGGATGAAATCCAGACCTGCCATATACAAACCTGTATTTACAGGCGGCCGTGAATCGGTCTTTATTTTTAAAGAATATAATGAGTAATACCCTGTTTAACCAGATTACGCCCTATCGAAATCGAATCCTCCAGATGTTTCAAACCCCATGGGGCGCCGTATTTGCTATGACCGTCTGGGGTGCGAGTATCCTCTTTTATAGACTGGGTGATCTTGTACTTGATCCGGACGAAGCGCTTATCATTGAATGGACGCTGGATGTGTATGCTCAGACGCCGACTTTATGGGATCTGGTTAAACATATCGTCCGAGAGCGTGGATTTTATCAGCCTGAAACCTATTCCGGCTTGAATATATTTCTGACGGTTGCTTTTTTTCAGTGGCTGGGGGTTTCTACCTGGACCGCTCGGCTCGTTTCCGTTCTGTTTGCCCTCGGGGTGATCCCCGCATTCTTCTGCGTTGCGCGCCGTATATTTCATCAAACTACCCCGGCTCTGTTAGGCGCTTTGGTGCTGGCCACCTCCGCACCCATAATATTCTTGATGCGACAGGGGCGGTATACATCGCTAACGATTCTGGCTACCTTGTGGTTGACCTGGGCTTATCTCGAAGTCCTGGATCGGAAAAAATATGGCCTGTTGCAATTAACCGGTGCGGCGCTCCTGTTCTTCTTCACCGCCTTCCATATTTTTCTTCCTATTGCGGTCGGTATAACATTTCATGCCATTTGGTATTTTCGTGGTCCTCGCCTGTGGGGACTCACAGGCGTGTTGGTGATATTTTTAACGGGCGTCTCCTGGCTTACCCCCGATAATTATATTGCCGGACCATCTTGGTATCTCACATGGCTTCAAAAATTCTGGATGATGGACCATATCACCATCGTTCATAAACTTAGAGTATATCTCCTGGAGCTGAATCTTATAAGCATGCCTGTGTCCTTTATCTTTATTTATGTGTATGTCTCTCGTAAAAAATGGAACAAATTTATCGTATGGGGGACGATTATACTGTGTAGTGGTATCCTGATTATGTTAAGCCCACTGGGAGATGCCATCCTGAAAAACATCGTAGGAATCATACTGGATACGGCCTGGCCGACGTTCTCTCCCTGGTGGTTCAATAGAGTGGTAGACGCTCGCTCCTGGCTGCTTCTATTTTGCTGTACGGGGTTGGCAATCATTTTCTTTTATGGAAAATTATCATCTTCCCATCCTCTGGCTTTACTCATAATTGTTCTGGTAGGGGCAATGTTTACTTACTGTATTGTGCCTCAATATCGGATGCCGTGGACACGCTATTTAGCCAGTTCATTCGTATTTGGTTTTCTATTGGCCGGATACCTGACAGCGCAAATCATGCAGAAAAACAGGGTGCTTGGTATTTCTATGATCCTATTGCACATGACCAGCAATATTTTGAGCGTCGTGCCGTTTGTACCCGGACAATATCCTTATTTTCAGTGGAAATTACCACAGTGGATCTATCGCCTTGTTACAGGTGATCCCATCAGCGAAATTGTGACTAATTTTATCAGGATTCCGCCCCTATAATGCAACGCCTTTACACCTGCCTGCTGTCTTTTACTCTGACCATTGGAGCCTGCGTGGTCGGACTTATCCTTTTCGAATCAGGATTACGCCTGTTTAATCCCCAGATCCTTGAAATCCATCCGAATGGGATGTGGCAGCTCAGTGATACACGGGGGTGTCAACTCACGCCGGAGTTTGACGGAGATCACACGTTTGTCGATTTTACCGTTCGAATTACGATTAACGAACAAGGGTTCCGGGATCGGAGCTATGGGCCTAAACCGCCCGGCGTATTTCGTATTCTCACCATCGGCGATTCGTTCACGTTCGGTTTCGGCGTGGATCAGCATGAGGTTTATTCAAAAGTCTTGGAATCCATCCTCAATAAACAGACCGCACAAACTTTTGAGGTGATCAACGGCGGCGCCCCTGGATATAGTACGCATCAGGAACTCATACTTCTTAAGGAAGCCGGGCTGGCGTTGGAACCGGATCTGGTTCTGGTAGGATTTTATCCGTTCAATGATTTGAGGGACAATCAACTACCCATAAACCGTTATGCTCTGGCTTACGGCTATCTATACGATGAGAAGGGGTATAATATAGTGCTTCAAAACGAAAAAACCGGTCTGCCGATCCCGTTCAAAGGTTATCTCTGGGCTCATTTCCATGCCTATCGATTTCTGGCGGATCGTTACCATAAGCTCAAATCTTCTTGGACATATGCCCCGTTATCGGATGTAGGAGATAGGGAGAAGGAGAGAGCCGACGAGAGTCAAGATCAATCGAACCGACCAGTTACCCTCACCAAGCCGATTGTTGATAAAAAAACAAGCCGACTATTTCGAGAGATCGCCGAAGTAACCAGGGGGAATGGGGGGCAAGCCGTGATGCTGCTCATCCCGGATATTAAACAGGTGGCCAATCCTGAATCTATGTGGAAGCCCCAATGGGATCAGTATAAGGCGATGGCCTCTTTAAACACCATGCCGGTTATTGATCTATCGCCTGTTTTTGTGGAGGCTAACCGAACTGATCGGACCCGCGAATTGTGGTATATGGTAAATAAACACTGGAAAGCCAGAGGTCACCGCCTGACAGCAGAGACAATTTACAAATCTTTGCTGGAACAGCATTTGATTCCTTAATCATGCTTTCCCTCCCTCATCGCCCCACATTTCCCTCTTCACCCCGAACGTCGCCTCAAACGCCTGCCATACCTCTTCAGGGACAGGCGAAGTCGCCGCCTCAAATGCCTCCTGAACCTGCTGCATATTGGACGGCCCGACCATGACCATACTATCGACGGGAGCTGCCAGGCAGAACTGAATCGCCAGGTGACGGATGCTTACGCCCTGTTCCCGGCACCAGGCCCACATCTGGTACGCCTGTGGTTCGCAACCGGGATACATACCGCGTTCGCGTTCGGGATCAGGCACCCGACCGGTTAAAAGACCCATTCCCTGAGCGCTGGCGAGAATAAGGCCAACACCCTGCCGTCGGGCTATAGGAAAAATTGTAGAGGTCGCCGACTGATTGATCAGCGTATAATCGAGGAAGGTCAAGGCCAGATCCGATATCCCTGTCTCGATCAGGCGAACATGCCAATCGTGAGACCGGGCACCCAGACCGATATGCCTTATGACGCCTTCTTCCTTCAGCTTACACAACACATCGAATACATAGCCTTTACGGAGCGGTTCTTCAATATCTATCGGATCGTGAACCAGAACAGCATCCAGGTAATCCGTCTTCATCGCCTTCAGGCTTTGCTCGACACTCCAATAGGCTGTTTCACCGGAAAAGTCTTTTTTCCGGTCCGGGTGGGTGCCGATTTTCGCCTGCAGATAGTAGGAGGAACGAGGCACGCCTTCTAACGCTATTCCCCATTTTTCTTCATGGTGCCCGGGGTAGGTATCGAAGTAGTTGATCCCCAGATTCAGTGCCAGATGGATGGCCTCAACGGTATCTTCGCTGCCATGGAGGTAGGCCGCGCCCAACGCCAGCGCCGCCGGACGCATGCCGGTCCGGCCAAAGGATCGTATGGGTAAGGTATTCATATCGCCTTCATCCTTCATCGTTGCAGGATCCTATAGGCCTTCAGCGATCCCGGCCGGGATTCATCCATCTCATAACCGATACCCGGTAGTAATCGATCAATTTCAGGTATTCATAGAGCACACTGCGTGCCTGCCAGCGTGTTTGCCACCAGGCATCCGGATTAAAGTCGTCGTACGAGGAGACCTGGACGATCACCCGTATGTCCTCTCCTAATTCTTGCCGAAATATCTTGCCGGTACGTGTCGTGTGGGTTTTAGACGTCACGGCAATGATAGACCGAATTTGATGCTGTTTAAGAAAAGGACGGAGTTTCCGCGCTTCCGTTCGTGTACTATTGGCCCGGTTCTCTGCAATGAGTACGGCGGATGAGGAAACGCCTCGTTGTGTCGCGATAGAAAGAGAAATATCATGCGTCTCAGGGATAACAATCCCCAGTTCTTCCATCTTATCAAACACCGTTGCCGAATGTCTTTCCTCCGTACTCAACACGATATATGGCGCATAGCCCTGCTGATATAAATCCACCGCCGACATCATACGGTCCGGTGCATAGGCACCCAGTACAACAATAGCATCTGCTGGTTCCAACGCGTCGGTGGATATCAGATAATATGCCGCCTGCCTGGCAAGAAAACGTCCTGAAAACAGTAGGATTAGACCTGCCAGCAGGATGAACAGAAACATCCATTGTCGGTGGCTGAATCGTGGTCGTCTGCTATCTCCCATTTGACGTTTTATTATTGATTAGGTTTATACGACTCTACCTCGCCATCCTCATCTGTCCTGTTACTATCCTGATATGGCTCGCTGTCTGTTTCTTCTATCTTCGCTTCCCCATCCCCATCCCCATCCCCATCCACTGGCTCTCCGTCACCATCTTCGTTTCCTATGTCGTCCTCATTTTCCACTACTTGTTCATCTTCTTCGTCATCGTCTATCTGGTCGTTCCCATCTTCAACCACGTCCAGATCTATATCTTCATCCACCATGCTTTCCTGTTCCTCATCCTCTTCAACCGTTACTTCCACAGCGAAAGCGACATATTCGAGCCAGCCTTCCGACTGATTGATAAAACGGTGAAACGTGTTGGGAGGTACATAGGCGGCTGTGCCCTCGGTTAGCATTTCCTGATCGTCTTCTGATTCGATGGCACCATGACCGGAAAGGATAAAATAGACCATTTCCAGATCTTCCCCCACTTGCCAGTCGGTCGTCTGGCGTCCCTGCACCGCATATCTGGTCACGCTGTGCATGCGTTGTAACACCCCGCCGTCGGTCGTCGTCGCTTCCCCCTCTCGGGTCAGCAAGGGCCAGGCAATGGCTTTATGCTCTTCTATGACAGGCGTGATGTCCCGCCAATCCCTCACGGCCGGTGTCCCCTCGCGGATTTCATCCAGCGGACAACCGACGATGAGATGTTCCATCCAGTAATCCCCGTCATTGAAGGCCTGATGGGGTACGTTGACCGGCATGTAGACCGCCGTTCCTTCCTGAACATCTACCTTGTCATCGCCTATAAGAAGCTGCCCGCGACCTCTAAGGACAAAGTACATCTGTTCTATATCCGTATGATGATGATGGTCAGAATGCTGACGGCCCTGAAGTCCATGCTTGACGAAAACATTCATACCGTGGAGCAGCGCTGTTTCAGGAGAATCTTCCGTCTCTTTTCCTCGAAACAACGTCCAAACCAGTGCATTGATATGCCCCACATAGGGTTCCTGATCCCTCCAATTACGTACCACGATGCCCATGAGATCTCCTTATTGTTGATCCGTGATTGTTGATCAGTGATTTTTCTGTTCCTGCCCTCTCTCTTCCTCTCTTCCTCTCTTCCTTTCTTCCCCGCTTCTCCCCCGTCTCCCCACAACCCCCTGCTCCACCATCTGCTCTACCTCCTCCACACTATACCCGGCTTCGATCAGAATCGAATGCGTGTGTTCCCCTAAAACCGGTGGCGGTTCGGGAAAATGTTCCGTAGCCTGACTGCTCCGATAGGGCGAACGAACCTGCCGGCTTTTGAAACCGTCGGAGGCGGTCAGATCGAAAAATGGATCACGATGCTCTATATAAGGATCATTCGCGAGTTCATCAAGCGCATTAACCGGACCACATGGAATATCCGCCGCCTGTAGACGGTAATTCCATTCATCACGCGTTGCGGTAGAAAAAATAGTCTTTAGCCGGGTCTTGATTTTTTCCGTATGCGCCATCCGTTTCTCCGTAGACCAATCCCGCCATACGGTCAGCCCGGTAAGATCGCAGAAACGCTGCCAGAAATGCGTTTCGTAGACAATACCCAGGCTGATAAACAGGCCATCCGCCGTTTTGAACACATCATAGTGAGGAAGGCCGCTCAAAAGGGGATTGTTCGACGCCTGACCTTCAGCGTCTGCCCGAGCGATTTCCGGCGCCATCCAGGATAAAACGCAATCTGTCATGGACAGATCAATGTATTGTCCTTCACCGGTTTTCAACCGATGCGTCAGAGCGGCAACAACCGCCAGTGCGGCGTAAAGACCCGAAGATAAATCGGAAATCAATACCGGAGGGGCAACAGGGGGCGTAGCCTGGCCCAGCATGCCGCCTATGGAAAGATAGTTGATGTCGTGGCCTGCCCGCGTGCGATAGGGTCCTTCTTGACCGAAACCGGAAATCGAACAATAGACCATCGCCGAATTGGCGGCACAGGAGGCATCATATCCGGCGCCTAATCGCTCGGCCACACCCGGCCGAAAGCCTTCCAGAACCACATGGGCCTGTTTGAATAATCTGGTCAGAACTTCACGACCGGCTTCTTTTTTTAGATTGATTGCAATACTTTGTTTTCCGCGATTGACACTGGCAAATAGGGGAGGAAAGGTGCGCAAGGGATCCCCGTCTACAGGCTCTATCTTGATAATACGAGCGCCCATATCAGCCAGGAGCATGGAGCAATAGGGTCCCGGCAATTGCGTCGTCAGATCTACAATGATGCAATCAGATAGTGCCGATATCATCGGAGTCATCGTCTCACCGATTCGTAGCTTCAATCCATCATCAATCCGCCATTGACATCGAGAATCTCCCCGGTAATATGCCGAGCGTTTTCCGAAGCAAGAAACACAGCCGCAGCGGCCACATCTTCGGGGCGCCCCTTTTCACCTAATGGAATAGCCTCAATGAATGCCGGTGGATGATGTGCCGCCATAGGGGTATCGATAATACCCGGTGAAATGCCGTTTACACGGACCCGGTACGGAGCCAGTTCGCGGGCCAGTGCTTTCGTGAGGCATTCAAGGCCGGCTTTCGAAACGGAATAGGGGGCGCCGGCTACAATACCGCCGGTTTTACCGGCGAGGGAAACCATGTTGATAATGGCGCCGCTCTCTTGCGCCTTCAAGATTGGCATAACGGCTTTGGATAATAGGAAAGGCCCTTTCAAGTTCACATTCAGGACGCGGTCCCATTCTTCTTCCGAACAGGATTCAACGGATCGAAACAGGCCGAGGCCGGCATTGTTTACCAGAATATCTATCCGGTTGAAGTGGGCAAGGACGGTTTGAACAAGTGCTTCAAGCGCTGCTGCACACGACACATCTGTCTGGACAGCGAGCGCCGTCCATTCGCTTGCCTCCAGCGTGTGGACGGTTTCCTGGGCTTGGGCAAGGTCAATATCTGCCACCACGACGGTAGCGCCCTCATTGGCAAAGGCGGTACAGATGGCCCGACCTATGCCCTGTCCCCCGCCAGTGACGATAGCTACCTGATCTTTGAACATCATGAAAGAACCCGTTCTGCAAATAGCGTGACAAAGGCATCGGCATCGAGTTTCATGCAGACCCGTGCGTTGGGCGGTAAGGCGGCGGAAGGCCGCAAATCAGAGACCGTCATGCCGCTCGTTAAATCACCGGCCGTTTCGACATCGACCCGAGCGGGCGCCATGGTGACCAGATTTTCCTGAAAGGCCACGGCTACGGCAAGAGGGTCATGAAGAAAACAGCCGTCTACATCGCGGTGTTGCCGATGAAATTCTATATACTGTTCGGTGCAATCACGAACAAAAACAGCAGCCGGTGTGCCCGGATCAGCATACCGGGTAATCATATCTGTGGTGAGGATGGATTTCATGGTCACATCAAGCGGCACGAAAACCAGAGGAATACCCGCATCACAGACCACCTGGGCAGCATGCGGGTCGGCGTAAAGATTGAATTCGGAGGTGGGGGTCATATTGCCGTAGGTTTCGAAGGCGCCGCCCATAATAATGATCTCGCTCAATCTACGCATGCGCACCGGGTTTTTTATAATAGCCCGCGCCACATTCGTAAGCGGCCCTACGGCTATCAGCGATAATTCATCGGGATAGGTATGGATACGCTCAAGAATCAGGTCTACCGCATGCTTTGGACTGACCCGATTGGCCGGATCCGGGTACAACCGAACACCGTCGGCATCCAATAGATCAGAGATATTACCAAGCCCGTCACCGCCATGAATGTCATCCGCAAACGTAAGCGGATTGACCAGCGGCTGCGATTCGCCCCGGGCTACATCCGGCATGGTGTCCAGGTCAAGCACGTCAAGCGTCATCAAGATATTACGGACACAGTGGTCCACATGAATGTTTCCGCTGACCGCCGTAATCGCTTCAACGTGTAATTCCGGCGACCGCATAGCCAGCAAGATCGCCAGCGCATCATCCACCCCCGTATCCGTATCCAGAATAACCCGTCTCACCATGAAAAAAATCTTCCATACACAGTGCGTATCCTATCATCGCCCTGTACTATCCACTCTGTACTCTTCACTGATTGATCAATTCGCCGGTTCCCGTAGTATAGGATAGTATCGAACCCCATCAAGCGCATCGTCCATCAATGCCCAGTTCACCAGGCCATCATCGGATCGAGGTTCCAGAAGATAAAAGACCAGGCGGCCCAGGGATTGATCCATAGGGACAATTAATGTGCCTGCAGGCAACGTTTTGGTGACCGATTCATACGCGCCGAAGAGTGTTCTCTCCCGCCGGCCCTGAAATGGCTGGTCCGCCACATGCGTTGAGTCTATTCTGAAAGTTTCAAGTGCCAGTTCCCGCGGCGTCGAAAGTGTTTCTACCCATATGCCGTGCGCCTCAATACGTTCGATCACCGTGGTCAGCGCGGCCGGTATAAAATAGGTCTTGGGCGCCGTTTCTGTTTCTGTCGGTTGAAAGGTTCCGAAGGCATACATCTGCTCCGGCTTGCGGGTCTCCTGTCTGCGTAACATGACCCGGCCGGTATATGGATTTCGTTCCTCCACGGCGTCGCCCATTAAAATAGTAACCGGCTCTCGCGATCGTTTATGCGTAGATCGTACCGCCAGGGACTGACCTACAATCGACTGAAGATCTATGTCTTCAATCAGTTGTTGTATGGCCGATGCATGTTCATAGGCATAATTAATGTTTTCTTCCACAAAGTACAGCGTGGCCAGGATACGATCTTCGAATGTAGCATAGGAATACGCTTCGCTTAGAATAGCAATCCGATTTCGCAGGCCGATATAGTTGTTGTTGAACCGGGGTCGGTGATCAAAGGTGTACCATCCTCGCTCACGCGTTCCTCCAGAACGGGGCACGTTGCCGTAATAATAAAAATCCCAGTCGTAGGTCGCTTTGATACGTTTACTTACCTCCGGCAGCCATTCGTTGCGTAACAGGTTGATAATCGGCTTAGCCGTATTGGGATTGAGCGGGGGAGAGTAGGTGAGATGATAGCCGTGAATCGTGCCGTTGGTCGTATGCAGGTCGATCAGCACATGCGGATTATATTCATGAATCAGCTGAACCAGAGAACGCGCTTCGGGAGAATCCAACTTCATATGGTCCCGGTTGAGGTCATACCCCTGCGCATTAGGGCGCTGACCCATACCGCCGACCGGGCCATGCTGCCGGGAACGGTTATACATACTGATGCGCTCATTGCCATCGGCATTGTAAATGGGCGCTATGAGCAGCACCAGAGAATCTGCCCATTGTGTATATTCGCCGGCCGCCAGTTGACGGGCAAGCATCAGCAGCGCTTCTTTACCGCATACCTCTCCGGCATGGATATTCGCTTGGATAAATACCCGGGTTTTACCCGTTTGTATCGCCTCTTCCGAACTGGCATCCCATACATCGCCATAGACCAGTAAGGGCAGCGTACGGCCTTCCGTGGTATATCCAAAGGATGTCAGATGCAACTGTTCTGAGGCAAGAACCACCGCTTCAAGAAACCCCATCACTTCAGTATACCGGGTCGTCTCACGGTAGTCGGACAACTCCGCACGGGTCTGTAACAGGGACACATCCAGATATTGTG
>Ga0066376_10004778_pt1 | contig 11700 bp, 9 predicted proteins | sample Knorr_S15_td_Bot_FD_77009 | JGI IMG/M metagenome (GOLD analysis project Ga0066376, IMG submission 77009) | Marine microbial communities from Southern Atlantic Ocean transect - Knorr_S15_td_Bottom_ad_5009_LV_A | ecosystem: Environmental > Aquatic > Marine > Oceanic | place: Southern Atlantic... | reverse complement strand
GTCGATCTACTCTTCGAGGCGAGCGGCGGTCGCGCGATTTTTCTCGATTCGCCGATTCAGCGTTTCTTCCGGGACATCCACGCGATGCGGGCACACGCGATCAACAATCCGGACCGCAGCGCGCAACTCTTCGGCGCGAGTGAGCTCAATCCAGACCAGCCGCCGAAGGACCTCTTCCTCTAGAAACCGGAGCAGCGTATGGCGAAGGTCGCTCGACTGGGATATTTGGGGCTCGAAGTAAGCGACGCCCTGGCCTGGGTCGACTTTGGTGTCGACATGCTGGGGCTCGCACCCGCCGACGCTTCACCGGGCGGCGCGCGGCGCCTGCGCATGGACGACCAGGCCTGGCGCATTGCGCTGCACGAAGGGGATGCCGACGATCTCCTGTATGCCGGGTTCGAAGTGGACGCCGCGGCCGATCTCGAGCAGTTGGCGGGCTCGCTGGGGGCCGACGGCCTCGACGTCGAAGAGGCCGATGCGGTGGCGTGCAATGAGCGCGCGGTTCGCTCGCTGATCCGGGTACGCGATCCCGCCGGAAACCCCATCGAGATCTTTTATGGGGCGACATCCGGCGCTTCGGCCTTCGAGTCAAAGCGGGTGCCGGGTGGTTTTGTCACCGGCGACGAAGGGCTTGGGCACATCGTGCTGAACGCCCCGGATGCCGCGGCCATGCAACACTTCTACTGCGATCTTCTCGGGCTGCGACTTTCGGACCGGATCGAGGCCGAGGTGGCCCCCGGGTTCAAGGTCGAGATCCAATTTCTGCACGCCAACGCCCGCCATCACAGCGTGGCCTTTGCCGAGGTCGTGCAGCCAAAGCGTCTCGACCACGTGATGCTCGAGATGAACGCGCTCACCGACGTCGGCCTGGCCCGCGATCGCTGCCAGGCGGGCGGGGTCCGCATCCTCAACGATCTGGGCCAGCACCCGAACGATCTGATGCTCTCTTTTTACGCGAAAACCCCTTCGGGTTGCCGCGTCGAGGTCGGGCATGGCGGACGCAAGGTGGACGACGCAACCTGGGAGCCGACGGTCTACTTCGAGACGAGCTTGTGGGGGCATCAGCGTCCGCCGAAGGCCGCGAAGGCGGGCGCATGAAGATCGGGTGGAATGGTGGCGGGCATTTTCGCAGCGTCGAGGCGATCCGCGAGCGGGCCCGCTGGGCGGCCGAGCACGGCTTCGCGAGTTTCTGGCTCTCGCAGATCGCCGGCCCTGATTCGCTGACGGCACTGGCTGCGGTGGGACGTGATGCTCCCGGCCTCGAATTGGGGACTTCGGTGGTTCCCCTCTACGGGCGTCACCCGTTCGTGTTGGCTTCCCAGGCGCTGGCCACCCAGGAGGCCGTGGGCGGGCGGCTCGTTCTCGGGATCGGCCCCTCGCACAAGCGCTACGCCGAACACATGCTCGGCGGAAGCTACGCGCGTCCCTTCACCCGCACCCGCGAAGAACTGCAGGTGTTACAGCAACTGCTGGCCGGGAAGGCCGTGGATTTCGAGGGCGAAGAAGTGACGCTGCGCGGACAGCTCGCCATCGAAGCGCCCGCGCCGCCGATCCTGGTGGCGGCCCTCGGCGAGAAGATGCTGGCCCTCGCGGGCAGCGAGGCCGATGGAACCGCGCTCTGGATGGTCGGGCCGAAGACGCTGTCGGATCACATCACGCCGCGGATTCGCAGCGCGGCGGCGGAAGCGGGGCGTCCCGCTCCGCGAATCCTTGCCGGGGTTCCTGTCTGCCTCACCGATGACGCCCCCCGCGCCCGCCGCCACGCAGCCCCTCAACTGGCGGTCTACGGGAAGCTGCCCGCCTACCGCGCGATGCTCGAGCGTGAAGGCGCCGCCGCCCCCGAGGCGTTGCTCGTCGCGGGCAGCGAAGATGCGATTCGCGAACGGCTGGCGGGATACAAAGAGGGTGGGGCGACCGACCTTCGGGTTTCGGAGATGTGTCCGGACGAAGACGAAGCCGAAGCCACGCGCGACCTCCTGGTTCGCCTGGCCAGCGAGTCCAACTAGCGACTCGCGGGGACCGTCCCCGCTATCCGGTAGCGGCCGCAGCGCCAGCGCGTCGCCCTGCGGAGACACAGTCCGCCAGCGACAGACCGCTCACGTACTGGTTCGAGCAGATCCCGGCGGCGACTCGCCCCGCCGCGAAGAGTCCGGGGATCGGCTGACCGTCGTTCCCCAACACCCCGTTGTTCGCTTCATCGACGGCGAGGCCGCCGAGCGAGAGCGTCATCAACGGCCAGCGCCAGTCGTCGAGAGAACAGTTGATGGCCCTGTAGGGAGGCGCGAGCAGCGCGCGCTCGTCCTTCTGCATGGCGTCCGGCTGCCCGGATCGGATGTCGGCGTTGTAGCGCTCGATCGTGGCCTCGATCGCGGCCGGATCGCAACCGATGCGCCGAGCCAACGCAGCGGGTGTCGCGGCCCGACCGCAGTTGAACCAGAGATTGAGCAGCGCCGGAAGTGTCTGAAAGAGTTGCATCTGGCCGCCCCCCACCTGGGCGCGCGCCCGCCGCCAGAGTGCGCGGTCGATCACCAGAAAGGCGTGGCCGCCGCTGGCTTCGACCAGGGCACGGCCCACGGAGGCGCCGTAGAGGGCCTCGTTCACGAAGCGTTCTCCGCTCTTGTCGACGAGGATTCCCTCGCAGAGTGCGCTCGGCGGGTTCAGAAAAAACCAGGCAGAAATGCGATCGAGGTGCCTCGACTGGGCACCCTGCGCCTCGGCCATCGCGATGCCTTCACCCGAGCAGCCAGCGGTGCCCATCGGCAGCCCGCGCACGTAGGCCGGCGCGTGGGTGGCCACCATCTCGGGGTTGTGGATGTAGCCGCCGGTGGCGAGGACCACGCCGCGCCGGGCGTGCAGCGTTCGGCGCTGGCTCCGGCTGCGCTCGATTACGCGGCCGAGGGCGCGCAACCCACGCCCTAAAGGGGGCACGAAGGGCGAGACCTTCGTGGCGAAGAAGTCGATCTGCGCGTGGAGCCAGCGTGCCGGACCGGCCGGGATTTCGTCGTACTCGACAGCGTGGACACGGCCAGAGTCGTTGCGAAACAGCTTGCGCACGCGGCAGTGGCTGCGAACTTCGACGCCCGCCGCGAGCGCTGCGGCGCGCAGGGGCTCGAAGAAATGACGTCCCGGAAGGCCTGAAGCAAAAGTACGGTGTCCGCGCGGCGCAGGGCGCGCACGATCGCGCCAGGGCCGGAAGCCCTCGTTCCCCGAGTAGTAGAGAAAGTAGTCGTCGCTCGGGTAGGAGGTCTTGACTGGGCAGAGCGACGAATCGAAGCGCACCCCGTGTTCGCTGAGCCAGTCGAGGTTCGACGCGCTCTCGCGACAGAAGGCCTGAAGGGCTTCCTCGGAGACGACGCCGCCGATCTCCTCGCGCAGATAGTCCGCCATCGCCGCGACGTCGTCTTCGACACCGGCTTCGCGCTGGATGCGCGTCCCGCCACCGGCGTAGAGGACCCCGCCGCTGATCGCGGTTGCGCCTCCCCCCGCGAATCGGTCGAGTGCCACGACCTCGACGCCGTCGCGTGCCGCCTCGATCGCAGCAACGGCGCCCGCGCCGCCAAAGCCCACCACGATGACGTCGACTTCTTCCCCCCGCGAAGACAGGGACGTTGTTGCTTTGTTGCTTTCCGGGCCCGGAAAGCAACAAAGCAACAACGTCCCTGTCTTCGCGGGGGCCGCCATTCCGCGCCTCAACGCAGGCCGAAGTCCCAGCCGTCGCCGACCTGATAGCTGCGCAGGATACGCCGTGCAGTGCTCATGACATGGACCTCGTCGGGGCCGTCGTAGATCCGCGCGAAACGCGCGCGCCGGTACATGCCCTCGAGAGGGGTGTCTTCGGTGACGCCCAACGCACCGTGTACCTGGATCGCGCGATCGATCACGTTGTGGAGCATCTTCGCGCCCATCACCTTGATCAACCCGATTTCGACGCGCGCTTCGTCGCCCTCGTCGATCTTCTTTGCGGCGTGCAGTGTCAGCATCCGGGCGGATTGGATCTCGCAGGCGCTGTCGAAGATGAACTTCTGGATCTGCTGGTGGCGCCCGAGTTCCTTGCCGAAGGCGACGCGGGTGTTCGCGCGCTCGCACATCAGGTCGAAGGCGCGTTGGGCTTGCCCCAGCCAACGCATGCAGTGGAAGATGCGACCGGGGCCGAGGCGACGTTGGGCGATCTTGAAGCCCGCGCCGCGGGGTCCGAGCAGGTTTTCTTCGGGCACCCGAACGTCGCGGTAGCGGACTTCGCAGTGCCCGCTCTGGTGGCCCATCACCTTGACGTCGCGCACGATGTCGTAGCCCGGGGTGTCGGTCGGGACGATGATCATGCTGAAGGCGTCGTGGTCCGCAGCGTCCGGTTCGGTCCGGCACATCACGGTGGTGTAGGCGGCACGATTCGCGCCGCTGGTGAACCACTTGTGGCCCCGAATGATCCAGTCGCCGCCCTCCAGGGTGGCGGTGGTCTGCAGCTGGGTCGGGTCCGAGCTGGCGACATCGGGCTCGGTCATTGCGAAGCTCGGAAAGATCTCGCCCGCGACCAGCGGCTTCAGGTACTGGTCGCGCCAACGCGGCGACGCGAACTCCATCAACATGATCGAGTCCTGGAGCGAGTGGGTGCCGAGGGCCACCATCGCGATCTCGGAGCGACCCACGACCTCGTTTACGAAGACGTAGTCGAGGAAGGGTAGGCCCTGGCCGCCAACCTCCTCGGGGTGCCCGAGGGCCCAAAGCCCGGCTTCCTTGGCTTGCGCCATCAGGTCGCGGAGGGCTTCTTCGGATTCGGGCGTGCGTCCCCCCTCGAAGAGGCCTTCTACCGGGTAGACACGTTCCTCGATGAAATTCTGGACGCGCTGCCGGATCTCGCGGATGGGTTCGGAGAGTTCGATACTCATGTGCGGGCCTCCGCTTCGGAGTCTAGGGCCCTCGAACGCCTCTCGTCGATTGCGGTGCTTCGGTATGCTCGTGCCCGCGCGCCGGCAGCGGCGCGATTCGTCCATTGGGGAGGTTTCCATGTCATCGAACCGGGGCTTTGAGGTTCTGCACGACCCCACGCGGAACAAGGGCACCGCCTTCAGCCTCGAAGAGCGCGATCGCCTCGGGATCGAGGGGCTGTTGCCGCCGGTGGTGGAGACTCTCGATCTCCAGGTCCAGCGCGCGGCCGCCCAATGCGATGCCTGCGCCTCGGACCTCGCCCGCTACATCTTTCTTTCGCAGCTGCAGGATACGGACGAGGTGCTGTTCTACGCGCTGCTCGTCGCGGATCCAAACAAGTACATGCCGCTGGTCTATACCCCGACGGTGGGCGACGCCTGCGAGGAGTTCGGTCACATCTTTCGCCATGCGATGGGAATGTTCCTGCCGAGCACCCTTCGCGGGCGCCTGGCCGAGACCCTCCGCAACTGGCCCGAAGCCGACATCCGCTTCATCGTCGTGACCGACGGCTCGCGCATCCTCGGCCTCGGCGATCTCGGTGCCAACGGCATGGGCATCCCGGTGGGGAAACTCGCGCTCTACGCTGCAGCCGCCGGAGTGCCCCCCCAGTACACGCTGCCCATCGCCCTCGACGTCGGAACCAACAACGAGGCGCTGCTGGCGGACCCGCTCTATCCGGGCCTGAAGCAGAAGCGGCTGACCGGAGACGACTACTTTTCCTTCCTCGACGAATTCGTCTCGGCGGTCGAAGAGGTCTACCCCGGGTGCTGCATCCAGTTCGAAGATTTCAATATCCAGCACGCGGTGCCGCTGCTCGAGACCTACCGCGACCGCCTGTGCTGTTTCAACGACGACATCCAGGGGACCGCGGGCGTCGGCACCGCCGGGCTCCTCGCCGCCTGTCGCATGAAGCAGGAAAAGATGGCGGAGCAGAAGGTGCTCTTTTTGGGGGCGGGTTCGGCGGGCACGGGCATCGCCGAACTCATCGTAATGGCGATGGTGGAGGACGGTCTCACCGAGGCCGAGGCCAAAGAGCGCGTGTGGCTCTTTGACAAAGGCGGTCTGCTCACGAAGGACCGCCTCGACTCGCTCCTTGATTTCCAGAAACCCTTTGCGGTGGATCGCCCGCCGAGCTCTGATTTCGAGCAGACGATTCGCGACTTCGGCGCCACCGCGATCATCGGCGTCTCGACGGTGGGCGGTGCCTTTACCGAGGGCGTGCTGCGCAGCATGGCCGAGTTGAACGAACAGCCGATCATCTTTCCCTACTCGAACCCGACTTCGCATAGCGAGTGCACCGCCGCGGAAGCCTACGCTGCGACCGACGGGCGCTGCCTTTTCGCCAGCGGCAGTCCCTTCCCGCCGCTCGAAGTGGGGGGCCGCACGATCGAGCCCTCCCAGGGGAACAACGTCTACATCTTCCCGGCGCTGGGCCTCGCGCTCTATGCCACGCGGGCGACGCGTGTCACCGAGGAGATGTTCCTGGTGGCCGGGCGCGCCCTGGCGGACCAATTGACCGACGAAGAACTCGCGGGCGGGCTGCTCTATCCGCCGCGCGGTCGGATTCGCCAGGTTTCGGCGGCGATCGCGGCGCAGGTAGCCGAGAAGATTTTCGATCTCGGACTGGCCGGCGAGGAACGCCCGGACGACATCGAAGCCTTTATTGCCGAACGCACCTACCAGCCGGTCTACGGCGAGGTCGCCTGACACGCCCGCCGGTGTTTGACGATTGACAAAGTAAAAGCGGCCCTAAAGGATTGCTTTCGGGAACCACGCGAGAGGGGAAGTGCATGGGGCGAGGAACGCAGGCCGGGATCGGGATCGCAATCCTCTGCGCGGCGATGATCGCCCAGGCAGAACTGCCGGTGGTCCACTACACGCCGAACCCGCTCGATACGACGCCCTTTGGCCCCGCGAAGGCCGACATCCTGTTGCGGCCGAACAACTTCTTGCCGTGCCAGGGGGCGGCGATCTCGCTCTGTTACTACTCGGGGATGGCCTCTTCGAACCCGGGCCTGCCCACCGAGCGCGACCTCTCCTGCACCCTCACCGACGACACCGACTTCGCGAACTGCCGCTGCATCCACGTGCCGCCGGGGACTCCCTACCAGGTGGACATCAACGCGATCCTCGACCTCGATCTCTACCTGAAAACGGTGAAGATCTGCGGCTCGGATGGCACGCGCTGCCAGCGCTATCCGAACATGGCTCCAGTCTGCCGCGCCATCAATAAAAATTCGATGTTCGACGCGGCGCACTCGATTTCGACCTTCTCTTCGGCGCTCGACGCCATCGCCGACCCCGACAGCCCCTACCACATCGCGCCCACCCAGTGCCCGGCGACTTCGGGCGAAACGGCGCTCTACGCGGGCTGCATGACGGCGCCCTGCGTGCCCGACACCGGGGCCGACCCCATCGTGATCGAGGGTTCTTCTTACAGCATCGACCGCTGCGCCTGCCCGACCTACGACGGTCGCTACCAGGTGGGGACGGCAATTTCGACCGACGATTGCGTGCTCTATGACGGCGAGCCCGAAACCGGCGAGAACGTCTGGTCGGCAGCGTATTCGCCGCTGGAAGACGTGGCCGACGGCAACGCCATCCTGCCCGGGAACAACTGCACGCCGGACCTGCCGGCATCGATGGGCGGCTGCCCGATCCTGCAGCCGATCGCCGGTAGCGACCCGGTCGAGGCCTACCTCCCGACGCCGCCGACGAACGTTCGCTGCGCTTCGGTGTGCCGCGAGTACCGGCGCTCTCGCGCCGGTAGCGATGACGGCATCGAAGTCGGCTACACCTGCGACGCAACCCTGTGCACGGCGCCCGAGCAACTGCACCTGGTTTCCGAGGCGTGCTCGGGGCTCAACAACCGCCGCAGCAGCATCCGCAAGATCGCCCAACTCGAGATGCAGATGGGCTGCAGTTGTTGCGCCAGCCAGATCTGCGGTTGCGAGGCCTCGGACGATACCCAGGCGAAGGTCTTCGAACTGAACGCCGCCCAGGAGGCGCTGGGGATCGAGACGCAGTGTGCCAGCAACGGGACCCTCTGCGGCGAGGCGCCCTGAAAATTGTCGACGCGAAAATCGGGGACGGGGTTTCTTTTTTTCCTTTTGTCCTTTTCTGCCGTCGAAGTCGGCTCTGGAGCCCTCCTGGAGCGGAAAAGGACAAAAGGAAAAAAAGAAAACCCGTCCCCGTTTTTTAGCCGCGGATGTCGCGCAGCATCAGGGAACGCTGGCGTCGTCTCGCGTGCCCGCCGAGGGCCATGAGCAGCGCCGCCGCAAGCAGCGCCGCACCGGGTTCCGGTGACAAGATCCAGCCGGCTGCCACCGGATCAAAGCCCGTGTCGTCGAAACTCGTGAGGTCATCGTAGTAGGCGGCGCCGGTGGTGGTGCCCAGGTTGGTGGCCTCGGCGAGGTCGGCCGCGCTGAAGTCGGCGCCGGTGACGGTGGCACTGCGGAAGTCCGCCAACACGCCGTCCACGTCGGTGAGGTCGGCGTCGGTGAAATTCGCGCTTCGGAATTCGCCCGAGAAGAGCGTCGCTTCGCGCAGGTCGGCCCGGGTGAAGTTGGTGCCGCGGGCCTTCACGTAGCCGAGGTAGCCCAGTGCCATCAGCGCGTCGGTAAAATTCGCATCCTTCAGCTGGGTAGAACCGTCGAAGGGCGCAAAATCGGCATCGTTCAGATTGGCCCCGACCAGCGAGGCTCCCTCGAGATCGCAGTCGTTGAGCACGGCGGTGTCGAGGCTGGCGGCGTCGAGGATCGCGTTGGTCAGGTTGGCGCCGAAGAGGTCCCCGAAATCGAGATCCGCGCGCGAGAGGTCCGCACTCCGCAAGTTCGCCCCCTCGAGCACCGCGCCTTCGAGTGCGGCATCCGGAAGCGCCGCGTTCTGGAGATCGGCGTCGAGGGTGTAGACGTCGGGGGCGAGATCGGTGCCGCTGTAGGAGTGGGGGGCGCCGTCGCGGTCGAGGATTTCTTCGACTTCTCCGTCGGTTAGTTCATAGGTGGCGGTCCACGCGAGAGCACTCGGCAGGCAGAGTCCGGCGACGAGCGCGAGGCAGAGCGAAGAGCGTGCGGGCATCGGGAAACCGAGAATAGCAGCGCGACGACGGTTGATCGCCGGGCGCAGTCGCTGCGCCGAAGCTGCCGACGCGCTGCCCGCACCGGGGGATCGATGCCCGAGCGTTGCCGATAGAATCGCGCTCAGGCGGCGGCGCGCCGCTCGGCGATCAGGATCTCCGAGGCGACGCCGAAGCGCGACACCGTTTCGCAATAGAGCACGCTCCAGGGTTCGGCGTCGAGGAAGCTGACCAGATCAAGGGGGCGGCAGCCGCCCACAAGCGCTGGGCGACGCGCCGCGATGCGACTCCAGGCGCTCATGACTGTGCGCGAAATGGGTGTTGCGCCCGGGCAGAGGCTCGCCACGCACAAGAGACCGCCGGGCCAGAGCATGCGCCAGGCCTCGAAGAGCAGGTCGCGGATCTGCGCTTCGGACAGCAGGTCGAGGACATAGGTCGAGACGAAGCGATCGTAGGATTCGCTGATTTCGTTTTCGGGCACACGCCCGGTGGTGAGGATCACGCGCGCTCGTTCGCCGAGGGGCTCGAGTCGCTCGCGCGCCAGCGCCACCATCTTCGGGCTCAGTTCGTGGGCGCGGTAGCGGGCGGCCTCGCCGAGGTGGTTCTCGAACAAGTCCAGCGCCAGTCGCCCGGTGCCGCAGCCGAACTCGAAGACCGATTCGGCGCGGCCGAAGCCGCCCGCTTCGGTGAGCCGCTGGATGGCAATGTCTTCGTAGAACGATTGGGAGTCGAGGCGAGCCGCGAGACGGTCGTAGAAGTGCCGCGCTTCTTGGTGCGAGAGCGTCTTCGTCACGGTCGTCGCCCTTCCCCCGTTCCCCGGAGGATACCGTCCCTGTTCCGTTCGCCCCAGCGCACTGGGGGGTGCTCGGGGAACCCCCGGGCCCCGGCGCGGGTCCGATAGCATGGGGGTCTCAACCCGTTGTGGCGTGTGGTCGAAGAGAAGAGGCAGGAGGGTTCTGGTGGCGTTTCGTGCAGCTATTGCGGTGTTCTGCCTGGCTTTGCTGGGGGCCGCCGCTCCCTCCCACGCGATGGTTTTCGAGAACACCCGCGTCGCTCTCGAGTTCGACTCGGATTTCACGCTCCTGCGCGTCGAGGCCAAGGACGAGGGGTTCACCGTCGAATCGACCCCGGCCGGATCCCCGATCTGGCACGTGACGCTGCTGCAAACCGCGGCGGTGTCGCCCATCGACTGGGGCACCGACTTCACGCGCTTCGACGCGCGCGCCGCCACTGGAGGCGTAGCCACGACCTCCGCCGTGACCGGCGGCAGCCAGTTGCAGATCGCCTGGAGCAACGTGGCGATCCCCGGTGGCGACCCGACGGACTTGATCGACATCACGCTCACGGTGTTCTTGCCCGACGACTCACTCGAGTCGCAGTGGTCCGCCTGAGTAAAGCTTGCGGGGACGGGCTTCAGCCTGTGGAGTTTCGACGGACCGATCTTGTCGCTCGAGGCCGAGGGGTCCGGCCCGCAACTCGACCGCGCTTCACTGCCGCTGAAGGGCGGGGCGCTCGTCAAGAATCCGGCCACGGTCACCTTGATGCCGCTCAACCCCGACGAGACCCAGGGCGACTCGCCGAAGGGCTCGCACCCCCGCGACTTCGAGATGCAGTTTGTCCACCTTTATGAAGAGGCCAGCGGCCAGGGGCTGTTCTTTCGGACCACCGACACCCAGGGCGCGCTGAAGCGGCTAGTGATCTTCAACCAGGGTGGCGACCTGCTGCTCTTCGCGCGGCATTATCCGGCGGACGCGGTCACCCCCGGCCTCACCTACACGACCCCTTACGATGTGCGCCTCGCTCCCTTCGTCGGCGACTGGTACGACGGCGCGCGCTTCTATCGCGACTTCTTCCTGAGCCTGCCCGCGGCTTCGGCGGGGCCCCTCGAAACCCGCAGCGACTTCGCCGGCGCAGTGGCGGAGACCCACCACCTGAGTCACACCGTCGATCTCAACAGCGGCGGCAACTACCCGGGCGGGGCCAACGCGGAGGCTTCGCTCACGGCCTGGCGCGATTTCGTGGCGCCCGTCGAGATGACTGTTCATCTTCGCGGCCTCGGTCCGGGGCTTCCCGAGACGGCCCTCGACAGCACCGCCACCAATGCGCTTGCCGTTGTGACTTCCCTGGGCCTGCGCTCGCTCCCCTACACCAACAGCTACGCCTGGCCGAAGTCTTCGAGCGACGACCCCACGGGCACCCTCGCCTCCGCCTCGGTGAAGACCCTCGACGGCATGATCGCCGAGAGCGTCGAGTTCGGGGAGTACCGGATGGATCCCTTCGTGCCCGCCTGGCGCGACAAATATCTGGAGCGCACCGCGGCGCTGCTCGACGGCGGCGCCACCGACCAGTACGTCGATCTCAACCCCAACTTCCATTTCTGTTTCGATGCCAGCCACGGTCATCCGCTCGGTGCCGGCACGCACTTCATGGATGGCTACCGCACCCAGATGCAGGCCGTGCGGGCGCTGCGTAAGGAGGTGAGCGCCGATTTCAGCATGCTGCCCGAGCATCGCAGCGAACTCACGGTGGATCTCTTCGACTACTTCCGGCTTCCCTACTGGACGGGTGACGGCAGCGCTCCCTTCGTCGGCGGCATTGTCGGCGCCGAGCCGGTGCCGCTGGTGGCCACCGTGATGCACGACCACATCGGGCTGGCCGCCAGCACCGGGCTCGGCAGCAGCTACGAGCAACTGGGCGACGCC
>Ga0066376_10004777_pt1 | contig 11703 bp, 13 predicted proteins | sample Knorr_S15_td_Bot_FD_77009 | JGI IMG/M metagenome (GOLD analysis project Ga0066376, IMG submission 77009) | Marine microbial communities from Southern Atlantic Ocean transect - Knorr_S15_td_Bottom_ad_5009_LV_A | ecosystem: Environmental > Aquatic > Marine > Oceanic | place: Southern Atlantic... | reverse complement strand
CACTAAGATAGACATGAAATATGCCATGATGCGCCTGCGGTGGAATCAAAGACTTGCCAAGTACTTGCCCCGTACTTGCGAACGAATCAATCAAGACAGCGGGACATCTGGGAGAATCGGAGAATACGTTAGATGAGATTGGCGAAACACTCTAGGATTATCAAGATATTCGGTGCGGCGTTGCTTTTGCTGGCCCTTGCGGCCTGCGGCTCCACAGCCACTGCGACGCTGGCGCCGACACCCGTTGAACAACCCACCACTGCACCCACTGCGCCGACGGCAACAACCGAGTCTACCGTCGCAGCCCCTGCCGTCACAGCCAGCACCGAGGAGGCAACTGCGCCTGCGGATGGGGAATTGCGGCCCACCCGAGCACCTATAATGTCTCTAAACCAGGCGTTGGCCCCTCTGTCTGTGGACATTGAAGGGGAAGGCACTCAAGAGGCGGAACAATTCATTGTCTCCAAGGGTGTGATGATATTGATGGCCAACTATGAAGGAGACGGAAATTTCAAAGTGACTATCTCCAGTCCCGAAAAGGACATGGAGCCATCTATCGACGTGCAAGGTCCGTACTTCGGAAATATGCTCATCACCGCTTTTCGTGGAAATACTGAAGGTATGATCACCGGCGGCCATACGTTGAAGATCGAAGCCGATGGACCTTGGAGAATCCAGTTGTTCCAAGATTTCCCAACCACAGGCCAAGACCCTACCGTCCAATTCGGTGGAGTGGGAGACGGTGGCGGAGGCTGGATGGAACTGAAGGAAGGGGAGTACAAGATGCGCACTGCCCACGACGGTGAAAGCGTTTTCCAGGTCCGTCTACACGAAGGCAGGGGTGCGCCGGAGGTCATGATTGTAGACCACGAAGGCGCCATGGAAGAGACGATAACGATAAATGTCAGTGAAGATCCCGCAGTCTCCGAAATATTTCCTGGAATATATGGCATCGGAGTGCGGGCCGACGGCATCTGGTCTTTGATTATCGAAGACCCCAATGCTGAATGACCCCAGCGCCACCTGAACCGGTAGTCTTATTGCCTGCGGTCCGCGGGATTTAATCCAGCTAGATAGTGTGGAATAAGCGTCCGGCTACTTTTCGAAGTGGAGAGTTGGGCACTGGAATTGGGTGTGACCCCGCAGGCGTATTGGGTATTAACCAGGTGGCGACGGACCTGGCATAGCGGTAGAGTTGTTTCATGGCCTCGTGGTGAGGCTCTGAAGATTCAGGACGACAAAATCTAACAACACCAATCCATCGATAAATGTCGCCAAGTTTCATCTAAAAGCTGCGGCGCTTAGTACCGGCACCCAGAATGAGGGAAAACCCGCATCGAAAATGGGGGCTGGCTGGATTTCGAATCTAAACTAGCTCCTCTATGATTTATCCAGTACTACTGGTAATCCAGTACATCTGGGAAATTGGAGGAGCATAATGGTGTTGCAGATTGCGGAAGCGCCGGTAACGCAAACGTGTTGCCACCACTGGATGATACAAACCTCTGAAGGGCATGTCAGCCTGGGCGTGTGCAAGAACTGCCTTGAGACCCGGGAGTTTAAGAACTCCATTGAGGACTGGTCCTTCGACCAGTTGCCCAGGGAAAGCAAGGCACACGAAGACGATGCCAAAGACTAGTAGTCATAGTGGCGTAAATCGCCCAAAATAGCCTGGCCAAACTTAGCCTGGCCAAACTTAGCCTGGCCAAACTTAGTCTGACCAAGCTCAATTTGATGGATTCCCGGTGATTCCTCTTTAGGGACCACCTATGAGGGGAATTTGCCCGGCTAAAAGAACCAGCCCATCCCCTTGTGATAGCCTTTCAGGTACGCGATTTGCCCACCGTGGACGATATTGTCGTAAACCAACACTCCCAAGACTGTTCTTATTGGGGCCGTGTCCGGCAAGGTGGGGAATGGGATCTGACGCTCTAGGTCGGACTCGGAAAGGGCACTGATGTAGTCCCTGGCTGTTGTCTTCACCGCCTCGTAGTACTCCACCAACACATGCTTGGCAGGCAACTTCCAGGCCGCCACTTGCTCGGCGCTCCAGCCCATGCCCGTGGTGTTGGGGTCTGCGTCCAAGCCAAACTTCTCGTGCCAACCGTCTTTGATCCACATCTGCGGTGCGTCTTGTTGAAAGCGGGCGTGGATAAAGCGGTCAACGACCCGGCTCATGTGCCACAGCAACCACCCCATAGAGTTGGATTGGTCGTTGGGCTGGATTCCCAATGCGTCGTCGTCGACTCCGTCCAACGCTTTATCAACCATGCCCCAGTTGCGCTCCAGAGCAGATAAGGCCGTTTCCGTTGCTGGCATAATAATCACCCCGTAAATCAGATTCCCGTAGGCCACTAATCAGACGACTAATCTACAAGGGCCGGGTGGGAATGTCCAGCGGTGGAGTCAGAGCGGGTTCTGAATGCGGTTCTTTTCTTCGATGCCTAGCCTCAAAACTGTCATTCTGAGGAGTGAAGCGGCGAAGCTCCGACACCGTCGAGAGTCCTCGCCATTGTCGGGAAATCTCTAGGCTTAGGCGTACAGATTCTTCGCTTCACTCAGAATGACAGAAGTACGAGACCATGTGGGCAAAGCGGTTCCGCGAAACGAACAGTCCGTGCGTTTAGACCTGGCGTTGGGTTGCCTGGCTGTTCTGCTAGAATCTGTTGGAATGCAGCAGACTGGACCAAAAAGAGGAGGGCAATCATGGTAGAGCGGAGCAATCCTTCGGCCCTGGCGAATCCACCGGGCTACAGTCATGTCGTCAAGGATGGAAACACCGTGTATGTGGCCGGTCAGGTAGCGCGGAACAGCAATGGTGAAACCATAGGAGTGGGGGATTTTAACGCCCAAGCTGAGCAGGTGTTCAGGAATGTCCAAGCAGCCTTGGAGTCAGTGGGCACCAACATGAGCCACCTCATGAAATTGAACGTGTTTATGACCCACCGGGAAGACTTCCCGGCGTATCGCGTGATTCGGCCCAAATTCGTTCCGGATGACGCTCTGCCGGTGAGCACATTGATTTTCTGCTCGGGTCTGGCCGACCCAGACTTCCGCATCGAAGTGGAAGTTATTGCGACCATGCCCTAACATAATAATGCCCCCTTGGTGGATTTAATAATCTACCAAGGGGCATCTATTTTCCGCGAATCGCCGGAGTTAGGACGTGGTGGCTTCAAGCTCCAATGGAGCCCGTCCGGCCTTCCCGGCCTTCATGAAGTCAACACCCTCTTCGACGGTCATTGTCTCGCAGTAAATCTCCAACCGGTTGCCGTCCGGGTCGAAGAAGTACACGCTCTGAGAGAGGCCGTGGTCGGTGGTAAAATCGATTTCCACGCCTTTGCCTTTCATATTCTGATAAAGGTCTTTCAAATCATCCAGTCCGCCCTCAATCTGCATGGCGGTGTGGCTGAGCCCGGTGCTGCCCAGCGTGGCACCCTCTGGGGCTTGAACCAAGGCTATGTCATGATGATAGGTCCCGAAGGATAGGAAGGCCATCTTGCCCTTCTCGCTGTAGTTCATCATTTCCATCCCCAATATGTCGACATACCATTTAGCTGAGGCTTCAGGGTCTTTTACGGCCAGTACCACGTGTCCAACTTTATTAACCTTCGGCATAATGACTCTCCTAAAGGCTAGATTGTTGCTGATAGTCTAGAACCAGGCAAATTGCCTGTCAATCATAATACTGTTTGGCATTATTCAGTGCTTTTCGTCGATGGATTGGGTGCAGGAAGATCTCCGGCATCAGCATTAGAGGAAGTGAAGGCTAACGACGCGTCCTGGCCGGACCTGATTCTTGTGGATAACATTACTCACTTAACAGCTGAGTAATTTTGATGCTTACATCAGAGGCGAAGGAACTGGGATTCGTTATTACCAATTGACCATCGCCAGAAAACTCGCATGTATCTGAATAGCTTTGGGTTCTGGGTATTTCCCCGCATTCCGAGCCTACCTAATTGATTTTAACAGATGAACTGGCCGTTAGTTGCAGTTCATAGTTTCCAGTTTCCAATCGGAAAACAAGATTTTGTCCTCCCGGCAGGATGAACAAGGTTTCCTCTATATCCACTTCCCCGTCGAGTCTGTCAAAATATCCACCGGTCCCGCACGCAACGAATCCCAGCATTAGAGCGACTGTGAGGAGAACCGGCAGCATTATTTCCTCCCTAAAAGGATTTACTTCTAAGCATGGACTTCGCCGAGGAATTCTCCAGCACATCTTCTCACGCTCCACCGTTACTTAAGTACGCCGGGGCGTGGGCATGTATCCGAAGCGATGATGAGGATTTTGGAGCGGAAGAAGGGATTCGAACCCTCGACCCCCTCCTTGGCAAGGAGGTGCTCTACCACTGAGCCACTTCCGCTTCCTGCGTGGACCCGGCAGGACTAGGGAGACCTCCTGACGCAGCACCTAGACGGTGGCGCCAGCCCAGTTCCTTTGTGCCTGGCAAGGCAATATCCAGTATACACGATTCCTAACGCATCGTGTCCATAGCCTGACCGGTTCGTCGGCAAACAAGAAAGGAGGGAAGCGCAGCTAAACGCTTCCCTCCTTATTGTCGATTCACCTAAATGGCTGTACTTGGGCGCCAAGTTTATGCGACACAATTCCCGGGGGTTGGGCTAATAATGACGCAGTTCCACAACGTTGTTGTCCGGGTCGTAGATATACAGTGACGTTCCATCACCGTGGGAGCCCCAGCGCTTTCCCGGCCCGGCTTGAATCTCAACGCCAATTGCCTCGAACTTAGATTTGAGTTCTTCCAAGTCCGTGGGCTCGATGACCATGCAGTAGTGGTCCTGGTTCTTGATTCCTTCTTTGCCAATGGTTTCTTGGTCGGTACCGAAGAAGTCGATAATCGTGTCGGCATTTAGCCTGGCCGATGGGAAGCGAATCTCCCCGGCTCTCCACTGGTCAACGCGCTCGGAGTGCATTCCAAGAGTCTCGCAGTAGAATTTCAGGGATACTTCCACGTCTTTGACGCGCAGGACTATGTGGTCCATTTCTGTAATCTTGACCAGAGCTTTAGTATTGTCGATTGCGAGATTCTGCGTCTCAGTCGCCATGGGACCCCTCCTGAAGCTTCTTGATTCGATTCCGAATTTGTTTTGCGTAAGTATACCCGATGCCCGCTATCGGCGTCTCATATGCCCCTCGGAGCACGCTATCCGGCTGCGAAGGGCTTTGGGCCCAACATCCCAGGGTTTTGGACAGTCGCTTGATGGGTGGCGATGATTCCGTTGACCAGAGCATTGAGTCCGGCGATGGCATCGGGGTCGGCCAATTTTCCATCTTGGAAATGACGGGACTGAAGGTAGACTTCGCCGGGAACCAAGTGAGCGCCAAACCAGGCCAGCACCGGACGCAACTGAGTGGCCACGGCCAGATAGTGGTGGTCGGTGGCACCCATGCCAACCAATCCGCAAACCTTGCCCATGAGCCCTTCCACTGGAATCAGGTCCAATAGGTTCTTCAGAGAAGCGGTGAAAGAAGCCCGGAATATTGGCGTGGCAATCACGTACATGTCGGCGGCCAACACTTGCCTGACCACCGCTTCCGTGTCGTCGGTGAATGCCGATAATGGACGACCGTCGGCGAATGATATCTGGTGGTCGCCCAGATGGAGCAGGCTCGTGGTGATTGAAGTCCCTTGCTGTTCCACCGAATCCAGCGCCAGTTCCAAGGCTTGATGGAGCCTACCCGGCTGGGTCACCGATCCGTGAATTCCCAGTAAAGTTGGCAATTTAATACCTCCTGTGGACAGGGATATTTGAGATCTATTCCCCCATGCGGCGACTTTGACCCTAATCTCTCTTTAATATTGCCATTCTGAAATATTGTCATTCTGAGCGAAGCGAAGAATCTTTACGCCTGAGCCGATAGATTTCCCGACAATGGCGAGGACTCTCGACGGTGTGGGAGCTTCGTCGCTTCACTTCTCAGAATGACATTTTTTAGGCAAGGCCTCTACTCCGAATTATGACGATAATCCGACATTTTTAGCCACGATGATACCATTCCTTAAATCTGCTGGTTACGTCCCTAAATCTTGGGAGAAAGGGTATAGTGTACCGGTCTGAAGCGCCTGGGTAATATCGGTTCCGGAACTGAACCGCCGTGCGCAAGTGAAACAGGAGGACCGCAATGTTTGACGATGTCCGTAGCAGGCTGAGGGAACAACTCGAAAAGCGCAACATAGACGCTTACCTGGCTTATACACCCTCCAACCTCTTTTATACCACAGGGTTTGTCAGCCCTGTGGTCGCCCTATCTTGGAGGTTGATGGGCACCGATTTGGCCTTGATACCGGCCGACTCCAGTAGCCCTCCGGCATTGATAACCAGCGATTTCGTGGAGACTCCGGCGAGAGCATCCACCAGCATCGAGGACATCCGTACCTATCGAATGTGGGTTGAGAACCGGGACGTAGATGTTCTCACCGGTGCCGATTCCGGAACTTCCCATGGCGGGCAGTTGTCGCGGCCCGCCCAATGGGAACAAAGCGAGATTCATGGCGCTCTGCGGGAAATCTTGGGCGAACGCAAACTGGAGAAGGCCACCATCGGCACCGACCTGCGACATATTCAACACGAGACGCTGAACTGGCTTAAGGAGACCAACCCCGGATGCGAGTTTGTTGACATAACTGATGTGCTCTACCAATTACGGGCCATCAAGCAGCCCCAGGAAATCGAGCTCCTCAGGAAGGCTGCCCAACTTTACGAAGCGGGCCAAAACCTTGCCATCGCCGAAGCACGGGAGGGACAATCGTCCTTAGACGTAAAGTACAGGTACATGGAAGGTGCACTTCAGGCGGCCAAAAACGACTCTTCCATGGGCGATTTCCAGGGCGCTTTCGGCTTCATCAGCGCCGGGTCCGGGGCTAGGATGAGCTTTGGAGGAACCTCGGGGATGACCTCGGGAGACTTGATAAAGTTCGACTGCGGGACCATCTTGGGCGGTTACTACAGCGACTGTGGCCGAACCTTCTCCTTTGGAAAACCCACCGACATGCAACGCAAGATGCACCGGGCGTTGCAGTCGGCCCATGCTCGGGCCAGGGAACTGATGCGGCCCGGCGTCAAACTCTCGGAGATATACCGGGTAGCCACCGAGGAGGTGCGCTCCCACGGTTTCCCCAACTACAGCCGGGGCCACTTCGGCCATTCCATAGGCTTGGACTCCTTCGTGGAAGAGCCGCCATTCATCAGCGCCAACGAGGAAACCCAACTACAACCCGGCATGGTCCTGTGCCTGGAAACCCCCTACTATGCCGAGAGTTTGGGTTCCTTCCAACTGGAAGACATGATATTAATCACCCAGGACGGGTGCGAGGTTTTCAACAAGTCCGGTTATGACCTTGTCGAGGTCTAAAGGCTGTAATCTGAGAGGGTCGATTGCTAAAGTCCAAGCGCACCGCCGTACAAATGAGAGATTGCACGAATGAGAGATAGCACAATTGAGAGCTTAATGGAGTAGATATGACTTCTTGGGAAGACCGGGTTAAATCCTTACAGACCGAGTCCCAACATTTCGTCGAATACCTTAATGGTCTGCCCGACGATGATTGGACCAAGCAGAGCGCCTGTGACCTGTGGCAGGTACACGATGTGGTGGCCCACCTTATTGGAAACGCCGAGTTCTACGCAGGCACGGTGGAGCGAGGACTAAAGGGCGAATCCGAGGCGCCCGAAGGCCGACCGGCGGCGGGTACCGGACATCCGTCCTTGGGCGCCGCTGGAACCGCCGAGGGAGCGATCACCAACCGGGAACGCTTGGGCGATAAATTAATGTCGACCTTTGAGGCCCGAGCGAATCACTTAAACCAACTCCTGGCTGGGTTGAACGCCCAGGACCGGGAGAAGCCCTGCTACCACCCGGGGGGAATCGTTCCGGCGGAAAACTTCGTTGATCTGCGCTTCAAAGAATTGGGGTTGCACGAATGGGACATCCGCTCCGCCCTTGAGCCGGAGGCAAGCCTAATGTCCGACAGCTTGGATTCCATGGTCATTTTGATTAAAGAGTCCTTCGCATCGGGCTCGCTACGCTGGGCGTTTTGGCCCGGCCCCAGCTTGCCTCGACCCGTGCGTTACCGTTTTGACGTAAAAGAGACCGTCTCCATCGCAGCAGACATAGTGGTGGAAGGAGACCAATTCCGCTTCGAGGAGCCGACGGCAGCCCCCGCCGACGTTACATTCCGCTGCGACACCGGCACCCTAGCCCTGCTCACCTCAGGTCGCATCCCAGCAGCCCAGGCCATTTCCAGCGGGCGCCTAGCGGTGGAAGGAGACGCGAGTTTGGCCGAGCAGTTCAGCCAGTGGTTCAAGGGAATCTAAGGGTCACCCGCGAGAATCCTGACGAATCCCGGCTATCAACTGGACCCCGATTTGTTGGCTTCCACACCTGCGTACCGGTTCGCTGGGATTGGTAGTCCCAGATTTCCGTGGAGGGTGTCGGACTCGTAATCAGTGCGGAAGAGGCCTCGCTCTTTCAATATGGGCAGCACTTGGTCTATGAAATCGTTGAAGCCGTCGGGTAGCACGGCGCTGTTCAACATGAAGCCGTCGGCGGCCCCAGCCTCGAACCAAGCCTGCATCGTGTCGGCGATGTGGGTGGCCGTGCCGATGAAGACGTGCTTGGGGGTGGTTGCCCGAAGGGCCATCTCCCGTAGCGTCAGGTTCTCATCCTTGACCAGTTGCTTGATGTGGTCCGTCGTGCTCTCCCAACCGTTGCGGCCAAAGTCGCCCAGTTCGGGGAAAGGCGCATCAAGCTCGTACTGGGTGAAGTCCAAATCGTTGAAATACCGGCCCAGGTAGTTCAGGGCGTCGTCCATAACCACCAGGCTGGCAATCTCCCGGTACTTCTCATCGGCCTCTGCCTGGGTCCGGCCAACGATGGGAGCGCAACCGGGGAGCAGCAAAATCTCATTCGGGCTCCTGCCGTATTTGGCTGCCCGGCTTTTTATCTCCTGATAGAACTGGGCGGCGTCTTCCAATGACGCTTGGCCGGTGAACACTGCGTCGGCGTGCTTGGAGGCGAAGTCCATTCCGGCTTCTGAAGACCCAGCCTGAATCAAAACCGGCCTTCCCTGCTTTGACCTGGAGATGTTTAGCGGGCCCTGCACCGAGTAAAACTCACCTTTGTGGTTGAGTCGGTGCATCTTCGTCTCATCGATAAATTGGCCGGTCTCCTTGTTTCGGACAAAGGCGTCGTCCTCCCACGAGTCCCACAAACCCTTGGTCACCTCCAGATACTCGTCGGCCATCCGGTATCTGAGGTCATGTTGAGGGTGCTCCGGCTTGCTGTAGTTCAGGGCGGAGCCTTCCAAAGGAGAAGTCACGATATTCCAACCGGCCCGTCCATTACTGATATGGTCGATGGACGAAAACTGCCTGGCCACTGTGAAAGGGTCGCTGTAGGTGGTGGATAAAGTGGCGGCCAAGCCTATGTGGGTGGTGTGGGCCGCCAATGTGGCCAGCAATGTAAGGGGCTCAAAACGATTCAGGAAGATTGGGTGGGATTTTTCACTGATGTACAGGCCGTCGCCGAAAAAAACGAAGTCCAGTTTGGCATCCTCGGCTTTCTTGGTCAGGTTCTTGTAGTATTCCAGGTTAATGGCGCCGTCGGCCACGGCATTGGGGTGCCTCCACGACGCCATGTTGCTGCCGGTGCCGGAGAAAAACGCTCCTAGCCTTAATTTTCGTTCACTACCCATAATTATCTCCGCATATTGTTGGTAATTGTCCCTGGTTGATAACTCAAGAAACCGATATTCCGCTGTATCGGCGGTGGTGCGAGTTCATCACGAACGTTTGTAGTTCACCAAGTATGGTTCGACAGGCTCACCACGAACGGGGTCTACTAAGTATGGTTTGGCAAGCTCACCACGAACGGTTGTAGTTCGCCACGAGCGGTCAACTAGGCTCCGTTCGTCTCGAGCTTGTCGAAGGATTCTCCTTCTACATGGTTTTTGGTTATATCACCCTGCTAGTTCAAACTCCCGACTCAGCAATTCATAAGAGTGGAGCCGTTTGGGAAAATCGTCAATGGCCGTCACCACGAAAATCTCATCGACTTTATAGTCGGTTTGCATGGCACAGAGTCTCTCCCGCACCGTCGCCGGCGATCCGTTGATGATGTTGGACTGCAGGATTTCGTAGCTGAACTTCTCCCCCGATTGGTTCCCGAAATCCTCCGCCGCTTCCACCGAAAAAACGGTGAAGGTTCTGCCGCTTTCCAGCAGAATCCTCACGACTGTAATTTGGGATGCGTAACCAGCGGCCTCTTCGTCGGTGTCCGCAACAATCACCGGCAAGGCCAGCATGGCTTCGGGGCGTGTGCCGTTGGTTCCAATAAAGGTATTGCGGTAGGCTTCGACCGCGTCCCACATAATGGATTCGTCGCTGTTGAGGAACATGGCGAATATGTAGGGCATCCCCAGGCTTGCCGCCATCTCGCCGCTGGAAGGAGTGGTGCCCAGCAGGTATAGACTGGCTACTTGCGGGGGAGCGGGGCTTACTTTAACCCCGTGGTTGGGGTGAGTGTCCTCCAATCGATTGTGCAGGAATTTGTCCAGGTCCAGCAGTTTGTCTAGAAATGGTTTACTGCTCGCTGCGTCGTTCGAACTTGAGTTGGACCTTAATGCAGCGGTTGATTGGGGCAGACCGCCTGGGCCTCTGCCTATGCCCAAGTCCACCCTGCCTGGTGCCAACGAAGCCAAGACGTTGAAATTCTCGGCCACTTTGAATGGGCTGTAGTGTTGCAGCATGACGCCGCCGGAGCCGACGCGGATGCGGTCCGTCTTCGCCAGTAGATGGGAGACTAAAACTTCCGGAGAAGAGCCCATGACCTGTTTGGAGCCATGGTGCTCGGTGACCCAGAACCGGTGATAACCCCAGGCCTCAGCCTTCTGGGCCAACTCTATGGTGTGCTGGAGCGCTTCCGCTTCGGTCTCGGACCTGTACACCGGGCTTTGGTCCACGACGCTGAGCTTCAGGTCGACTTTCGCCATGTTGATTACTTTACACCCAAGGCATGGCTGTGGCTATTAAGCGGAAGTTCGCGAGTACGGGTCCGCGGATGGCCATCCAATCATTAACGGGAGCGCGGGAAGCTTCAAATATCAAGGACTTTCACCCACAATCAAGCTACCTGTAAACCCATGAAGTTCGTGTGTAATTTGGAACATCCCCGATTCCGTAGGCGTGAACTTAAACTGGGTAACTTCTCCGGGAGCCACGTTAACATCTTCAGGGTCTTGGAAGGACTCGATTGATACTTGATGCTGATCAATCAGGCTAATGTTGTGGATCGTTACCGGTATATCTGACTGCACAACGATAGTCTCTGGGAACATCCGAGAATCATCCACACTGTGGATAAGGGCATACATCTGCTTGCCCCGACCTTGGATATAATCCCTGGCTTGCTCCTGGGTCTCCACCACGATCAGGTCAGCTTCATTGCCGTGTCCGACGTTGCTGATTTTGAATTCTCCCACCTGATCCGGAACAAACTCTATCACTCCGACTTCTCCCGGCAGCCACACCACCGCCTGTGCCAGGGTTCAAGCTGTTTGTGAACGGGTTGCAGGTTTTAGGTGGACAGATAGAGATTAGAGTTCCGGGGGGAACCGTCATCCTACACCAATTGGCTCAGGGTAACGGAACATACATGCCTGGGAGCACTGTGACCAT
>Ga0066376_10004775_pt1 | contig 11706 bp, 10 predicted proteins | sample Knorr_S15_td_Bot_FD_77009 | JGI IMG/M metagenome (GOLD analysis project Ga0066376, IMG submission 77009) | Marine microbial communities from Southern Atlantic Ocean transect - Knorr_S15_td_Bottom_ad_5009_LV_A | ecosystem: Environmental > Aquatic > Marine > Oceanic | place: Southern Atlantic... | reverse complement strand
TTCGCACCCATGACCTCACGGCCGAACAGGCCGAGTCCATCGACATGGCCCAGGTGGGCATGCGTCAGACTGAGAGTTGCGAGGGAACCTTCCACCGGGTCGGCGTCATGCCATATCTGGAATTGCCTGCCGAGATCACGGCTGGCCTCGAACAGGTGGGTCGATTCGTCTGCGCCGACGATGCCGAGCGCCGCCGGAGAGCGCGCGAGGCTTGCATCCTGGACTGCCCGCGCACAACAATCACGAGCACACCCCGGTTGTGGATAACCTCCGTCCTGAGCCATACCCAGAAGTGTTGCACGGACACCACCCATGCCTCGCGGTGACCGCCGGGCGCCATGAATGTCGTGGCGCAAGCATCAACAGCCAATTCGCCCGTGCAGCCCACATGGCGCGCGACCACCGGTGGATGGCGGAGCGCTACGAGGCGCTCGTTGCGGCCGGTCTCAACTGGGAACCGCCTATTCTGGAGAGCGCGAATGCGCCAGAGTGTACCGTCGACGGCCAGCAGATGATCATGCTGTCGGCGAACAATTACCTCAATCTCACAACCCACCCCAAGGTGGTTGCTGCAATGATCGAGGCAACCCGGAAGTACGGTGCTGGCAGCGGTTCGGTCCGGGCGATCTCAGGCACGATGGATCTGCATATCGCCGCCGAGAAGAAGGTGGCGGAATTCAAGGGTGTGGAGGCGAGCCTCATCTATAGTGCAGGGTATACTGCCAATGTTGGACTGATTCCAACCTTGGTCCAAGGCAAGCAGGACGTCATCATCTCAGACGAGTTGAACCATGGTTCGATCATCGATGGTGTTCGTCTGACAAAGGCGCAGAGAGCGGTCTATCCGCACAATGACATGGCTGGGCTTGAGGCCGCATTGAAGGATCATTCGGATGCGGATCGCAAATTGATCATCACCGACGGTGTGTTCAGCATGGATGGCGACATCTGTCCTCTGGATGAGATCACCGAACTCGCCGAGGCGCATGATGCCATGGTCTTCGTCGACGATTGCCATGGCGAGGGTGTGATGGGCGATCGTGGTGCGGGCATCGTCGACCATTTCGGACTGCAGGGACGCGTCGATTTCGAGATCGGCTCTTTCTCAAAGGCGCTCGGTGTCCAGGGCGGAATCGTCGCGGGCAGCGAACAGATGCGAACGCACGCACTCAACCATTCTCGTTCCTGGCTGCTCTCGGGCAGCCAGCCACCTGGAGTCGCCGCCGCTCAGAAGGCTGCGGTCGAGGTTCTGATGGAGGAGCCTCGCCACCACGCGCGCCTGTGGGCGAACACCGATCGATTCCGCGCCGAGATGCAGAGCCTCGGTTTCGATCTCGGTGCGTCGACCACACCGATCATCCCCGTGATGTGTGGTGAGAGTCCGACGGCCAAACAACTCGTCGCCGCGCTGAGAGACGAAGGCATCGTCGCCGGCGCGATCGTATTCCCGATGGTCGCACGCGACGCGGCGCGGGTGCGCAACCAGCTCTCAGCGGGTCTTTCGAACGACCAACTCGACATCATTCTCGCCGCCTATGAATCGGCGGGTCGCAAGGTCGGTCTGATTTGAGCGTGCGCCGTTGCTCACTCTTCACTGTCGTCGTGATGCAGCAGGGGTGGGTCCTCATCGAGATTCTCGATTGCGCTCTCCATATCCTCGTCACCATTGATCGGCTCGCTCTCAGTGCTCGGTGGCATCGGCGCCTTGCCTTCGAAGGGGTCGAGCCCATCCTCGAGCCGACACAGGAGGCGCCAGCGAGGCGCCCAGGATAGATGCACATAGATCGGGCCGGGCGCCACCAGCAACCAGAAGGCCAATTCCCGCATATAGGGCAACAGACTGGCGGGCAACTGCTCACCCAGTTCGGTGACCTGAAGAACGGTGTACATGATCAGACCGATGAAAGGTAAGGGATAGAGCAGGGACCGGGGCAGTGAGACCGGCGGGGTTCTCATGATGTTTCGGACGAACAGGGACAGGTGGCCAAGGACTGCGCTGATCAACATGATTTTGAGTCCGTTGGACGCCCATTCACCCAGCCAATCCTCACCCCATCCTTCAGCATAACCGAACGGCAGCAACATCGCCAGAGAGATCAGAAGACCGTAGAATCCACCGATAATCGCGGGGTGTGTGAAGCCGAGCGAATGGTGTGCGAAGCGTTGTGAGAGGCTCCCTCCCTGCAGCAGATTGCGCTGCTCGACCGGCAGTTCTGCAAGGCGCTCACGCCAATCCATCAGATGGATTCTGCCCCTGAACGTCCTCTATGGTCTTGTGGGTGGCTCAGAGTCGTTAGAAAGTGGTTCCTCACTAGGTGAGGATTCGCCGGATGTTGCCTTCTTGAATGCGCGCAGCAGAGCACCTGGCTGGAATTCGATTGAACCGGCATCGGTGTCCAGCCAATCTCTCTCGAGCAGGCCTTCCGCCGACTCTTCCCGGAGCCTGGCCTGTTCGAAGGGGTCATCGGCACCCTCGGCTCGATCCTGAGCTTGAGACAGGGCTTGAGCCATGTTGATCAGCGTCACGATGTTCGGGTCAGCCTCGCCCAACCAGCGCACCAGAATCTCACCCTCCGGGTCGCCATCACGGAGCAGGGTGCGCCCGAGCAATGGGTCTGGCGTCGCGACGAGACGGGCACCCGAAGGCAGCGCAGTCCACTGTTCAGCCAGATCCTGCACGTGAACCGTGGTCTCACCCGTGGTCTTGGCATCGTGCCAGGGATGGCCCACACTCAACGCGATGACATCGAGTTGAAGTTTGCGTTCCGAGATGATTCGAATGCATCGGATGAATAGAATCCCGGTCGCCATTGCCCAGGCCAAACCGATCAAGGTGGTGCTCAGTGAGAAGATCCAGCCGAGTCCTGTGATCGACAGAATGGCGATGCTGATGGTGAGGAAGGCTCGTTTCCACAGTCGGCTGGCATCGACCCACTGATCGCCGACATCGGTATCGGAGAGGGGACGCGTGCCGGTCGGGGCCTCGGCCATGGTCAGCCCAACCCGTTCTCAGCCTCAATCCTGTCGCTCGATGCGAACGTCCCGCGGTTCGAGAGCGAAGGTCTCGACATCCTGATGAAAAGGCTCACATTGAGAATATAGACCGGATACATCAATCCCCAAGAGTCCATCCATGACCGGCCTGAGCTTGGCGCTGGATTTGGTCCATAGATTGTTCACACCGCGGCCTTTGCCACGCTCGTGGTTGAGCAACATCGCTGCGAGCTGGATCAAGCCCTGAACACCGTCAACGATCTCTTGGCTGGCGACACCCTTGAGGCTCTTCCAGAGATCCTCCCAATCCTCGTGGGCATGCCAGAATCGACCGGTGTTGAAATTCACCATGCCGGCTTCTAGCCAGGCCTCTTGTTGTGCGGTCAACATCAGCAGCAGCCATCCTCGCGCTGGGGGGCGATGAGGAATCGTGCCTCGTCGACGCCTTCGATCGCTTGGTAGGTCGTGACCTTCTCGCTGATCGCTCTATGACTGCCCGTGACCAGCAGGGTGTCGACGCAGGTATGGCTGTCTGCAAGGCATGTATGGGTGGCGGAATGGACGTGGATATCAGTGTCGTGACGATGGGCGAGAAGCCGCTTCTCAGCGTCGTGCTGGAAGTAGAGGACGATCACGCCTTCGACGATCTGACCGGGGTTTTCGCCGGTATGCATCTCGGTGCGCCGCTCAGCGAGAAAGGCCCGGATGGCGTCGCGAGCGAGGCCACTCCGGTTGCCATACTCTAGGGCCTCGACCATGCGGTCGAGTTCTTCGGCGAGTGCCTCGTCGAGGCTGAAAGAGACGACGCGGCTCATCAGCCACTCCACCGCCTCACTGTGCTTCAACCCGACGGCTGCTCAGGCGTAGCGAAGGAATCGCATCTCCGCCCCCCAGAGGGGGCGGTTGGTTCAAGAGGAGATTCGAGGGACGCGATGCGTCGGTGAGCGCATGGTCGAACTTCCCAGAGGAGATGTGAAGGAGTCTCGGCGCGGTGGCGCAGGGGTTCTGGAACTCCTTCTGGTCGACATGCAGACTCGCAGTGAATCCGGCTTCATCCGTTGTGAAGCCACTGCACTCGGCGGTGCGGTCGGACAGATCATCGTCCGAGATGGCAATCCCTCGATGGTGCTCTTTGAAGGCGCGGATGGTGTTCGATTGATCGGCCACGCGGCGGTCGGCGCCCTGCAGGAAGCGGCGGGACTCGAAGGTAGTCAACTGAGCCTGCATCAGGGCGTGGATCTCGATTTGATCGAGGACCTGTACCCCCTCGCCCGGCTTCATCTCGACGAGGGCGAGACGCTTCCATGGAGTGAGGCGGGAGAAGCAGAAGCCTGGTGGCGCCGCCGCCAGCGCACACGCCGTGAATGGAAGAAACTGGATGTCTGGACACCCGAGGGGGAGGGCGATGCCCCGCCTATGTCGACCGTCGAGTTGCCCCCACTTCCCTTCCACCCGGGTTCCGAGTTGCTGCCCGGCATGGTCGCGTTGGTCGATACATCGAGACCTGACGATTTGATGCGGATGGCGGCTCACCTCGGCAGCATCGGTCATCCACTTCTCGTCATCTCCCGACTGCCCACGGTCCGCCTGGAGACGGAGGTCGGATTGCCGGCGTCGGTCACCGTCTGGCTGACTGAGAAAGGAACGGGTGAACAGGCTCTGAATGCCACACTCGAGGAGGTTCGGCAACGAATCGATGGTTTCTTGTTCGGCTCATCGCGCGCCTGCATCCTGCTCGATGGGCTTGAATTCCTCTCCGGCCTGCATGGCTTCGATCGCATGGCTGATCTTCTTCGATCCCTGGTCGATTCGGTCACCTCTTCCGACCACCTGCTGTTGCTGCCGGTCGACCTCGATGTATGGGATGAGCGACAGCGCACCATTCTGTTGCGTGAGGTGGATCGTCTCGACCCGACCCGAGTGTCGGGATGGGCATCACGACCGGCCAAGATGGAAGGTCACCCCTTCTGTTCGGACGACTGGTCTGGGGTCGAGGTTCCAGCCCCTGCACCGCCTGAGCCGATTCAGACCCCGAAGCCGGTTTCGGTCGAAGCATCGTCCTCCGAGGAGGCGAACCGATGGTCGATCAGCGGGGTGGTTGATGCCTGGCGTGAGGAACGTCAAGCCGAGGTGAAGGAAGTCGCTGCGGCTGGCATCGCAGAATCCTCGGAGGCTGAACTTCCCGAATGGGCAACAGCGCCTTCAGCGAATCGAGATGACTCCACTGTGCCCGCAACTCCAGAAACGGCCCAAACGGTCGAATCCGAACCGGTCTCGATTGCACAAACCCTCGAAACCCCTCCGCCTGAAGCACCGAAGCCCAAGCCTAAGCCTAAGCCCAAGCCCAAGCCCAAGGCAGCGACCGTGAATCATCGTGGCAATGCCCCACGCCGGGTCAGGCGAACCCAGAAGATTCGCGATGGGCTGCCATTCGTTGCGACCACCGATGTCGGGGCCCTCCACGATGAGGATCCGAATCAACTTGTGAAAGCCGGCATGGACCTTGCAGCGACGCGGGCCCGGGATGTCGAGGCGAAGGTCGTTCTTCCCGAGGATGTCGTCAAGCATCGAGATGGTCTCGACTCTGCTTCGAGCCATCTACGACTGATTTCAAGCGAACTGGAATATGAGGGTCGGGCGGATCTGCGTATCGCTGGCATGACGGCGGCGAGTCGTGCCGCTGCCGGCAGCAATGTCCCCTCTGAGGCACCGCCTCTGACCTCGAATGTCGCGGTCCGAGAGGCGAGCAGCCGTGCTCAACGAACCGAACACCTGACCAGTTTGCTTGCGATGAGCGAGAAAGCATCCATTCGCACCATGCAGACTGCGTTCCCCGGCAGTTTCGGTGCCGAGGTCACGGTATGGAAGCGCATTCGCAACCTGCAGACACTCGGCATCGATGTGCAATCGATCATCGATCGTTTCGAGACCGACCCCGACGGGGCGCTCATCGAACTCGAGGAGGCTGAACGATGAGCCTCGGTCGGCGCACGTCGCTGCGCGAATCCATGGAACGCAGTCGGCGCTTCCTCGGCCTGTCGAGTCGAGAGGCGCCGGGCCCCAGCGGTCGAAGCACCCTTCTGGACCACGTCTCGATTCGCCAGCGCGCCCGCGCCGAGGCTCACTTCGCCGAACACCACGACCTGCCGATGGATGGCCCGGGTCCGCTCGAGCGGCTGTCGATTCTCAGTGGCGACGACACCGATTATGCCGAGACCGTCCACGCGCGCCTCGAGGCGATGCGCGGGCGAATTCTCGCCAGCAGTCCTCTCGAACTCGAGACCACACCTTCGGATCTGCCCGCCGGCACCCCACGTTGGGTGGTCGGTCAGGATTCGGATGAACCGAGAGACCCGCTGATCCCGATCTGGCGCGAGGTGCTCGACCAGCAACGCGAACTCGCGCCAGCCGAGCCACTGGGTGAAGACGAACTGGGCACTGTTCAGGTTGCCGTGCCCCTGACGACTCCGGCATCCGCTGCCCACGCCGGTTTCTGGCCACCGCTGCTGACCACCCGGCCAGGTCTCGATTTCACCCAATGGCAGGAGGGGCCGGCCAATCGAATCGCGACCCAAGCGGCGAACGAGATCATCGATCATCCAGGAACCCGATTGAATCCCCTGTTGATTCATGGTGGCGGCGGCTCTGGCAAGAGTCACCTCCTGTGGGCGATCGGCGAGGCCTTCGCAGTCGGCAGTTCTGGCAAGGATGTCCGCCTCATCACAGCCGAGACATTCCCGGCCGAACATCTGCCCCAGGGTTGGGATGATCTTCTGATGCGCGCCAGCGCCCTGCTCATCGACGATGCCGACCGCATTCTCATGCGGCCCGAAGGGCCGGAGATGTTGGCGAAGATGGTCGGCTGGGCGATTGATATCGGCGCTCAGGTCCTGCTCACCTCCTCGCGCAGACTGGCGGCGGATTCGCTGCCGATCGGACGTCTTCGTCAGGCGGTCTCGGCGGGTGTCCACGTCAAATTGGGCATTCCATCCGAAGCCACGATGTTGTTGCATCTGCGCCGCATCACCCTGGCGCGCGGCCTGTCGCTCACCGACCCACAGCTTCGTGTCATCGCAAGCCGAAGCCGCGGAGAATGGAGCCGGGCGAAGGCGGATTTCGAGGCGGTCGCCCTCGCGCTCGGTGCTGGATCCGTGCTGCTGGGAGCTGAGGAGGTCACCGCCCTGCTTGCCGGCAAGGCGCCACCGACTCGGGAAGGGGAGGTCGAGATCACCCTCGACTCGGATGCGATCGGTGCCCGCATCGTCTCCGACGTACTCGACACCGTCCTGCCCGAACCGGCTGAACACCGGGCTGAGATCATTTCCGACCACCTGTTGGTCGATGATGACTACGTTCCGCCCGAGATCGAGTTGCCACCCTCCTATGCGACCGCCGAGCGATTGGCCGGCACCTCCTTGAAACAACATCTGCAAGAGATCCACGAGCAGGGTGACTCTGCCAGCAGTGAACCCAACCTCCCCGCAGGAGCACCTCTGGATTCACTCGCCGAGGCGGCGTTCGACCGGCTCGAGAACGTCATTCACGAACATCGCTTCGAACTGCGAGAACTAACCGAGGAGATTGGCGAGATATCTTCGCGCGTCGAATCTGCGTCCGAAGCCGAACTCGTCTCCTTCGCCGACCGCATGCTCTCGATCGAGAACCACCTCGAGCAACTTCGTGAACTCACCGCGGGCGAGGTGATGCCTCCGGTCGAGGATTTCGATCCCGGTGATCTGCTTCAACCGGTCAAGCGGCGGGTTCTCATCCCCGATCCCGTGGTCGAGGAACCCGCACCACCGCCCAAGGCGATCATACGCCCGGCCAAGCGCCGCATTCGCGTGTCTGGGCCCACTGCTCCACAAGCCGAGTTGGCAACCCTCAAACCCGTTGGCCGACGTATTCTCGTACCCTCATCAGAACCACAACTCAAACCTGAGCCGGAACCTGAGCCCGAGCCCGAGCCTGAGCCGGAGTTGGAAGTCAAAGAGGAAGCAGCATCGGAATTGGAAACAGAACCCGAAACCGAAGCAGGCGATGAGGACGATTTCATCTCCGCATTGGTCGGCGGGGTCAGCAAACCCAAACCCTCCAAATCCCGCCCCGTGACCGAGGCGCCTCCGCCCGCGAAGAAGAGTGATGAAATCGATCTGCTAGCCCTCGCTGAACAGGACGAAGAAGAGGAGGTGGAATCGACGATCAGGGAAGACGACAGCAAGGGATTCGACTTCACGGATGGTGCTGACAAAGACTTGGATGATTCAGACTTCGCCGACCTCATCGGCAAGGTCACGAAGTCCTGACACCGGCGATTAAGCCTGATCCGACCAGATTCTGAAGCCCTTCTCCGCCACCGCATCCGCCGCGAGATGGGTTTGGATGACCGGCAGTGGGATCACGTTCGCATCCGGCTGTCGCAGGCCGGGACACAATTGCACGGTCTTATGCCACGCGCGCGTGGATTTCATGTTCTCATTCCACCAGGGAAAGGCCGAACACTGGTCGGGCTTGGCCGCATAGACCTGACACATCTTGTCTTCTGAGAGGTAAATACAGACGCCATCATCGGCGCGTGAACGAAGGACGTAACGCCCGTTATGACTGCGTCGACAATCACGATCCAACCAATCCTGAACCTCCATTCCATGGTGGGCGGCAAGGCGAGCCGCATCGTGCTCAGCGAGGAAGACCACGCCATCGGGCTGGTCGCAGCACTTGCCGCAGTCCGGCAGACAGGTGAAGCGAACGCCATTCTCGTACCACGGGGTCCGATGTCGGCGCGCCATGTCGAGGCGGACCCGCCCCCCTTCCATACGTCTATCCCCTGTGGTTTTGGGTTCCGAATGAACACTTGATCACATCTTCACTGGTGGTGCAATACACACAACCCGCGGACTTATACCCCTCCCTTCCATCGCGATTTTTGAGGCGTGAGGCGTGGGCGAAGAGAATGGAAAGGAGGTTCTCTTCGAGATCACCTCGGACCACCTCGACACCGGGCTGCGAGGCATTCCCGTCGGCACTTGTCGCACCTCTTTCGTCAAAGCGAAGAAGGGTGTGCATTACTGCGGGTATCCGGTCGGGGATCTCGCCGACATGGACCCCGAGGATATCGTCTTCCTACTGTTCGAGAAGCGCTTGCCGAATCGGCAGGAGTCCCAGGACTTCCGGGCCGAACTCGTCCAACGCGCCTCCAGACTTCCGACCGGTGCACTGCGCGTGCTCGAATCGTTGACTCCGGGCAGCGGTCACCCGATGGATTGGCTGTCGATCGGCATTCAGGCTCTGGGCGTTGCCGATACCACTGGAGATGTGCGCGCGGATGGACTCAATCTGATCTCGCGCATGCCTGAATTGATGGCGGCGATCTTCCGAATCCGCGGTGGTCGTGGTCTTCCAGAGGTCGCGAGTGAGCCCGAGCGTGGACTTGTCGAGAATTTCGTTCATCTGCTCGGCAAGAACGACGCCGATTCCGATGAGATGATTCGAGTCCTGCGCGTGTTTTTCGTGCTTCACATGGACCATGGCGGCGGCAATCTGTCGACCTTCACTGGCAAGGCGGTGGCCAGTGGCTGGGCGAGTCTCTACGCCTCCATGGCGAGTGCGATGAATGCGCTCTCCGGTCCGCTCCACGGTCGTGCGAACCAGTCCTGCCTCGAATTCGTGCAGCGCATCGGCACCTCTGATCCTTTGGAGGTCGAATCCTTCGTTCGCAAGGAACTCGCTGCGAAGCGACCGATCTATGGCTTCGGCCACGCCGTGCTGCGCGCCGAGGACCCCCGTGCCGCCGCCCAGTTCAAACTGGGTGAGGAGATCTGTCCAGACGATGAGAATTTCCAAGTCATCAAGACGCTTCGTGAGGTCGCCCCCCGGGTGCTTGCGGAGAATCCGAAGATCACCAATCCCAATGCGAATGTCGACATCGCTTCGGGTACGCTTCTCAATGCGGTGGGCTTCCACAAGCCGGAGTATTACACGACCTTCTTCGGCTGGTCCCGCGTCGCGGGCATCGCCGCTCAGATTCTCGATGAGCGCAATGCGCGTGGTGGCCGCGGCACACCGATCTACCGGCCGAAATACTACGCAGCGGATCCGACGATTCGCCGGCTGGACTAATTCGGGTTCTTGCCGGAACCTCGGTGGCCAATCAGCCTGCTGACCTCCCAGGGCATGCGGTTAGGACCCGAATCCTCTGCGAGTTCCTCGACCTCTCGATCCCACTGCCAGCGCTTGCGCCAGTTGGAGAGGAAGCCACGCTGCTCGAGGTCGGTCAACTCGTGCCAGGGCGAGACCTCGCGTGCCGCCTCCTCGATCAGTGCCTCGTGGTGTTCGGCATCAGCGGTTCTGAGCAAGGCCTCGCGCTCAGGATCCAGTGGCTGGCTCGCCCAACGCGGCCAGCGTGCCCCACCATCGGGCAGAGAGTGGATGTCTGGTGAGGTGACATCCGATAGCGCGGTCAGGCCAAGGTCGCGAAGCGCCTGTTCGACCCGCAACGGAACCGGCCAGACATAGGCTGGGTAGCCCTCTCGCAATCGGGTGAGGCGGCGGGCGGTATAGCCGGAAAGCCCGACGGTGCGTCCCAGCGTGATATGGCGACTGAAGCCATCGAGATACTCGAGCGCGCAAGGCAGCATCGGCGCGCCGACATTCTGCTGATGCTTCAGATGGAACGGCAGGGAGAGCCACATGAAGGACGGCAGTGTGAGAATCCGCTTCATCCTCACATTGCCGATCTCGGGAATCCCCGGTTGCAATTGAGCCACAGGCCATCGCGCGCCCGCTCGCGCGCACACGCGCCTGAACCTGCGTTTGAAGGAATACAGCACGACTGCATTCTGCGGCAGATCGAGTTCTGTCAGCAGCGCATCAACACGCTTGACGATTCGGACCGCAACCCGTTCGCGTTTTCGCGGGTTCACCGAGCCGGCGTGTTTCGCCTTCGGGTGCGGCATCTTCAGTTCGACGCAGGCGATTTTCCCTTGCTCGCGCCACGCGGTCTGGAACAAAGGGTCCGCCAGCAGTTCATCGAAGCGGGCGATTCCGAGTTCGGCGAGTTCCTCCGCCGTGTGATCCTCGGTCCATTTCGAACCTCCGATCTGGGCCCGTTGAGCCTTGGAGATGTGGTTGTCGTGGTAGATGACCAATTCATCATCCACGGTCAGACGCAGGTCGAATTCGACCCCGTCCAGATGGGTCATTCCGTGCCGGATGCCCTCGAGGGAGTTCTCCCCGGGTCCGACCCAATTCTCGCCCATGGGCGGAGGGGGGGCGCTTTCCTTTTTGAAGCGTCACCCTGCACCAATGCTGATTAGACCTGTGAGCCCTGCGATGAGCGATGTCGGAGCAGAAACGCAGGTCAATCCATGGTTACTGCATGTATGATTGGGGCAAGTCCGCTTTCGAGACAAGCGTCACCACAGCGATTCTTCCCGCTTGGTTCACCTACCTCTTCCTCGAAGCGAATGGTCTCACGGCCAACATCGTCGGTCAGGACATGACCTCGGATGCGGTCTGGGCTTATTCGGTGTCCATCGCGGCATTGCTCGTCGCAATGGTCAGTCCCTCGGTCGGGGTCATCGCCGATCGCAAGCGGATCAAGATGAAGGCGCTGAAATTTTTCTCCTGGGTCGGCTTCAGCTCGGTGGCATTGCTCGCCGTCACCCCGTTTTTCGGCATCTCCTTCCAGTGGATGTGGATCATGATCTGGTTCAT